>Ga0209357_1001250_pt1 | contig 10312 bp, 13 predicted proteins | sample LauGreFBDMM110SD_2_FD_187573 | JGI IMG/M metagenome (GOLD analysis project Ga0209357, IMG submission 187573) | Freshwater lake microbial communities from Lake Michigan, USA - Fa13.BD.MM110.SD (SPAdes) (version 3) | ecosystem: Environmental > Aquatic > Freshwater > Lake | place: Lake Michigan... | reverse complement strand
CTATGCAATTCACTTGGCACGAGTTACTTCCGTACAGACACATGATGCCTCAAGAATGTTCTTAACAAAAACCCGAGAACAACGATTAGCACTTGGCTATATCCACCCAGGTCGCGTTGATGTAATAGGAGCTGGCGCACTAGTTCTTTCAGAGATCATGAAGGCAACAGGTGCTACAGAGTTTGTTGCCTCCGAATCAGATATTTTAGATGGAATGGCTAGATCGCTTGTCCACGGCTAAATCTTTACCTTTGCTCGATAAAGAAATAATTGGTTGTCGCAAATGTCCACGCCTTGTGCAATGGCGCGAAGAGGTGGCCGTTGTTAAGCGAAAGTCTTACGAAGACCAAGATTATTGGGGTAAAGCAATACCTGGGTTTGGATCAGATAAACCAAAACTATTAATTGTTGGATTAGCCCCCGGAGCACATGGGGCAAATAGAACAGGTCGAATCTTTACCGGTGACTCATCAGGAGATTGGCTCTATGGTGCGCTACACAAAATCGGTATTGCAAAGATTCCAACTAGCACATCAATTGATGATGGCCAGAAATTAAAGGACACAAGAATTATTTGCGTGGTCAGATGTGCACCTCCTGGTAACAAGCCACTTAATGAAGAGCGCGATATGTGTGCGCCATTTTTCTTGAGGGATCTAGAACTCTCTATTGCAACCACTAAGGCCATCATTGGGCTGGGTTCATTTGCATGGGATGCAATCTTCAAGACATTGAAGCAAATAGGTCATCCCATAAAGAAAGTGAAGTTCGCCCATGGCGCATCCCTGAAGTACACCCATGAAGGCCGTGAATACTTGTTATTAGCTAGTTATCACCCAAGTCAACAGAACACTTTTACAGGAAAGCTGACCCGCCCAATGTTGGAATCTGTACTCAAAAAGGGCGGTAGATTTGCCTCCGTTGTTCAATAGTTAGAAATGCCCCGATAGCCCAATGGCAGAGGCAGAGGACTTAAAATCCTCCCAGTGTGGGTTCGACCCCCACTCGGGGCACCAGTTTGTGCGTTGCCAACCTACTAGCCCGCCCAAAACTCATTCATTACACGAAAAATATAAGGGCAGGTGTATATATTTTTCCTATGAAATTTACTCGGATCACATTCGTTCTTGCCACACTCCTACCATTGGCTCTATCGGGGTGCTCTAGCAATTCTTCTGGAGAAGATTCTGACGAGTACAAAATGAATCAGTATTACGAATGTGTTGAAAGGTACGCGGATAATGAGCTGTACACGACAGATCAGATCATGAATATTTGTTATCCCCTCAAGCCTCCTGGTTTATAGGAATGTTCTTGACTCTCATAAATTTCAACTTTAAAATAAAATCATGAGCAATAGTCAAATGGTCGGAATCAGAATGGGCTGCTTAGCTTTGGGTTGGGCTATCGGTGCAGCACTGTTTGGTACAGATGCAGTCTGGCTTTGGGATATCAAGAGTTTTATCTGGTGCGGATTTACCGGCGGTTGTATTGGGATTCTGCTTACTACACAAAAGTAGAACTTTTGGGATTAAGCAAGACGACTAATCAATATTGGACTTATTTAATTCATCCCAGCCGGCGCTACTACTCCAGATGACAGCCACAATCCAAACAATTGCGGCCAAGAATTGAAGAAAAGTATTTCCTGTGCAGTTATCCCCAGATCGATAACAAGCTTGCTCGTCAATAAATGCAAGACTTATATTCCAAAGAAAAACAGCGAGAGTAATTCCTGTTAATTGAATGAAGAGAAATCTCACAAATGCACGCACTGCATGGGTAGTTCTATTTTGTGCCCGCAGTAGATCATCTAAAGTTGTATCCGGTTGAGTTTTTTTAACCTTGTTTTTTTCTACATTCTTGGCAAAATGTTCTTTAACGGTGTCCCCACCGTTCTTACTATGGACAAACATTTCAGATTTACACTTCGGGCAGACCATGACTATCTGCTCAACAGGCTCTTCACACTTGTCGCAGTATTTAAGACCCATTCGCGTGCCTTCCGACTTGGTTGTAAAGAAATCTAGCAAAGGAATACCGGCTTTCGGCACAATTCGGAGTAAACACTCCATGGTAGTTCGGTAGTCATTCATAGTCACTCAGTAATCACTCAGTAATGTTCCTTGCGAATTATCTTCGCCCTTCAGTTGCCAACCTTGAAAGTGCCTTCTTTTCCAATTACAATCAGGCATGAAAAAGATATTCATGCTCTTATTGCTAGTAATAGCCATGATATTCCCATCGACCTATCCAGCTTCAGCGGCAGCAACTTGGAGTACCTCATCTCCTGATGATTCATATAACCGTCCTGAATTGGTTTCGCAATATGATCTTGTTTCGGTAGGTGCAGCAATATTTGATAACGACTCTGACTTTATTAATTTTTACTTGTATTTTAGGTATACACCAAAGATCAATCAGTTTAATGACGGAACTTCGTTTGCTTTAGTTTCTCTGGATTACAACTTAGATGGCGAAGGTGACTACGAAATATATACGGAAGACATTGCATTAACTACAGATCGATCATCCGTAAAGGGCTATGTATACCGCGTTTCTGATAAGTCTTTTCCAAAGTGCGACGTCGACGTTTTTACTAATATAGATGAAGGTAAAACTTGGATTGGTTTTGAGGTTTCCAGGAAGTGCATCGGACTACCTAGTGCATTTGCAGTGCAGGGATACTCCGATTACATCGGGGGAGATAAATTAAGTTTTGATTATGCGCCAGATACTTTTTTTCGCGTGACGCTTCCAGGGGGCACTACATCTTCAGGAGGTACAGTCACCGGAAGCCCAACTTATGAGCTTCCTTCCAACCTTTATAACGAGAGCACCGAGGCAATTAATTTTTCGCAATCTCCAGCAGATTTAACTTTACTCTCGTCAAACCTAAAGCCATCGGTAGTAACTGTTAAATGCGGGACTGGATCTGGCTCTGGTTGGAGTGCAAAAGTTAATTTGAGTTCAAAACTAATAAATGAAGGATTTATAAGTTACATCATTACAAACCATCATGTGATTGAAGATTGTCTGCGATTGAAGAAAGTTTCGTTGCTTTTAAACAATGGCTCTACTGTTGAAGGGACAATTATCTCGTGGAATGAAAGTAGTGATGTTGCTGGAATCGTCACTAAATCTATAATTCCCGGCCTTGAATGGATTGGCTCAGCACCAAAACAAGGTTGGTGGGTGGGTGTAATTGGATCCCCCTTGGGGCAAACTGGAATTTTGACAACAGGGATTGTTTCCTCAATAAACAACAATTCAGGAACCTTCACCATGACGGCAGCAATTAACCCTGGTAATTCTGGCGGACCTGTATTTGATTCAACAGGAAGAGTTTTAGGGCTAGCAACATCAAAGAACTTGATTTCTGGAACTGTGCTCGCAGAAGGCTCCGGAAATGCACATGGAGTGACACTGTTGTGCGGAACCATCGTCTCTTGTGCACAGGAGAGAAATCCTTGGGGAGCAGTTTCTAAATTCTCTGCTGCTGCTGATGAGTTAAAGGCTAGACAAGCTGCTGAAGCTAAAGCGGCGGCAGATAAATTAATTACTGATGCAAAGGTAGCAGCAGATGCTAAAGCGGCGGCAGATAAATTAATTGCTGATGCGAAAGTAGAAGCAGACCGAATATTGGCTGCCGCAAAAGCAGCTGCTGCGAAAAAAACAATAACCTGCGTCAAAGGGAAGTTGACAAAGAAAGTCACAGCGGTAAAACCTGTCTGTCCCGCGGGATACAAGAAGAAGTAGGTTTTAGCCTCTGGGCGGGCGTAAACCCCACGTAGGGAGGTTTTTCTAAGGTGCTTTTAAGGAAACAAGCCAAGATCTGAGTAGCCCCCAGCATTTCTAAACCGTACGATTGTCGTACACCATAACCGCCGGAGATTCTGGCGGACCTAAAGAAGGAGAAAAAAGATATGCGCAGTTCAAACCCTGTTCTTGGACGGGCGTTTAATCAGCGTGGCTACGCTGCATTTGATCCGAGCACAATTAACTCAGACCCAGCAGCCCTAGAGAATTTGTATAACACACCTGCCGCATCATCGATGCGCACAGGTCGTATGACAATTGATGATGTTGTTACTCGTACAGCAATCTTGTTTGCAGTACTTGTTTCAGTTGGCGCAGTTGCCTGGACACTTAACTTCGGAGCCACCGCATTATTGTTCGGCTTCATCGGTGGATTTGTTCTTGCCATGGTTAATATCTTCAGCAAGACCGTTAAGCCAGCACTTGCGATTGCATACGCAGCTTGCCAGGGACTTGCTCTTGGAACGATTTCACATATGTATAACACTATCTATGACGGAATTGTTAGCCAGGCAGTCCTTGTGACAATTAGCGCCTTTGCAGGAATGCTCTTTGCATACAAGAGTGGACGCATTCGCGTCACACCTAAGTTCACTAAGGTTCTAACAACTGCCCTAATGGGCTACTTAGTTCTTGGTCTAGTTTCATTTATTGGCTTTATGTTTACAGGCACCAGCATCTATAACAGTGGATTTGGATTACTCATTGCGTCAGGCGGAATGGTCCTAGCAGCCTTCTTCTTGATCCTAGATTTTGATTCAATTCAAAGCGGGATCGCAGCGGGAGCACCTGAATCAGAGTCATGGAGAGCAGCTTTTGGTCTCATGGTGACGATCGTTTGGCTATATATGGAGGTACTACGTGTACTTTCAATCTTGCGTGGAAACGACTAAGTATCACTAAATAGTTAGAGATCTTCATCGAGGGGCTTCAGGTTATTTACCTGGGGCCCTTCGACATTTCTAGTCTCAGGAATTTTATAAACAAGTGCAAGTGCGATTGCAAAGATCGCTGCAGAAAAACCAAATGCAGCTCTATATGAATACACATCTGAAATCCAGCCAATAATAATTGGCCCAAAGATCATTCCGGCGTCCCCTGCCATCTGGAAAATGGCAATTACTTTGCCGCCTCTTCCCTTGATGACATCGCCAACCATGCTGGCCGGAGTTGTCGAAAGGAAAGCACCACCAAAGCCTAAGACGATCATCGAGAGTAAGAACATCCATGCGTTGAGAGAAAATGTAAGTATCAAGACTCCAACAAAGACAATATTGGCACCGACTATTGAAGCTGCGCGACGACCCCTTTGATCAGAGAATCGGCCAGCCTTTAGAAGTATTGCTCCTTGAACAATTGCAGATATTGCAAAGCCATAACCAACTACGGCTGTTGTTGAGTTTAATTCTTCCGTAACAAAAACAGGCAGGATCGAGGCACGCATACCGAAGAAGACCCATGTGCCAATAAATGCCAAAACAAGTGCGATTCGGTATGCGGGCATGGCCAATGCTTCCCGAATCGTTGTTGCAGCCTCATCGCTCTGACTCTGTTTCTTAACGCCTATCGAATCTCCCTTAAGAAAGAAAAGAGCGACTAAGCCTGAACAGAACAACAAAATAGAGTAAACAAAAAATGGTGCTCGTAATGAAATAACAGATAACAAACCACCAATGGCAGGTCCTGCCATTCCACCGACAATAAATGAACCCTGATAGACCGATTGAACTTGTCCACGTTGGTCATCACGGACAGATCGCAAAATTACCGAGCTTGCTGCAACTGAAAACATGGATGAGCCCAAACCACCTGCTGCTCTAAAGAAAAGGAGTTGGCCATAGGTTTGAGCAATTCCAGCTAAGAATGTGAAGAGTGAAACCATAAAAACACCTGATGAGAAAACCGCTCTCTCGCCAAATTTATCTACCAAGGTTCCTGAAATCAGACCTGAACTAAAGCGGGTGATTGCAAAGGCTGAGACCATTAAACCAATCGCGGCGTTGTTAACGCCAAATGATTTAGCAAAGACGGGAATAGCGGGCATAACAATGCCAAAGCCAACTGCAACAAAAAAGGATGCTGCTATAAGAATTGAAACCTCGCGGGGTAGATCCTTAAAAGGTGAGCGGATCAAGCCGAGCACCCTTGACCAAAGGCGTCATTTGGGTGGTTGAGGGACATGAAGGTAAGGTTACTGTGTGAAATCAGTTATCGCCGAACACTTAGTAAAGACCTATAGCAAGGGCGAGGTTGTTGCACTCAATGATTTGTCTCTAGATGTCGAAGAAGGCACTGTTTTAGGCGTGCTTGGGCCCAATGGTGCTGGAAAAACAACAACTGTGAGAATTCTTGCCACATTGTTAAAGCCAGATTCTGGGCATGCAACTGTTGCAGGTATTGATGTCATTAAGCATCCAGACAAGGTCCGCGAACTTATTGGATTATCAGGACAGTATGCAGCTGTTGATGAAACATTAACTGGCTGGGATAACTTGGTGATGTTTGGACGTTTGTATCACTTAGGTCGCCAACCATCTATTGATCGCGCCAATGAGCTACTAGAGCGCTTTGATTTAACTGAAGCTGCTCGTCGCCCTATCAAGACCTATTCAGGTGGAATGCGCCGTCGACTAGATTTAGCTGCATCATTAATTGTGAAGCCAAAAATTTTGTTCTTAGATGAACCAACAACTGGCTTAGATCCGCGCGGTCGTCAAGACATGTGGGGAGTCATTCAAGATTTGGTAAAGGGTGGGGTAACGCTGTTACTGACTACGCAATACCTAGAAGAAGCAGATCAACTAGCCGATGAGATTGCAGTTATTGATCACGGAAAAGTTATTGCCCGCGGAACATCTGATGCTCTCAAAAAGCAGGTCGGTGGAGAGCGCTTAGAGATCACTGTTGAAAATGAAGATATTCCAGTTGCGCAAGAAATCGTTGCTCGCATCAGTGGCAACACAACACATCTTGATCTTCGAACAATTAGCGCACCTGTATTAATTGGTTCAGTTGCCTTGATGGAGACGCTCAGAGCCCTAGATGAGGCGAAGATTCACCCACTAGACATCGGCTTGAAGCGCCCATCTCTAGATGATGTTTTCTTGTCCCTAACGGGCCATGTTGCCGAAGAAATTGTTGAAGAGCCCATTAAGAAAAAGAGAGGCGGCAAGAAATGAAGCATGCAATCAGTGACGTTTTAACAATCACCAAGCGCCAGCTGTTGCAGCTTGCCCGTGTTCCAGAGATATTGGTTTTCTCAACAATCCAGCCTGTGATGTTTGTTTTATTGTTCCGTTTTGTTTTTGGCGGATCCATTGCTTCTGACCAGCCAGGTGGCTATGTGCAGCTATTGATGCCGGGAATTTTTGTGCAAACAGTTGCCTTCACCTTGGCGTCAACTGCAATTGGTTTAGCAGAAGATATGAAAAAAGGATTAATCGATCGATTTAGATCACTGCCAATTTCAAGAGGCGCCGTAATTATTGGCCGCACATTTGGAGACGCGCTCCTTAATATTTTGGTCCTTGTTGTCATGGCTTTGGCAGGTTTTGCAGTCGGCTGGCGCCCGACCTCAGGCATCCTTCAAACCACCTTGGCCTTCTTGTTCTTATTTATGTTTGGTTATGCATTGTCGTGGATCGGTATTTTGGTTGGACTTTCAGTCAAAGAAGCGCGAACAGTTCAAAGCGTTGGATTCCTAGTGACTTTTCCTTTGACATTCCTATCTAATGCATTTGCACCAACAACTGGAATGCCACGAGCGTTGCAGTATTTTGCGGAATGGAACCCAGTTTCAACAATGGTTGCAGCATGCCGTCAATTATTTGGTCTGGAGAACAGATTTGGCGCCACCGCTGATTCATGGCCTAGCCAATATCCCCTTGAAACATCATTGTTTTACATGGTGCTTTTGATGGTGATCTTTATTCCGTTGAGTATTAGAAAGTATAAAAACTTCTCTAGCTAATTGGCTTTAGTTGCAGATTAGGCGTAAAACTCGGCTGCGACAATCTCAACTGAGATTTCGCGACCATTAGGTGCGGTGTAAGAAACCTTTGCACCAATTTCTTGATTGAGCACAGCTGATCCCAGAGGTGACTTCTCGCTATACACATCTAGATCACCTGATGAAATTTCGCGAGATCCAATAAGAAACTTCATTTCATCACCGGCGATGATGGCAGTAACAACCATGCCTGCACCAACTTTTCCATCTGCACTAGCAGGTGGTGTTCCGATGTGGGAGTTTTCAAGCATCTGCTTTAACTGACGAATGCGGGCTTCCATCTTTCCTTGCTCATCACGAGCTGCGTGGTATCCGCCGTTTTCTTTTAAGTCGCCTTCAGCGCGGGCTGCTTCAATCTTTGCTGTAACTTCTTTGCGACCAGGACCTTCAAGTTGGGTCAGCTCACCACGCAAGCGATCTGCCGCCTCTTGTGTAAGCCATGTCTGTGTCATAAGGCGTAAAGGTACTGGTTACTTACTTGACGCGACAAGTTGAGACGTCAGCATTGACAGCCAGATTACGCGTGGGAACCACACTGACCAGTTCAACTTTCTCTTGTCCTGCGGGGATTTCTACATCAATCTGTCCAACAATGTCTTTATAGAAATCTCTGGCAATTATGGTGCAGATACTTGTTGCCTCTGCACTGTTTCGCTCAACGGAGTATCGAACACTGACTGCTCGATCACTATCTACCGTAAATGAAATGAGTTGGACGCGAATCTCTGGATTTGAGTGATACAAACCAGCCCATGTAATCCAGCCAATACCGACTATTGCGGTAATAAGGGCGATGGCAATCCAACTACGAGGCCTTTTGACCCCGTAGCGCTCGTTGTAGTCAAACGGCTCGTGCGATTGCATGGGATGATTATGGCATGACTAAAGACATTGATATGGGTGCGGCCGGCTCTTTAACCGTCGCCTTGCTAGTCATCGCTTTTGCATTCTTGATGCGAAGTTTTTATAAGCGCTTCATGGGCATAGATCGAAGCGATGACTCCAGCAAGTAATTTTTTTACCAAAGCTTTTCAAGCAGTTGCAGTTTTACTCATTGCTGCAATATTTGTTGGACTTGGCATTTGGCAGTTACAACGCGCTGCCGAGTTAAAAGAGAGTTTAAAAGTTGCCACAACAATTGATACAAATATTGTTCCTTTAGAATCAGTGACAGCGCCTCGAGAGTCAATACCTGCAACGGCATTAAATAAGACAGTTTCTGTTTCAGGGTATTACATTGCAAACTTTAGAGCCCCTAATCAAGTAGATGGAAATGGAGTGGTCTCTGATTGGGAAGTTGCGCTCTTGCAGGTCGGGGCGCAATCGGCAATTTTGGTTGTCAGGGGATTATGGTCAGAGCGTTTGCTCAATCCAGATATCCAGCAATCCATGATTATTGATATTGAAGGCTTATTGGTAGCTAGCCAATATGAAGAGCGGGCAGAAAATAGCGCGGGGGTGATATCTCGTCTTGATAGCGCAGTTGTCACATCACTGACAGATCTTGATTTATACGATGGCTATGTCTTGGCCAGTAGCGAAGCAACTAGAACTGGAGCCCTTGATCGCACCCGAGTTACTCCTGAAAAGCTGACCTCACGGATTCCTGGCTTCTACTGGCAACACCTTTCATATGTTGTGATCTGGTGGCTTTTGGCTGGTGTGGTGCTCTTTCTACCCTTCTATCGTCGTAGAGTTACCCCATGAGTGGTGCAATCAAGAGATTTAGAGTCATGGCGGTAGTCGCCGGTGTTATGTCACTGCTGCTGTGGTTTGTTGATCTGCCAGTGGCGTATCTATTCAACAACGAGGATTGGAAGTCCAAGGTCGAGTGGATCCCATTTGTTCATGGTTGGGTTTATCTGGCATATGTTCTGACCGCAATCCAATTTGCAACCAAAGCACGCTGGAGTTATAAAAAGATGCTCTGGCTCATTCTTGCCGGCACATTGCCAATCGCATCATTTGCCGCGGAGCGCAGAGTTGTTCGCCAGTATTCGTAAATTAATTAAGTCTCTTATTTACCCACTCTATGAGTGGCGTTTAGTTCGATCTTTGGATTTTTCAAAGACCCCGCATCACGTTGGCGTCATCCTTGATGGCAATCGTCGTTGGGCCAAATCAAATCCCACGGTTAATGATCCACATGGCCACAAAGCCGGTGCCAGCAAGATCATTGAGTTCCTGGGGTGGTGTGAGGAATCTGAAGTCAAGGTAGTAACCCTCTGGTTGCTCTCGACAGATAATTTCAAAAGGTCCCAAGAAGAGATTGATGACTTACTAAAAATCATCGGTAATACAGTTGATGAGTTATCTGCAACTGGACGCTGGAATATCAAGGCGGTCGGTGCTTTGGATCTATTGCCTTCATGGTTAGCTGACAAATTAACTGCCCTTAAGCCAATTCGCACAGATGGCGTCGAGGTTAATGTTGCCATTAGCTATGGCGGCCGCCGTGAAATCGTTGACGCCGTAAAAAGTTAT
>Ga0209357_1001249_pt1 | contig 10317 bp, 9 predicted proteins | sample LauGreFBDMM110SD_2_FD_187573 | JGI IMG/M metagenome (GOLD analysis project Ga0209357, IMG submission 187573) | Freshwater lake microbial communities from Lake Michigan, USA - Fa13.BD.MM110.SD (SPAdes) (version 3) | ecosystem: Environmental > Aquatic > Freshwater > Lake | place: Lake Michigan, USA... | reverse complement strand
GTTTTTATTTAAGACTTTTTATCTTTTTACAAGCATATTAGATAGCGACCAAGCTGGTTATATTTTCTTCCTTGCTATACTGATAGATTTCATAATCGTCATCATAGTATAATTGAATCAATTTCACCATAAAAGTATCATATTCTTTCACCAATTCTGACTTTATGACCTCGACTAACAAATCTAATCGATCCTTCAATAGAGTGTTTAGTTGTTTTCCTTTGTTCCTAATAATATCAGGATTAAATCTTATAATAACCAAAGGTTTTCCTCCAATACCATTTACAATTTCATTGATCCGACTACACTCGCAAGAATCATTATAATTCCTGTGTTGGTGTTCGTCGATTTCAACGATAATACAATGAGTTGGTAATTCAAAATAAATATCGGGTGTTTTTTTAGTACATCCTTGAAGCATTTTGTTGGAATTATATTCAAACTTTGTATCGATTGCCTTTCTTAAAAATCTTACAATGGACCATTCTTTCTTGTTTTTAATCTTTCGACATTCAGCACACACGTGATTAGAATTTTCTTTAATATCACAATATTTACAAAGTCTTTTTATGATGGTTTCGTATTTTTGATCGGGACAATGTTTCAAGCAATATTTTTCATTACCAATCATAATTTCGTGTTCATTCTCACATTCTATTCTTTCGCACATGTAATTACCATTTTTTGATATTTTTAATATATAAACAACCATACAAAAAAGCAGTAATTATTCAATTTTTATAATTCTTGGGTCTAACCATCAAACCTTTTCTTTCTTTTTCAATAATTCGAGAATCTGATAGCCCACTTTTATATCTCTATCGGTATCGCATTGCCGTAGAGAATTTCCTTGATAGTGATACCGAATTTCTTCCTTGGCAAATGAAAATACTTGCGGCGTCGTGGTATTTCGCAACACTCGTAAAAAATTTCGATAGAGTTGAATGGCCTTGTTGGACATTTTATTATTGTGAAATTTTCTATCAAATTTTAAAAATATTCGCAATAATAGATATGAGTTGTTGTAATCCCATTCAATTACTAAATTGTCCCCAATTTAGTACTATCAAGGCTTTACTAGATCAATTCGGCCTTACGAGTGCTGTTTTGTCTTTAAAAAATGGTACTGTTTACCTCCCTACCAACTGTGCTTTTTCAAAAATTCAAAATGTCATTGCCAAACTGACCTCTGATCAAATTAAACAAATTTTGCTCTACCACGTTTCCCCTCAACAAATCCAAGGATCTGGAAACACCGTGTTGTGTACTCTCAATGGTAACCCTCTTTTGGCCAGTTCAGGGTCTGTCAATAATATTCCCCTTTTGACTTCCTGTACTACCCTTGTCAATAATACCACTTTCAATACAATCAACACTGTGTTGATTCCTTATGATACCAACAAGTGCTCCATGTAAAGAGAGAAGTGCCTCCTCCGTCCTCTGGCAGCAAAAATAGTCGTAGAAATTTATCTACTATTATTTTTGCGCAGCGCTAACAAAATACGTTGTATCCAAAATCTTGCTTCCATGTGACAACTCAAGTTTCCGAAAAATAGTCTGAATGTTTTCATATCGATTGGTAAATTTGGAACGTGGAATCTGGACCTTATTTTCTTGTTCCAAAAGGGCGAAATAATAGTGGTGATTCCCAGTGCCCTGGGGTGGGTGCGGACCATCATAAGGAAAAATGACCATCCCGTCATGGGCAGAAAAGTTGACCACGAGCCAGTGTATCCGGGTTCCTCTTACCGCGTCTGGATCCACCATTACCACTGTATACAACTTTTGCGGGTTTCCCATAAACACAATGGTGGGGACAGCAGAACTATCCTTGGGAGAGATATAAACACCGTCGCGGACCACCTTTTTATTTGGATATTCAATCTCCATTTTATTTTAGATCGTTATAAAAAATCAACGTTTTTATAAAACCAATCATGATTACAAAAATACTGGACCTCCCCGGACTCCAAGATCCTCAAGGTCTTCTCCAACAATTTTATACAAAAAAATCAACCTGTATGGAAAACTATGATTCCATCCAAAAACTATCGGTCGAACGAAAAGAGAATGGGGTGATTTATTCTTCCTACTTGTACCATTATAAACAGGGTAATCTCATTTGGCTAAAATATCTCATGAAGGAGTCTTTTTTAGAACAGGTACTCTGTTTTATCAATAATTCCATAATTAATCTTCCCGAGCACCGAATCGATTTTACGCTTCATGATGAAGACCAAGATATTTATCTCATTTGTGGTTCGATCGATCTTGAACTCAGCTCGAAAGGCTACCATTGCTACATTGAAATCGACAGATTTGATATTTATTTGGCGTCCTGGTTACCCAATTGGGTTAAGGATCGAATTAGCGAACACATCCTCTACAGGATCGAGAAGGACATTATGTTTTTCTATCAGGAAATAATGAATCTAGATTTATAATTTTCCAGGAAAGAGTTTGGCGAGTCCTCCCGTCACCGATAGATAGTCTTTCTGCATACTATGATAGTCACCCTCACCCCATCCAGATTCGGTATAATCAAAAATATAGTGAGTATTTCCCACCGCCTTGTACATTTTCAAAAAATCCGGGCATAGAGCGGTTGCGTTCTTGTCCACAATATTGGCGGGACATGAAGGAATCTTGGCGACAATGTCTCTAGAATTCGCAATCCTATAACAGTGAGGTACAAGTTTATTATAATCGTCCACAAAGGTTTGATTGCCTACCATGGGTGACGCAAAAGTGTATACCGAGTGGATGATGGAGGCCCCAAACGCCTTGGCCAAGTGGTATGAACACAGAGTCGCCATTGAGCCGCCTAGACTGTGACCCGTGACGATAAAAGATTGGACTCCTTTTTGTTGGAGAGCCTTGACGCCATTATAAATATTTTGGGCCAAACTTGGAGCCCTCGACGTTTTGTTGATACACTTGTCACAACTTCCACGAGCACAATTCAGAGGTTTACACTCGACGTCCAAAATGGAAAACTTTCTAGGTTTTTGAACGATACAGTTATCAAAACTCTTGTCCTGAAACGCGGCGCCGCAAGGACCTTCACATAAACATCCATTCTTAGTCCGCACGCCTTGGATACGACAATAGAGATCCAACCATCCCTTGGCTACCACAGTGTTAGTTCTAAAATTACCGGGGATGGTACCTGGAAGCCCCGATATTTCTCCTACCTGTTTTCCATCGGGATGGAACTTTGATAAATCTATGGTTTCAAAGGCAGAGTTAAGATTGGTCAACCACTCGGGTGTGTTTTGGGTACCTCGAAACGCAATCACACCTATCGAGGTACCTTGAATTTTGCCCATGATCGCGGCGATACTCTGAGTACCCATGTCACTGGTCCCAGTAAGGGGATTTTTAAAAACAAAATCGAGATCGGTGAGGATGGTCGTCTCCACCAGTCCAAAGGTTTTTTGGAGTTCCGCTGCGATATTGGGTGTTTTCACAAGACTTGAAAGAGATTTTGCGTATAAATCATAAACGTAGGAAATCAGCTCCCCCAACGACACATAGTTGGTTTTATTAAAGGATACGGAGGAATCCCATTGAGGTGTCGATGTAAAACTCGAGCGGTTCTTGGATAGAAAAACAAGCAAGAGTATCAAAACAAGAATAACCAAGACTAGAAATAGAATCGCAAACAGGAGGAGGTTCATTTTTTTTATTGATATTGAAAAAATGATTTTTTTCCGTATAAAAAATTAAGAAACAATTAATGAAATGTAACGTATTTTTTTGGTGTTTATTTTAAATTAAAAAGATTATCTAGCATGTAAATATATAATGAGTGTTTATAAAGCAATTTCTCCATACGGAGAATCAGAAATCACAGTATTTCAGGATCAATCTATTAAAGGTTTTATCAAGTTTAATAATCTTGATAAAGTTTCCGCCGTTCATATTCATTCTTCTGAAGGAAATAATCCCATCCTTGTATGGTTGGCTACATCAAATGAATGGGAAAATGGTGTAGCTCAAGGTACTCCTGGGGCTAATTCACCATGTTGTATACCGGGTAAACTGGGATGTACATTAAACGCGCCTCCTGGGACTCCATTGACGAATTGCTACAGTAATAAAACTTTTCTATTTCAATGTAATCCACCAAATCAATGTGTAGGTGGAACTTGTCCATGGATTTCAGATGGTTTGTTATTAAATTTTCACGGATATAATTTTCAACAAGTTGTGAATGGATGTTTGACTTTGGGAACACCTGGAGCCGATATGATTTCAAGTGTTCCCTATACTTTAGTTTCCACCGACTGAATAAAAAAATGATTTCAACCTTTTTATTTTTTATAAATAATAATGAAATATCTTCCACGAGATTTATGGATTCTAATCTACGAGTTCGATCCTACATTTCTGGAATACATGAGAAAATTTGTATTAATTTATATTCATCAACATATCGCGTTTTCTCATGTCACCGAAAAAAGATTCATGATTTTGGATGACCGACACGTGTTGGTGACCAACCATTTAGAAACCCCAAGCTACATTTCAGTTAATAATTTTCCGAATCAAAAGGCCGCAGAAAAATTCATCGATACCCACAAGGAAAACTGTATACAAATTCTTCTTACGCGTCGACAAGTAGATTTTATCCGTACCTACGATTTTGCGAGCTCGGTAGAGGACTCGATTGACTCCTCATGATAGGTTGCGCGCATCTACAAAGAAAAAGTCGATACCCATTTTCCATCCACCTCACATTCACATTCACGCCATCCATTCGCAGTATTGGTTTTGCGTTCGGGTTTTTCCACAAGATTATGCGCTTTTGCCAAACCACTTAGCGAATCGTACATGTTTCCTTGACAGTGTATTTTATGGACCGTAGAATCATAGTAGCCCGTCCAAATTTTATTGATTCCAATCCTGTGCCGAATACGTTGACCGTTTTGGAAACATTTTGTCATATCTCTACATCCTCGAGCTTCCTTTTGAGGGTCGTTGTTGTCAGTGTCGTCATCGTCATCCGAGTCTTCCATTGCCTCCTTTGGATCCCACATCCCACCGTCCATGAGGTCGAAAAAGGCGGATACTTCTTCCGTAGAAACCTTGAAGAATTCTCGACGAGGATGAATGCGGTCCGCGTATTGCTCCAAAAGTTTGTGTAGTGTTTTCTCTTTATTTCTTGCGTTGGAGACCTTTTTGGTAAATCCAATCTTGACAAGTCCAGGCATCGACACGTTGGACATGCAGTAAAGGAATCCTTCGTCCATCCTGGTTTAATAGCTTTAATGGAGTTTTGGGAAATAATATATAAAATTAGTTTTTTATATTCCAAAATGGTTCTCTACATTTTTTCTAATAAATAAGTTTACATTTCAGTTTTGACCCTTTTTTTTTTGTATCGACACGAAAAAAATGATTCCTGAATAAAATTTCATCTTTCGATCAAAAATGGAGCTCCGCGATTTGGACTATATCCAGTTTGGGATTTATTCTTCGGAAGAAATCATTAAAAATTCGGTATGCGAAATTCATAATGTAAAACTGACTGGAGCCAATTCTGTATACGATGAACGAATGGGAATCATGGAACCCAATAAAAAATGTGTCACCTGTGGCCAAAACGATAAAAAATGTATCGGTCACTTTGGTCACATTAATCTTAACATTGACGTTCTTCATCCACTCTTTAACAAACTCACCATGTTGATACTTAAATGTATTTGTTACAAGTGTTCAAGGATACTTCTTTCCAAGGAACAACTCGAGCTCAATAATCTGTTGAAATATCAGAAACAGACAAGATTCAACAAGATTATTGAAAAAATGGACAAGATTGATTATTGTACCCACTGTGAAACCATACAACCACGATATATATTTTGTACGCAAGATAAACACTTTTATATGATTTTCAAGATGGATGGAGAAAATATCCGTATGCAAATGTTTGAGAGCGAGATCCGCAAGATTTTTGAAAACGTGATTCGCGATGATATTTATCTCCTGGGTTTTGACCCAAGCCATTTTCATCCCAAGAATCTAGTCCTCTCTGTTTTACCTGTGATTCCACCGGTAGCAAGACCTTTTATTATCGCTGAAAATATGACTTGTGATGATGATCTTACCATTCAATATCAAGAAATTGTCAAGGCGAATTTTCATATTGGAGATCCAAATACCAATGATGGCAAGAGGACTAAATTTACCCACGCCCTTAAATTTCGAATCAAGAGTCTCTTTGATAATTCTGGGGATCGTCAACGTGTCAGTAATGGTCGTCCTCTCAAAGGAATCAAAAAGAGATTGACGGGGAAAGAAGGACTTATTCGAAACAATCTCATGGGAAAACGAGTGGATAAATCAGCAAGGACAGTGATTGGTCCCGATCCAACCCTTGATGTGGACGAAATTGCCATCCCACGAGAAATCGCGGATATTTTATGTTATCCTATTCGAGTCAATGATATTAACAAGTCGCATCTCGAGTCCTTGATACGCGATGGAAAAGTAAATTTCGTCCTGAAAGATGAAGGTAACATAAGGATTAATTTAAAATACGCTACCATGAGACATGGAACCAAACTCAACTATGGGGATGTGATTGTGAATGATGGTAAAATTCGAACGATTAAAAAAGAATCGGATATTTTTTCGTTCAAAAAGGGAGATATTCTCTATCGTCATGGGGTAAGGATTGACAACGCCCAAGAAAATAGTTACAAAAACTATGAACTCCAAATTGGAGACGTCGTAGAAAGAAAACTAAAAGACGGTGATATTCTTCTATTGAATCGTCAGCCAACACTTCATAGGGGTTCTATGATTGCTCAAAAGGTGAAAATACGTCCCGGAAAAACCATTCGACTCAATCTAGCCATTACCAAAAGTTTCAACGCAGATTTTGATGGAGATGAGATGAATCTTCATTGTCCCGCAACTCCAGAAACAGAGGCCGAGCTCAGGATTCTATCGAGTCTTTCTCAAAATATTATGAGTTATCAGTCTAGCAAAGCAAATATTGTGATTGTTCAGGATTCTCTCTTGGGAGCCTTTATGATGACGATTAAAAGAACAAAACCTATTCCTAGAGAAACCTTTTTTCAGATTGCCTATTCTCTTAATCAAAACACAATAAAAAAAATACCTTCCAAGGTGCGACTCTACCGAAAAAAGAAGAAAATTACCGACCCTAACTACTATGACGGAAAAATGTTGTTTAGTCTCCTCTTGCCTAATGATTTTTTCCTTCAAGATCAAAATAAGATTGATGTGGAAGAACCCCTCATGATTATTGAAGAAGGAATATTAATACAAGGAGCCATTGGTAAATCCAATCTGTCGGGAGGTAGCAAATCTCTTATTAGTCTTTTTTATCATGAATATGGTGAAGAACGAAGCATGAGATTCTTGAACGAGGTTCAATTTCTAACCAATCACTTTCTCATGTATCATGGTTTTAGTATAGGTATTGACGACTGCAAGGTTACCAAAAAAGACGAGATTCAAAAAAACATTTCCAAAGCGTTTCTAAAAGCTAAATCGATTGAGGAACATACTGAGGATGAGAAAATTCGTGAAATGTATATTCTATACGCTCTATCAGGCGCACGTGATACAGGGATGGCTATTGCTAAAAATGCGCTCCCCAGCACCAATAATTTCTTGGCTACCGTCATTTCGGGTGCCAAAGGAGACTATTTTAATATCGCTCAGATTACGGGTCTGCTTGGACAACAGAATCTTAATGGAGAACGAATTCCCTCTTTGCTTTCTAATTTTTCAAGAACCCTTCCCCATTTTCCGATCAATAAAGATGACTATACCGAGGATATGAAATTTGAATCCTCTGGTTTTATTCGTTCCTCTTTCATTCATGGCTTGAATCCCAGGGAATATTTTTTTCACTCCATGACGGGTCGAGAGGGTATTACCGATACCGCGATGAAATCGGTCACCTGGGAAACGACAATATTTTTATTCGAGAACGGTCGTCTTTGTTATACGGAGATTGGTCGATGGATTGATAATAAGCTGGACACAGATGGTCAAAACGTGGAACATTATAAAGAGAGATCTATGGAATTGTTAAAAACAGCCAATATTTTTATCCCCACCATGGATCAATACGGTCAACTTTCTTGGGGAGAGATCACAGCTGTCACCCGTCACGACCCTGGTCAAACCTTGTATAAAATCAAGACACGTTCAGGAAGACAAGTCACCGTCACCGAGAGTAAATCTCTATTGGTTTGGGACGCAGAAGCGCAAGAGTTTGTAGAAATCTCGACGCCCGATCTTCGTATTGGTGATTTTGTACCCGTGAATCTATTGCTTCCCGATTCTCCTTTTCCTTCTCTACATCCCGTTTGTGTGGAAACGGAAATTGACCTGGAAAAAAAAGGACTATTAGATGGTCAGCATTGCTTCCAAAATGGTCTTCCAATAAGTATTGAAATCATGACTTGTTCTCTTGATTATATAAAGGGATTTCTACGTGGAATACAAATGGATTCAGAGGACATGTTTGTATTTTCTACCCTTAAAACGCTCGAGATTGTTGTATTCTTGTGTTCGAGAGTGGGCTGGGTTGTGGATATAGATGTTGAAACATTATCTTGTCGATGGAGAGAAACGCCCAACACGACAATTCAAAAGGATGTGTATTTGGACCAAGTTATCGAAATCATCCTCGTGGATACCACCGATCATCCCAAGGTTTATGATCTAACGATTCCCTCGACACTTAATTTTGGACTAGCAAATGGTCTCCAAGTTCGTGATACCGCGACTTCTGGATACATTCAACGACGAATGATCAAGATTGCGGAGGATATTCAGGTTAAATATGATGGTACTGTACGAAATTCAGCGAATAATATTATTCAATTGGCGTATGGTGAAAATTTTATGAATCCAACCCACACTATTTTTAAAAATCAAACTCCACTACCCTGCGATGTGGGGAGAATCATCCAAAAGATTAATCATCGTTTTGAGGGTAAGAGCTAAATTACCCATTTGGAAACTTGTTGGTGTTTAATATTTTTTCTACATTATATTCAGGATCCAAAAGAATCGTCGCCTGTTTTTGGACGAGTTCCATTCTTTCTACAATTTCTATATCGTACTCTATCCACTGAACTGTTCTTTTATCCACAGGTACAGAATCCAAGACATGCCGAGACGCATAAAGTACTGCGATAATTTGATTAGGAAGCCATGTTGTGATAGGAGTTCCTCCCGTCGCGATAGGATACTTTGTATTGGCCATTATATATTTTTGTACGAATTGCCAGTGACCATTCCTAAAAAAATAAATTTCTCGATAGATGGAAAACAAAACAGGCCAACAGTCGTCATGAGAAAGTATCCAAGGAATAATGTTCTTGGTGTGATCACTCACCCACTCCAAAAGATCTCGAAAGGGTTTGGGACGATATTGTCTCATATCAAAAAGATAGCGTGTTAAATCATTGTTGGGATAAAAATCCAATACCCGAAAAAAATTATCCAAAAATGGAATAATAGTATCTTGACTACCGCTCTGACCGCGATAAAATCGAGGTTTAGTTTCAGGTTCATAAATCACACCCTCTGGGAAAAGCTGTTTATTGCCTTGTATTCCCATGATAAATACCCTGAAATCATTATAGTGTTCCCATCGACTTGCCGTCCACATTTTTTTACGACTCTCATTCATACACTTGAGAACACTATCCACAAAATCAAGAGCAGGTCTTGGATTCCTTACTCCCCAAGCGTCCAATACCTGATTACAGGATTCAATCAATTGCGGAGTATGTTGATTAATGTCGACGTGTACCATTATGAATCCAGTTTCATCCGAGGTACCAATAAATCGATTCGCCATTCTTAGATTAGTATAGTCTAGTCCACCCGATGGGTCAATACGTACATAATTACCTAGAGAATAACCAAAAGAATATTCCAGCCAGGGAAAAACATGTAACCGATCCGCAAGATACAGAAGGGGTTCTGCGAGTTGTTTTGGAAGAGATGGATGTGCTCGACCATATTGCTTATTTTCATTATCTACATTTTTCAATACATAATGAATGTGAGATGGAAAAAGTAGGTAAGCACTGCTTAAAAAACAGTAGGATCGATAAAGCGCCGCGATTAGAAAAATATCATTTTCTTGTTGAATCTTTTCTAAAAAATTCCCAAGATTTTCAATGCCTTGTTCCAATTGTTCTTGTTGGAGATGACGAATCCAATACGGGAGTGTATCTAAAAGATTTTGGATAGAATCATAGATAGAAGAAAGTCGTTCAAGTGGATTATGGATAGGTAAAAACCCATTTTTAG
>Ga0209357_1001246_pt1 | contig 10327 bp, 4 predicted proteins | sample LauGreFBDMM110SD_2_FD_187573 | JGI IMG/M metagenome (GOLD analysis project Ga0209357, IMG submission 187573) | Freshwater lake microbial communities from Lake Michigan, USA - Fa13.BD.MM110.SD (SPAdes) (version 3) | ecosystem: Environmental > Aquatic > Freshwater > Lake | place: Lake Michigan, USA... | reverse complement strand
GAGTTTGAATATCATGCAGATATGGTCAGGTGGATGGGATACGGCAAGACTTTTCAGGACTTTAAAATCAACGTACACATCTCGGGTAAACAAGGCCCCAACGGCATTCGCTCTGCCCTCCAGCGACTTAGCCCCGAAGCAAGAAACTGCATCACTATCGAAAATGACGAAAACTGTTGGGGAATTGACTCAAGTCTCGAACTTGCCAACGATTGTGCCCTCGTGCTTGATCTACACCACCACTGGATCCGTACAGGAGACTACATTCAATCCTCCGACGATAGAGTTTCGCGTGTAATTGATTCATGGCGTGGTGTTAGGCCAGTGTGCCATTACAGTGTCAGCAGAGAAGATGTGCTGGTCGATCATCCCATTGGTGTGTTACCGGACCATGCTGAACTGTTGGCCGCAGGCTACAAAAAACAAAAGATGCGAGCACACAGTGACTGGTATTGGAATCAACCAGTGACTGACTGGGCTCTGAGTTTTTGGGAACACTTTGACATCATGTGCGAAAGCAAGGGCAAAAACTTGAGCAGTGCCCAAGTATACAATCGAGCACTAGAACTTAAACTGCTTTAGGAGCACGTGGCTTTTTAACAGCCGCTGGTTTTGCTACAGGTGCCTTTGGCTTAGATGGACCTCGTTTAGCAGGGACTTTTTTGGCCGGCACTTGCTCAACTACAGCCATTGGTACAACAGCATCCGGCACGACTACAACTGCCTCAACTGTTGGAAATGGCCATGGCTCGGCAGTAACTGGTGTTTCTGTACCGGCTGGGGCTGCGTCTACTTTGTATGGTGCCTCTGGGGCTGCTTCTGGCTTTTTGCCTGTGAAAAATTCTACGATTTTATTGAACATTTAAGTTCCTCCTGTGGCAATTATTTATTACATAAATATCGTATGACATATAATTTTATCCGGCAGTTTATATTAGAAGGCAGATCGAACACATTAGTGCATCTTAAATTGCCGTATGACCGCGATGATTTAGCGCCGGTTAAAAGCAAAGAAACCATTGACTATCATTATGGTACATTGTATAAAGGATATGTTGATCGTTATAATACAGGCGAAGGCGATGCTGATTTTAACGAAGCAGGTGCTTTTTTACACAATATATATTTTGGACAGTTACAAAAACCCGCTGGTGCCAACCCGCCAACTGGTGCAGTATTGGCATTTATAAACAAACACCATAAGGGTGTTGATCAGTTCAAAGAAAAGTTTGCCAAGACAGCAATGGCAATACAAGGTTCAGGATGGGTTTATTTGGCCACTGATGGCAAAATCAAAACAATTGTCAATCATGAAATTAAGAAAGACATTGTGCTGTTAATTGATTGGTGGGAACATGCTTGGGCATTGGACTATCAAGCAGATAAAAAGAAATATTTAGAAAACATTTGGAAAATTATAAACTATGATGTAATCAACGCAAGATTGGCTACAATCGGCTGATGTCAGCCATGCTGCTGGCCGGCATGTCCCACACAAGGCGTCGCTCGACGCCTTTCTTTTGAGCAAATGTTTTGGGATTACAGTGCTCACAACAATGAAAATAACTGTTGCTGAGTCTCTTGGGATCCATTGACCCTTTCAATCGGCGAAATATTTCTCCGCAACTGTCACATCGTAACACCGCATATCCACAACTGCGAGTATAGGTATGTGATTGTCCCAATTTGCTGAGTCTGGTATATGTAGACGTGCGTTCTTCCACTGTGATAAACATAATGTATTTACATTAAGGTTATAAAAAAATAAGGTAAATACCCGTAGAGGCAATAAAAATGATAGAAATTACAGAATCAGCAAAGGTCAAAATCTTAGATATTCTTGCAGAAGAAAATGATGCCACTGTGTCATTGAGAACATTTGTGCAAGGTGGAGGCTGCAGTGGGTTCACTTATGGATTTACGCTGGACAAAGAACATAACGAAGATGATTTTGAAATTCCGCTAGATAAATTTAAAGTTTTAGTAGACGCTATGAGTATGCAGTACTTACAAGGCGCAGTGATAGATTACAAAGAAGATTTACATGGATCTTCTTTTTCAATTAAGAATCCCAATGCACAGTCAACATGTGGTTGCGGATCAAGTTTCGGAGTATAACAATGGCAAGACAACAAGTAGATACTGGCACACAAGGTAATGACGGCACTGGCGACAGTATTCGCGAATCGTTCCGCAAAGTAAATGATAATTTTCGTGAACTATATGCCATCATAGGAGGTGGCGATACCATTGGTTTTGTCGATCTAGATGATGTCAATATCAATAAACGCAACAGTTTGGGTGCTGAACTTTCCCCTGTTCAAGCCGCTACCAGTTTTGAAGGATATGCCAATCATGTGGTTGCTGTGAATTCTGTTGGCACAGCATTACGATTGAAAACCATTACTGCAGGCAGCGGTATCACTATCGACAACAGCAATCCCAGTGCTATCACAATTACCAATATTTCCGGTAATGTGTCTGCAGACACAATACCATCGTTGGCTGCACCATTGAATGCCAACACATTTACCATTGGCAACATAGCCAATCCCGACAACGCTGCATTGACATTGTTTAACACCATACACGGAACTACCGTTAGTATTAACTCATTGGCTGTGAACAGAGGATATGCCGACACTACCTTTGTGGCAAAATCTGGCGGCACTATGACCGGGGCATTGAACGTGCCTGCTGGTGCTACAGGCACACAGGTTCCACGTAAAAATGAAGTGGTTTCAAAGGCTGGTGATTCAATGACAGGTGCATTGAATCTACATGACCATCCAGGCGGTCTTGCTGGACAAATATCAACAGATCCAGAAGGTTTACAAGCTGCTACCAAATACTATGTTGACAACAACAGTTTTGCCAGCAGTGTAAACTTATTTGTGGCAACTTCGGGAGACGATACACAGGCAAATACTCCCCCGGACAAACTCGGTGGTAGTTTTTCCTATGCCTACGCAACCATTGGTGCGGCCTGTGCTCGAGCAGAGGATCTAATAGAACTGGGTAAAGAAGAGCCTGGACCCTATAGACAACTGTTGATATACACTCAAGGCCTTGAACAAACGGCCACTGAGGTCAGTACCAACATATTTCTCAGCGGCAACAGCACTAGTTTAGCATATACCGATGCTACTTTTTTACTTAATCAGAACAGAACATTTATTCAAGCAGAAGCCATTGCATGGTTAGGATTGAATTTTCCTGCAATGGTGTACGATTCTATAGCATTTGCACAAAATATTTTAAATATTGTTGACAGTGTGATCATTGACATGACCACTGGCGGCAATTATCAAAGCAGAAATATTGGTAAAAATTATTACAGAGATGCTGATGCCATAATTGAACGAACAGTATATCCTGTAGAAACACTCAGTGCTATCAACAGGGTTAAAAACATATCTGCACAGATTGTGCAAAATGCTGTGGTAGCAAAAACAACCACTGGCATTGCTCCCAATACACAAACACAAGTTATCAACGGCACTTATAACCATGTGTCGGCACCTGCAATAGCATATCAAAATAGTTTGTTTACCATAGTGACTGACATTGTTACTAACATTACCAACACACCGTTGGTAAATTTTGGAACTGGTGTGGTTGAAATTAGTTTTAGCAACGGCGGCAACGGATTTGTAGATCAAGGTATTGATACTAACCTTGACATCACTCCAGGTAAGATCATTCGAGGCATGACATCGGGTGCCACTGCTGAAATTACAGAATATGCAGCCAACGAAGACAGTACCAATTTTGACTTTATTCGTTGCAGACTTTTGAGATCACCAATTAATTTTGTTATCGGCGAACAGTTGGAATTCGGTGAACCCAACATTGAATTACAAATTACTATCAAGATAGAAAGTGGCATTTATTACGAAGACTTGCCTATCAAAGTTCCTACCAACGTCACATTGAAAGGTGATGAATTCCGTAGATGTATTGTTAGACCACGGGATCGTATCAGTCAAAGTCCATGGGCACGTACATATTTTTATAGAGACGGAACATTTGACGGACTGTTGATAGGTAATATTGACTACAGCGTAAATTATGCACCTAGTGTAACGATTACACCAAGTGCCACTTCAGGCATTATTAATTTTACACTGTCCAGTGGCATCGCTGACAGACTGTGGATCAACAAGGTTTTGATAGTTGCCAACGGCAAAGCAATAATTACCAATGTCAGTGGAGCAAACATCAGTGCCACAGTGTTTGAACAACTCAGCAATACCTTTGCTGTGCCCGGTGGACAATGGTTCATACACGACACATTCAATTATGGCTATCATTATCTAAGCAATCCTACAGATCCAGTGTTTACTGGATCTATCACTGGAACCAATTTGACTGTGACATCGGTATCACAAGGCGTGTTGTTGCCGGGTACTGTGATTTATGGTACTGGTATTACCAACGGTACTACTATTGTAGATACTAAATTTGTAGGAGAAATCACCGGAACCACACTGACAGTCACCGAGATAATCTATGGCCCAATTAGAATTGGACAAGAACTAACCGGCACTAACATTCCTTACGGTACCACAGTCAGTAGTCAATTAACTGGCAGCACTGGCGGAGTGGGTACATACACTGTAGATACTTCTAGTGCAGTGGTCACAGGATCAATTTCAGGAACAACACTGACAGTTACCGGAGTTACTGCAGGTGTACTGATTGCCGGTCAAGTTATTACCGGTGGTACTATTGCTCCCGGAACCATACTTTCAGGTAATGTTACTGGGACGGGTGGTGTAGGTACGTATACTGTAAACATCAGTCAGACTGTTATATCTACTAGCATTACATCTACTATCAGTTCTACCACTATCGAAGCCAGTGGATCCGGTGTTGGCAATACTGGAGTATACACAGTTTCTATCAGCCAAACTGTGGGATCAACTGCTATTAGAACAAGTCCCAAAAACAACAAAGATCTAGACATGTTCCTTTGGAATGATGCTGGCAAGATGCAGAACATGACAGGCCAAGGCATGGGCGGATTTATGTGTGTTTTGGATCCAGCAGGATTAGTGGGATCTAAATCTCCATATTTCCAAAGTAACAGTTGTTTTACACAGAGTATCAATAAACAGGCCTTTAGAGGAGGTATGTACATCGACGGGTTTGTGGGAAGATTGCAAGCCAACATTACCAACGCTAGTATTGACGGTTTAGAGTTAACACTTTCAGGATTGACATATAGGGAACCACTGGCGCCGTGTGCATTTTATGACAGCGGTTCAAGATTCCAAATAGATTATATTAAAAGTTATGATTCTACCACTGGTATTGCTGTTGTTGTATTGAATGACACCACTCCCTGGAACAGCAGCAATGTGGGAATTATTTTAGAAACTCCGGGCAACAGATCAATGTTGGCCAATGATTTTACACAGGTTAACGATCTTGGTTATGGTATTGTAGCAAACAATACTGGATTGACTGAACAGGTGTCGACGTTTACCTATTATTGTCACACTGCGTACTATGCTGTTAACGGCGGACAAATTCGCAGTATTGCAGGATCTAACAGTCATGGTAAGTACGGACTACGCAGTATTGGATCTGATCCTACAGAAGTTCCGGACGCTGTCACGTTGATCAATTCATTGAGTCAGGCTGCTAGAGTTTATAAATTGGCACCTTATGGTGCAGAATTCACTGCTACTATCGCTGGCACTACGATGACAGTGACAGCAGTGTCATACGGTATACTAAGTGCGGGTCAAACTGTGAGAGGCACTGGAGTTACCAACAACACATTGATAGACAGTCAGAGCAGTGGCGCTACCGGCGGTGCTGGTGTGTACATATTAAGCGCAGCATCTACAGTGGCAGCACCAACCACCATGACGGCATCGACCTTTATGAATGCAACAGCCACCAGTTTGTTTATCTATGCATATGATTACAAACCAACCAATACTTCCGAACTGGAAATTGATCATGGTGGTGCTATTGGTATATTGAGATACGAAGTCAACAGTATACAAAACACTGTTACAACATTTGGTGGTAGCACAGTTATTCAATTGAATCTCAGCACTGCAGCCAATGACAATAGAACATCAACTGGCCTTGGTGCATTTTTAACTCATGACCAAATTGTGTCCATTAGAACATTGACCAATTTCAAAATGGACGGTGTAGAAAATGTACAACCAGTAAGACCCAGTACTGCTTTGCAGTTTGACAATCAATTTACATTTGTTTACAGAACCATTGCTTACAATTTGACCGAATCAACTGGTGAGTTGTTGGCAAACGATCAGGCAATTTTAACCAGTGATGCTGCCTACAGTTATGTAAGGGTTAACACAGACAGCAATGATGGGCGCACTACTGACCCAGTTGATCCAGCCAAGACCATGGGATTTACCGCAGGCGACACTAGAATTGCCATAGAAGACATTACCGAAGCAGAAAATATTTCTAGAATAAATGCCGGGGATCTTGTCACAGCATGGAGTGGAAAAACACATAAAGTAACATCTTACGTTCCCGAGGCATTTGGTGTCAACCAAGTGATAACCGGTGCCACACAGGCCAATCCTTGTGTGATCACTGCTGTGGCGCATGGTTTAGTCAGCGGCGACAGTGTGAGAATAACTGGCGTCAGTGGCATGACACAATTGAATGACAGTATCTATTGGATCACAAAATTGACCAATGATACTTTTGAATTGTATATCAATCAAAACAGAATTACAGGAGTTAACTCTGCAGTATTTGCAGCATACGTTACTGGTGGCGTGGTTAGAAAACGTGTACCAACTCACATTATCATCACTGACGAATCTGACAAAAATGTAGTGCCAACTGCTGTGGGCATTGCCACTGGATTCCCAGTCAGCGCCATAAGAACTTTGCGATTAGGTGCTGATGGCGGAGCAACCGGAGTTGTCACAGTGCGTATCAGTACTTGCCGTGCTACCAGCCATGACTTCTTGGACATAGGTACTGGTGGATTTAATACCACCAATTATCCCAACATTACATTTGGCAGTCCGGCACAGGCCGCTGATCAATCACAAGAAGTGTTTGAAGAAACAGTGGGTCGTGTGTTTTTTGTGTCAACGGATCAATTTGGTATCTTCCGCGTGGGACGATTCTTTACAGTTGACCAAGGTACTGGCACAGTGACATTCTCAGCGGCCATTGCGCTGAGTAATCTGGACGGATTAGGATTCAAACGTGGTGTTGTGGTCGCCGAATTCTCAACTGACAGTACCATGACCGCCAACAGTTCAGACACTGTGTCTACACAGAGTGCTGTTAGAGGATATATTGACAAACGATTGGGATTGGACCACAGTGGCATTTCTGTTAATGTTGGCGATCGAATTGGTCCGGGATTTTTACCATTAAATGGTCTTAACCCAATGAATGGTGCGTTGCAAATGGGCAACAATAGAATACAAGGACTGGCCAATCCAGTGTCCAGCACTGATGCTGCTACCAAAAACTATGTTGACACCGCAACTGACTCTTATGATGAATTTGCAGAATTGCGTGACGTGTATTTGTTGTCTCCAGCAATAGGTGAAATTCCAGTATTTTTAGGTGCTGGCAATGCAGTGACCAATGCTCCGTTTGCCGGCAATATCAATTCCACTGTGACATATTCAACTGCCACTGTGTTGCAAACTACTATTGCGGATACATTACCAATAAGTGGATCATTGACCGTGACCAGCAGTACTGGATTCGACGGCGGCGGTGGAAGATTCATCATAGGCAGTGAAGTGTTTAGTTACAGTAACATCAGTGGCGCCAATGTGTTGAATGGTATCACTAGAGGTTTGATGAGCACCACATCAACTACGCACAGTATCGGATCTGCAGTTTCATTCATTCCCAGTGCAGCAGTAACGTTGAGCGTGGCTGCACTGTCATTGACCAATGCGGAAATCAGTGCCACTGCGGCAATTACTCAGAGCAAGTTGTTGCTGGACGATGCTACCACATCCACTAAAGGTATTGCCAGTTTTTCCAGCACAAACTTTGCAGTGGCCAGCGGTGTTGTCACAGTCAAAGCCAATGGTATTGCTCTGAGCAATCTTGCTACTATCAGTGATGCCAGCGTGTTGGCCAACTTCACAGGCAGTGCAGCAGTGCCGGCCGCCACTACACCTGAAACTGTGGTCACACGTGGCCTCAGCAACATGTTCAGCAGCACTGGTGTTGTGACATTGACTGCCACCGGAGCACCAACTGATACATTTGGTATCACCACTGTGTCGGCCAGTGCTACCAATAATACACTAACATTACGAGACAGCACTGGCAGAGTTGATACCACTGCGGTGTTGTTAAACGGCTCAGAAGTGTTGAGTTATTCAAGCACCACGCTGAAAGTTAAAACACCTGGTGGTGTTGAAATTATCAGTGCAACTGGTGGTGCTGCGGCATCTACTCCAGTCACACTGACTGGTCAATTTACACTGGGTGCAAGTTCAACACTAGTAGCATCAAGTGCAACTACTGCTGGTTCAGCAACTACAGCAGGCACTGCTACCAATGCAGATGCATTGTTGTTGAATGCTGTCTATCGTTCAGCAGCAGCCACAGCCACAGCCAACACTATTGCAGCCAGAGATGCTGCCGGTGACTTGTATGCAAACTTGTTCCAAGGAACTGCAACCAGTGCCAGATACGCTGACTTGGCGGAATACTATCGAGCAGATAGTGAGTACGAGCCGGGCACTGTGTTGATATTTGGAGGAGACAGTGAAGTGACCATTAGCAAAACACTAAGCGATACCAAGTTGGCAGGTGTGGTAACAACCAACGCTGCCTACATGATGAACAGTGATTTGGCAGGCGTTAGAGCAGGAGTAGCACTGCAAGGTCGTGTGCCTTGCAAGGTAGTTGGTCGAGTTAAGAAGGGCGAAATGTTAACAACATCAGCAGTGGCGGGATATGCCACTCGGGCACTGGATCCAAAAATTGGAACTATTATAGGCAAGGCGTTAGAAGATAAAGATTACAGCGAAGCCGGTGTAATCGAAGTTGCAGTAGGGCGAGTATAATGACACAAAAATCAATAAATTTAGGAACGGCGGATCAGGGCAACGGTGATCCAATAAGAGTTGCTTTTGGCAAAGTTAACGACAATTTTACCGAACTTTACACCGCACTGGGGCTGATTGATAACTCACTGAATTTGGGTGCGTTTGAATTCACTGGTAGTACCCTGAGTACTACAGACAGCACACCCATTGTAATTGACCAAGCTGCTACTATAACCAGCAACCTGTCAGTGGGTGGGGACATTGTGCCGCAGACTGCCAATGGTGGCGATCTAGGTTCAAGCACACTGCCTTGGCGTAGCCTGTATGTCAGCAACAACACAATTTATATTGGTGGCGTTTCGGTAGGAATAGATGCCAATGGTAATTTAACAGTCAGCGGCAGTAGAGTTGGGACCACAAGCTATGCGGACCTAACAGGTACGCCCACATTGACCACTGTGGCTACTACAGGTGCTTATGCTGACCTAACTGGCAAGCCCACTATACCAACACTTGTGAGTCAACTATCTAACGACAGTGGTTTTTTGACTTCAGTCGGTAATATCAGCAATATACAAAGTGAAGGCGACATCAACATTGAAGTTAACCTAACAGATTCAACTCTGCGTAGGTGGCGTTTTGGTGAAGATGGTCTTCTAACATTCCCAGATGGCACCAATCAAGCCACAGCGTTTACTGGCAGTGTAAGTAGTTTGGTCAACGGTGCTAACACAGTGAGCCTTGGCTCGGATGGTATACTAACATTGCCCAACGGGGCAGTGATAAAAGACAATGCCTATGTTGCCGTAGCATTTGGTTTAGGTGCGGGCACAATCTCACAAGGCATCAGTGCAGTGGCTGTTGGTTACTTGGCTGGCTATAACAATCAAAGCAACTCAGCAGTGGCCATTGGTGAACAGGCTGGCAATACCTCACAAGGTGCCAATGCTGTGGCCATTGGCCGTCAGGCTGGCAATACCGCCCAAGCCGCCAACTCAATCATTCTAAATGCCACTGGTGCAACATTAAATCAAACCACTGCCAACACATTCACTGTGGCTCCGGTTAGAAATGTTGGTGGCACCAGCGGAGTGCTGCAATACAACGCTGACACCAAAGAAGTCTCCTACAGCAGTGATATCCTCAGCAACGGCAACATCAACATTGACATCAACCTTGCAGACTCAACTCTGCGTAGATGGCAGTTTGGTGAAGATGGTGATACCGTGTTCCCTAATAATGTATCTATTAATTACAGCGGCGGCAATATTCAGTTTCCTAGAATT
>Ga0209357_1001243_pt1 | contig 10332 bp, 6 predicted proteins | sample LauGreFBDMM110SD_2_FD_187573 | JGI IMG/M metagenome (GOLD analysis project Ga0209357, IMG submission 187573) | Freshwater lake microbial communities from Lake Michigan, USA - Fa13.BD.MM110.SD (SPAdes) (version 3) | ecosystem: Environmental > Aquatic > Freshwater > Lake | place: Lake Michigan, USA... | reverse complement strand
TTTCACGCGGTGCCGCAAAACGCTTTGCCAAGCGGTGAGGCTTATGAAGCCTTTATCTACCGCACCCAAACGGTTCCCACACGCAACAACGCCCATGATTTTTTCAATGGTCTGTGTTGGCTTCGCTTTCCCCAAACCAAACGTCAACTCAACCGCTTGCAAGCACTGGCCATACAGCAGCAAGGGGTGCAAGCGCAGCGTGGGCCATTGCGAGATGCGCTCACCTTGTTCGATGAAAACGCTGCGCTGCTGTGTGCGCCCCAAGCCTTATGGGACGCTTTACAAACGCAAGACTGGCAAAGCTTGTTTGTGACGCACCGTGATTTGTGGAAGGACGCGCAACTGAGTTTGTTTGGTCACGCCTTGCTAGAAAAACTGCTCAATCCCTATAAAGGCATCACCGCGCATGTGCTGTGCTTGCCTGTACCCGAAGAAGTACAAGCTGGCGCAGATGTTGCGCTGGACGATTGGTTGTCACACCAACTTCACGCAAATGAAATGCAACACAAACCCTTTTTACCCTTACCGGTTTTAGGGGTTCCTGGCTGGTGGGCGCCCAATGAAAATGCGGCTTTTTACGAGGACACGCAAGTGTTTCGACCACAAAAAAAGTAGGCTATTGAAAAAAATAAAATGAGCCTTACATTTTCAATCTCAGGTCAACTTCTTGGCCAGTTCAAAGGAATACATGAAACGCGTCATTCTTCTCATCGTCACCAATTTGGCCGTCATGCTGGTTTTGGGTATTGTGGCCAGCTTGCTGGGCGTGAACCAATTTTTGACTTCCAACGGGCTCAATCTCAGCGCTTTGCTGGGCTTTGCCATGCTGATGGGCTTTGGGGGTGCTTTCATTTCTCTGCTCATCAGCAAGCCCATGGCCAAGTGGACCACGGGCGCGCAAGTCATAACTCAACCGCAAAACGCCGACGAAGCTTGGTTAATCGACACAGTGAAAAACTTGTCGCAACGCGCCGACCTTGAAATGCCCGAAGTAGCCATCTATGAAGGCGAGCCCAACGCATTCGCTACCGGCGCCTTTCGCAATTCCGCGCTGGTGGCCGTCTCCACTGGTTTGCTGCAAGGCATGACCCGTGAAGAGGTAGAAGCCGTGCTGGCGCACGAAGTGGCGCACATACAAAACGGCGACATGGTGACCCTCACCTTGGTGCAAGGCGTGCTCAATACCTTTGTGGTCTTCCTCAGCCGTGTGATTGGCTATGCGGTGGACAGCGCATTGCGCAAAAACGATGAAGAAAACACGGGCCCAGGCATGGCCTACTACGTCACCAGCATCGTTTTAGACATCGTGTTGGGCATTGCTGCCAGCGTGGTGGTGGCTTGGTTCAGTCGCCAGCGCGAGTTCCGCGCAGACGCAGGTGCCGCTGTATTGATGGGGCGCAAGCAACCCATGATCAATGCCTTGGCGCGCTTGCAGCACATGCAAACTGAAGGCTTGCCGCCCAGTTTGCAAGCCATGGGCATCAGCGGTGGTTTGGGCAAGATGTTTTCTTCCCACCCACCTTTAGAAGAACGTATCGCCGCCTTGCAAGCCAATTAAATCGTTTCACATCAACGCGGTTCGCCCAAAGCTTGGGCAATCGCGTTTTTTTTCACCTTGGGTCTAGGCACTTGGCCTTTGGGTAAATCAAACCACACACGCACATCGTCTTCTAAACCTATACCGTGCATATAGTTGTAAATGGCTTTCTTCAAGCCCTGGCCCAGCAAGTCGTGGTCGGTGCCTGTGGGGTCTGTAAAACCAATATCGTTTTGTGCAAAGCGGCCTTCGGGCAAGGGAATCAAGCTGACGCCATAGTCTTGCGGACGCATACCTACAGGCGAATGAACCGTGCAAGTGAAGCGATGAAAAAACCCGCTTTGTATGCAACCGTGCAAAAACAACTGCCGCACATATTCCAAAGCGTCTACGGTGTCTTGCACGGTTTGGGTGGGAAAGCCATACATCAAATAGGCATGGACCAAAATGCCCGATTGCGAAAAGCCGTGGGTGACACGCGCCACTTGGTCTACGGTCACACCTTTTTGCATCAAGGCCAGTAAACGGTCACTGGCCACTTCCAAGCCGCCCGACATGGCAATGCAACCGCTGTCGGACAGCAGTTCTGCAAGCTCTGGCGTGAAGGTTTTCTCGAAACGGATATTGCCCCACCAAGAAATATTCATGCGTCTGCGCAAAAGTTCTTGCGCCATGGCTTTTAATGCTTTGGGCGGAGCGGCCTCATCAACCAAATGAAACCCCGTCTGGCCCGTCTCGCCCACGATGCGTTCGATGCGGTCAACCAATGTATGTGCGGTGGCTGCGTCATAGCGCGAGATGTAGTCTAGGGACACATCGCAAAAACTGCATTTCTTCCAGTAGCAACCATGGGCCACCGTCAGTTTGTTCCATCTGCCATCGCTCCATAAGCGATGCATGGGGTTGAGCATGTCCAGCAAGGACAAATAATTTTGCAAAGGCAAGCCGTCCCAAGTGGGGGTGCCCACATCATCAAAAGCAATATCGGGTTCTGCCCAGTTGTGGTACTTCACTTCTATGCCATCGCGCACAAACGTGCGCACCAAACGTTGAGCAGAACGCTTATCCTGAAGATGCTCCATCAAGGCCAACAAGGGGCGCTCGCCTGCATCCAAGGTAACGTAATCGACAAAATCAAACAAGCGCGGTTCACTCAATGACCGAAGTTCGGTATTCACATAACCGCCACCCAAAGCAATCACTACCGTTGGATGATGGCGCTTGATGGTTTGCGCCATACGCAAAGCGGCATACACCGTGCCAGGAAAGGGCACAGACAGCAGCACCAGTTGAGGCTTGTGCATCGCTATGGTTTCAAGCGTGAGTGTTTCTAAAACTTCATCGAGGTAAGTGGGTGCAGCCTTCAGCGCATCTGCCAAGGGATCGAAGCTGGCTTGACTCGAAGCCAGCGATTCACCGTAGCGCACAAACTCAAACCGCGAATCCACTGCGTCGCGCAACACATCTGCCAAGTCATTCAAAAAAAGCGTAGCCAAGTGGCGTGCGCGGTCTTGCACACCCAGGGCGCCAAAGGCCCAAGTGAGGGTGTCGTCTTCGGTGTTGTCTAAAGCCGCAAAACGTGGCCCTTCAGGCACCAAGCCTCGGGCTGCAATGCGGTGTGCCAAAGTGGCGTCACGGCCTTGTAAAAATGCAATCACTGGCTCTATGCAGTTGATGTAACGCTGTGCGTGGTCGAGAAAATAATTCACACTCGCGCTGCGTTCATGCACCTCTTGCTTCAAGGCAATTGATTCAATCCGCGTCAAACCCTCTGTGCAGAAAATGCGCAGCACCAAGCGCAAAGCCAAATCGTCTTGCCGTGTGTCCACACCCCGAGAACGCAAAAAACCCGTCAAGTAAGCACTTGACGGGTAGGGTGTGTTGAGTTGCGTCATGGGCGCAATCAGCGCCAGAACGCGAAAGTCATTCACGCGGGAAGGTATCCTTCAACCGACAAATAGCGCTCGCCTGTGTCGTAGTTAAACCCAAGCACTTTGGCGTTGGCGGGCAGGTCTGCCAACTTTTGCGCAATGGCTGCCAAGGTGGCACCCGAAGATATACCCACCAACATGCCTTCTTCACGGGCTGCACGGCGGCCGTATTCGCGTGCGTCTTCAGCGTCGACTTGAATCACGCCTGTGAGCAAATCGGTGTACAAGTTTTTCGGGATAAAACCCGCACCAATGCCTTGAATAGGATGGGGCGCGGGCGCGCCGCCCGAGATGACGGGCGAGGCCTTGGGCTCTACGGCAAACACTTGCAGCTGGGGCCATTTTGCTTTCAATACTTGGGCACATGCTGTGATGTGGCCACCGGTTCCCACACCGGTGATGATGGCATCCAAGCCTTCGGGGAAGTCGGCCAAAATTTCTTGCGCTGTGGTGCGGACATGAACCTCTATATTGGCTGGGTTTTCAAACTGCTGAGGCATCCAAGCACCGGGCGTGGCGTCGACCAACTCTTGGGCGCGGGCGATAGCGCCCTTCATACCTTTTTCGCGGGGGGTTAAATCGAAGCTCGCCCCATAGGCCAGCATCAGCCGGCGTCGCTCTATGGACATGCTGTCGGGCATGACCAACACCAATTTGTAGCCCTTGACTGCCGCCACCATGGCCAAGCCCACGCCTGTGTTACCTGAGGTGGGTTCAATGATGGTGCCGCCTGGTTTTAAAACACCACTGTTTTCAGCAGCTTCCACCATGCTCAATGCAATGCGGTCTTTGATAGAGCCGCCAGGGTTGCTGCGCTCCGACTTGATCCATACCTGCGCTTGGGGACCAAACAAGCGGTTGATACGAATATGCGGCGTGTGACCAATGGTATCGAGGATGTTGTGGGCTTTCATTAACTGCTCCTTAAAGCGTGCTTTGATTTTGCAACAGTTTCATTGCCAAGGCTTCACCTAATTTGATGCCATCCACCGCTGCCGACAAAATGCCACCGGCATAACCAGCCCCCTCACCTCCAGGGTAGAGGCCGCGCACCGTGGGGCTTTGCAAATCATGATCGCGCTCAATGCGTAAAGGCGAGGAGGTACGGGTCTCCACGCCGGTCAAGACTGCATCGGGCATGTCAAAGCCTTTGATTTTTTGCCCGAACACCGGCATGGCTTCGCGCATGGCGTCTACAGCAAAGCCGGGCAACACATGACGCAGATCGGTCATCTGAACCCCGGGCTGGTAAGAAGGTTGTACTTTGCCCAAAGCCGTGGATGCTTTGTCTGCCAGCAGGTCAGCCACCAACTGTGCAGGCGCGTGGTAGTTGCTGCCACCAGCCACAAACGCGGCCGATTCAAGTTGGCGTTGCAAAACCATGCCAGCCAAGGGATGAAAACCATCAGCAGTGTCCAGCGTGTCTAAACGCACGGCATTGCCCAACTCTTGGCCCAAGGCCGCTTCAAAGGAGGCCGCGTCGCTTGGGTAATCATGGGGTTCAATGCCCACCACAATGCCTGCGTTGGCATTGCGTTCATTGCGTGAATACTGGCTCATGCCGTTGGTGACCACCCGCCCCGCTTCACTGGTGGCTGCCACCACGGTGCCGCCTGGGCACATGCAAAAGCTGTAGACCGTTCGGCCATTGTTGGCGTGATGCACCAGTTTGTAGTCGGCAGCCCCCAGCATAGGGTGGCCTGCATGCTTGCCCCAGCGGGCGCGGTCAATCACGCCTTGGGGATGCTCGATTCGCACACCCACAGAAAACGCTTTGGCCTGCATGGCTACCCCTCGCCTGTGCAGCATGGTGAAGGTGTCGCGGGCACTGTGCCCCAAAGCAATCACCACATTTTGTGCGGCCAACTCATAACGCTGGCCTGTGTCTTGTTGCAGGATATGCAGGGCTTGAAGTTGGCGCTGCTCGTCGTAGGACATATCCACCAAGCGCTGGGCAAACCTCACCTCACCGCCAAGCCTAATGATTTCTGCGCGCAAACCCTCCACCACCTTGACCAATTTGAAGGTGCCAATGTGCGGATGCGCGGCCCATAAAATTTCTTCGGGCGCGCCAAAGCGCACAAATTCATTCATCACCTTGCGACCCAAATGTCTGGGGTCTTTGATTTGGCTGTAGAGCTTGCCGTCTGAAAACGTGCCCGCACCACCTTCACCAAACTGCACATTGCTTTCGGGCTTCAAAACAGACTTTCGCCACAAACCCCAAGTGTCTTGGGTGCGTTGGCGTACCGCTTGGCCACGTTCAATCACAATAGGTTTCAAGCCCATTTGCGCCAAGACCAGTGCTGCAAAAATGCCGCAAGGGCCAAAGCCCACCACCACTGGTCGGGCTGTGCCTTGTCTTGGCCAGTCTGCAGGGGCGTGTACCGGGGCGCGCCATTGCATATCAGGGCTGGCTTGAATGTGCGGATGCCGAACATATTTTTCCAGCACCGCAAGCGCTTGGTCTTTGTTGAACAGTTGCACATCCACGATGTAAACCACCAGCAGTTTTTGCCTTGCGTCAAAGCTGCGCTTAAACACTTTCCAATCTTCAATATCGGCGAGTGCAACACCTAAAGTGCTGGCAATCAGAGGGGCAAGTGTTGCGGGATACAGCGGTGGTGACGTGACATCGTCTGCAACGTCGAAAGCCGCATCCAAAGGCAGTTTCAGTTCGGACAATCGAATCATTTGTGCATGGCGTCTATCAAGGGCAACATGTCTTTGGCCATCAGCATGCCCGCATGGTCTGAAATATGGTCGCCATAGCTGTATAAAAATTTACCCTCTTTGGCAATGGTGCAAATATCTGCGGGTATGTCGCACAGCAAAGGCAAGGGGTCGTAAACCAGCAAATCAGGGTTGTTGTATTTCAACTTGGTAATGAACTCTTGGTAGGCCGCTGTTCCCTTGAGGTGGTCGGAGAAGCGCAGTTGGCAAAACGGGTTTTGCTGACGTTGCAAAAAAGTGTTGAGCATGTCAAAGCGTGTGAGGCCGCCGCTGATGCAACTGTTGGGGTCGGGCAGTGTGGGGTTGTCAACCACGAACACCACCTTTTTACCCGAGGCCCGCCAATGTTGAATTGCCCGCGAATAGGAGGCCACGTGTTGGTCAATTTCCAGAGAGTTGCTGTGTTGAGCTATCAAGCCAGATTGTGGGTCTAGGCGAAACATGCCGCGCAAAGCATTGACCAACACAATCACTTTCAAATTCGCGTTGGCGTCCAGTGCGTCCATAGCTGCACGGTTGCTTGGGTTGCTGTCGCCTGACAGCAGGTTGATGGGGCCCATCATGGCCCAGCTGTGCTCGGGGGGTGAAGACCGCATCAAACTGTAAACCAGCGCTTCACCTTTGCTGTCGCCCAACAGCACATGGGTGGGCGGTTGCACTTTGCCATCTTGAAAACACCACTTCACCAAATGCTGTTGCTCAGCGGGAAGCGTGCAATTGGCTTGCAGGGTTCCGCGTTCTACGCCCACCACCAAGCTGGAGGGGTCGGCATTGAGCATGCCATGATGGCGAAACTTCAGGCCGTCCCACACATTGATGGCATGCGACATCAATAAAACCGCCAGCATATACAGGCACAACCACCACACCGCACGTGGGTAGCGCGTGCCAAAGCGAATCGGCTTTTCAACAAAGCGGTAGGTGAGGTAGGCCAGCAAAAAGCTCAAAGCCACTAAGCCTATGCGCACTTCGGCGGAAGGTGTTTGCGAAAACAAAATACGCGCAAAAGAAAGCAAAGGCCAATGCCACAAATAAAGCGGGTAGCTGATTAAACCTATGGCCACCAGGGGTCTAGAGGCCAGCCACACACTGTTGAAACTGCAGTTCATGCCAGCCAACAAAATGAGTGTTGCGCCTGCGGCAGGGAGCATGGCCCAGTAGCCAGGAAACGCCATGTCTTTGTCAAAGAAATAGGCTGATAAAAGCACCAGTGCCAAACCCACCCAGCCTGCGGGATAGCGCCAAGCTCTGGCCAAGCGAGGGTTGTTCATCAAGGCAATGGCAAGACAAGCGCCCAGTAACAACTCCCAACTGCGACTCAAGGGCGAATAAAAATCTCGCGCCAAATCGCCTTGGAACACCAACCACAGGCTGTAGCCAAAGGAAGACAAGAGCAAAGCCAATAGCAGGGGCAAAGACCAGCGCGGGATGCGCTTGAACAACAGCAGCAGCAAAGGCCAGACCACATAAAACTGCTCCTCAATGGCCAGCGACCACAAGTGAAGCATAGGTTTGGTGTCCGCTGCATTGTCGAAATAACCAGACTCGCGCAGCAACATGAAATTGGTTAAAAAGATGGCGCTGCTGCCGGTGTGCTTGGCGAGTTGTTTGTATTCGATGAAGTTCAGGCACACCCAGCCGGCAAGCAAACCAAAGCCAATTACCAGCGCCAGAGCCGGAAAAATACGCCGCACACGTTTTGCATAAAACGCTTTGAGGCTAAAGCGTTGTTCGCGAAGATCGCGCAAGATGAGCCCCGTGATGAGGTAGCCGGAAATAACGAAAAACACATCAACACCGATAAAGCCACCGCTTAAGTATTCGGGGAAGGCATGAAACAGAACGACCGCCAACACCGCAATGGCGCGCAAGCCATCGACGTCGGGTCTGTAATCAGGGTTGTGCTGCGAAATAACGGGGCCTCATTGCTTGTTCTGGCCCGAATCATAGACCGATAGATAATCACCTTTGTGAAGCACGCTAGGCCGTCGCTGGTGCAAGGACAGAAATGTCGCACTGGAGGAACGTCCGGACTGCACAGGACAGCGCAGGAGGTAACACCTCTCCACCGTGAGGTGAGGATCAGAGCAACAGAGACGAGTCGGCCCGCGTGCTTGCATACGGGTCGGGTGAAACGGGCAATCTCTGCGCGCAGCAATACCAAGTAGGCCAACATTGAGGCGGTTCGCTGAGTTGGCGGGTAGGTAGCACCGAGCCGAGTGGGTGACCCTCGGCCCAGAGGAATGACGGTCACATATTGGGAAACCAATATGCACAGAATCCGGCGTATCGGCGGGCTTCACATTTTTTAACTGAAATTAGATGCAAACTTACCGCTCGATTATTCAATACCGCTTACCAAGTTTTGCCGTATTTTCAGTCTCTTTTTTAGCCTTCTCTGTGAGTCTGGGTGTGGCCATGGTGTCTATTGCCAAGTTGCTGCTGTTGGTTGCGGTTTTGGGTCAATTTATAAAAGACGTCAGGAACCGAAGTTTCCCCTTGCTCAATTCTTGGCCTCAGCTCACTTGGTGGATGCTGGCTGCCATGGCTTGGATGAGTTTGAGTGTCCTATGGACCGAGGCCAATACGTCTGACGCTTTGGCTGGGTGGGGTCGGCACAGCCGGATACTTTGGTTTTTAGCTGTGTTTTATTTACTAAGAACACCGACTCTTGCCTTGCTGACTTTGAAATGGTTTGTCGCAGGTATGGTCATCATGATGTTGTCGTCTTGGGCCTTGGTGGCTGGATTGCCAGTGCCTTGGGCAACTGCGAAACAACTACCTTCGCTGGGCATTGTGCATGGCAGCACATTGGAGCAACCTGTGTTGCTAACCTTGTTGGCGGTGGTTTTATGGTTTATGCGAGACCACTGGCCCCAAGGACATTGGCGCTACCTGCCCATAGCTATTTTGCTATTGACTGTGCTGAATGTGTTTTTTGTCATGACTGGGCGCAGCGGTTTTTTAGTGATGTTGTTGTTCATCACCCTGGCGGTGTGGTGGCAATTGCCTAGGAAATGGCGTTGGTTGGTGGTGGGCTTGCCCTTTGCCTTGGGCGCACTCATGATGTTGATATCGCCTCGGTTTCAAGCCAAGACCACCGAAGTGATACGCGATGTTTCTGTCTATCGCCAAGGCAGTATCGACGCTTCTCAAGCACAGCGCTTAGATTATTGGCATCGATCTTTGCTAGCCATGAAAGAAAGCCCTTTGCTGGGACACGGCGTGGGAAGTTGGCGCATGAACTATCACCGACTCGGTGGCATGCAAGTGGATGCGCCTTCCAACCCGCATCAGCAGTATTTGCTTTGGGCCGTGGAGTCTGGAGCAGTGGGTTTGTTTTTGTTCCTAGGCATATTGGTGTTTCAACTCAAGGGTGCTTATGCTTTGCCGCTTAACGCCAAACAAACTTTGCTCACCGTCACCGCCATTGCTGCCGTCATGGGCTTGATGAACTGCCCCTATTTTGGGGCTGGCATGGGCGAATGCTTGGTGTATTTGGCGGCCAGTTTGTTGGCTTTGCGAGAAATGCAACAACCTTTATCTGACCGGTCATGAATTCCCTTTATCCGCTGTGTCAAACCTTAAGGCTGTGGGCTTGATCGGATAAATGCGCCACATGCGCTTGCAACGACCGCATGGCCACCGGCCACAGCGCTTGCGGCACATCATCGTAGGCCAAGGGCAGCCAGTCTTGCACAGTGCCTTGGGGCAAGGCTTGCATGGCGCGGCGCACTTTGTCTTCGCGTTTTAATCGGTGGGCTTTCAAGCGCTGTATGCAATCGATAGCGCTGTAAGGCTCGCCCCAAAGGTTTCCCAATACATAGCCGTGGGCGGGCAAGATGAACTGCACTTGCCACCGCTCACACACCGCCAACAGTTTGTCTAAAGAGGCAAGGTAGTCGCCCATATGACCATCGGGTGGGTCCACAACTGTGGTGCTGCCGTTGAGCACATGGTCGCCGCTGATGAGCAAGCCGTCTTCTGTCAACACCAAGCACAAGTGATTGGCAGCATGGCCCGGCGTATGCACAACTTGCAAGGTGTGGGTTTCACCTTGACTGTTTAAAACAATTTTTTCGCCGTCCTGCAATGTTTTGTCGGGCACAAACTCACTGTGCGCGCGCGCAG
>Ga0209357_1001241_pt1 | contig 10333 bp, 8 predicted proteins | sample LauGreFBDMM110SD_2_FD_187573 | JGI IMG/M metagenome (GOLD analysis project Ga0209357, IMG submission 187573) | Freshwater lake microbial communities from Lake Michigan, USA - Fa13.BD.MM110.SD (SPAdes) (version 3) | ecosystem: Environmental > Aquatic > Freshwater > Lake | place: Lake Michigan, USA... | reverse complement strand
TCTCAAGCTTCGGTGTCTACAAGTGTGATGCCTACCTGACAGGTTTCCCAGGTGCAGCAACCGACCCAGCAACGGTTTCGCCAGACGCGTATATCAAGGCCGACGGCATCTTTGGTTGGAAGCCGCAGGTGCTTGCAGGACTGCGCACCGCCAAACTCAAGACATTTTTTGATCTGTACGGCATCACAGTAGATGACAAGTCGATCACGTTTCCTTCAACCATCAATGGTGGCGAGACAATCACTGAGGCCGACACAAAATGCAAAGATGCAAATGGTGTTGAAAAAGATGCCACGTTGCGCGTGCTGGTATGGAACGATTATCGCAACGCTGCCGACAGCAAAGTTTCGATTGCCAGTTTTGATGGAGTACGACTGACGAGTGATGGAATGGCCATTGCACTTGCGTTTATTGCCGACGGTGTAGAAGTACCGCAGCCTGACTCGTCTGCACTTGCAACTCTTGCCTTCCAAACTCAAGAGTAGGTAGCCACGATGCACGCAGTCGTGCTTGTCGGAGGGTTCGGAACAAGACTTCGACCACTGACTTACAGCATCCCAAAGCCGTTACTGCCAGTAGCGCACACGTCAATGCTTGAGCGATTGATGAATTCTCTCGCACGCGGTGGCGTGACCCATGCAGTGCTTGCACTTGGTTTTAAACCAGAGCCATTCATGGCAGCGTTTCCTAATGACATGTGTGGATCGGTGCAACTGTCGTACGCAGTAGAGGACACACCACTCGACACCGCTGGCGCAATTGGTTTTGCAGCGCGTACAGCCGGCATCTCTGAAACATTTGTCGTTGCTAATGGAGACGTGCTCACGGATCTAGATATTGCATCGTTGATTTCATTTCACCGACAACATGGTGCAGAGGGAACAATTTCGCTCACGCCTGTGAGCGACCCTTCTCAATATGGAATTGTTGAGACTGACGAAAACGGGCGAGTGCTGCGCTTTGTTGAAAAACCACAGCCAGGCATGACGACGAGCAACTTTGCGAGCGCGGGCACTTATGTACTTGAACCATCTGCATTGGTGCGTATGCCGGGCGACCAGAAACTCTCCATTGAGCGAGTCGTATTTCCACAAATGGTGGCTGATCAGTCGTTGTTTGCAATGTGGTCCAATGATTATTGGATCGATGCCGGGAGGCCTGACACATTTATTGAGGCGAATGTGCACGTCTCAAAACGATCCGCGCAAGCGACTGATGCGCCGATTCATCCCACGGCAACCGTGTCTGCATCTGCGGTGATTATCGACAGCGTGATTGGTGAAAACGCAACCGTTTTGGATGGAGCTCAAATTCGGCATTCGGTGTTGCTGCCTGGAGCCCAAATTGGTCGGGGAGCAGTTGTAATCGACTCGCTGGTGATGGGAAAGGTTGGCGCAAATTCTCAGGTAACCAACTCGATAATCGGGTCTACTGGTGTTGTGGGCGATAACGAGGTGTGCAACAACGCATCTGTGCCAGCGCACGATCCTGCGCAGGTTCCAGAAAAATCTCCGGAGTAAACATAACTATGGCTGTTACCCGAAAGTCGAAAGTATTCGTCTGCGGTGGGGCTGGGTTTATTGGTTCTCATCTTGTAGAGCGGTTGCTTGCCGATGGGCATACTGTGGACGTTGTTGATGATTTGTCAACGGGCTCGCTTGCCAATTTGTCGGTTGCGCGCACGCTTGGCGGGGCGCTTAAATTCCATCATCTCGACATCTCGACGGTTGAATTTGCCGAGCTTGTGGGTTTGCGCCAACCCGATGTGATCTTTCACATGGCGCTCTTGCCTCCGAGTGCCACCGAGTCGGCTTCGGTGCTGCGAGCAGCGCCAATGCTGTTGTCGGTTCTTGAAGCAGCGCGACGACACCGCGTGACAAAAGTGGTTGCCTGTTTGCCAGCGGTGCTGGTGTACGGCGAGGTTCCCGCCAAATATCTACCTGTAAAAGAAGGACGTAAAGCGGACGCAATTGGAGTGCCGCATGTGATGGCACAGACAATTATCGACCTTCTGGGCGTGTATCGAGAAATGCACGACATTGAGTTCACCGTGTTGGCAATGACCAATGTGTATGGCCTACGTCAACGGCCGGAAGACGGCGTTGTGGCCGCATTTGCATCTGGAGTGATTCGCAATCAAGACCCAGATATTTATGGCAGCGGAAAACAGACGCGAGATTTTCTCTATATTGACGACGCGGTTGACGTATTGGTGCGCACGATTTCAAAAGGTGGTGGTCTCGTGCTCAATGCGGGAACTGGGGTGCAAACGACAATTGAGGAATTGTGGAAGATGCTAGGCGCAGGCAGCACATTGCGCGCAAAGAAACTGCCCACACGACCAGGTGATGTGCAGAGGTTGGCTGTGTCGACGGTGCGAACGCGAATTCAACTGGGTTGGTCGTCGTGGACGAGCCTTGGCGAAGGTTTGGAAACAATACGCGAAAGTTTTACGCGCTAGTTATCTAAACAAATCTTCTTGAGCAGGGCGAACGATCTCACTCATTGCTGAATCTCGCAACCATGTTGGGTCGACGCCACGAATGATCGCAACTGGAATGCCCGATGATTTACCCATCACCAGTTCGCCTGTGCTTGCGAGTTCGTCGGCTACACAAACTTCGGTGACATGCATCGTGCGACCAAGTGCGTCTGGAGTGCCGCGCAAGTCGACGACACCCGCAATGCCGGCAACACCGATTGCGACATCGGTGAGACCATTGCGCCATGGTCGACCAAAAGTGTCGCTGACGATGATGCCAACTTCGACACCCAACTTGGCTTTGATGATGTCACGGATGCGTCGAGCGGAGCGATCACTGTCAATCGGTAAGAGTGCAGCAAAACCGCGCTCGACGTTTGACAAATCAATTCCGCTATTGGCGCAAATAAAACCGTGCTTAGTCTCGGTGATGATCAAATCGCCGCGACGCCGAACGATACGAACAGCTTCCTCTTCGACGAGTTTTTTGTGACTAACGGGGTCATCTGGATCGATTGCGACCAGACGTCCCTCGGCCTTTGAGACAATCTTTTGAGTTACAACGAGCACATCGCCATTGAGCAGTGGGCCGTTTGGTTCGGCGCGACAAGCGTCGACAATGATGTCTCCAAGTTGATCTCCGGGAACTATTTCACCGATTCCTGAGACGCTCCATGCGGTCATTTTCATCTTGCGCTCTCCAGTGTGGTGCGTGCCAGATGTTGCGATTTTTCTGGTGTGCTCATAACGGTATCAACAACGACACAACGCATACCTTCCGCCTCAACTTTGGATGCAAGGTGTGCATCTGCGGTATCAATAATGAGTGTGCCGCAAATTGGTGCGTACAGTTTTGCAACACCCACAACAGATGACTCGTGGCCAAGTTCGGTCATCAGTCGGTCGGCGGGGCCTTTGAGTGCGGCACCCGCAATGATCGGGGAGATTGCGACAACCGAATCGCGCCGTCGTGTGAGTGCAGCATCAACACCTTGCAATGCGCGCAACGGCGCAATTGACACAAGCGGATTGGACGGTGCAATGACCACGGTTTGTGCCGAGTCGAGTATGTCGAGTCCAAGCGCAGATGCTGTTGAAGCGCCGTCAAATCGCACACTACTCACGGCCACCGAGTGTTGGTGTTTGACAAAGTATTCCTGAAATGTAATTTCGGTACCTTGTTGTCCGGCCGCGCAATTGTTGGCAAGAGTGACGAATGTAGAAACCCGATCGTTGGACATAGGTACAAGATGCACATCGATTCCAAAACTTTGGCTGATCTCGGATGTGACCTGCGCAAGTGTTGCGCCTTCGCGGAGGCGAGCAGTGCGATAAAAGTGGGTCGCTAAATCTTTATCGCCCAAATTAAACCATGTCGGTGCTGATGCCGAACCGTGCGGACGAACATCGACAAAGCGGGCGAGAGCAGACATTGCAGTCCACGATTCGTTTTCGAGTCCCCAACCGCGCACGGGATCGATTGCATTTGCGAGTGTGTAGGTGACGGTGTCGAGATCTGGCGAAATTGAGAGGCCATGCAAAACAGTGTCGTCGCCCGTGTTGACAATGGCGGTGATGTCATGAGCAGGCACAACTTGTACAAGGCCACGAAGAAAACGAGCAGCCCCAACGCCGCCTGCAAGTACACAGATCACGCCGTTGAGCGTAACTATCTTGCATGGACAATTTATGACCAAGAGCAACTGCTAGATTTGAACGCGTTATGCGCAAAGCCTTTATCACCGGCATCACTGGCCAAGACGGACGTCACCTCGCAGAGTTCTTGCAGACCAAGGGATACAAGGTCTACGGCATGATGAAGGGTCAGCACAACCCACGCGCAGAGCTGTTGCGCGATGAGTTTCCAGAAGTTGAAGTGGTGCCAGGAGACTTGACCGATCTCACGAGCCTCGTGACCGCGCTTGAATATGTGCAGCCAGACGAGTTTTACAATCTTGGAGCAATTTCGTTTGTGGCGATGTCGTTTAACCAAGCCGAATTGACTGCCAATGTGACGGGGCTCGGCGTGCTGCGTGCTCTCGAGGCAGTGCGCATGGTGGGTGGCGCTCAAAATAATCCAATTCGTTTTTATCAGGCGTCATCCTCGGAGATGTTTGGCAAAGTGCGCGAAACACCGCAAACAGAACTCACACCGTTTCACCCTCGATCGCCATATGGCGTTGCCAAGGTGTTTGGCCACGACATCACGGTCAACTATCGCGAGAGTTACGGAATGTATGCGTGCTCTGGCATTTTGTTTAATCACGAAGGGCCGCGACGTGGTCTCGAGTTTGTGACTCGCAAGATCACCAACACTGCTGCCCGCATCAAACTGGGTATTGATAAAGAACTTGTGCTTGGCAATACCGATGCAAAGCGCGACTGGGGATATGCCGGCGATTACGTGAAGGCCATGTGGATGATGTTGCAGCAAGATGCACCAGATGATTACGTGATTGCAACTGGCGAGACGCACAGTGTTGACGAATTCTTAACACTTGCATTTGAGAAAGTCGGTCTTGGCGACTTCCATCAGTATGTGAAACACGATCCAAAATATTTACGACCTGCAGAAGTCGACCTGTTGATCGGCGATCCATCAAAGGCAGAAAAGAAATTGGGCTGGAAACGCGAAGTTGGATTTGACCAACTAGTTGACATGATGGTGAAACACGACATTGCCTACGAAACGAACCGCCTCAAGAAAATTTGAGCATTCGGCTACGCAACGCAAGCACAAAACTGATCAACGCAACAGCCGAACTGCCAACGAGTGCAATCTCGACTCGCAGATACAGATCATCGCTTGACCATGCTGCAAGAGCAACAAAACTTGCAAACCCAAGTGCCCAGCCAATGCCGGCAAGCGCGTGGCCGCGAAGGGCAATAGTTGCCTGAGCAAACGCAACAGCCACCATGTAGAGCGCACTTGAAAGAGCGAGCAACGTAAGGGTGCGGCGATCAATGTTGCCTTCATAGACGAGCTGAAGAGCAGCTGGCCCAATCGCAAATGCGCCAATTGTGCCGACAACACCGACGCCAACAACGAGCACGAGAAGTTTGCGCAATGCACTACGAAATTCGTCGAGGTGTCCTTGCGCTGCCAAGCGCGCCAATCGCGGCAACAGAGCCGCTTGCACGGCTTGAAACAAAAAAAGTGGAATGCGTGCAAAAATTACTGCGTTGCCAAACTGCGTAATGAGTTCGGGTTTGGCGTCGGTACCCAAGATGTCAACGGTGATTGGGCCTGCATTGACAAGTGCCGCAGCAAACAGCGAACCCAGTAGCAACCAGCCAAGATTTGGTGTTACTTCAGACCACGGTGCTGGTGGACCAACATCGGTGTGCAGTTTGCCAAAGATGCCAACGCCAATAATGCCGACAAGTGGGGACAGAGCGATCATGAGTGCAAAGGCTCCGACGCTGTTGACTCCGAGCGCCCAGAGCACTGCGACACCGATGACACGGGCGGCACCGTCTGCACCAATGATGATGCCGTAAGCACCAAATCGTTGAGACCCAGAACAGATGCCGCGCGCAAGGTGCATCGGTGCGTACGACACAAGCGTGAGCACAAGGCACACCACGACAACGCCGTAACCATCAAACAGATGCTCTGTGAGATGTGGAGCAGCGATGGCGATGATTATGGCGAGAGCCACGAGCATGGTTGCCGCAAGTGGAATCATGCGACGAATAATCGGTCGGCCACCTTGGTTGAGCGCTTGCCGATGAGAAAGAGCTCTGCCTACCTCTTGTTCGATCGGTAAGAAAAAGCCAGGTGCAAGCGAAAATGCAATAAACCACATGGCGACAATTGGTTTGAAGCCGTCTTGCCCCAGTGCTTGCTGACCAATTTTAAAAAAGACAAAGGCTGAAATGCCAGCGATAAACAGACCAACACCAACTGTCAGCGTGCCTTCGGGAAGGGGAATGCGACTGGTGTTCGCCAGCTGTGGAGCCGAAATCGATGATGTTGGTTCAGTGAATGACAAGCAAGCCGATATTACTTGCTGGCTTGAGTGTCGTTGCGCGAGTTAATCAGCGAAGTCATCATCATGGCGATCTTGCTGACTGTCGTTTCTACTTGCTTTGCAACGAACGCTTTGGCATGAGGGAATTCTTTATCGATTTCTTCGGACAATTCGCGCCGCCGCACCTGCGCCTTTTGGAAGGCAAGAATACCGATGCCAACAGAGGTGTAGGCCAAGTCTTTTGCTTTCATTTTCAAACAATCAAGGTCAATATTTTTTTCTGTCACAAAGATCCTTTGTAGGCCACAACCTCAAACCGAGGGTATCTAGGGGTGCTCGCAAAAGCAAGTATCAGTAATGCTTTGCGCTCGCTCGTTTAGGGCCACAGGGGAGCAAGGTTGGGCGCAACTAAACTCTGTACATCGTGACGAATCCAACCGATTTGAATAACTTGGGCGAACGCGTCTCCCCAGTGCAGGCCCCGCCCGTGGTCATAGCGATGGTGGTGCACCAACCGTGTCCTTGGCTCGATGAAGTATTGACTTCGCTTGCAGCGCAGGACTACCCAAACCTGCAAACTCTGTTTTTTGTGACCGGAACTGCGTCTTCGCCAACTGCCGAACATGGCATTCTCCAGCACTTGCCAGCGGCAGCGATTCGTCAGGTTGAGGGCAACCCTGGGTTTGGACCGCTGATGAACGAAGTTGGTCGTTTGGTTGAAGGCGAAAGCGGCTTCTTTTGCTTTATGCACGATGACGTTGCATTGGAGAGCAATGCAATCTCAACCATGATCGAAGAAATGTTTAGGTCAAATGCGGGAGTCGTCGGACCAAAGTTTGTGATGTGGGATGACATTACGGTGTTGCAAAGTGTGGGGCTCGGCGCCGATCGAATTGGCGATATCGATTCAATTGTTGAGCCAGGCGAGAAAGACCAAGAACAACATGACGCAGTGCGCGATGTGTTTTTGCTGCCGTCTGCATGCATGTTGGTGCGTGCTGACATGTTTCGTGAGATCGGTGGTTTTTCTCCCGACATCCCGCTGTTTGGTGAAGACCTAGATTTTTGTTGGCGCACTCACCTGAGTGGCGCGCGTGTTCTGGTGGTGCCAGCCGCACGTGCCAGACATCGCAAAGAGATGAGTGTCTCGCGATCTGTCTCGACGATGAGCGCACTTGAGGCACGTCATCGAGTGCGCACAGTGGCCACGTTGTCGAGCCGAATTCAGTTGCCCATTGTTTTGGTGCAATTAATTGTGATGGCGATTGCACGTGTCGTGATCGGCGTATTCAACGGAACATTCAGGCAAGCACAAGTATCTTTGCGTGCATCAATCGCCGTTATTTTTGATGTTCGATACATTGTCCGGCGCAGAGCAGAGGTGCGACCATATCGACGTGTTTCAGCCGCTGAAATTCATGGCCTACAGAGTCGTGGGAGTGCTCGTCTGTGGGCTTTCATTCGTAAACGACAAACCCGAGTGCAACAGATTTCTGGTTTGAGTGCGAAGAGTCTGAGTTCTCCCAAGTCGAGGTTTGTGGGAATTACTGCCCTCACCGTGATTGCACTGATTATTATTGGTAGTCGGGGATTGATTAGCGGCGGGGTTGCATCAGTTGGCGATTTCTTGCCGCTTCGGAGCGCAACTGAGTCGCCAACAGCATTGATCTCGTCTGTCGTGAGCGGTTGGTGGCAGGCGGGTTTTGGTCAGGCGAGCGCAAGCCCATCAGGAATTGCTTTGCTTGCAATTGCCGGTGTTGGCGTGTTGGGCAGACTCGGAGCATTGCAAATGCTTTCGGTGGTTGGTGCATTAGTGGTTGGCTGCGTGGGTATGTGGCAAGTAGCGAGTGGTTTTTTTAGTTCGCGAGCGCGCATTGTTGGGTTCTTGGTGTATGCAGCAGTGCCGGCACCCTACGTAGCAATCGCACAGGGGCGTTTTGGCGTGTTGACTTGTTATGCAGCATTGCCGTGGCTGCTGCGATTGTTCGTGCGCGTTGGTCAGCGTCCGGTCGGCGCTCAGAAAACCCAGGTGTGGGCATTGGCTGTTTTGTTTGGTGCAGTGGTTGCGGCATTCGCGCCGATTTTTGTGATTGTCGCGCTGTTTGCGAGCGCAGTGTGGATGACAGCAGATCTTGTGTCGCGCGTGCGATGGCAGGCAATTGTTGCAGTGCTGCAGTTGATGTTTGTGCTTGTTGTCGGAATCATTGTTCTCAACTTCCCATGGTCTGGCGGATTCATTGCATCGGATTGGTGGCAGCAGTTGGTCGGCGTAGAAACGATGCGAGGAGGTCGCGTTGGCATTGCGACACTTGCGCGTATGGACAGTGGTGTGATTGCAATCTCGATTTTGGCGCTTGGTTTGTATATTCCTGTCATCATTGGTCTGCTGATCGTGCGTGGTGACAAATTGGTGTGGGCTGCGCGTTCTGCTTCGCTCGTACTCTTTTCACTCATCGCTGTGGCACTGTCGGATGCCGGTTATGTGGATGTAGCGATACCCGAATACGGAATTTTGTTCGTCGTGGTTGCATGCGGTCTGTCATTGGCGGCAGCCACAATGGCGAGTTTTATTTTTGATGATCAGGCCAACAATGCTTATCGATGGTGGAAGCCGCTTGCGAGTGTCGCGCTTGCGTGCATCGTGGTAGGTGTTCTGCCCGCGCTCGTACTTTGTTCAAACGGTCGGTGGGGTCAGCCAAAAGTTTCACTCGCCCAGTTGGTGGCACAGCTGCCAACCGACCCAGCATCGGGCGACTACAACGTTGTGTACGTGGGACGAAGTGAGGTGTTGCCGTTACCTGCAATGCGTCTCAATGACCAAACTGCGTTTGCTGTTGCAGATGATGGAGAGTTGACATTGCGTGATCATTGGTTGGCTCCGACCAATGCGCTCACTGATTCGGTGGCTCAAGCCCTGGACGCTGCGATCTCTCAGCAGACAGTTCGTTGTGGGCGATTGCTGGCAAGTCTTGGTGTTCGTTATCTGGTCGTGCCAATTATTGATGGTGCCGCGTCAACTGTTGACCAACCACTGGAAGCACCGATTGGCCTGCTCGAAGGTTTGTCACTACAACTAGATTTTCGGCGCGTGTACACAGCAAATGATTTGGTGATCTTTGAAAATATGGCTTACGCGCCTTCGTTGACAAAACTGGATGAGGCATCTGCGGTGCTGAGTCAGCAGGCGGGTACCGATGCTTTACTGTCATCGCAGTTGCAAGTCGCGCAGGTGCTTCCGCGTATGGGCGACATTGCAAGTCGTCCAATTCCAGTTGAGGTAGGCACCATTCATTTGGTCGCACCCTTTAACGATCACTTGGTATTACGCGTTGACAACTCTGATGTAATTCCACGAGTCGCCTTTGGTGGCACAACGGCATTTGATTCACCTGTGGCGGGAACTGCGACTCTTGACTTTAGGACACCGTGGAATCATGTTGCGCTGCTCATGGTGCAATTGATTTTGTGGGTCTTGGTGATTTCGGCAACGTTTAATCTGAAGCGAATAAAGTCCCGAATAGGTGTGCGTCGTGAGAAGCCGATCGTGCTTGGCGAGTCGAGTGATTCGGTGCTTACGTTTAACAAAAAAGACGGTGCTGGTTCATAATGAAACTCGGCACAAATTTTTTTAGATCCCAAACGCCATCGCATATGACGTTACGTCAATTGGTGATGGTCGCCATAGTGGTGGTTACTGGTGCGGCTCTACTTGTTGTAGACAACTCCGCGAATGACAATGCAGATGCTGACAACGCCATGAATTTTGTGGAGGTCTCGACACTGTCTGCAATGCCATTTATCTCGGCTGACGATTCGATGACTACTAATTGGTTTTGCCCTGGTGTGCCCGCCAACGACGAAACCATCTCGAGCGGTT
>Ga0209357_1001237_pt1 | contig 10341 bp, 9 predicted proteins | sample LauGreFBDMM110SD_2_FD_187573 | JGI IMG/M metagenome (GOLD analysis project Ga0209357, IMG submission 187573) | Freshwater lake microbial communities from Lake Michigan, USA - Fa13.BD.MM110.SD (SPAdes) (version 3) | ecosystem: Environmental > Aquatic > Freshwater > Lake | place: Lake Michigan, USA... | reverse complement strand
GACCACGCCATGGTGGCCGAGAACATCCCGGAGATGGCCAACGCCAAGTATTTCGGTCACGAGGGCAATCAGGGCGACGGCATCCGGCTTGGCGCTGCGCTCGGTGGTGCCGTAGCGGACATGACGGCCTATCAGGGACTCGGGACACTCGCTGACCCGCAACAGGTTTTGGTGCCCCACCCGCTGATGATCGAGGGCGGCTTCTTGGTGAATACGGAGGGGGTCCGCTTCACCCATGAACTCGCCAACATCTCCGGCATGTGTGTGCCGGTGCTCGCGCAACCCGGCGGCATCGCGTGGGTCGTGTTCGATGCCCGTCGTCATGAGGCTTGCCTCGCACACTCGGTCGAGCAGCGTCAGCTGCTCGAGATCGGCGCGCTGCGACAGGCTGACGATTGGAGCGGGCTCGAGCGCATCTGCCGCCTGCCGGAAGGCAGCCTGCGCGCTGCCAATACCGAGATCGACGCGGCACGACCAAGTGGCTGCGCCGACCGTTACGGCCGCAGCTTCGAAGGTCTCGCCCCGCTCGCCCCGCCCTATTTTGCGGTCCGTGTCACCGGAGCCTTATTCCACACCCAGGGCGGACTGTCGATCGACGCCGCAGCGCGCGTGCTGCGCGCGGACGGACGGGCACTGCCCAATGTTTTTGCAGGGGGTGGCGCGGCGCGTGGGATCTCCGGCCCGGATGTCACCGGCTACCTGCCCGGTGCCGGCCTCTGCACGGCGCTGACCCTTGGCAAGATCGCCGGCGATTCGGCTGCGGCTATCGCGTCACCGACCTGAGGGCGGTGATCACCGCCGCGCGCCTGCGGGACGTAGATCGGCGCGTGGCGAGTACCCAACCGCGACCGTTGCGGATGCTGCGCATCATGCCGTCCGCCCTACCCTCCGCTAATCCGACCGCCCTGTGGACAGACAAGGGCGGCCAGCCTAAACTTATGAAAATCCATTGAAATCATCGATATGAAGTTCTAACGGGATGGAATCCACACGACCAATCCGGGCGCTCAGCCGCGGTCTCGACGCGCTGACGGTGCTGAACCTGCGCAACGGGGCCACGGTGTCCGAAGTCGCGCAGGAGATCCGGCTGCCGCGCACCACAACCTATCGCATCCTGGAAACCCTGAGCCATGCCGGCTTCGTGTATCGCGATACGAATGACGATCGTTATCGGCTCACCATCATGGTGCGTGGCTTGTCGGACGGCTACGACGATGAGGCCTGGGTGACGCAGATTGCGCGGCCCTACATCCACGAATTAGGCAAGGACCTCATCTGGCCGGTCGCGGTCACCTCGCTCTGCGGAACCTCGATGATCGTCCGCGAATCAACCGACCATCGAAGCCCCTTGGCGATCGAGCGTTATCCCACGGGATTTCAGGTGCCGCTGCTTGCCTCGTCCTCCGGCCGCGTCTATCTCGCTTTTACAACGCCGACGCACCGCGACTCGTTGCTCGATATCCTCGCCCGTTCCAACCGGGAGGAGGATGCGCCCGCGCGCAACCGACCCGAGATCATGAAAATGCTCAATGACACCCGCCTGCAAGGCTACGCATCGGCGGTCCGCGCGCGCCGCGTGTCCGACGAGATTAGCATCGCCGTGCCCATCATGGTCGATGACCGGGTGCTCGCGGCGGTCACCATCCGCTTCAGCGGCACGGCCGTCCCCCTCAAACTCGCAGTGGAACGGTTCCTGCCGAAGTTGCGCGACACCGCGCAGAAGATCCATCAGGCCTTCGTCGAGCAACAGCGCGAACCGCCGCACCACGGGGTGCAGGCGCAACGTCGTACCGCCCTGCCCTAACGGGCGCCCGCGGCACAGCCCGCGGCACGGCGCGTAACCCGCCATACAGGGCTTAACCCCGGCGCGTCAGGGCTGTAGACTAGGGGCTTCCAACCCGCTGAGAGCCAGATGAAACGCATTCTCGTAGCGATCAAGCGCGTCGTCGATTACAACGTCCGCATCCGGGTCAAGCCGGATGGCTCCGGTGTCATCACGGACGGCGTCAAGATGAGCATCAACCCCTTCGACGAGATCGCCCTCGAAGAGGCGCTGCGCCTCAAAGAAAAGGGGATCGTGGAGGAAGTACTGGCCGTCTCCATCGGACCGGTCGACTGCCAGCAGCAACTGCGAACGGCGCTCGCGATGGGTGCCGATCGCGCGATCCTGGTACAGACCGATGCCGTCATCGAACCACTCGATGCGGCGCGCATCTTCCGCGCCCTCTGCGAGAGAGAGATGCCGATGCTCGCGATCCTCGGCAAACAGGCCATCGATGACGACTGCAGCCAGACCGGGCAGATGTTGGCGGCGCTCTGGGGTCGGCCGCAGGCGACCTTCGCCTCCAAGGTCGAGATCACCGGTGATATCGCGCGTGTCACGCGCGAGGTCGACGCCGGCCTCGAGACCATCGAGGTTGACCTGCCCGCCGTCATTACCACCGACCTGCGGCTCAATGAACCGCGTTACGTGAAGTTGCCCGACATCATGAAAGCCAAGAAGAAGCCGCTCGATATACTCGAGCCCGGCGCGCTCGGCGTGACGCCTGTCGAACGGCTCAAGCCCGTCAAGTTCGAGCCGCCGCCGGTCCGCTCCAAGGGCGTCATGGTCAAAGACACACAAGAACTCATCGACGCGCTGCGTCGCAAGGGGCTCGCATGAACCGCATCCTCATCGTGGCCGAACATGACGGCTCGCGTCTCAATCCCGCCATCGCCAAATGCGTCACCTGTGCGCGTGGTATCGCTGATGCGGAGATCACGCTTGCCGTGTTCGCTGCAGATCCGAGCGCTGTGGCGGCTGATGCCGCCGCAGTGGCCGGCGTCGATCGCGTCATCACGGTCACCCACGCGATCCACGCCAACGCGCTGGCGGCCGCCATCGCCCCGCAATTGGTGGAGCTCGCGGCCGCCTATACGCATGTCTTCGGGCCCTCTACCACCTTCGGCAAAGACTTGATGCCGCGCGTTGCGGCCTTGCTTGAGGCACCTCAGGTCTCTGATCTGATGGCGGTAGAGAGCGCCACACGTTTCCGTCGCCCGATCTACGCGAGCAACGCCATCACGACCGTCGAGGTCGCTGCGGGGTCGAAGATCATCGCTACGGTGCGGATCGCCTCCTTCGAGTCAGCCGGCGTTGCGGTTGTGCCCGCGCCCATCGAGGCCGTCAGCGTCGCCGCCGTGCCGGCCACCCATACCCGCTTCATTTCGGTGTCGTCGGCGCGCTCCGATCGGCCGGACCTGCAGACGGCTGCCAAGGTCGTCTCCGGAGGACGGGCGCTCGCCAGTGCCGACAACTTCGGGATCCTCTTTAAGCTCGCCGACAAGATGGGCGCTGCGGTCGGTGCCTCTCGCGCGGCGGTGGACGCCGGCTACGCGGCCAACGAAATGCAGGTCGGACAGACCGGAAAGATCATCGCGCCGGACCTCTACCTCGCCTTCGGGATCTCGGGTGCGATCCAGCACCTCACCGGGATCAAGGACGCCAAGACTATCGTCGCGATCAACAAGGACCCGGAAGCCCCGATCTTCGAGGTCGCGGATATCGGCCTTGTCGGAGACCTGTTTCAGGTGGTCCCGGAACTCGATCGCCTGCTCGGCTGAGCGGTCAGGGGGTCTCTGGGGCGACCTTAACCAGCGCCTTACCGAAGTTACCGCCGCGCATCAGCCGGCAAAACGCCTCCGGTGCAGAGGACAGCCCTTCCGTGACGTCCTCGCGGTAGCGGAAGCTGCCCTCGCGGATCCAACCGGAGACGACGCGGTTCATCTCTGCGAACCGGTGCAGATGGTCGTAGACCACGAGACCCTTGAGACTCGCACGGGCGCCCACCACCGGACCGAGGGGCGGACCGGGTGGGGGCTGGTCCATGCTGTAGGCCTCGATCATCCCGCAGAGGACCACCCGGGCGCCGAGCGCCAAGTTGCGGAGCACCGCGGCGAGGGTCTCCCCGCCCACATTGTCGAAGTAGACATCGATCCCGCGGGGGCAGGCGTCTTTTAGGTTTGCGGCAAGATCGCCGTCTTTGTAGTTCACGCAGGCCGCGAACCCAAGCTCACGGACCGCGTAGTCGCACTTCTCGGCTGATCCAGCGATGCCGACCACGCGCGCACCCATCTGCCGAGCCACCTGCCCCGCGGTGCTGCCTACCGGGCCGGTGCAGGCCGATACCACGGCGGTCTGTCCGGGCAGCGGCTCTGCAAGATGGACCATACCCGCCCAGCCGGTGAGCCCGGGCATGCCGAGCACGCCGAGGGCGGTAGAGAGGGGGGCGGCCGCCGGATCCAGCCGCCGAACGCCCTCGCCTGTCGACAATGCAAACTGCTGCCATCCATTGCGGACGGCGACATGATCCCCAACGGCAAACCCGGGGTGGTGTGAGTCGATCACCTGGGCAACCGTCTCACCGATCATCACATCGCCCGGCGTGAGCCGTTCGGCATAGATCGGACTGTTCTTCATCACGTTGCGGTAGTACGGGTCGAGCGACAAATACACCGTTCGTGACAGGAACTGCCCGGGCCCGGGGACCGGGATCGGCGCCTCATCCGCCCCGAAGTCCGCGGGAGTCGGCAGCCCCCGCGGGCTGCGTGCGAAGGTGATGCGACGGTTGGTGGTAGGCATCTGCGGTCAGAGCACCGACAGGACGTGTTCAGCGGAGGACACCTCGAACTTGCCCGGCGCTTCGATCAGGACCTGCACCGCGACGCCATCCTTCACGACGAGCGCAAAGCGTTGGCCACGTTCACCCATGCCGAACCCGCGGCCATCGAGCGTCAGGCCGAGCGCACGGACATAATCACCGTTGCCGTCGGCGAGCATCGTGACGGTATCGCCGACATTGCCGGCTTTGCCCCATGCGCCGAGGACGAAGGCATCGTTGACGGCGGTGCACGCGACGATGTCGACGCCCTTCGCCTTGAACGCGGCGGCATGCTGCACGAAACCTGGCAGATGACGCGCGTCACAGGTCGGCGTGAAGGCGCCCGGCACCGAGAACAGCACGACGGTCTTGCCAGCGAAGAATTCGTCGGACTTGATCTCCTTGATGCCCTCGGTCGTCGGGGTCTTGAAGGCGCCCACAGGCATCTTGTCGCCGGTCTGGATGGTCATGATTTGTTTCCTCTGTGATCGTGTCGTCGGGTCTTTGATGATACCGCAAGCGCTGGCGAGCTTCCGCAGCTAGACATAGGGGCGGTGCAGGTAACGACCACTCGGTTGGCCAACCGGCTGGCCCTGGTCATAGATCAGCCGACCGCGCAGAAAAGTGCTGGCAACGCTGGCCGACATCTCAGTGCCTTCGAAAACCGAGAACCCCTGATCGGAGTCGGACGTCTTACTGCTGGCCGTGAAGCTGCGGTTCGGGTCGACCAAGGCGATATCCGCATCGAAACCCGGAGCGATATCGCCCTTGGCTCTGAGCCCGAACCGTCGCGCCGGGTTCCAGGACGTGAGTTCGGCGATCCGGTTCCAGCTCAGGCCGCGTGGCCGGCCCTCGGTGATGAGTGCAGGCAACAAAAACTCGGTACCACCGAAGCCGGATTTGGCGACGAAGATGTCATCCCTGCCGCCCTTGCCGACCTTGTCCTCCAACCGGCAACACGCGTGGTCGGAGCAGACCCAATCGAGCTTGCCATCGAGCAACGCTTCCCAAAGGAACTCGACATCGTCGCGCGATCGGATCGGCGGATTGACCTTCGCAAGATGACCGACCTTGGTGTCGTAGTCGAGGCACAGATGCGCGATGGTGACTTCACGGCGGAAATCGACGTGCGGGAAAGCCTTCGCCATCGTGAGCGCCGCCTCGACCGCCTTTCTCGAGGTCAGATGCAGCAGGTTGATGTTCGCGCAGTTCGTCTCGTTGGCGAGATAGGCGGCGATGGTGATCGCGAGCCCTTCGGAATGTGGTGGGCGTGCGGCGCTGTAGGCGCGCAATCCCGTGAGCGGCCCGCAGTCCGCGCAGGCTGGGTCATGCGTCTCGCCGGTGAGATAGGTATCGAGGTCGGTCACCTTGGCGCCGCCCTGCACCATCTTGGTGTAGGCGCTGAGGATATCCGCGAGCTCGCAGTGCAAGCTCAGTGAGATCGAGTCGCGTAGCTGCGGTCGGCGCAGCATCGCGCGATGTAGGCCGCGCATCACGAACTCGAAGTGCGCAATATCGTACTTCTCATCCTCGCCGATCATCAGGAACTCGCGCTGCGAGTTCGATGCACCATGCAGGCCATAACCGCCATAGAACATGAAGATCTTGAACGAAGTGACGCCGAAATCATCGATCAGCGAGTCGATCTCGCCGATGTGGGTGCGGTCGAGCGGCGCGAGATGGTAGGCGTAGTCGACCCAAAAATTGCCGTCCGACTGCGCGAGCACCTCCGGGTAGACCTCCGCATAGGGGCCGCCGCGTTCCATGTAATAACCGCCGGTCCGCATGTAGTTAAGGCTGGAGGTCACACCGCCCTGCGCCGCCGCCAAGCTCTCGCTGCGCGCGTCTTGAGCGAGCGGCCCGTAGATACCGGTATGCATGTGTGCATCGACGAGACCTGGGAAAGCGAGTCGCTGCTTACCGTCGAACACCTGCGCGGCGGTGCCCGCATCGATAGCGGGCGCGACCTTCACGATGCGCCCGTCCTTCACGGCGATATCGGCCTGCAAGAGGCCCTCTTTTTGGGGACGGACCACGCTGACATTCTTGATCAGCAGATCGAATTCAGGCCGCATCTCGGACATGGGCGATTCCTCTCGGTCGGTCGGGGTCAGGACGGTAGGATTATGGGCTGACAGGCACTTCGAAGCAGCGGAAACGGGCGCCGCGGCTACGCTACGGGCGGTCGCTGCACCGGCTGGGCTTCAAGGTGCAGGTGATATTGGTAGCGATCTGCACGATAGAGGGCGACGACGCGCTCGACCGGTCGACCGGAGGCCTCCATCACGACGCGTACCAAGCGTAGTAACGGCGCGCCGACCTCCACCGCCAACGCCTCCGCGGCTTCGAGGCCAGCGAGTGTCGCCCCGAGATACTGCTCCGCACTCTTGATCGGGACACCCGCGGCCTGCAGCAGCATGAACATGGGTTGATCGCGCTCACTCGAGGCGCCGAGCCGGGTCGCGATGTCGAGCGGAACGAAGGTCGTGATCAGGCCGAGCGGCGCGCCGTCGAGCTCTCGGACATGCGTCGCGCGCTGCACCCGCTCACCCGGCAGCAGTTGCAACGCCACGAGAGTCTCTTGGTCCGGATCGACCTGCGCCGCGCTATAGCGGGTGACGAGGGTCCGCGCGGCAAGCTCCGACACCTGTCCGGTGACCGCCTCCAGATCGATCGCGACCGCCCGACCCACATCGGGCGATCGTGCGAATGTCCCGCGCCCCTGTCTGCGCTGCAGCCAACCCTCACCCTCCAGTGCAGCCATGGCTTTACGTATCGTAATCCTCGAGACACCAAAGATTCGACCAAGCTCAGGCTCGGTCGGTAATTGCCAACCGGGAGGGTAGCTGCCGTCCTGCACCCACGCCCGCACCGTCACATAGACCCGGTGATAGCGTGGCGTAGCGGTCACTCCCGACATCCCCGTCATCCCATCACCAGTCCGCCGGACACATGCATCACCGTCCCGGTGACGAAATCGGCATCCGGATGCAGCAGATATTCGATTGCGTGTGCGACGTGGCGAGGCTCGCCCATGCGGCCAAGCGGAACGCTCCTCTGCACCTGCGCCAACTCCATCTGGCTCAGGCGGCCGCCCGTCACCATCGGTGTGTCGATAGGACCCGGGGCGACGGTGTTGACGCGTATCCCCTGCGGCGCCCACTCGGCCGCTAAGTAGCGACCGAGATTGACGATGCCAGCCTTGGCCGCCGCGTATGCCGGCCCGGAGAGGGCGCTGCCGCCATTGAACGCGTTGCTGGAGGCGGTCAACACCAAGGAACCACGGCTCACCGCAAGCGCGTCGTGGGCCGCCCGTGCCACTCGGAATGCGGACCCGAGGTTGACCGAAAGCAGTGCGTCCCAGTCCGCAGCGGACACCTCTCCCAGGGGCCCGCGGCCAGCACGACCCGCCAGGTGTACGACATGATCGATGCGACCAAACTGCTCAAGCGTGCGCGAGATACAAGCCTCCACTGCGGCGGAATCGGTCACATCGAGCTGCATCGCCGTGACCGGTCCGGCGCAGGCCGGTCCTGCGCAGGGAAGATCGGCAAGAGCGACATCGGTCGCGATTACCCGATGACCGCGGAAATGTAACCTCGACACCAATACGCGCCCGAGTCCACCGGCTGCACCGGTGACAAAGACCACCGGACCACTGCCCGGTGCGTACCCGTCGCCGCTGAGTTCAGGCTGCGACACGACCCGATACGCCAGACAGGATGCCGTCGAGCATCGAATAGCGCATCGCTGCCGAGGCACGCACAGCGGCGATCGCTTGCTGCTGCAGCGCTGGGGTGGTCGCATAGCGCGCGGTCAGCTCGAGGCCCACATGTGCATGCTCGGTGTCGCCCTCGATGTGCACGATGAAGAACTCGAGTTCATCGTCGCTGAACCCCATGCGGCGCATCGCTGCCAGATAGCCGGGGTACAGGGTCGGCAGCTGCCCCTCGAGTGCCACCATGATCCCCGCACAGGACTCGGCGATATGCCGGATGCCAGCGAGCTCCCAGATCCACGCGCGCATCGCGCGGGTGGTCGGCAATATCTCGCCGGCTGCTTCGGCACCCAACATCCGCGCATCGTCCACACCGCAGGCGCGCGCGAACTTGCGCAACAGATCGGGATGGCGCTTTCCAGGACATGCCGGCATCTCTTCACCGAGCAAGTTCTCGAGCAAGTGCTGGCGGGCATCGAGATCCGGCAAGCGCGCGAACAACTGCGCGAACTGCTGCGGGATGGGGTCGATGTAGTGGAAGTGCTGTATCGCCCAATCACCGAGGCGGGTACGGTCGAGTTCCCCGGCGCTCCACGCGCGGCTGAACGGATGACCACCGCCATGCATCGGTTGTCGGGCCGCCTCGAGAGCGGTGAAAAAATCCTGCGTTTGCAACATCTCAGCTCACCTCGGTTCAATCGTTCATGAGGAACGGGACAGGGACAGGACGCGCAAGCTCGAGCCTGCGGCGACCATAGAAGCTCAACAGGCCGGCCATGCTCGGGAGTCCGCGCCGCCCAACCAATCCGAGGCGCGCTGACGGGCATGCTCGGGAACCGTCGCAACCGATGTGCCGGGGCTGCGCCGGGTGGCATCGAGGCCCATCTTTGAAGTGGTGGGTCCGGGTGGATCGAGCGACGGATCAAGACTCGACCCCGACAGACCCTCGACGATGAACGCATCGCGAGACCACTGCACCCGGCTTGCGATGGCCCACTCGAGCGACTGCGGTTGGAAGATATCGATTTCCGGACCGACCGCGACGACGGTCTTCACCCGCCGATACGCCAAGGCCGCCATCAACGCATCGCGGGCCTCGCCGGGCGACGGGTCATCGAGCTGCAACACCGCATGGAACCGACGCCCGGCGGTCGGCACATGGACATTGATGATCGATGGCGCGACCTGCCGCACCAGCTCGTAAAGTTTGCCTTCCATGACCAGGTTGTCGGGTACCAGCATGTCGGCGAGCCCCGATCCGTAGTCGTGGTAAAGCGCATCGTGGCGAAAGGTGATGCATTCGATGCTGACCGCGGGCGCCTGCACGACGCCCCCCAAAAACCCGGTGTACTCGCTGAACGGACCGTCGCTCACGAGCCGCGCAGGATCAGCCCAGCCTTCGAGCACGATCTCTGCATCCGCAGGGACCCGCAGTCGATCACCATGGAGCACCGAAGCGACCAGGCGCAGCGGTGCGCCGATCACGCCGCCGGCGGCCGACCAGTGGCTCTCCGGATACCTGAGCTTGGCTTGGGTTCCGAGCAGCACTGCCGGATGGTGGCCGATCCAGAAGACAACTGGACAGCGTTCGCCCCGATCACGAAACTTGCGCAGATTGCGCGCGTTGTGCGAAGCAGGGTACGGAAACCAGGTCATCTCCTGCGGGCCCTTCACCCAACATCGTTGTATCGCGGTGTTGTCGATGCCGCTGTCTGGGTCAAAAGTCGTGGCATGGGCGGCGGTGAGGTAGGGACCGGGTTCACCCTCGTGTTGCGTCAGCACGGGCAGCGTGTACAAGTCGGCGGCGGCGTCCCGTAGCACCACCTGCTGGACGGGTGCCTCGGCGCGGGACACCGTCACCGGCTCGATGGCCGCCTGGCTTCGCGTCGCAAAGAACCGCGCAGCTTGACGGGGATCGCCGAGCCCGACGGCGCGGGCGGTGAGCTCACGGCTCGCGGTGAGGTTCGTGACGACCGGAAAACG
>Ga0209357_1001234_pt1 | contig 10353 bp, 9 predicted proteins | sample LauGreFBDMM110SD_2_FD_187573 | JGI IMG/M metagenome (GOLD analysis project Ga0209357, IMG submission 187573) | Freshwater lake microbial communities from Lake Michigan, USA - Fa13.BD.MM110.SD (SPAdes) (version 3) | ecosystem: Environmental > Aquatic > Freshwater > Lake | place: Lake Michigan, USA... | reverse complement strand
GGCACAACTTCAGTCTCCCGCAGGCCGTCGGCCGCCCTCAGCATGTTTTTAAACTCGATCGCCGGCTCGTCCTCCAGCTTTTGCATGAAGTGGCAATGCCAGTGCAGCCGCGACTGCACGCCCTTGAGGCTCCGCTGCCAGGCCTTGCACTCTGCCTTCTCCCGCGGGCTGACAGCCGTAGCGAGAGCGGCCTGCACGTCGAGCCGCCGAGCCTCACTCGCCTGCCAGACCCGCCGCATCGAGATCGCGCCAAACGCGAGTGCGGGGCTCAATCGGGAGCAGCTCGTCGCGGCCGACACCGGGCTACTGATGCCACCGGAATAGTGGCGGCCGCGCAGCGTGAGAAAATCTTCGAGCACCTCGCTTGCCGCTCGTTCGCCACCCCGCTGCCGGTCTTTCGTGTCGGCTGGCATGCCGAGCTCGCGGCACCCGAGAATGCCGAGTGAACCGAGCCGCTCGATGACATCGCCTCCGCCGCGTCCGGTGCTACGCGGCACGCTGGCGCACGCGGCTGTCATGCGTTTTTCCCAGAGTCGGTTCCACCCGTTTCGTGTTGCGAGCCTCCGCACAACACCGGTCTGAGGCACTTCGAGCAACTCGATGCCAGCCGTCCGAGCCCAGCGTCTGACACGCCTGTCGCGGGCATAGGTCACGCCCGTGCCTGTCTCCTCATGGGCCACGAGCAGCCGAAAGCCTGTCTCGGTCCGCAGGTGTTCGAGGCTCGCCACCACCTCGCCCCGCCGCGTGACAAGCCGGATGCTCTTTCGGCGGAGGGCGGCCTCGAGGTCCGCAAGGCATTCGGCCTGAAATGCCGTGTGGCTCGAATCCCACTCGGGCTGCGCGAGCACCTCCGGCTCGTAAATAAACACGGCAAACACGGCGCCGCCCCGGGCCCTGGCCACCGCCTCCGCGAGCGCGGCGTGATCGTCCACGCGGAGATCGCGCTTGAGCCAGACACAGACGGGAGGGCAGGAGTCGGGCATGACGATCGCATCCTATTTACCCAGGACACTGGCCCGGCGAAGATACCCGGCAGTAGTATAGGGCTCACCCGATCCGGCGACGTTCTTGGGGCGCTGGCCTGCCGCTGCCGCTTCGACGCACATCCCGCGGCTTACGCCGGGGGCTTGTATGGGAACGTGAACGAGAGTTGTCTCTGGCGATCGGGCTCTCGCTGGCCTTCATGGTGCTGATGATGGTGGCGACTCCGCTGCAGCCGAGGGTGGCGGTGTCCGGAGCGGAGCCGTCTCCCCGTAGTCGTGCCCATGCGTAGAATAGGCGGTTCTGAGAGGCAGCACGCCCGGGGATAGGACAGTTTCCATTCCCGCCAAACTCTTTTCGCGTGATGCAATAAATCTCAGACTTGTGCCGGGTATTTCATCGCGGCATGGCAGGTTCAAATCATGACTCTTCATGTGAAAAAAGGTACCGACTGGAAATCCGTCTACGCGCAGGCGAGGTCGCTCGCACCAGAAGCATTTGAGGCGGACCGCATCAACAACCTGATTATGGGCGAATGGGCTTCGGTTGGAACACCCTCGACCCACGTGAATCCAGTCGACCAAATGCCGATTGAAGGTCCGCCGAAGATAGACCACCAAACCGCTATCGATGCCGTTGCGGCGGCCGCTCGCCAGCACAAGTCCTGGGGTTTAGTGAATCTCGACGAGCGCAAGGCGCGGGTGAAGGCTGGATTGGTGGGTCTTCGCGAAGCTCGCGACACAATTGCTCTTCTATTGGTCTGGGAGATTGGCAAACCCTGGAGACTAGCGTGCGCTGATGTCGACCGCTGCATCGACGGAGTGGAATGGTACCTGACCCAAATTGACCGTCAGCTCAAGGGACGTTCACAACTCAGTGGGCCGATTTCCAACATCGCGTCTTGGAACTACCCAATGAGTGTTCTCGTTCACGCCGAGTTGGTCCAGGCGCTGGCCGGAAACGCGGTCATCGCGAAAACACCCTCACAGGGAGGATTTCACTCTCTCACCCTTGCCCACGCAATGATGGCTCGGGCTGGCTTGCCCGTGACTCTTGTAAGCGGCGTTGGTGCCGAGTTGAGTGACGCGCTGGTCTCCTCACCTGAGCTAGGTGCCTTCGCCTTTGTTGGCGGAAGGTCGAATGGCCGTGCCACACTCGAACGCCTTGCCGACTTCAACAAGCGTCACATTTTGGAACAAGAAGGCTTGAATGCCTGGGGGGTTTGGGATTTCAGCAAATGGGATTACCTCGCTCCTCACATTCGCAAAGGCTTCGAGTACGCGAAGCAACGGTGTACCGCCTACCCGCGGTATGTCGTGCAGCGACGACTGTTCCCTGCTTTTCTCGAGATGTACATGCCTATCGTGAAAGGGCTGAGGTTCGGTCACCCATTAGCGGTAGAGAATGACAACGACGAACTTCCAGACCTCGAGTTCGGTCCAGTGATTCACAAGACCAAAGCAGATCAGCTGCGGGCCCAATTCGATGAGGCAATCAACACGGGAGGAATTCCTCTCTACAACGGAAATCTCGACCACGGTCGGTTTATTTCGGGGCAAGACATTTCAGCCTACGTTGCACCTGCCGCAGTTCTCGAACCACCTCGGGCGTGGTCGCTGCACCACTCTGAACCGTTCGGCCCAATCGACTCCATTGTTCTGGTGGATACCGAGGCTGAATTCATTGCCGCGATGAACGTGTCAAATGGAAATCTCGTTTCTTCCGTAGCCACCGATGACATGGTTTTCGCGAAGCGCGTTCGCGAAGAAGTATCGGCCTTTAAATTCGGAGTCAACGTAACCAGGTCTCGGGGAGATCGTGACGAGGTGTTTGGAGGGCTTGGCGCGTCGTGGCGCGGCGCATTCGTCGGTGGAGACTTACTCGTCGATGCAATCACTGATGGCGAGAGGCCCATCTACGGAAACTTCAAGGGTGGATCTCGATTCCCCGAAGGACTAGACCTCTAAGTCTTGGCCAGCGACGGAGCAAAAAACCGGACGAGCAATCCGGGTTTCGCCGTCTTGATGGCGTCGCGTAGGCGGCTGCCTCCTATGATGCACCGCCTGGTCCCGCGGAGCATTCACCCCGTTTCCGTACCCCTCCAGTAATCATATTCATGAGCGATGCAATCAGTCCGGCCGTCGTTTCCAAAGACACGGTCAGCGTGACAGGGGCGACCGGCTATGTCGGCGGTCGTCTTGTGCCCGCGCTCCTCGAGGCGGGATACCGCGTTCGATGTCTCGTGCGGGAGCCCAGGAAACTCGACGCCAGACCGTGGCGTCACCATCCGCATGTCGAGGTGATCGCCGTCGATATCGTCGATTCCGCGGCGGTCACCGAGGCCCTGCGGGGCTGCCGGGCGGCCTATTACCTCGTGCACTCGATGGCGGCGACCGGGGGTGCCTATGCGGATCACGACAGGGTACTCGCCGCCGGCTTCGCCCGGGCCGCGCGCGATGCCGGTCTGTCGCGGATCATCTATCTCGGTGGCCTCGGGGAGATGGGGCCGGACCTCAGCGAGCACCTCCGTTCGCGGCGGCAGGTTGAGCAAGAACTCGCCTCCTGCGGCGTGCCGGTGACAACCTTTCGGGCGGCGATGATCATCGGCTCCGGCTCGGCGTCGTACGAGATTCTTCGCTATCTCGTCGAGCGCCTTCCAATCATGGTGACGCCCAAATGGGTGACAACCGAGAGCCAGCCGGTGGCGATCGCCGACGTATTACACTGGCTCGTCTGCTGCCTCGAGGTGCCCGAGACCGCTGGCAAGACACTGGAGATCGGCGGCCCCGACGTGATGCCCTACTCTGAACTGATGCGGGTGATGGCCGAAGAACTGGGGCTCCGTCGGCGTATCATTCTGCCGGTGCCCGTGCTCACGCCGCGGCTGAGTTCACTGTGGATCAATTTGGTCACCCCGGTCTCCTATCGGATCGCGCGGCCTCTGGCAGAGGGGCTAAAGAATCGCGTGGTGGTCACCGACGACACCACCCAGCGCCTGATGCCGCACCATGCTCTGGGCGTTCGCGAGGCAATCCACCGCGCGAAGGTGAAGATCGACCGGCACGCGGTGGAGACCCACTGGAGCGTGGCGGGGCCTGTGCCGGGAGACCCCATTTGGGCAGGGGGCACCGTCTTCACCGACAAGCGTGTGGTGGACGTCGCCGCGGATCCGGCGAGCGTCTACGCAGCAGTCTGCAGGATCGGAGGGGGAAATGGCTGGTATGCCGGCGATGTGCTCTGGCAATTGCGCGGCTGGCTCGACAAGTTCGTGGGCGGGCCAGGACTGCGCCGGGGCCGGCGGCATCCTGAGATGGTGGAGTTTGGTGAAGCACTCGACTTCTGGCGGGTGGTGGGCATCGATCGGGACAAGTCACTTTCCCTCCGGGCGGAGATGAAACTGCCGGGCGAGGCGCAACTCGACTTCGCGATCGAGGAGATCGACGCCCAATCGAAGCCACCACTGACCCGGCTGGTCATGACGGCCCGCTTTCGCCCCAGTGGCTTGTTAGGCATTCTCTATTGGTATTCCGTTGTGCCGCTGCACGAATTTGTCTTCGGTGGCATGCTCCGCGGAATCCAGAAGACTGCCGAGGCGATGTACTGCTCCACCGTGATTGGCAGCGTCGAGCCTCCTGCACAGCAATACGCTCCAGGCTATGGCCGCGCCCGGCTCTGGCTGGGGATGAGCGCTGTGGGCACGATGGTTGTGCTGGCGACCGTGGGCCTCGCGCTCGGACTGCCGCGCCGACTCCTGCCTTCTTCAGAAAACCTCGGGGGAGAGGTGATGGGGCTGGCCAGCTTCGTGCTGGCATACGCGTCCCTGCACATTCCCTTCGATCTCTTCGGCGGCTACTTGCTCCCGAAGTGGTACGGGCGGCGGCATCCGTCTATGCGGCTGTTCCTGGAAAGGCTCGCAAGGGGAGTCAGTGTTCACTCCGCCTTCCTGTTCGTATCGGCGTTCGTGCTGCTCATCGCGGGCAGAGCCGGAGGAGTGCTGGGTGTGATCAGTGCAGGTTTAGCAATCATGCTCGCGTCGCTCTGGGGACGGATTGCTTTGGCTACGGCGATGGCACAGCTTGAAGTCACTCCAAGTTTGCCACGAGCCGACGCCCAACGGCTCCGGGACCACGAGCCACATTCCACGATGCTGCCGACCTTCATGGGCGAATCTGACGATGAGGGTTTTACCGGCGCGGTCGTGGGTGTGCTGCATCCGCGAATGCAACTACTGCCGATGCGGTGGCGTGAGGCGCTCGATCCAGAGTCTTTCGCCGTAGCGGTGCGGCGGCGGCAGATGGCGGTACAGACCGGGGAGTGGTGGCGAGGACGGATATTGTCCATAGGCTTTACGATCCTCGGCATCGTCTTGGCGGCAGCAGTCGTCGGGGATCGCCGGCTGGCCACGGCCGAGGGGATCGTGAGCTACAGCCTCGTATTCACACTATGGTCGTTTCTGGGCCTGCTCACGCTTCCCACTCCCAGCCGCCGCGGCGTGGCTGAGGTGGACCAGAACCTGTTGGCGGCCGGCTGTAGCTACGAGTCGATGGCGAGGACGATCGAGATGCTCGACGACCTCCAAGATCGTGAGCGGCAGAGAGGCCCTTTTATCGAGGTGATCTTCCATCCGGTGCCGAGCGTCCAGTCGCGGCTCCGCGGCCCCCGTGCCGCCGGTGTGAAGGGCTGCTGGGATGCCGCTCGTTCCGCTGTATTTATGAGCATTGCCGGCCTCGGACTCTTGGGCCGAGCTGTGCACTGCAACTGTGGACGGCCGTCGCTGTGGGTCTTTCTGCCGATTGACTGAATCGCATGAACTGCCCGACCTGCTCTCCGTGCTGGGCCTCTCACGCATCGTGTGCAGTGACGTGAAGACCGAAGCGGGAGACGTCTATGCGTGCGCGAAGCCGATCCGCGACTTCGCCCGGCAGGCCGCAGGGTTTGCCTGGCCTCGCCACACTTACGGGGGGTGTACGACGGTGGAAAATTGCCCAAATCCTGCCGCACGACTGTACCGATGACACCGATAGCAGGGCGCCCGACGACGTTTGTCGAAGTCGCCCTCCGTCAGGCACCAGCCCTCTCCGCAGCAGTTTTCATGCAACACAACTGCGGGGCTCGGGACGTGCAACGGCGGCGGTTTGCAGCTGGCAGGCCGATGACTCGCCTGGCCGCCTGGCTGTGGTGGTGCCTGGTGAGCCTGACCGTGGCAGACGAGCCGCCGCAGCCCTATGTGGAAGAGCCTACGTACAAAATGGCTCCGCATCTGCTCGGCGCTCCGGACGGCTTTCGCGAGCGACTGGCCGAAGCCGGCGTGACCATCCTCGCCGATAACACGAGCTTCTTTATCGGAAACACCAACGGCGGCTTTGCCCAAGCCTTCGATTACGCTGGGCACGGCGACTATTGCGCGATCGCCGACGGTGGAAAGCTGGGTGTGCATGAGGGCCTGTATCTCAAGCTCCGCGCCGAGCATCGCTACGGCGAAACGATCGTCGGGAACGTGGGCTGTTTCATCTCGCCGACGCTGATCGCCGACCTGCCGGTCTACAACAGCGAGCAGGTGTATCTGACCAACGTGCTGCTCACGCAGGAGTTGACCGAGGCGTTTTCGGTATTTGCCGGCAAGATGGACACGCTCGATGGCGATATGAACGCCTTTGCCCATGGACGGGGTAAGACGCAGTTTTCAAACATGGGTTTTATCTTCAACCCGATCGTGAGCGCGACGGTGCCTTACTCCACGCTGGGGGCCGGATTCGTGCTTCATCCCGACGACGGGCCGATGCTCATGGTGACCGTGCTCAACTCGACCGACACGACGGCCACCAGCGGCTTCGACACACTCTTCAACGACGGAATGCTCCTATCGACGGCCGTGCGGGTGCCCACGAACTAGTTCGGCCGCCCGGGGCACCAGCTTCTGGGCGGTACCTGGAACAGCCGCACCTACACGTCGATTTCCGAGGCCTACATTCCTTACCCGAACGTGGCAACGCCGACCATCCAGGGCTCGTGGTGCTTGTATTGGAACTTCGATCAGTATCTGTTCGTCGATCCGGCTGACGAAACACGGGGCTGGGGCCCATTCGGCCGCGCGGGCATCGCGGATCCGAACACGAGCCCGATCGATTCGTTCCTGAGCTTCGGCGTGGGGGGCAACGTGCTGGGCCGAACCCGTCGCGACGATACGTTCGGCATAGGCTGGTACTACGCCTCCACCAGCCCCCAGATCGGCACCCTGATCTCGTCGCAGTTTGGCCCGATTGGCAATGGCCAGGGCATTGAGTGCTTCTACAACTACGAGCTCACTCGTGCCGTCCGCATCACTCCGGACCTGCAGTACGTCGTGCCAGCGCTCCGGTCGGCGGAACCGTCGCTGATCGCCGGTGCGAGGGCGCTCGTCAGTTTCTGACCAGCCACTACCCCGGGTAGGGATCGGCGTCAGACGTGTGTCTTGGAACTGGAGGGTTTCCCGAACCCTGCCGCCTTTCGTCAACGCCGTGCGCCGGTTCGGCAGCTCAGGCGGTTCAACTGTTGACTATGAATGAGGTTGGTGGCTCTCTCGATCATCTGTCGTATTTATGTATTGCTCCCAAATCAGTATCAATTTCAAACGCTCTCTTGTTCTTGCCGTCATCGTAGCCTAACGTTCGATAGAGCACGCCGACGCAGGCTATAAATGTCACGATCATTCCGGCGATCAGAATTTCTACGTTACTCATCACTTATCTTTGGGTTAAGAGATTGTCACGAACCCGATTGGGCTCTGTGAATAACTCGCCTTACTTGGTCTCTTCCGTGGGAATTTCTACAGCGATTTCCGGTAATTTGACTTTGGGTCTTTGCTTGTATCCCACGTTAACCATGTATACGAGCACTCCCATTCCACTAATTAAGGTAATGGTAATTCCGCAGATAAACAGCATGAAGTTGTCCATTAATCAAAATACCTTCCGAGGCAAAGGATACTGGGCACCCAAATACCTACAAAAATGGCCTGGCTTTCATTCTTAAGAAGGAACCAAATACTCACGCTGAGAACGAAACTGAGAAACGCTGCAATAATAAAAAAATACCTGCTTTTGACTTTCATTTTCTTCCTTGGAGGTTGAGGGTTTAAGTTTCAAGGACGCTTTGTGAGTGTCGGCAGTGTATCAGGAATGGCCTCGCCCCAAACGATTTCCTAGGGAATGGTGGTCGCCGCGCCGGCAGCACGTTCGGCCGATCGACGTCGGACCTCGGCCATCCACTCATCCGCCAGCAGTGGCAGCGCGTCATCTGGAAACATGTCCGCTAGAGCCATCTTACGGCCAAGCTGGGGGGGTCCAGCAGCCTCAACCGACTCCGGTTCGCGGTTTCCGGCCTCACTCGTGGCCACACATTTTTTGTGTAAAGAGGACTTTTTCCGCGAAACTGGTATAGTCCCGTGGATTCAACGCACACGCGCAACTTTTTTTCAGGTCATTTCGACCTCCAGCCACACGTGGGTTGCTGAATCTTCAAAGGATGTTTTTATGGCTGATATTGTCGATACAGCAGTCGGTGCAGGCTCTTTCAAGACGCTCGTTGCCGCTGTAACCGCAGCAGGGCTCGTTGAAACGCTCAAGGGCGCAGGGCCATTTACCGTTTTGGCACCGGCCGACACGGCCTTCGCCAAACTGCCCGCGGGTACGGTCGAATCGCTCGTGAAGCCTGAGGCAAAAGCAGTTCTCACCGGAATCCTCACCTATCACGTCATCGCGGGCAAGCACCTCGCCGCCGATGTGATGAAGATGACGTCGGCCGCCACCGTGAACGGGCAGTCGGTCGATATCAAGGTTGCCGATGGCAAGGTCCACGTGAATGGTGCGACCGTCGTTACCGCGGACATCATCTGCGACAACGGTGTGATCCACGTCATCGATACCGTTCTGATGCCGAAGTAGTTTCGTGTTGGCCTTCAGCCCCCAAGCAATCGCCGTCGGCCATACTGGGATCGGCGGCGGTTGCGGGCCTGGAGTTGTCAGAGTGGACTGCAAGTGGACGGTGGTCAGCGCTTTAGCAGTGGCAGCTGATTGAGCAGACTTTCACAATATTCCCACTGATCCAGCGTCTGCTTCCATGCACTGGGGATCGCATGGATCCCTTTATAGGCACCCAAGACCATTCCGATTGCAATGCTCCGTGACGCATTATCGCCACCAACCATTGCATTGGCTTGAAGTGCTTTTTTTAATCCGTCTTCTTGGTTTGCGTACTTCAGAATGAAGTAGACCGCGCCTGGAAGCGTCCCCTCGGTTGGGCTGGCCTTACCGACTTTGATCGGTTCAGAGCGGCCGATATCCCATAGTCTTGCCATGCTCGTCAGGGCTAGATCGTCCGAGAAAGCCTCTTTAGAAAGCGCCGAGCTGGGGTCCGCCTCTTCTTTCCATTTCGCGATGGCTTGAGCTGCTTTGTGCTCAAAAAACCCGCCCATGAAGGATGCTACGGTCTCAACCGCATCGAGAGGGGTGGCACCATTCAGAACTCGGTGGGTGACGCGGGCAAAAAACTCTCCGCCGCCTAGTGCGTGAGTGTCTCGATGGGTGAACATTGTTTTTCGTGCAGCGTCCACCAATTCCTCTTCGGTCTCATAGTAGGCATGGGCCGCAACATGGCGGATAGCCATCGCGTTCGAGATGCCGCCAAGATGTTCAATCGGGGTTCCTCTTTTGACTTGCGCATAAGTCTCTTGAGTCATGGTGCAAATCCATGAACCCCAGCCGTTCTCAAGGCGATTCATCCAATGCGGAATCATCGCTGCAACACTCAAGGCTCTCGGGGGGTCGGAGGTAGCCGCCAGATGCTCTAAAACGAGGATGTTGTAATCACCGTAGTCAGTGGTTCCCCCGGCCGATTTACCCGGATGGTAATTGCGCTCACCCCATCCGATTCCATGAGTATGGCCACCCATCATCTCACCAGGTGACATAAACCTGTCTATCGGCTTGTTGCCATAGGCCTTAAAGATCTTCGCGGCATCGTATTCATAATGACTGCCAAGACAGAGCGCGTCGCCGACAAGGGCACCAAAAAATGCCCCTTTGATTGCTTCTTCTTTTGGCAAGTGGTTCATACCTTTCATCCGATTGTTGCTTGGTTCTCACTGGCTACACAGTGGGTTTGGTTTCAGCGGTGTGGTAAAGAGCTTCTGCACGACCACCTCAGTCAGGGCCAGTGACCGTAGTCAGCCTTTCTGTTTCTGCTGCATGTAATACCGCTGCACGCGGGCCACGCATGGGCGGCCGTCGGGGCTCTTCGTCGTGCAGGCGGCATCGGGCTGGCCTGCCTTCTGCACCACCGCTCGCACCCGCGAGGGCACGGGCTCCGCAAGGTCGGCATCGACGTCATCTACCG
>Ga0209357_1001233_pt1 | contig 10364 bp, 11 predicted proteins | sample LauGreFBDMM110SD_2_FD_187573 | JGI IMG/M metagenome (GOLD analysis project Ga0209357, IMG submission 187573) | Freshwater lake microbial communities from Lake Michigan, USA - Fa13.BD.MM110.SD (SPAdes) (version 3) | ecosystem: Environmental > Aquatic > Freshwater > Lake | place: Lake Michigan... | reverse complement strand
GTTCTACCAGCACAGTGACTGGCTGGTCTCCCAACCAGCCCAGGTACTTCGGCAGCACCTGGGCAAGGGTCTCGGCCCTGCCCTTGCTCCGGATGACCGCAAAGGAGTTGTGCAGGACCTGATGAACACGAGCAGGTTCGAGCCCAGATTCCAGGGCCACTCTCATACTGAACTGGTTGAGGCAGAAGCCCCACCACTCCGTGGCGGACAGTCTCTTGTTGGCTTCCTGGAGGTGAGCGAACTTTAGAAAGTCGCTGAGTCCCTCATCCACTTGCTCAGCCGCTGCGCCAGCCCGCGCCACTGCCGCCGCAGCAGGCTGAGGCGCTGCCGCTGCTGGCCCGGCTTGCCTCTTGGCTGCTGCCGCTGCTGCGTTGAACTCGTCAGCGAAGCGGCTGTCCTTCCGCGCCTTGCTCCGAAGTGCAAATACGCGAGCCTCGAACTTGCCCTTCCAGAAGCGGAGGAGCATGTCGCAGGCGTCTGCCTTGGCGAGGATCTTGACGGCGCGATTCTTACGGGCCTTGGAAATGGGCTTCTTCATGGCCAGGCGTGCGAGCTCAGAGATGCCGCCAGTCATGTACCCAATAGCGACGCGCCCCGCGATTTGGCCAAAGCGCTTGCCCTCAATCGCTGACATGGCCTGCTTCCGGAAGCGATCCCGCATGCGTGCGAGCTTGCGAAAGACGATCTTGGCTTGATCCGGAACCTTCTTCTCGAACGCGAACCCGAGAAGGCGATCCTCATCGCGGAGCCACTTGAACTTCGCAAGGATCTTCTTGCGCTGAGCGTCCGAGACAGAAGGCTTCTTACGACGACTGCGGCGAGGGGCGCCGAGGTCGCCGAGGTCGTACCCGCCACTGAGCGCACTCACGCCGAACGCAGGAGAAGAGGTCTGGAACTGCATGTGTGGATGTCCTTCTGGAGGAGCGTAGCGCGGCACTCGACCGGAATGACTTCGGCTGTGCTACGCGATTGCCTCTCCCCGAAGCTGTCGTTCGGTCAAGAGCGTGTACGTGAAGAACTTCTGGCCGGTCTGCTTCATGAGCTCCATGAACTCTCGGAAGTCGCGCTCCCGGGCGAAGACCTGACAGCCAGCAGACCACTGGTCGACCTTCTTGCTGTCCGTGCTCGCCTTGTGGATGTTGATGCCGTACGTCCCCGAAATGATGCTGCTTGAGTCGTAGTCGAACTTCGCGTCCCTGTTCCCGTCGCGGTAGACCTTCAGCGGGTTCCGCTGGACAAGGGCTTCGTAGGAGTTGCGGTGCAGCCCGATCGCGTGCGAGTCGGGGTACTGGCCGGGAACCACGGCTGCCGTGCTGACCCCGTTCATGGGTGTCTGCAGGTAGTAGGTGCCAGGGTCGGAGGTGATCGGGTATGCCCTGTGCTCCCACCCCTTCGAGGTCTTCCGAAGGATGTGCATCTCGTCGTCGAAGCTGTTGGTGCTCCCTGCCTTGGCCCGAACACCGACGACGTTCCACTTCCCGTCTTCTGCGACCTTGTAGCCCAGGCGCCGCATGGTGCCGAGGATGTCAGAAGTCGAGAAGTCGGTCACTCCCTGCTTCGGGCGCGAGGCCAATTCGCTCCACGTCGCTCGGTCCACAACTCCAGTACTGGGCAACCCGCGGGCGTTCTGGAACTTCTTGACAGCGTCAGTCGTGTGGCTGGTGAAGACGCCGGGCCGCTCGAGCATCAGGGGCGGGTACCCGTGCTTGATGAGCCGCTGCTGGGCCTTTGCTACAGCCACGCCCTGCCCGCCCTCACGCAGAACCGAGAACATGAAGATGCGACCCGGTTCGATGACCTTCGCGTACCCGAGCACGAGGCCCAGACCCGTCGCGGCGCCTGCAGCGGCGTAGCCCGGCTTCTTGGTGACCGCGTACCCGAGTCCGCCGAGAACAACGGCAGCACCGATGGCTCCGAAAGTCACGGGGTTGAGCACGGACTGGGACATCAGGTCACCTCGAAAAGAGAGTAGCCCCCGCCTCCCCTGAGCAGGGGGAGACGAGGGCCCAGGGCAGGCGACCCCGAGGTCAGATTACGCCGTCCGGGTGACGGCGCGCAGCTCTGCAGCAAGAATCGGGACGATCTCGTTGTGGGTCGGAGCGAAGCGGAACGTCCCGTCCTGATATACGGACCCGGTCGCCTTGCTCGTGCCGCGCCACATGACGTTGCTGTGGCTGAAGTCAACGCCCGGAAGCGCAGCGAGGAACTTCTCTGCGGTGTCGATCGGCAGCGCCTTGCGACCCGACCCGCGGGCCCACTTGAGGTCGTAGTAGCACTTGGCGAGCGCCTTCAGCATGGCCGGCTGAGCCGCGAGCGACTTCGTGCGATCCATGACGTTGGGGATGGCGAGAACCGCTTCCCAAAAGGCCTTCCCGTCTTCGAGACGCGGCGCGACGACCGAACCCTTGGCGTTGTCGATGCTGCCGTGGTTCAACAGCAGGCGGGCGTTGATGGCGTTGAGGCTGTCGAGGCGCACCCACTCCTTGTCGTTCCAGTCCACCTGCCCGGACTCGGAGACCATGCCAGCCGGGATGAGGTCGGTGACCAGACCCCGCGTGAACACGTTGATCGGGTTGTCCTGATCGAAGGCCTGACTGATAGCGGACGGGACGGCGCGGCTGAGGTCGTTCAGGAAGTAGAAGAGCTGCTGCTCCTGATTGATCGTCATGCCGAAGTGCACTTCCGTCGTAATGCTGAAGTCACCGGTGAAGAGCTCGAGGGCCTTGCGCCAGAACACCAGCGCCTCATCGCCCACAGCCTTCAGGCCGACAGGGAAGGCATCCTTGAGGCGGGGGTACTTGCGCTCGGTCGTGATCTTCACGAGCCAGTCGCGGGTCAGTTCGAGGCCCTTCCGGCGGTGCTGCCCGTCCACGACCCACAGGATCTGGTCAGGGCGGAGCTTGATGCTGTACTCCCCGGTCGGGAGGCGGTCAGCGAGCACCTGCGAGAAGCCGGTACGGACGGAGCAAACCAGCGGAGCCCAGGCGTAGTAGGACTTCGGGCTCAGGTGCGCGAACACCTCCAGCACCTCGTCGGGCACCTTGCTCTGGTTGTCCTCGACCTCCCGAGCCGTGTAGTTGGTGAGCGCGGACAGGTTGAACGCTGCCATTCCGGTAGCGTGCGCCATGTTCAGCGGGCGCTGGGTCACGTGCCCGGCAGCCGGGTCGTTGCCGACGAGGGACTGGTTTAGAAAGGTTCCGACGTCGATGGAGGTCGTGAGCGTGATGGATCCGAGGTTGTTGGAGGGGCGGCAGTGCAGTTCGATGAGGCGGTGGCCCGTGGGCTTGCTGTCCTTGACGAGATCGGCGAGGGTCGACATTTAGTTCTCCGCCTGGCGGTTTGTGCTTGAGAGCCAGGTGCAGAGAAGGTACCCACCCTGGATGAAGCCGTCAACCCTCCTGGATAGAAAACTTTCGAGAGCACTCCTCCGCGGCAGAAGAGGCCCGGTTTTCCTACACTTTCAGCGGAGACTTCCCGCATGGCCGCGCCCCGCATCTTCACCCGGCAGGAAATCGTCACTATGCTCCGCAACAGCTCGCAGGCTGTCGAGAGGGGCATCCTCGCCCTCTACGAGCGGCAGTTGGAGGATGAGCGTTCAGCGCGGACGGCTCGTGCGCGCAACCGCTCGGGGTTTTCTCTTGCGACCGCTCCGCATGGAACGATGCTCGCGCAGGAGCTCCTGGCCGGGCGGCACCTGAGCGGCCCGGCACTGAAGCGTGCTCTGGAGATCACGGAGTTTCACGCGGGGCAGTTGGCCCGTATCGCCACCGAGATGGACGCTAACCGCGTCAAGGCGCGCGAGGACGAGCGGAAGGAGATGCACCGCCGCCTCTACAACGATCTCGTCCGCGATGTGGAGCGCGCCATGGGCCGCCAGATCGACCGGACCCGGTTCAACGAGGTCGTGCGCCGTCGTGCACAGGCCAATGGCGACACCTCCCCTGAAGGGATGATTGGCGCGGGGCAGGAAGTGCTCGAAGACCTTCTCGAAGGAAAGCCAATCAGGTAGAGCACTCTACCCCTTGCAGCCGGAGCCACGTCGGGACAAGTATATGAACGATGCCGGCCTACTCCGAAGACCTCTACCGCAAGTACATAGGCGTGCACAATCTTGCTGAGCGCGGCTCGACGGACGGCGAGCGAGCCGCCGCCGGTAACGCGCGCGTGAAGCTCGAGGAGAAGTACCCAGGCATCGGGCTGGAGGCACTTCGTTGGCAGGAGGCGCAGGAGCGCGCCGCTCGAGGAGAGCCGCCTCCTCAACCTCCGCCGCCGAAGGCAGAACCTTTCGGCGCGTACACGGCTGCATCGGGCAACTGGGGTGGCGCAGAGCCCAGCACCCCGCCTCCGGGTGCCAAGCCGGGAGCGACTCCGTGGGGATCCTGGACCGACGTCCTCGGTACAGCCTTCAAGGCCGCGCAGGGCTTCACGGAGACCGTCATCAACGCGGAGGCTGGAAAGCAGTACGCGGAGGCGTGTGTGGCCATGGAGGAGGGGAAGACCCGCTCCGGAATGGTTCGCCTTACGGCTGTGGTCCCGTTCGCAGACCTCGTTACGGCCAAAGCCCGGCTAAACGACGCGCAGAAACAGGCCTTTGCTCGAAGCATCGGAGAGCGGATCTCGGCGAGGGTCTACGCTTTCCTGGCGAGCTGACGTGCACACGTCGCCATCATCAGTGTCGCATCCGTCATTTTCAACGCGACCTGCATCGCGGGAGAGCGCTCGGTCGGCACAGGCGATGACTTGAGCAAGACGGCCAAGTGCCTCGCGCTTACGCGACGCGATTCGGGTCTTCATTCGCGCTCCCTCAACTCGTGAAGTATCGGACGAAGGTCCCCGATTAGGCCGCGCAGCTCAGCGCGCTCGGCGGAGCCGTTGACCTCGAGTGCCGCTAACCTCTGCTCGATCGCTGAGATGCGGCCGCGCAGGTTGCCGCCGTTGACGTCGAAGTGGACTTGAAGCGCTTGAAGGTCCGCCTTGGTCGCTTGTACGTCTGTCCGCGTCGACTGGATGGAAGCCTCGAGCCGATCGAACGGCTCCCGTATCCACGAGCGGATCTGCACAAGAGCTCCAATGAAGCCCCCGATGCCCACAACAGCAACTCCGACTACCAGCGCAGAATCGTAAAGTTCTTCCGCTCCCACGTGACCTACTTCGCTCGCTGACCGAGTTGATAGACCCACTTTTCGTGGTTGTCCGCGAGCTGGGAGAGGAGGTTGTCGAGACCGAGGGGAAGACGGCCCCCCGCCTGCAGGTCCAGGCGCGACTTCTCCAGCCGGGACAGGTAGCTCCGCTCAATCTGAAGGCCGGCAGACGCGATGCCCTGAGACTGCAGTGCAGAGGGGCTCTGATAGGCCGCAAGCATCTGGGCGGCCGCCTGAGTGACGCCGAGAGGGTCAGCGATCCGCTCCCCGAACATGACGATGCCCTTCTCCGCGAGGCTGTCGTAGTCTGAGACGTACTCTTCGTAGATCTTGGAATAGAGCTTGTGATCGCCCACGAAGCAGGCTCCTCGGGTCACGTGGTGCGCCCCGTGGAACCAGAGGTAGTGTGCGCGGGACGCCGCGAGCAGCCCCAGCATCACGTTGAAGTTCTGTTGGTCTTTCACGTGTTCGTGCTCCGCTATGAGACTACCGCTCGGTGAGCCGTTCTCCCATGAACATGGCTATGTCCTGTGCTACGCGGAAGAGCTTGAAGGTACCAGGAACGAAGCGGTCGGGAGGCTGGACATTGAACTCGAACCCGCTCCTGGTGGGGGTGCTACGTGTAGGGCGGTAGCCAAGCATCTTGCACCACTTGAGAGCGGCTTCTGGCGTCCAGCGCTTGTCTCGAAACCGGATGAGGTAGACATCTCGGTCACGCGGCAGGGGTGGAAGGGGGTCCGTCAGGCCGAGATCGGTAGACTCCATGAGTGGAGCACCTGCGTGGCTGGACCACTCTGAAATCATTGAGGCGACAACTGCCTCAGGTGTCTCCATGATGGTCGCGGCCCCGATTGCCTGACGGACGATCCGTCTCTTGCGGTCGATGATGGCGGAGATGCGGTCGTCGACTGTCTGGGGTACGTGCAGAAACCAGATCTTCGTGGGGTGGGTCTGCCCGATGCGGCGAATGCGGTCTTCACCCTGCTCCTCTTCGGCTGCAGTCCAGTACCGCTCCACGAAGATGAGGTGGCGGGCAGCGGTGAGCGTCAGGCCCTCTTTCGCGGCCTTGGACCCGATGAACACAGGAACCTTGTTCTTCTGGAACTCCTCGACCGCCGAGTGGCGCGCCTTCGAGGAGGTTGACCCGTCAATAGTCACATAGGGGATTCTCTGCTTGCGCAGGCACTTCTGTAGCCGTCGGATAACAGCCTGATGCTCCGCAAACAGCACTACAGGCTCTCCTGCACGGACTAGACGGGCGGTGAAGTCGGAGGCGGCGTACACCTTCCCGATCGCGAGTATGCGCCTCAAGTAGCCGATCTTGACCAGAGCCTCTGCAGCCAGGGCGCGGGCGGCTGCGTCTTCCGCTTCGCCCCGCCCCATACGTTGAGCCATCTCACGTTCGAGCCACGCGGCGAAGTCCTCGGCGGCGCTCGTGTATCGAGCGGCAACTTTAGGAGGTAGCTCTACGTTCACACGTGCGCGGGTCTTGGCCGGAATGTCCTTGGCGACATCTTCTAGAAGCCGCCGGATCATGACCGGGCGTTTAGCTCCGAACAGCCCGTTGATCGACTCCAGTTCATCCGTGTCGTTGATGATGGGCGTGCCTGACAGCAGGAGCAGATGTCGAGTTCGGACGCAGAGTGAGGCCATTGCCTGCGTCCTGAGCGCGTCCTCGTTCTTAGCGAAGTGGATCTCGTCGCCGATGATCAACTGAGGGTTCTTGAGAGCGAGCTCCTGCCAGCGGGTCGTGAGGAGAGACCAGGACAGAACGTAGATGTCGTACGGCCTCCTGGGCAGCGGTGTAGAGGTGTCCTCAATCAAGTACACCCGAGTGCCGGGTGCCCACTTGCGCGCCTCCTGACGCCAGTTTCGGACGACAGATGCAGGACAGATGATCACGACAGGAAGCAAGAGGTCGGGGCTTCTCGTCACTGCAGAGAGGCACAGGATGGTCTTCCCGGTCCCTGGAGCGTTCGCGATCAGGGCCCGGTAGTCGTTCTGGGTGAGGACATCGAGGTCTTCTTGCTGGAACGGCCTGAGTTGAAGCATGGGCCCTCTTAGCACAGGGATGGCAGCCCGAGGTGGGATCGATGAGGCCCGAGCGGTAGGATGGACGCATGAACATCTACCCCAACCCGCTGGGTCGCCGCACGCCGGAGGCGACGCTCGTGCGCATGGGCAAGGGCAAGATGGTCCACGTCAAGCACCCCAGAGAGCCCGGCACCCTGTGCGCTCCTGTGGACGGGGAGACGAAGAAGTGGACGGCCAACCTCAAAGAAGTGCGGGGCGAAGTGGCGACCTGCTACCGCTGCCTGAAGCTGATGGCAATGAATGAAAAGCTCCGCGGGCATCCTATGGCTGTGGGCGGAGATCCGAACCAGATGCTCCTGCGCCAGGCGTTTAAGGGGCGCAGGCAATGACGCGCAAGCCTGACCTGGCTCTCGGATACTTCCCCCACTCCACCGAAGATGGCGTGGAAGTGCCCAAACGCAAGGAGTTTCCGAAGGAACTGCGGCCTGGTCACATCATGGTTACGGGCGGCAGGGAAGGACCCTACATCTCGCGGAAGAAGGTTCCGCCTGAAGGGGACAAGACGAACACGGGCTGGCGGGGAGAGCCGTCTGGGCAGTGGAAGGGAGAACTTCAAGCGGCTCAGACGCTGGAAGACGCGCGCACTCAACCTCCGTTCCTTCGTAAGGTCCGCCCAGAGCAAAGGGCGTGGGCCCGTGGAGTCATGCGCGTAGAGGACATAGAGCGCGTGATCAACGGAGGGCTCATTCGGCCGGTCACGCTCCTGGGCGGAAAGCAGGCCTTCCCCATCGACGTGAAGGTGAAGGACAACCCGCGCGTGGAGCTGACTGTCTGGATCGCTGACGAATCGACCTTCGCATCCATTACGGGCACAGTCTCCTACTTGCGTCAGGTAGTCATCGGCGGCAGCGGCAACGCTGAGCAAGATGCGCTCGCGGACAAGATCCTCTCTAAACTCGGCATCAACGAGAAAAACAACACCATCGCCAATCCGCGTGAGGTCGTGAACTCAACTGCCTACGCCGACGCCATGGGATTGATCTTCAAGCCCGACCCCGCGGCCAGCCAACTGCAGCCCGGATCTGAAGTGGCTCTGCCCTACTACCTGATCGGGCGCGCACGCCGCATCTTCCCGGTCGATAATCGCCCCTGGCGTTCCGCTTCACGCCCGACCGAAGATGCGAACACCCCGCGGGACTCGACTTTCGTCGAGTATCTCGATGTGCTTGAGCGCGAGATCAAGGACGAAGCCATCATGGCAGAAGTCCGCAGGCTCACTGAGCCCAACCGTCCGTATGAGCGGGAGATTACGCCTTTCACGTCCGTCGGGCCCGTGGGTTCTGCGGACAGGATCTCGGGCATGGCGTTCAAGACTGAAGATACCCTTGAGGGGAAGCCTGAGGTCGCTGACCCGCTCTCGATCATGAATCTGTACCGCACCGCAGGTGCGGGCTTCCAGTCGATCATGGGCAAGCCCACGAGCGTCATTGAGGCGCCGCATGACCCTCTTCGCATCTCCAAACAACGTACTCGCCGGCGCAAGAAGGCGCCAAAGGACAACCCCCCGATGTTCAACAACCCCCGGATCGGCGGCCGCTCGTACATCCAGGTGACGCAGGCTGACCTCGACAAGATGGCGCGCACTGAAGGCCTCACGGTCGAGCAGCTGCGCGTCAAGTACCCGCACTTCATCACGGCGGCGGAGGCCAAGGCCGCACGCGCAGCCCAGCAGCAGCCGCTAACGCAGTTCACTCGTCCCGCCTACGCCTATCGCCGCAAGGCGAACCCGGCTTCGGGCTACGAGGTCGGTGATCACCTGCGGTCGTCTGATGGGGAGTTCAACTGCGTCGTTCGCCGCATGATGGATGACGGGCGCGTGATCATCCAGGCGTTCAATCCGGATGCGAACGGTGGCCGGGCCAAGAAGTACCACCCGTTCAAGAGCGTGCACTCGAGCCAGATTGCGCACCTCGACCTGGCCGAACAGGGCTTCGCCGATCGTATGCGCGAGCTCAAGGCCCGCGGCCAGTAATCAGCGAGAGCGGACGCCGAGGAGGCGTACGCGAGGCCGGAAGGGGTTGGCGACGGAGGGCGGTACCTCCTCGTCAGCCCCTTCTTGCGTAGCCAGGGCAACCGGAGTGGGGGGCGGCGGAGCAGCAGGGATCGGAGCTGCAGGCGCCAGCGCAGCGGCGGCCTTCTTCTTCTTGGCCTGCGTCAAAGCGAAGCCAATGCCGATCGCTGCCATGAGCGCGACTGTCCCGCCGATGATCAACTTCATGTTGGCCCGGCCTTCTTCCGCATCCTGGGGAACGCCCTCAGTCCCGGGAAGCGAAGGCTCTGTGACCTTGCCGGAGTCAACGAGGGCTTCTGCCTCCGTCTCTTCGCGCTCGGCGGCCTCTTCAGCCTTGTCCTTGGGCTGTTCCTTCTTGCTCTCGGCCGCCGGCTTCTTCTTTTTCAGGGGCTTGAAGATGCCGGCCTTCTTCTCGACTGCGATAGCCTTGGCGAGGAGCTTCTTCCGCCTCTCGGGCTTCTTCTGCTTCTTGGCGCGGGCGCGCAGCCTGGCAGACTTGCGGCGAGCCCGACGCTTCTGTGCCTCAGATGCGCCGTACGCCCCCAGCTCCGCACGGAACAGAGCCTCGTCGTCGTAGACGTCATCGTCATCGTCGTCCCAGTTGCACGCGCAGTTGGGATCAGGCATGTCTTCAGGACAGCCCCAGTTGTACTCGGGCACGAAGCGCACGTTCGTGGGCATGATCACGAACTTCGGTGCTGGAGCAATAGGAGCGGTCGGCCACACTGGACTGGAGAGGAAAGGCGGGAACGTGCTCACCTGAAAGCCGGACTTGGTCGTCATAGGCGCCTCGTACGGCGAGCAGGGCGTCCAGCGCCTCCGCGGGACCGCGTGAAGGGATTGTTGTTGAAGTCGAAGTCGAGATCACTCACGTCAACCTCGGGCACCTCAGAGGAGACCGGCGGAGGCGGCGGCTTCGGCGTCGCTGCTGTCGGACGGGTGCGACTGGACGCCTGCGCTGCCTGCGCGGAGCCTGCGGACACGGCTTCCCTGACCTTGCGCTCGCGCTCCATACGCCGCTTCAGTCGGCGTTCTGTCTGCTCGAAGTCGAGCGCGCTCCGGCTCTTGATGCCGGCCATGCTCATCTCGAACTCTTCGATCGACATCCGCTGCATGAT
>Ga0209357_1001221_pt1 | contig 10422 bp, 7 predicted proteins | sample LauGreFBDMM110SD_2_FD_187573 | JGI IMG/M metagenome (GOLD analysis project Ga0209357, IMG submission 187573) | Freshwater lake microbial communities from Lake Michigan, USA - Fa13.BD.MM110.SD (SPAdes) (version 3) | ecosystem: Environmental > Aquatic > Freshwater > Lake | place: Lake Michigan, USA... | reverse complement strand
TGCGGACCATACCAACGGCAGGGCGGCTGTCTTGATCGAAGCTGATGACGGCATCGAAGCCATTTTGAAGGGCCCACTCAAAGCCGCGGTTTAAGGCGGTGGCAACGCCCAAGTTGTGCTCAAGCTCAATGATAGACAAAACGTGTTGAGTTTTGATGGCATCTAAAGAGCCTGGCGATCCATTATTGAACCAGACCACGGGCACACCTTCTTGGTGAAGATTATTTGAGAGGGATTGGATGCTTGATGGCTCTGGATTAAAGCAGACCACCACCGCCAAAATTTGTCTCATCCCTATTTTTCTCTTTCTGATCGCAACTATTTCTGATTATAAGTTGAGCCGGTGTCTGGGCTAAGGTACGACAAGTATGATTGCTCATTTATTGCACAAACCCTTCAACGTGAAATTGCCGCTTGTCTCCATCTTAATCCGCAGCACCGACCGCAAAACGCTCGAACAAACGCTCAACTCTGTTGCGCTGCAGATTTACGACTCGATTGAAGTCTGGGTGATATCCGCCACACCAGAGCACCAAGCACTGCCAGATTTGGTTGGCCGCTTTCCTTTGCACTTTGTACCAACGGCAGCGCCCCTTAGCAGAACACAAACCGCCAACAAAGCTTTGGACAGCGCACAAGGGCTTTTTGTTCTTTTTTTAGACGACGACGATTGGATTGCACCCGAGCACGTTCAGCAATTGGTGCTGGCACTGCAAGCCAATGCAGGTTTTAAAGCGGCCTACTCACAAGCCCAATTGGTGGACATTAACGGTGCCGATTTGCAAAGAGAGTTAATGGGCAAACCCTACGAAAAGTCGCATCTGATTTGCGCTAACTTGTTTGTGTTGCACACGGTGATGTTTGATATTTCATTGAGGCAATTAGGCTGCAGGTTTGATGAGGACTTGAATATTTATGAGGACTGGGATTTCTGGTTGCAGGCTTCTGAGCACACAGATTTTTTCTTTGTTCAAAAACCTACAGCCTATTACAGAATTCACGACAGCTCTGGTGTGCACCAGCAAGCCGCATTTACAGGCGACGCGTATCGGCAGATCTACCGAAAGTGGCAGGCCCATTGGCGTCCTGAAGACATTGAGCAACTGATGCTGCGCAATTCGACAGTGATTGCCACGAACATGGCACTGAAAGATGCACAAATTGCACTTGCACAAACCAAATCTCAATTAGAAGCCGTCAATGCCAAACTCGAAGAAAACCTGAATGAGCTAAAAAGCATTCAAGAAATAAACAGCATCAATGCGGCCAAAATTCAGAGCCTAGAAAACACACTTGGGTTGATGCAAAACAGCCGAAGCTGGCGTTGGACCCGCGCCATTCGCAGCCTAGGGCAAATGGCCAGAAGTGTGCGTCAACTCGCTCGGCAGCAAGGCGGATTCAAACAAGCGCTGACAAAGTCGGTGAAGATCCTTTTCCAAAGCGGCCCACAAGGATTGGCAGCTGCAGTTCAAAGGGCTAGCGATCAAAGTCTTAGCTATGCAGATTGGATAGCGCAAAACGAACCTGCCAGCGCAAGTTATGCAGGCTTCAAAACAAGCGCAATGACTTGGGCCAGCCAACCCCTCGTGTCCATCATCATGCCCACCTACAACTCGCCTCTGAATTTTTTGGCGCAAGCCATTGAGAGCGTGAAGGCGCAGGTCTACCCGCACTGGCAGCTGTGCATCGCCGACGACGCGTCCAGCGACAAAAGGGTGCAGGCATTTTTAGAAGAAGCGGCCGCCAAAGACAGCCGAATTTCAATTGTGCTCAGGCCGCAAAACGGCCATATTTCTGAAAGCAGTAACAGCGCACTGGCCATTGCCAAGGGCGAATGGGTGGCCCTTTTGGATCACGATGATTTGCTTCACCCCTTGGCACTTTACGAGTTGGTCAAGTGCTTGCAGCATAGGCCCGAAGCCAACATTGTGTTCAGCGATGAGGACAAGGTGGATGAGCAAGGCGCACGTTTTGGTCCCTACTTTAAAACCGAATACAACCCCGAGCTCATGTGGGCTCAAAACATGATTAGTCACTTGGGCTGCTACAGAAAATCTAAGCTAGACGAGATAGGTGGTTTTCGCAAAGGCTTTGAGGGCTCGCAAGACTACGACCTTGCGCTGCGAGTCATTCAGCGCTCTAGTGCTTCGCAAATTGTTCACATTCCAAAGGTGCTCTATCACTGGCGCGCCATTTCGGGCAGTACAGCGTTGGCACCTTCCGAAAAACCTTATGCAGAAATTGCAAGTCGTGCAGCGCTCAAAGAACACATGTCTGCAATTCTGGTGCCTGCATGGGTGGGCGCTTCTCCTGAAGTAGCCAACATGAACCGCGTTCGGCCTGAAATTATTGAACCTGCACCGCTTATTAGCATTGTTATTTCAACCCAAGATGGCATTGATTCTCTTAAGCGATGCATTGACGCCATTCAAACAAAATCAAGCTACCCGACTTACGAAATTTTGGTAGTAGACAACTGCAGCGAGAAAGCCGAGAGCTTTGACTACTTTGCCCTATTGAAAGAGGCGGGTGTGAAGGTGCTGAAGTATGCTGAACCGTTTAACTTTTCTGCCATTTGCAACTTTGCAGCACAGCAAGCCTCTGGCCAATACGTGTGTTTACTGAGCAGCCGAATTGAAATTCAAACACCCGATTGGATGGAAGAGATGCTGTCATTTGCCCAGCTGCCTAAGGCTGGCGCCGTGGGCGCCAGACTTTGGTACCCAGGCAAGAGTGGGTTGAAGCACTGCGGCTTCATTACTGGCCTTGGTGGCATTGCTGGCCTTGCCTACAATGGCATTCCTAGAACCGAAAAAGGGTACTTTGGCCGACCTGTGCTTCACCACCGCTGCAGTGCCGTCTCTTCAGCGTGTTTGATGATTAAGAAGTCAACGTATTTTGCAGTCAAGGGCATGGACGAAGATTTGGCAGTTGCTTTCAACGACGTCGATTTTTGCCTGCGCTTGGGACAAGCAGGCTTTCATTGCGTCTATACGCCACACGCCGAAATGACACACCACGAGTCAGCCTCTAAGGTCGACGATTTGTCGGATGCCAATCGAGGGAGGCTCATGAGCGAGGAGGCTTTCATGAAGTCCCGCTGGGGCCAACAACTTTTAACAGACCCCTTTTACTCACCCAACTTGTCGCTAGATCATTCAGATTTTAGAATGGCTTGGCGAAGCCGCGTGGCTTGAGGCAAACCGCTGAACCAATGCAGGCCCTGCCAAGCCCAAGGCGTTTGATGCAAAATTTCATCCAAGAAGTCAAAGTAAGTTTGTAAGACTTCGTGAACTGAGTTTGCATTTGAAATTGGCTTCAAATGAAGCTCATAGCCACCCAATAAGTTGGAGCACAACATGGCCAAAGTAATGGGAACGCCCTGCTCTAGTGCCATGTCCACAACGCCTGTGCCCACATGAAATTGTTTGCCTCTGAAGAAGATCGGGGCTTCGTCGTTGGCGGGCGCCGGGTTGTCACAAATGCTCACCACTGCGTGTTGACTGGAAAAAGCTTGCTTTAAACCTCGAAGTAAATTTCGGGGTTCGTCGGTGAACAAATATTTTCCGCCACCAAATTTTGCCTCGCTGTCGCCATTGATGATGCGCATGAAGCGGCCTGTGTAAGGCGCCATGGGCGAGGCTTTTTCTGTGGCTGCTACGCCCCAAGTAGGAACGCCTGACTGGCCAAGCACAATGCCCAGCGTGTTGTGGTGGTGCGAGTGATACGACAGCACCAGGCCACCTTGCGTTTGCAATTTTTCAAGCACATCAGGCCGCTCAATCTTAACGTTCTTTTTAACCCATTCGGGCCCCATGGCCGAGTAAGCAAAAATGCTTCGAGCAAAGAGTCCGTGACTGGCCAACCATTGATCTGTAAATGCTTTGGCCAACTGGCCCGTGGCCCCGAAGCCTTGCACATACGACAGCTCTAACTGTGCGCGGTCTGCCACATAAGGAGAGGCTATTCGGCCCCATCGTCTAGACAGCTTAATCTGTTGGCCTGGCAAACTTGAGAGCCACTGCGCGCCTTGAAAAAAACGGCGGCTGGCAATTGCAAACGCTAGTTCCTTGGGGTCCATTACTTAGAGTCCATGCTTGTAGGCTGTCACTTTCTGCCCCTCAAATTGTTTGCCACTGATGAGGAATGGAGAAAAGCCCTTGCTCTAAATGCGGCTGACTGACCTGCACGGTGGCGAAATGCTCTACAGCTTCATACACATGCACTGCGCGCTCACACATTAAAAAAGCTGTGAGGCTGTATTGGCCTTTAAGCAGCGGCAGCTTTGGAAAATTCAGCGACGCACGCCCGATGCCATCGACGCCTCGGGTGAGCTCGACACCGTCAATCCAGGTGCCGGAGCTGCACACAATTTTGCCATCGGCACTGTAGACCACCAATGCCAAATTAGGGATGGGCAGTTGTGGGTCGGCTAAGAATTCGAAATCCACACTCAAGAGACTTTGCCCGCTGCGTGCAGTTAAAGCTGTTCCACCAAGATCATCGCAGCGAGCTTTGAGCTTGGTAAAGCGAACGCTGCCTGCAGAGCCCTTGAAGTTGGGAGGACTCGAATCTGGATTGTCTGGGTCTGGTTGAACTGGATCTATGGCGACGGCTGGCGTGATGCCTTCATTAGGCGCTTTGACCACCGACTGCTGCGAAAGCCAGTCGTTGTATTTGGCAATGACTTCGGCAGACGGCCCCTGGGCCATCACTTTCCCTTGATGCAGCCAGATGCATCGGCTGCAAAGCGACTCCACCTGGAACAAAGAGTGCGAGCAAAACAACAGCGTGACGCCGCTTTGTTTTAACTGCATGATGCGATCAAAAGACTTGCGCGCAAAAGCACCGTCGCCCACAGACAGGGCTTCGTCGATGACCAACACATCGGGCTGAACCGAGGTGGCGATGGCAAAAGCCAAGCGAACGTACATGCCGCTAGAGTAGGTTCTGACTGGCTGGTCAATGAACTCGCCAATGTCTGCAAAGTCAATGATGTCTTGTAGATGTTGTTCAATGTACTGAGGCTGCATGCCATACATGGCTGCGCTGAAAAGAATGTTTTCGCGGCCCGTGAAATCTTGGTTGAAACCCGCGCCCAATTCGAGCAGCGCAGCCACCTGACCGTTGACATGCAACTGACCGGTACTGGGCGAGAGGGTGCCACACAGCAATTGCAGAAGGGTCGATTTACCGGCGCCATTTTGGCCAATGATGCCTACAGACTCGCCTTTTTGAATTTGCAAGGTGACATTGCTGAGGGCGCTGAAGGAAGCCATTTTGCTGCTGGTGCCCAACAATAAATGCCACAGCCTTTGATAGGGCGATGCGCCCAGCACATATTGCTTACCTAGGCCCTCGGCTTGAACCGAGAAATGGCTGGTATCAAATGACATCGGCAAACCCTTTTCGAACGCGTCTGAACAATGCATAAGCAATGACAGCCAACACAAGATTGGTGCTGAGAGACTGAACCCACAACTGAAGGGAGGGCCACTGCGCGTCAAACACCAAAGCGCGAACTTGTTCTATTAAAACTGTGAGTGGGTTCCATTGAATGACCTGTTGAAAAACTGGGGGCAGCGCCGATACAGGGAAAAAGACGGGCGTTAAAAATTGCAACAAGCCAACGATCAAGACAACGACTTGGGCCAAGTCGCGCATAAAGACCCCCAAGGTGGCTAGCAATAAGCTGATGGCCCACAACAACAAACCCAAAGGCAGTAAAACAAGTGGGAGCAAAGCCCACTGAACATGCGGCTTGAAACCCCACAAGCCAGCTACAACCAGCAGCAGCAGCATGGACACACCCGCATGAAACAAGGCATTGATGACGGGCGCCCAAGGCAACAATGCCAAAGGGAAAACAACTTTTTTAACCAAATGAGGTTGGTCCACAATGATGCGAGACGAACGGCCCCAGCAGTCAGCTGCAGCTTGGAAAATAAGCAAGCCAGCAAACAACTGAAGCGCGAAGTCAACAGGGCTGTCTCCCACACCAGGCCAGCGAACTTTAAAAATGTATTTGAACGCGAAGGTGTAGACGCCCAGCATGAGCAAGGGTGTGAGCAAGGCCCACAGCCAACCTAGGCTGGTGCCGCGGTAACGAACTTCGATGTCTCTTCTGGCGAGTTGAAACGAAAGCCATGCGTAATATCGAAGGCTAAAGCTTTGAACTTGAACAGGCTTGGTTGTCGGTTGAGATGACATCTCTCAAATTGTAGGGCAACTCAATATGCGCCGCGACGCCACAACACCACTTTGACCGTTTTGAACAAAATGGCCAAGTCATACCAGAGTGACCAGTTTTTGACGTACCAAGCGTCTAGATAAACGCGGGTGTCATAGTCAACATCGTTGCGCCCACTGACCTGCCAAAGGCCCGTCATGCCAGGCCTGACCATGAGGTAGTAGCTTTGTTCAATGCCGTATTTTTGGAGCTCTTGAAAGACAATGGGACGCGGCCCCACAAGGCTCATTTCGCTCAGTAGGACGTTGAACAGTTGGGGCAATTCATCAAGGCTGGAGCGGCGTAAGAATGCACCCAATTTGCTAATGCGTGGGTCGTCTTTGAGCTTGTGCTCTTTGTCCCATTCGGCTTTTAGAACTGGGTTATTTTCCAAAAGTTGATCAAGCGCCTTTTCGGCGTTGGGAACCATTGATCTGAACTTGTAGCAATTAAATGGCTTGCCTTTTTTACCCACCCTGGCGTGGCTGAACAAAATACTGCCGCCCTCCAATTTGAGTGCCAAGGCAATGAACAACATCAGGGGAGATAAGACCGTTAAAAGCATGGCTGCCAATACGGTGTCAAAGAGGCGCTTGGTCAGCCTGGCAGGCCACCTTCGAAGGTTGTTTCTAACCCTTAAGAGTGCCACTTCGTGTGAAAAGAAATGCGCCATGTCAGTGCCGTACAAAGGCACACCGCGCATGGCAGGTATGACGCTGATGTCGGTGGCGCCCCACTGACTGAGGGTTCTGAGCCAATGCTCGCGTTGATCGCCTTGCGCGTGCTCTAGGGCAATGACCCACTGAATACCAGGCAGAAAAGCCAAGCTTTCAAGTTCGGCCATATTTTTCAGGGTTTGCCCGTTGAGCTTGAGGGTGGGCGATGCCTGATCGACATCGACATACCCCGCCACTTGAAAACCCATGCGGGGCTCGCTTTGTAAAGCAATGGCCGCTTCAACGGCGTTTTCGCCGCTGCCAATGAGGATGGTGGGGCGAATCCAGAGACCCACTTTGTGAAGGATAAATCGGGTGATCATGCGGCCCCACACAATCATGAACACCGCCAACAACCACACCAACAACCACCAGAGTCTGGATGAATTCCAGCGGGTTGTGGCGATCAAGGTCATGTCCAACAATGCCAGGCTGGTGATGAGTCTGAGCACGTCGCCCAGTTCGTCCCAAAAGGGTCGTCGATCGCTGTAATGTTGAAAGCGCATGAGAAAAAACATGACGCCCAAGAGTGCCAAGCCAATCCAGGCCACATAGCGCTCAAGGTTTTGTGTTGAAAACCAAAGGGCGATGTTTTGATTGGCATCCAAACCAACGCTGAGTAAAGTGGCAATACAAAAAGCCATGGCAAATGCCACGATGTCACCGAACAAAACGGCAAATTTTGAAATGCGGACTTGAAACAGCGAGAGGACTGGAATCATGGGGCTTGCCAGAAGTTCTTGCTCATGGACAGTGCAGGCCTAATTTGTTTGGGCATTAAGCGGTAGGCGCGGCCCAATCTGTAAGCGACCCATTTGACTGCGTTTGTTTGAATGAGCTGAAAGGCACCTATAAAACGGCCAGGATGAGGGTTTAAGCGGGCGCTTTTATTTTGCTGCAGACATTGCCATTGCGATTTGACCAACTTGAGCCCTGCACCGTCGGGATTGCCAAAGTTTTTGAATAGCCAAGGATTTTGAGCGTGGAAGACGCCAGTGTCAAACATGCGCTGAAAATCCTGCTTGAGGTTGTAGTTGTGCGAATGATAAACGGCGGCGCTGGCTTGGTAGCGTAGAGATTGTCCTGAGAGCAACAGCTTGGCGGCGGTGTAGGTGTCTTCGCCCAAGGGCAAATGACTTGGGAAGCCGCCCAATTGCAGCAGGTCTTTCACCCGATAGGCGGCAAATGAATTGGAAAAAAAACAAGCTTTGATGCCCATGCGGGCTTTGTCTTGTAATTGAACCGTATGGGCGTTTTCAGGGTAATTGAAAGCCCTTGTATGGGCTTCAAGCCAAGAGGCTTGGGGTTGGGGCAATTGGCGACCGTAAGCCGCGGCCACTTGGGCGTCTTGAAAAGCGCTTAAGAGTGTTTGGAGTGCATTTTCATTGGCCAAGATGGCGTCATGGGTCATGAAAACCACAAACTCTGCTGAGCTTGGGTTGGCTTGGCTAGCTTGTTCTTGGGCTTGATTGAGGGCCTGGTTTAGGGCCCACTGTCGTGTGCCCCCGTGATTGAAATTTTTGGCCAAGACATGGAGGATTTTGAATCCGGCTTGCTGGCTGACAGCCAGTGTGCCGTCTGTTGAACCAGAGTCAACGGCGAAGACTTGGACTGGCTTGCAATTTTGACTTTCCAAGGCCCTTACCCACTGGCCCCAAACTTCGAGTCCGGGGTTATAAGTAGGAACAACAACCCAGAAATTGGGTTGGAAATTGGCTGGCGTTGTGACCTTGGACACAGTCTTGGGAATGTCTCGTTAATTTATAATTTCAGATTACAAAATTTGTGCATCCATTGGACACCTACGCATTGTCTCGCCGCCCATTTCCTGCCCTTGCATTTGCTTTCTTTGCGCTAACTCTGGCGCTTGCACCAATGAACACCAAGATAGGCGGGCTGTCATGGGTACTCCTTTGTCTGATGGGATTTTGGGCATTTTGGCGGCATGAAGGATCACGGCAGCTTGTGGGGGCGTCTCCCGTGGAAGAAGCTGCCAGAATTTGGCTTTTTGCCTGCCTTGCAACTACGGCCTTTCGAATCATACCCCACGCCTTTTGGCAAGACGACTGGGACCGTCGGCACGCAGAAGCTCGTCTGGTACTAGGCGCCTTGGCTACCGTTGCTTTGGTCAAGTGGCCGCCCTTTTACCGACTCATGGATTTCCAAAAACGGGGTTTGGTCGATGCCTTGGCCTTGGCCTGCGTGGTGGGCATGTGTGTCACCGCTCTTTACGGCCGCAACACCCCTTTGCATGCCATCGCTTGGGCAGTCAGCCTGAGCTTTTTTGTATGCCTGTTGGCTCCCATGGTGCTTGACCCGACCATTCCTTCAGGTCGGCGTATGGCTTGGGGCCTTGCAGTCGCAATGGGCTGTATGGGCGTGGTCTTAAGCCAGTCGCGCGGGGTTTATGGCTTGCTCATTTGGCTGGCCCTTACCACTTATGTAGCCGCCTCCAATCGCACCTTGCTGCAAATGTCTACCTTTAGCTTGCGAACTTGGATGGCTGTCGGCTTGTTGTTTGGCAGCTTTATTTGGATGTTGTCGGTACAGCCTGCTTGGCTCACTTCGGTGTTCCAACGGCTTTCCGAGGCTTGGATAGAAGCCTCTTTGTCGCAAAGCAACCCCAGTGAAGCCGCCAACACTTCGGTGGGTTCGCGCTTGTTTTTATGGAGCAAGGCCTTGGACGCCATAGAAATTCAGCCATGGTTTGGTTACGGCAAAGAAAACAGCATCGCCATGATCAAGCAGTGGGGCTTGGAAATCAATTCTGCGCAGGTACAAAAGTTGGGCCACTTGCACCACGAGTTTTTAGACGCATGGGTGAGCCATGGGCTGATGGGCGTTTTGAGCTTGCTGGTGTTGGCCACCGGCATGGGCTTGGTGGTGAAAAAGCTGTGGGTGCCTCATCCTCGGGCGGCGCAAGGTATTTTGGGCATTTTGTTCATGCACCTGACTGCGGGCTTGTCCAATACCAATATGGTTCATAACTACTATGGAGCCATCTTGAGTTTGAGTGTTTCTTTGGCCTTGGTTATGGCGGCCAGCGAAGAGGCGCAGCAAAAAAACCTCTGAAAAACGGAGCATGCCTTTATAAGGCGCATCTGTTTAAAATTCACAAACGCTTCGCTTTGGCAGTTTTTTTATCTGGCCAATACTGCCTTCAAGGCTTTGCCCGTGTGAGTTCCAAGCCTGACCACTTCTTCTGGGCTTGCACTGGCCACCACCTTGCCACCTGCTTTGCCGCCATCGGGTCCTAGGTCAATGACCCAGTCGGCTTCGGCGATCACGTCTAGGTCGTGCTCAATCACCAACACGCTGTGACCGGCGTTGACCAGTCTGTGCAACACGTGAATGAGTTTGTCGACGTCGGCCATGTGAAGGCCTACGGTGGGTTCGTCTAGAACGTACAAAGTGTGCGGGGCTTTGTTGCCGCGCTTGCCTACTTCGTCTCTGACTTTGGTGAGCTCTGTGACCAGC
>Ga0209357_1001220_pt1 | contig 10422 bp, 10 predicted proteins | sample LauGreFBDMM110SD_2_FD_187573 | JGI IMG/M metagenome (GOLD analysis project Ga0209357, IMG submission 187573) | Freshwater lake microbial communities from Lake Michigan, USA - Fa13.BD.MM110.SD (SPAdes) (version 3) | ecosystem: Environmental > Aquatic > Freshwater > Lake | place: Lake Michigan... | reverse complement strand
TGTTCATGTGAGCGGCGATGGAATTTTGCTTGCAGGTGCGTACGGAGCAATTGAAGTTGTCAAGCTCGCTGCTGGTGAAAAAATTGTTATTGATAGTGGCCACATGGTCGCTGTGCAAGCGTCGGTAACGATGTCGCTACACAAAGCAGCTACTGGCTGGATGAACACCCTCACTTCTGGTGAAGGCTTGGTGTTTCACTTTGAAGGGCCAGGCGAGGTGTACACCCAAACACGTAACCCCAATTGGTTTGGCCGTTTTGCTTCAGCATCTCACTCGCACGGCACGCGTTAATAATGGCTGCACACCAAGTAGGTCACACCAGCACTCTTGTCATTGACGAGAAGCGCGACAACCGCATGCTTGGTGTTGATGTTTGGTACCCCGCTCTCACCAAACCAGAAGATGCTGTCACGCGCTACGAATTGCTTCCGGGTGTTTCTTTTCCATCTGCCACTGCATATGAAAATGCTGCGCTTGCTTCTGGAAAATTTCCTCTTCTTGTGTGGTCGCACGGACGCACGGGGTTGCGTTTTAACTACAGCCAACTCTGTGAGGCTATTGCGGCGTCTGGTTTTGTAGTGGTGTCAAGCGATCACCCTGGCGACACGCTCACCGATTGGATGACGGGGAAAAATGTTGACGATGAAACCAACGACAAACAGCGCCTTGGCGATGTGAGCTTTATTGCCGACTGTGCAATAGGAATATGTAGCGAACTGATGACTGGTCTTTCCAACATCATTGACGAGAACAACTTGTTCATTGGTGGGCACAGTTACGGCGGCCTCACTGCTCTCATTGCCACAACAGGTATTCACGGTATGCAGGCAGATAAACGGTTTAAGGCCGCAATTGGCGCGCAGGCGTATACGCGAATTCTTCCTGCCGACCTCATTGCGTCTGTGCCCGTGCCAGTTCTCTTGCTTGTTGGCCTTGGTGATACCACCACTCCACCAGCAGACGACGCCGAGCCCGCATGGGAAATTCTGAGCAAGAGCTCGCTCCCCCATCGCCGCCTCAACTTGCCGCACGGCGGTCACCAAGCGTGCAGCGACTTTGCCTTATATATAGAGCTCGCACCAGGCGTCGAGGGTGTGCCCCAACTTGTGCTCGACTACCTGAAGTCCATTGCCGTGGACTCGCCTGCGGGTTTTGATTCCACTTGGCGCACCACGCTTTCCGAGCAAATAGAGGAAATCAAGGTTTTTCTTTCTGCTCACGTGTAGCCCAACTGTTTACGGCCTCCCAATTATCTTCTAGGGTTGCCTCATGTCACGCATCTCCAAACTCACCGTTGACCAGTTAGACCCCGATCTTCGTCGCATGTCGCGCGCCGACGACAAGACGCCACTTGAACTTGGCCTCACACGTATCTTTGGCCACTGCCCAGAAATGGCAAAGGGTCTTTCGGCATTTGCTGGTTCATTGAAGGTGAATCGCACATTGCCAGAGCGGCTCGTTGAACTCGTTCGTTTACGTATTGCGTTCCACAACCAATGCCGCAGCTGCATGGCCATTCGTTACACCGATGCATTGAAAGATGGAATCACTGAAGACTTGGTGTGCTCACTCGAAAAGCCAATGGAAGCAGATGGCCTCACCGACGCAGAAAAAATTGCCATTCGCTACGGCGAACTTTTTGCTACTAACCACCTGGCTATTGACGATGCTTTCTACGACAAACTGCGCGAGCACTTCACCGAGCCACAAATTGTGGAACTCGGTTTGAACGTTGCCATGTGTGTTGGTGTTGGTCGACTCTCTGCAACATGGGACATGGTGGAAGAACTTCCTGAGCGCTTCCGTGCCGATGGTGAAGTAACACCGTGGGGTGCCGACGCCGTCATTATGCGTTAATACGTCACATCATCTTCGTAACTGAGTAAAGATGGGGTATGGCTATCTCATCAACTGGTGTACTCACTAGCGCCCAAAAACGTATTGCTCTCGTTGCGCACGACAACATGAAGCCGCAAATGTTGGAATGGTCAATGCACCACCGCGATGAATTGGGTAACCACATCTTGGTGGGCACTGGCACTACCGGCCGCATTATTCACGAACACACAGGGCTCAATGTTGAACGCTTGCGCAGTGGCCCGCTCGGTGGCGACCAACAACTTGGCGCACGCATTGCCGATGGCTTGGTTGACGTATTGCTCTTTTTCTGGGACCCACTTGAACCACAGCCACACGACCCCGATATCAAGGCGCTTTTGCGTATTGCTGCGGTCTGGAATATTCCTGTGGCGTGCAACCCGTCAACTGCCGACTACATTTTGTCGTCGCCAATGATTAGTAGCTCGTATCACCGCGCCACTCCTTTACTTGACTAACCTATGAACTGACCCCGATGAAAGACGCCTCTGTGAACCCCCTCTCACAATCTTCCTCACACCCCGTTGATGACCTCGAAAATATTGCGGCCATCGGTAATGCATGGCGCGACATGCGACGCGGTGCAGCTGCTTCTTCATTGCGCAGCAAACTTTTTGGTGAAGGCAAGTCGGCCCTCGACCCCGGCCAAGTAGACACTCTCGACCTTCTTGTTGAACGTGAGTTCTGGCGCATGGGCGACCTTGCTGAAGCACTGCGTGTTGACCCCTCTACTGCAACACGCGCCATTCAACGGCTGGAAAAACTTGAACTCGCCGAGCGCACAACACTTCCTTCCGATGGTCGCGTGGTAACAGTTGCTGTTACCCCCGCTGGTCGCGCCCGCCACGGCATCATTACCGAGCGACGCTTGAAGGTCATGGTCAAAATTTTGAGTGATTTTCCCCCGGAAGATCAAGCGAAACTTGCCGTACTGCTCACTCAGTTTGTTGCATCAATCGACAATGTTGCGAGCACTTTTGAGCCGTGAAACTTCGGCGTTATTCGCTACGATAAAGACATGATTGCAGCAGAAGTTTGGCATTGGTGGATTGGGCTAGTTCTCACTGTCGTTGGAGTAGCAACCACACTCGCCATGGTGGTCGGGTACATCACTAAGGTGAGTGCAACGAAGTACCCAGGGCGCCGCAACCGTTAAGGCCGTCGCACATTCTCATGATTATTGATGCGCAAGCACTTCAACATCATGAACTAGTACAAGAACTTCTCAATCGCGCACGCTTTCCACTGTCAACCGAAGCACCTCATGGTGTTGCCTGTGCAGTTTCCGGCGGTGCCGATTCCGTAGCGCTTCTCATTCTTGCTGTAGCAACCGGACATGAGGTCACCGCGTATCACGTTGACCACGGGTTGCGAGTTGGTTCGCACAAGGAATTTTCTGTCGTAGAAAATATCGCTACACGCTTTGGCGTCATGGCCATTTCTTTACGCGCCGACCTAGCCGATGGGCCAAATTTAGAAGCACGTGCTCGCCAGGCTCGTTTTGCACTCTTGCCTCCCGGTGTACTCACTGGCCATACAGCCGACGACCAAGCAGAAACCGTGCTCATCAACCTGATGCGCGGGGCAGGAACCGAAGGCCTCTCGGGAATGCGTTACACGCACAGCAAGCCAATTCTCCACTTACGCCGGCATGAAACAGAATCTCTGTGCGCAGCATTTGAAATTGACCTCGTTGAAGACTCCAGCAATTCCGACCCCCGATTTCAGCGCAATCGTGTGCGCCACGAATTACTACCTTTGCTGAACTCCATTGCGCAGCGTGACGTTGCACAGCTCATCGCACGTGAATCTCAACTCATCGGAGACGATGAGAAATTTCTTCAAGATCTTGCCTCTGTATTAGACGTGCACGACGCACCGGCGCTTGCCGCTGCTCCACTTCCACTTGCTCGTCGCGCTATTCGCATGTGGCTCGCCGATCCGTACCCACCCGATGCGGCAACGGTAGAAAGGGTCCTCGAAGTCGCCCGAGGAATTCACCCCGGATGTGAAATTGGTGGCGGGAAACAGGTGCGAAGAAGCAATCAGCGATTAAGATTGCAGTAATGCCACCGAAGCTTCGAGGAAAATGGGCTCTGGGTATACAGCCCCGGAACTTCACATGGATCATTAAAGATCGTCTCGCTATTTGCGAACGCCCGGGCGGGTATGGCGTCAACCACCGTCGTGTACGGCGTCAAGAAGAAATTATCTGGTTGCGTGAAAATAACTTCGCCAGCGTATTTTCCATCATTGGTGCACCGCACAACTTGCACAGCTACGAAGAACTCAACTTGCCCTATCGCCATCGCCCACTCAGCGGCGCCGACGACATTGATCCATGGCTTGTTTCCTTTTACAACGAACTCAAAGTACTTCTTGCTGGCGATACCAAAATTTTGGTCCATGCCGAAGAAGTAGGCGACCGCATTATTGGCATTATGGGTGGCTACATCCGTTGGAGTGGTCTTGTCGATGACCCTTCACAAGCCATCATCATTACGGAACGCATTGCTGGCCAACAATTAGACCCCTTTGCTCGCGAACTTATTTTGCGCGTGCATACCCTGCGTTAAGCGTATTTCTACGGCTGCTTTATGAAGTGTGTAGTTGTTGGCGCAGGACTTTCCGGCTTAATAGCCGCACAAACACTGCAACAAGCCGGCCACGAAGTTCTCGTTCTCGATAAAGGTCGCTCGGTTGGCGGCCGTCTTGCAACACGACGCATTGGTAACGCCACTTTCGACCACGGCGCACAGTTTTTTACTGTTCGCAATGAAGCATTCGCAGAACACGTTGAAGTGTGGCTACGTGAAGGCGTTGTGCGCGAGTGGTGTAAAGGGTTTTCACCCGGCAACGATGGCTTTCCTCGCTACGTAGGCGACAAGGGAATGACCTCCATTGCGAAATATCTTGCTACAGGCCTCGATGTGCGTTGTAGTTCACTTGTTTTTTCACTCGGTAAAAAAGGTGAACAATGGGAAGTGCAACTCGATGATGGAACTTCCATCATGTGCGATGCAGTGGTAATGACGTGCCCCATTGCACAAAGCTTTGGTCTTGCATATACCACTGGCATTGAATTACCCGAGGAACTGCGGGTTGTTGACTATCACCGCACACTTGGACTTCTTGCTGTTCTCGATGGGCCCAGTGCAGTGCCCGCACCTGGTGGCATGCAGAACCCCGACGAAGTTTTTTCTTTCATCGGCGACAATTTTGCAAAAGGCATTTCCACGCAACACGCGCTCACCTTTCATGCCGGGCCTGAGTGGAGCGCTGCCCATTGGGACGACAGCCATGAAGATGGGCTGGCAGAACTCACTCGCCATGCACAGCCATATTTAGGCGATGCCAAAATAGTAGAGAGCAACTATAAGAAATGGCGCTTTGCGACACCCATTACTCAGTTCCCCGAGCGTTGTTGGCTCCATGAATCTGGCACCTTTGTTCTCGCCGGCGATGCATTTGCCGAACCTCGCGTGGAAGGTGCTGTGCTCAGCGGTCTTGCAGCGGCAGCCGCACTAAGCAATTGATTGCAATAAATTTTTAGTAGCTTCGCGCAATGCGTCAGTTACTTCGCCTTGTGGCAATGCATCGCACGCATCACTCGCTTCTGAAACAAAGCGTTGCGCCGTTTCAATAGCGAATTGAATTCCACTACCTGCCCTTACAATTTCTAATGCCCGGCGTTGTTGCACTTCATCGAGCGGTGCACCCAGCATTGACTGCAGTTCTTTGCCGGCAGCATCGCCAACTGCCATGGTGTGCAGTACTGGCAATGTGTACACGCCTTCCACCATGTCGTGACCTGCTGGTTTGCCCAGTTCAGCATCGGATGACGTGATGTCGAGAATGTCGTCGACAATTTGAAACACCATTCCATACGCAGTGCCATAGCGAGTGAGTGCATCAATGACCTCGCGGTCGTGGCCAGCCACAATGCCACCAATACGTGCAGCGGTGCTGTACAGCGATGCCGTTTTTCCATCAATGCTCACGAGGTATGAGTTCACCGGACGCGAAATGTCGTACGTGTGTCGCAACTCTTCAATTTGACCTTCGCACAAATTACCAATGGTGTGGGCGAGCAACCCAGCAACTTCTGTACCTAATGACGCTGCAATTTCTGAAGCGCGCGCCAACAAAAAATCTCCGGCAAGAATTGCTTGCAGGTTTCCCCATTTGGCATTCACTGTTTCCACCCCGCGGCGTGTGGTGGATTCATCCATCACGTCGTCGTGATACAGCGAACCCAAGTGCACCAATTCACAAGCGATGCCCCCTTGAATTGCCTCTTCAGCTGCACTTCCACCCGTTGCCACCAGCGAGGCTGCAATTGTCATGACTGGACGCAGGCGTTTCCCGCCAGCAGTAATGAGGTGTGACGCAATTTCAGTGAGATAGTCGTCGGAAGTGCGAACGGCAGCCAGCATTGCCGCTTCGACCCGTTCGCGGTCGGCGGCCATATGGGGCAATGAGAGGAGGGGTGAGGCCGTTGCCACACTCATAGGATACGGCTCACAATGCGCCCTGCCCTAATGGTGCAGGTACACTTCAGTAACGTATTTAAGTGTCGAAGGGCACCAGATAAGGGCGGTCAAATTGTTCGAACGCTTTACCGATAGGGCGCGACGAGTTGTGGTGTTAGCGCAAGAAGAAGCGCGTCTCCTCAACCATTCTTATATTGGCACCGAGCACATTTTGCTCGGGCTCATTCACGAGGGCGAAGGCGTTGCCGCCAAGGCACTCGAATCGCTCAGCATCTCCCTTGAAGCGGTGCGTGCCCAGGTTGAAGACATCATTGGTCAAGGTGGCTCGTCACCTTCTGGTCATATTCCCTTCACCCCTCGCGCCAAAAAAGTTCTTGAACTCTCGTTACGTGAAGCTCTCCAACTTGGTCACAACTACATCGGCACCGAGCACATCTTGCTCGGCCTCATTCGCGAAGGCGAAGGCGTTGCTGCTCAAGTTCTCGTGAAGCTTGGCGCCGACCTTGGTCGCGTTCGCCAACAAGTCATTCAACTACTCAGTGGCTACCAAGGCCCAGCCGGTGCAAAAGGTGAAGGCACCCCAGCCGGCGCAGCAGCAGGTAGCGGCAAAGAAGAAAGTGGCGACAAAGGCGGAAGCCAAATTCTCGACCAATTCGGCCGCAACCTCACACAACTTGCTCGCGACAAAAAACTCGACCCCGTTATTGGTCGCTCCCGCGAACTTGAGCGTGTCATGCAAATTCTTTCGCGTCGTACCAAGAACAACCCTGTACTCATTGGTGAGCCTGGTGTTGGTAAGACCGCAATCATTGAGGGTCTCGCTCAGAAAATTGTGAGCAACGACATACCTGAAACGTTGAAGAACAAGCAGCTCTACACGCTTGACCTTGGTGCACTTGTTGCTGGTAGCCGCTACCGCGGTGACTTTGAAGAGCGCCTCAAGAAAGTTTTGAAAGAAATCAAAACTCGTGGCGACATCATTTTGTTCATCGACGAAATTCACACACTCGTTGGTGCAGGTGCTGCAGAAGGCGCAATCGACGCTGCTTCAATTTTGAAGCCGATGCTTGCTCGTGGCGAACTCCAAACTATTGGTGCAACCACTACCGATGAATACCGCAAGCATTTCGAAAAAGATGCCGCACTGGAACGCCGCTTCCAACCAGTAAAGGTTGATGAGCCATCCGTTGCGCACACCATCGAAATTTTGAAGGGCATTCGCGACAAGTACGAGACACATCACCGTGTCACTATTACCGACCAAGCAGTTGTAGCAGCGGCCAACCTTGCCGACCGTTACATTGCCGACCGTTTCCTTCCCGACAAAGCAATTGACCTCATCGACGAAGCCGGTAGTCGCTTGCGCATTAAGCGCATGCAAACACCACCCGACCTCAAAGAGCTCGAGAACAAAATTGCTGAAGTGCAAGAAGCAAAACGCAAATCAGTTGAAGAACAGCGCTTCGAAGAAGCAGGCCGCTTGCGCGACCAAGAGCGTTCACTTCTTGAAGAACGCGCCCACAAAGAAGCCGATATTAAGGCTTCTGGTATTGATCTTTTCGATGAGGTCAACGAAGAAGCTATTGCTGAGGTTTTGAGCCTCTGGACAGGTATTCCGGTGTACAAACTCACCGAAGAAGAAACCGCCAAGTTGCTCAACATGGAAGCCGAACTGCACAAGCGCATCATTGGCCAAGAAAATGCTATTCGCGCTGTGAGCCAAAGCATTCGCCGTACACGCGCTGGGTTGAAAGACCCTAAGCGTCCAAGCGGCTCATTCATTTTCCTCGGGCCAACTGGTGTGGGTAAAACAGAACTCGCAAAAACACTCACCGAATTCTTGTTCGGCGACGACAGCGCACTCATTGCTCTCGACATGTCTGAGTACATGGAAAAGCACACCGTCAGCCGTCTTGTGGGTTCACCTCCTGGGTACGTGGGCTACGAAGAAGGCGGCCAACTCACCGAGGCCGTGCGTCGTAAACCATTTAGCGTTGTGCTCTTCGACGAAATTGAAAAAGCACACCCCGACGTGTTCAACACACTCTTGCAAATTCTTGAAGAGGGTCGTCTCACCGACAGCCAAGGCCGCTCAGTCGACTTCCGCAACACAGTGCTCATCATGACCTCCAACTTAGGAACACAAGACTTGCGCAAAGCAAATGTTGGTTTCACCACTAACGATGAAGCCGTTTCATACGAGCGCATGAAGGAAAAAGTCAACGATGCGTTGAAACTTCACTTCCGCCCTGAATTCCTCAACCGCATCGACGAAGTCATTGTCTTCCATGAATTGGCTAAAGCCGAAGTGGTGCAAATGGTTGACCTCATGACCAAGCGTCTTGCTGGGCAACTCGAGAGCCAAGGCCTCGGCATTGAACTCAAGGAGTCTGCAAAAGAACTGTTGGCAGAACGCGGTTACGACCCACAACTCGGTGCGCGCCCACTACGTCGCGCCATTCAGCGACTCATTGAAGATCCGCTCTCAGAGAAGATCTTGTACAAAGAGTTTGCTGCTGGTGTCATCATCGTGGTCGACACAGAAGACGACCCCGACAAACCTGGCGACAAGCGCTTAACATTTACTGCTGTTGAAGGCTTGGTGCCCCCTGCTGCTGTAGAGCTTGCTGGTGCAGGCGACTCCAGCACCGCACTTCCTGAGTGAAAATAACTACGTCAACAGTTAAGCGTTTCATTGCGCTCTGTTGTGCGGTAGTCCTACTTGCTGCGTGTCGTGTCGATACTCAGATTTCAATGGTGGTCAACCCCAATGGCAGCGGAATAGTTACTGTCACTATTGATGTCGATAAGGAAATTGTTCAGCGGTCTCCCGACATTGCCGACAACCTTGACTTCAGCGATTTAAAGAAGAACGGTTGGAAACTCACCGAACCAGTTGATACTGCGTCAGGTGGCAAGCAAGTAGTTCTTGCTCGAGACTTTGCAAATGAATCGGAAGCAACTGCGGTGCTTGCACAACTCAACGGCAACCGCGGACCTTTCCGTGAAGTTATTTTGCGCCGTGGTGGCAAGGCCCGCGACTCGTCGTGGAACTTGTCTGGGCGGCTCGAAGTAACGGGCGGTCTACAAGCCTTCGCCGACGACCAACTCATTGCCGCTCTCGGCGCTACCCCGTACGAAAATATCGTGAAGTCTCAAGGCCTTGACCTCGGCAAGGCACTCACCATTGAGTTCGTTGCGTCTCTTCCCGGGGAATTGAAATCTTCCACAGCTATCCCTGAAAACGGCAAGCTCTCCTGGCGCGTTGCTACCGATGGCACCCCGGTTGACCTTGCAACCAGTACAGAAAATGTCGACGTCGTCGGAACCCTCGGCGGCATCATCTCCAAAATTGGGCTCTTCTTACTCATTGCGTGGCTTGGCCTCATGGCGGTGCTCGGCGCACTCCTCTATCAACGCCAATACAACCGGCAGCGCAGGGGCACCTTGCGCTCGCGGAATTAACACCCATCGCCTAACTTGTCGGCATGGCAAAACTTCGACTCGTCTATCGCTGCACCGAGTGTGCCAGCTCTCACCCCAAATGGTCGGGTCGGTGCATTACCTGTGGCGCGTGGAACTCACTTGTTGAAGATGTAGAAGGCCCCGAAGAACCACTCGTTTCTCTCGCCGCCGGAATGTCGCTTGTTGCACCCGGCGAAGCAAAACCTATTACGGAAATCGATGGCTCTATTGGTCAGCCACAACCAACCACCATTCCCGAACTTGACCGCGTGCTTGGCGGAGGCATTGTTCCTGGCTCTGTCACCTTGCTCGGCGGCGAACCCGGCATTGGTAAAAGCACGTTGCTCATGCAACTGCTTGCTGCATGGCCCGCTCGCACTTTGTATGTCACCGCAGAAGAAAGCGCACAGCAAGTTCGCTTACGTGCCGAACGCCTGGGTGCGCTCAATGAAAACGTATGGCTTCTTCCTGAAATGAACTTGCACAATATTTTCAAAGCCATTGCTTCTGTGCAACCTAACCTCATTGTTATCGACAGTATTCAAACTATCGCCGACCCCGAGCTCTCGTCCCCACCGGGTTCAG
>Ga0209357_1001214_pt1 | contig 10446 bp, 9 predicted proteins | sample LauGreFBDMM110SD_2_FD_187573 | JGI IMG/M metagenome (GOLD analysis project Ga0209357, IMG submission 187573) | Freshwater lake microbial communities from Lake Michigan, USA - Fa13.BD.MM110.SD (SPAdes) (version 3) | ecosystem: Environmental > Aquatic > Freshwater > Lake | place: Lake Michigan, USA... | reverse complement strand
CTCTTTATATTAGCCTATTTAGCCTTGTCTTCCTTGATTTCTGCATTACCTAGGCAGCTTACCATTTCAGTGCCTATTTTACTTTTTTGGATTTCTTATATCCAATTTAGAAGCACGAAAGTTAAGATTTCGTTCGAAAATTAAATTACACTTTGCCTGGGACAGCGCGTCCTACAATGCCTGATTCTGCTCCACGGTCGCCTCCTTCATGGTATTCGGCATCCTCATTGACATCCCAAACGTCATATATTTGACTACCTGCAATTATATTTTTTGCAGCTAGCATCGCCGTCATCATGCTATGGTCTTGGTTATTGTATTTATGCATTCCGTTTCGGCCTACCAAATATAGTCCTGGATAGGAATTAAGTCCATCGCGAATGTCCAACAAATGCTCTTTGTAATCTTGATCATACACCGGATAGGCTTTCGGTTGGCGTACCACATATCCATCTGTAACCGAATTCTCTTGAGTTAATCCTATTTGAGAAATTTCCTTTTTCCCCAATGCGATCAAATCCTCATTAGAGCTAGTCCACAATCCATCCCCTTCAAAACAAAAATACTCAAGTCCGTAACATGCCATGGATGGATCAGGAACCATAAAAGGACTCCATGATTTGAAATTCTGTACTCGGCCTACCTTAACTTTAGGATCATGTATATAAATCCAATTATCAGTAAATGCATCTTCATCCTTACAAATCAATACCACTGTAAGAAAATCGCGATAGCCTAATTTAGATGCGGCAGTCAACGATTTTTGAGGCAAGGCAGGGATAATGCATGGAATTAATTCTCTCAATGGGGCGGAAGAAAGTACATGAGAAAAACCATCTAAAACTTCATTGTTCGACGTATGAACGCTCCACAAATCTCCTTTTAGTTCGATGTTTTTTACCCCCTTATCCATTAAAATTTCCACGCCTAAAGCCTTACTTTTTTCAACGCAAGTTTCCCACATGAGTCCGGGACCACTTTTAGGATATCGGAATGAATCTATTAATGTTTTGATCACTCCGTCCCCCTTTTTTTTATTTTTATTAGGAAACAAAGCATTCCAAATAGCTGAACTTAAAGACAAGCCTTTGATTCGTTGGGCTGCCCAATCTGCCGAAATTTCATTACAAGGAATCCCCCATACTTTTTCCGTGTAGGTCTTAAAAAAGATGTTGAATAAGCGCTTCCCAAATTGGTTCGTCACCCACTCTTCAAAATTCTTCGGGTCTTTTATTGGGAAGACCTTAGCCTGTAAATAACTAAGGACGCATAAAATACTTTGGAAAATACCCAATTTCAAAAGTGCCTCCATGGCAACTAATGGATATGAAAAGAAATTATTATTGTAAAAAATGCGTGAACTACGAGGTCGCTCTAGCATCTCGTCTCCCAAAATCTCCGTCCAAAAATCTTCTACTTCCTGAGATTTCGAAAAAAATCGGTGCCCCCCTATATCAAAATGAAAGCCTTTATAAGTCTCCGTTCTAGAGATTCCCCCCACATAGGTAGGGTCCTTTTCAAAAACAGTTACCGCTACATTAGCCTTTCCTAATAAATATGCAGCCGTTAACCCAGCAGGTCCCGCACCTATAATCGCTACTTTTTTCATTAATAAATTGCCTTAAAATAAACGAATAGATTCGATACTGAGCCCTTCACTATAGTTTAAATATGTTTTTTTAAATTAAAAATATTCAATCACAAAAATATGAAAAATAGCTGATTAAATCCTAATTTGGCCATATTATCAAATCGTTGCCATTTCTTTAATCGCTTTAACCAACACATCTAACTCGGCGGTGGAGGTAAAAACATTGGCCGTGATTCTGCATCCATGCACATTTGAATTGTCGATGCCCACCGTATAAATTCCATATTTATCTAACAGCTTGGTGGCTAAATCCTTCGTTGCCATCCCCTTAATTCCCACATTGGCAAAGGCACAAGTGCGCGCAGGATCCTTGGGCGTATTCATTAATACATTAGGAATATTTCGAACACGAGAAGTCCAATAATTTTGCAAATATCGCAATCGGGCCAATTTATTTTCGGGACCCATTTTTTTATAAAATTCGATAGAACTTGAAATAGCTAAATGTGCATGCACAGGATGCGTCCCCAAATGACTTAATCGCTTAATATCAAACTCCTCATCTGGAAATTCCGCCTCCGCAATCAACGGCCAAATCTTCGCAATTTTTTCTTTTTTAACATATAAGATTCCGACGCCTAAAGGAACAGCCAACCATTTATGTAAACTAGCTCCATAATAATCACAACCCAACTCCGGTAATGTGTAAATGAGTTGGGCCACCGCATGCGCTCCATCCACCATCACCTCCACGCCTTTTTCATGCGCCATTTGGCATATTTTTTTAACCGGCATCACCTGGCCAGAAATGTTGACCACATGAGAAATTAACAACAACTTGGTTTTTGGCGTAATTGCTTTTGCATACAACTGGACAAGTTCATCATCTGAAACAGGATCCAAAGGCAATGAAACCACATTATTTTTTACGCCATATCGCTTAGCGACCATTTTAAACATGTCCAACATAGCCGGATAATCTTGCTCGGCCATCACCGCTTCATCCCCTGATTTCCAAGGATATCCGCCAATAATCATATCCAATGATTCAGTGGTATTGCGGGTTAGCGTCAACTCTTTGGCTGAACAGCCCATTAATTCCGCGACTTGACTGGTCGCCTTTTCCCGATTAGCCACTTGAGCCGTTCGCATGTAATAAGCCCCCTGTAAATTTACCTCGCGAATATGCTTAATATGCTGATCTAAAATCTCTTCTGGAAGTATGTTATAATACCCGCTTTCCAAATTAATATGCGCGGGATTCAAGCGATATAATTTACGGTATTGGGCCCAATACACCTCGTCAATAGCTAAATCAGCCGGATTTTTATCCTGCGCATACACTAGCAATTCTTCGATTTTATGGACAGGACTATCCAAACTTGCGAAGCCTGAAAGCAATGCCATGTTTTTCAAAAAGACTCTTTTTTCCATTGATCTCTAAAATTTGACCGGATCAGTAATCCGTTTTAATGTCTTTATTGAACGGTAAACCTAATTGGTACGTCATATTTTTATCCTGCTCTCCATCTAAAACATCTAACCCATAGCGGATTTCCGATAATTCCATGACTTGAAAAGTACCAAAAATATGATCCCAAATAGAAAAGATATTGCCAAAATTGGAATCTGTTTGGGGCCTCACCACATGGTGATGAATCTTATGCATATTAGGCGAAACAATAACATAGGAAATCACTTTATCCACTGCTGCTGGCAAAGAAATATTGGCATGATTAAACTGTGACAACAAAGCACTCACACTTTGATATACCATCACTAACCACATAGGTGCCCCACAAACAAATACGCCAATCAGCGTAAAAATGGCCCGAAATACACTCTCACCGGGATGGTGGCGATTAGCCGTCGTCGTATCCACGTGCGTATCTGCATGATGCACCATATGAAATTTCCAAAGAACTTTAACCTTATGCTCAATCCAATGAATCAAATAAGCCCCCACTAAATCCAATAACAACATGCCCATTAAAAAGAAAAGCCATGTGGGCATCGCGTACATTTGCAAGAGCCCAAAATGATTTAAAACAGTCCAGTCACTCGCTTGAACAATGATGGTAGCAAAAATGAAATTAATGATGATGGTCGTTAACGTAAAAATCAAATTTAACTTAGCATGCTTCCACTTCCCATAATCATTTTTAAACATCGGAATCGCTCCCTCGATGATCCAAAAAAAAGTAATTCCTCCAGCTAAAATAAGCGCTCGATGTGAGCTAGGAATGGTATCAAAATAAGCAATCATTTGTTCTAACATAGCTAATCTTATTTAAAATGCTTTTCTGCAAAATCCAAAAAAAGGACTCATGATGGTTTGCGCACGAAAAACCCATCACCCCTTTTCAACTTACAAATTTATAAATCCTTCACACAACGAAAACCGGTATGCTCCAAACCGGAATCAGGACTTGATTTCATTCTAGCTGCCACTCGGTAACTAGCACAATACGAATCATTGCACAAAAATGACCCGCCACGCATAACTTTTTTGGGAATTCCTGGCTCATCTGGATCAAAACTATCCTTGGGACCTCGAGGAGAAATCGCCAGTTTAGGTTTTAATACTTTATAATAATCTGGCCTGTAATTATCAAAACACCACTCCCAAACATTTCCTCCCATATCCGACAAGCCAAAGCCATTCGCTTGAAAACTTTTTACGGGTGCCGTGGTAAATTTATATCCATCTTTAGCCTCATCTTGATAAGGAAATTTTCCTTGCCATGTATTTGCCTTGATTTTTCCCTTGTCCACCGATTCGGCGCCCCATGGATATTCCATGTTTTTTAAGCCTCCTCGAGCAGCCCATTCCCATTCCGCTTCTGTGGGCAAACGTTTACCCGCCCATTTCGCATATGCCTGCGCATCATCCCAAGAGACCTGAACCACTGGATGATTTTCTTTTCCCTTAATATCAGAAAGAGGACCTGATGGATGACGCCAATCCGCCCCACGCTTAAATTGCCACCATTGACTATAATCATTTAAGTTTACTGGGCCGGTCGTCGGCATGAATACTAAGGAACTGGCGGCCAACAAAGAATCCGGGGGTTTTGGGGTGCCAACAGGTACCTGCTTTTTCATTTCTTCCCAATCAATCGGCCGTTCAGCCGTGGTCACATAACCCGTCGCCTGAACAAACTCCTGAAATTGAGCATTTGTAACCTCCGTTTGATCCATCCAGAAACCGGGTAGCTTAACCATATGAACAGGATACTCATCTGTTCTTCCCTCTTTTGTGTGAGAACCCATGCCAAATATACCCGCTGGAATTCGAACCATTCCCTGCACATTTAGTTCCTTGGCATTGCTCGGCTTGCTGACATTTTTAGCCAATATAAAACCCCTTTTTGTGGGTACAGGCACATGGCAAACAGGTATTTTTTTTGTTTGGGCCAACATACTAAACCCACAAAAAATGAGTGCCAATAAAACCTTTATTTTCAATCTAGTCATATATTCATTTGAATTTGAGCCAAACCCTTAGGTTTCATTTCAAATTGTTTTAGCTAATTTAATAAATTTTAGAACTTTTATCATCTAAATTACAAGGCTAAACTAAATTTATTATGAATGCCGAAAATCTAAAAAGCTATGAAATTTATGCATTGGGCGATTCGGCAATCACTATCGAATTTGGGAAATACATTAATCCAGAGACTAACGACCTTGTCATTTCACGTTTCAACCAATTTCAAGAAAATCCCATCAAAGGGGTCCTAGACCTCATTCCTTCCTATCATTCTTTGACTCTCTGCTACGATTTAAATGTCGTAGCCAAACAAAAATCGGGCTTACATTCGCTAATAGACCAAGTAAAATCACGCTTAGAGGAGCCCATCGAATTACACACTCATTCAACCCAATTACATGAAGTCCCCGTAGTTTATGGCGGCAAAAATGGATCAGACTTGTTGCGAGTGAGCCAGGAAAAAGGAATTGACCTACAAGAAATTATTCGTTTACACGCTGAACCTACCTATCGGGTCTATATGTTAGGCTTCATCCCAGGATTTGCTTATTTAGGAGAACTACACGCTAAATTAACAATGCCTCGAAAGTCTACTCCCCAGCCCATGATCCCTGGTAGCATTGGAATCGCAGGTCTCCAAACAGGTATTTATCCCTCCTTTTCCCCGGGTGGTTGGAACATCATCGGACATACCGATTACCCTCTTTTAGAAAATGGCATGCCCATCCTTCAAGCGGGTGATCGAGTAAAATTTATTCCTTTAAATCAATTATGAGCCTTATTATCCATAAAGCAGGCATTTTAGATACAATCCAACATTTTGGCGTGAAAGGGCTCCAATCAAAAGGAATTCGGCCAGGAGGAGTCATGGACCTATTTTCCGCTTCGATTGCCAATGCGCTCGTGGGCAATAAATTAAATGAAGACCTTTTGGAAATTCATTTCCCCGCTTGCGAAATCATTTTCACTAAATCTTGTTTAATTTCTATCGTGGGCGCCCATTTTTCTGCCAAACTAAATGAAAAATACCTCCCATTAAACAGACCCATTCTCATCCCAACCAATGGTAAATTGCAATTCGTTGCCCCTAAATCTGGCAGAATCGTTTATTTAGCTATCCAAGGAGGCCTTTTAGGCCAAGGGCGTCTCATTAAAAACAGTGAAATAGCATTTAAAAAGAAGCCCAAGCTGAATACCTCTTCCTTGCACATATTTCCTTGGTCAGCAGATGTCCATTGGCAAAAATATTCCCCCGAAATTCATGTTATTCAAGGCCGAGAATGGGAACGATTAAATGAAGAATCGCAAAGACAATTCTGCTGTAAGCCCTTTAAATTATCCCATCATGCGGATCGCATGGGCTACCGATTACAACATCAACCTTTTCATACAAGAACCAAGGAAGAAATTATATCCTCTGCAGTTAATTTTGGAACGATCCAACTCCTTCCCAATGGACAAACGATTGTTCTGATGGCCGACCACCAAACAACTGGGGGTTATCCAAGAATCGCGCACGTCATTTCGGCCGACCTCCCAAAACTGGCACAAAAAAGTCCAGGAGACGAAGTCATATTTCACCTAACGGACCAAGAAACTGCTGAGAAAGAATGGGTAGCCCAACAAAAACACATTAGACAAATTCAAAATATAAGCCAACTAAAACTCAATGAATTCTTTCAAAAAAATTCCAATCAATTGTGATTTAGGAGAAGGGATGCCAGACGATGCGGCGATAATCCCTTTCATCGACGAAGCGAATATTGCCTGTGGATTTCATGCAGGAGATTCTCTAACCATGCGAACAAGCATCGCACACTGCCTTTCACATCAAGTTAAAATAGGGGTCCATCCTTCCTATTTGGATCGTGAAAATTTTGGCCGAATGGTTGTCGCTTTAAGTCCCACCGAAATATACCAATTGGTCCACAAACAAGTCTCCATCTTACAAAAAATAGCCGACGAAGCAGGTGCTAAATTAAACCATGTTAAACCCCATGGAGCCTTATATAACGAATCTGCCAAAAACAAAATAGTTGCGCAGGCCATTGCTAAGGCAGTTTTTGACCTAGATCCAACCCTTATTTTATTTGGCCTAAGTCAAAGTCATTCAATCACACAAGCATTAGAAATGGGATTAAAAGTCGCGCATGAAACATTTGCAGATCGAGCTTATGTTGAGGATGGCAGTTTAATGCCCAGAAGCCAAAAAGGTGCTGTTCATGAAGACGTGGACCATGTAGTCCAACAAGTTCTGGATGTAAGAAATGGTTTTGTTAGGGACAGCTTTGGGGAAAAAATATTCCTGCCCTCTGACACTATTTGCATTCATGGGGATGGGCCCAATGCGCTAGCTTTTGCTAAAAAGATTCACAGCCTTTAGACCTATTTAATCTGGTTCACGGGAATGCCAAAAACTTTCAAACTGATTTGATTCAGTTCTTGCTTGGGCCCCATAAAATGAATCGTTCTATGATGATGAGTTAGCGTTTTTCCAGGATCCAAAGCTGCAGCCGGAGAAGAACTCTCGATCTCATAAAATTTACCTAATTGGTTTCCATTATTGACCCCATCATTATATGCGTTCACCGCATCGCCACTTAAAGGGTCCTTTTGAAGCTCCCACTTTCCATTGACATATTGGGAATCGCCACCAGGTAAATCAAATTGGGCCACCGTCAATACCTGTTTTTCCGCATCATAACTTCCGATAAAAGGCAAAGCCCTAGATGGAGAAATGCCTATTTTACTTCGGTATTTTGCATCAGCCTTAAAAAATATAACTCCATTTTCATGCCTTAATCGGTCAGCTGGAACCTTCCCAAAATAATCATCCGTATAAACAGGGCCCTCCGCATCTTGCTTAAATGGGGCAACGACCATCGTTTTTTCCGAAGCATTTAGCATACTTAAAATCCAAATGGATAGCATTCCATTGGTTTTATTCCAGGAAATTTTTCCAGTATTGGTGATGGAATTAGCCGTTTCAAACCCAACCATCTTAACCTCCTTTGACAGGTTAATTCCGAGCAATTGGTCAATATTCTCTTTGGCCAATAATCGAACGTCCCGATCCACACGCAAGTCCAAAGCGGTCCCTATGTAATTTTCAACATGCATTTCCTGAGTAAATTTTGCCTCCGATTTAGTCGCGGAAACGAGTTGGAATGCCTCGGAATCTATTTCCTTGGGTACTTGCCAATTTTCAAACGTAAAATCTTGGCCCTTCTTAAAATAGGTGGAAAATTGGCCCCCCTCGGGCCCCAACCAAAAACGCTCTTCACCCCCAAATGCCGTCATGTGTTTGGTCGTCTTTCGCGTAGCCAATAAATCATAATTAAGCCAACCAAAAGAAGTTCCATGATCGCCTTCGGCTGTACTGGTCATGACACGGCCCTGTAAATTAGGGGAAATGATGATTTTAGCATCACCGCTAGAATCCTCTAATACTAGAATTCCCGGCTCACTTTTTTGAAGAAATTCAAGATCAAAACCAAAAGTGCCTTTCGTTGAAGGTGTGTTTGTGCAAGAAAAAGCCATAAATAAAAAACAGATTATATATTTCATGAGAAAAATCATTTTTAAAATTTCGCGATTTTACATCAATAATCTACAACATTTTTGAGATAAATTGTAAATTACAACCTTGCAAACCCTGTTGACATAAAAAAATGATAAAAAAAATCGCCCTAGGCCTTACTGGCCTCTTGATCATAATCCAATTTATTCCCCAAGAGAAAAATCTCTCGGATGATCAACTATTTGATATTTCGAAGAAATACGAAATCCCTGCCGACGTCCAAGTAATCTTGAAAAACGCGTGTAATGATTGCCACACCAATAAGTCTACGTACCCTTGGTATAGCAATATTCAACCTGTAGGATTTTGGTTAAATCACCATATTAATGACGGAAAAAAACATTTGAATTTCTCCACCTTTTTAAAAAAATCGATCGCAGTTCAAAATCACAAATTAGAAGAGGTTGTCGAGCAAGTAGAGGAGAAAGAAATGCCCATGCATTCTTACACGTATTTAGGATTGCATGGAGATGCTAATTTAACAGACCAACAAAGAGAAGTTTTAATCAACTGGGCCAAATCACAAATGGCGATGTTGAAAGCGACATATCCAGCGGATAGCTTAAAAATGAAGCCCCGTCCCAAATCTTAAACAGTATTTATTCGGGTTTAATAAGTAGTCAGGCATTTTGATCAAATAGACCAAACTAATCATACTGTCTACCTAAAAAATGTCCAAAATCCTATTGAAAAAATGCCCCTAGAAAAATGAATTTCTAAAGGCATTTAAATAGACAATTAAAAGACTTTTGACTACATCGACGCCATGTCAATGACAAATCGATATTTCACGTCGGAATTTGAGATACGGGTGTAGGCTTCATTGATATCCTTCATTTGAATCATTTCCACGTCGGATAAAATATTATGCTCCGCACAGTAGTCCAACATTTCCTGCGTTTCAGCAATGCCGCCAACATTAGATCCGATGATGCTTCTTCGCCTCGAAATTAATTTGGCACTCCCTAATTCATTGTCTTCCGGAGGAATTCCCACCAAAAGCATTTTACCTTCAACGGTCAATAAATCCAAAAATTTATTTAAATCATATTTAGCCGCGACCGTGTTCAAAATAAAATCGAATTGGCCACGCAAAGCTTTCATTTGATCCTTATCTGTCGACAAAGCAAAATGATGTGCCCCTAACATTTTGGCATCATTTTCTTTAGACGGCGATGTACTTAGCATCGTCACTTCCGCTCCCATAGATACCGCAAATTTGACTCCCATGTGACCCAAACCTCCCAAGCCTAACACCGCCACTTTATGTCCTTTTCCTACACCAGCGTATTTTAAAGGGGAATATGTTGTGATTCCCGCACACAATAAGGGTGCTACACGTTCTAATTCTTTTGTAAAGGGAATATGCAACGTAAATGCTTCATCTACGACATATTGAGTAGAATACCCTCCAAAAGTTGGCGTGACTCCATCCCGATAATAACCATTGTAGGTAGGCGTAAACCCTTCATCACAATACTGCTCTTGGCCTTTTTTGCATGATGGACATTCCCGACAAGAGTCGATAAAAACGCCTACTCCCGCCATTTCGCCCACTTTAAATTGGGTTACCCCAGAGCCGATTTGGCTAATTTTGCCCACAATCTCATGGCCTGGAACAATGGGATACACCGAAGGCCCCCACTCAGAACGTGCCATGTGAATATCAGAGTGGCATACCCCACAATATAAAATGTCAATGAGAATATCTTTCTCCCCTAATTCCCTACGTTCAAATTCGATAGGAGCAATAGAAGACGTGGCATTTAAGGCGCCATAGCC
>Ga0209357_1001212_pt1 | contig 10448 bp, 7 predicted proteins | sample LauGreFBDMM110SD_2_FD_187573 | JGI IMG/M metagenome (GOLD analysis project Ga0209357, IMG submission 187573) | Freshwater lake microbial communities from Lake Michigan, USA - Fa13.BD.MM110.SD (SPAdes) (version 3) | ecosystem: Environmental > Aquatic > Freshwater > Lake | place: Lake Michigan, USA... | reverse complement strand
CGGCCATACGGATAAGGCTAATTATTCCAATATTCTAATAGAAGCCTTCGTTAGTTTCCACAGCCGGCCCAGGCGGTCCCTGGGGCCCAGCCGGCCCAACGGTTCCCCCGCCTTCTGCAGGCTTAACAGCTATCCAACTTGCTTCGTAGTCAGCGCTGCCAACTTTTGTTAATACCGTTCCAGGCGCACCGCCTGGGGGCAGGCTTGCCTCATTTAGAAGCAGGCCCATTTCAATAAATCCCTTCGCAAATGGTTCCTGTTGTTAACACGCCACTAGCTGAGACTAGAAACTCAGAGCTGGGCATAACTGTGCCCCGCGTAACCTCATTGGCCGGTTGTAAATACGTCCAAAAAAGTCTGTTTGCATCCTCTTGGTTTGCGCAATCAGGAATAGGTGGAGTGAACTCGGTGGGTTCAACTAACACATTTTGATCCACAACCATTCCGGCCGCGCCTGAGATAACAGCGATATGCAACCAACTTTCACCAGCGCCTAGTGATAGCACCCAATCGCCTCTGGTTAACTGCACATTTGGTGCAGGGCTAACACCAATGCCAGGCTCAGCCACTAGCAGATAGAGCCCATTGTTTGCCATTTTTGGCAGAGGTAACGGCGCACCTATTACCAAGCCAGACTCATCACCGTACTGATTAAGCGCCAGGATCGTATTAGTTTTTGCGTCATAAGTACCGCCCAGCCTTACGTTTTGATCTACTGCTGAGCCATAGCCCAACCCCATCCAATAACCATTTTCAACTGTTTCTGGCCCGTCAACAGTACCCAGCCAAATATGAGTAGATCTATCAGCTGGATTAACCCAAACCTGCCCGGCAAACTCAGGTTTCGGCCGTGTTTGTGTTATCCAAGAAATTGAATAATCACACAAGTGATAACCGCTAATTGAATTTCGACCGAGCCGATCGCCTGTCAGTTCGCCAGTCGTAAGTTTAGATGTATCAATATATGGGATATCGTTAGCTTCGAGCGCCAAGCCTCCAACAACCCGGCCGTATTGATCAACTTTTACTTTTGGCCAGTTACCAACAGCGCCGGCCGTTGCCTGATCAATTATCCCAGAATTATTGATCGTCATTGTTGCGCCAGCCTTTACCCCGCCAATCACATCAGCCCTCGCGATCTGTAGATCAATCGCTGAACCATTCATTGCTAACCCTGTGCCGGGCTTCAGAGCACCAACAGCAATATCTGTGGCAATCGGTAGATCAGACGACACTAGGGGGTTGGCTGTCTTTATATGGCCTTCTGCATCAAACTGAATACCCGAAACAGTGTTAGGCGTGATCGTATTTTTATGCTGTATGAACTCGCCATTCATCAAAAGCCCGTTGCCTGGTATTACCGCGCCGCGCTCAGTAGCATTGGCAATAGGTAAATCAGAAGAAAGGATCGGCCCGCCTAGCGTTACATGGCCCTCTTTATTAATCGTGGTAGCCAAATATCTACCGGCCACAATCCCACTATCTGAATGCGTTAATGCGCCTGTTGCACCGTTAAGGAATAAAGGCGCCAGGGGCTGAACTAAACCGAGGCTATTAGCACCAAGAGCTAGGCCGCCGGTTGCCAGAATCGTGGCCGGGTCTAGCTTCTCAGCTGCTAAAGTTTTATTTATTAGCTTGTCGCCGTGTGTAGAATCATCTACTAACTTAGCGCCGGAAATAATATTATTATCTACAACGTCAGAAGTTAGCGCCTTTAGGAACATGTCCTTAACGGTTAGCTGTTTATCCTCGGAAGCGCTCCGATCAACAGCCACCAACAAATCAGTGCCGCTGAGATCTGCGGCCGCTAATTTTGGCAGGCTTGAGATTTGTAAATCGGGCATCTGAGTATGGGGCTAATCCCTAGATTTTAATCGGTATAGGGCGGCTTGCTTAGTTCGATGAAACCAGGACGCTGATTTTGCTCTAAAGCAAACCGGCTAAAGCCATCCTCTTGAACTAAGTAGCTGCTGGTTGTCGAAACCTTGAGCTTGATTTCGCCTGTTGAGATAAAATCAATCATGCTTTTAACCTGTTCGCCAGTTTGAAACCCGATCGCTACATTCGTCACGACCCCTTCAATTTCATACCAAACAGTATCATTATATTTGGCCGTCATATCAATGTTCGTACCTCTATGAATTAAATATAACCGCGCTTTAAATGCAGCGCCTAAGTTTAACCTAATCGCTAATTGGTGTAAATAAACAGCCGCTTCAGTGTCAGCTGTAGCGCCTTCTCTACATGGTACAGAGCGATAATCGAAAAACGCTGTAAGCTGCCCGCTGCCAGATATTAGCGTGCTGTATTGGCTGCGGAATTGATCCGATAAGCTCGTGACATCAAGGGTTTCCCTTGTAGTGCTAAACGTATAACTTGTTAGTTGAGCCATTAATCGGCCAACATTATTGCTAACAGAATATGAAATCGGGATGTTGCGATTAATTGCCAATAGTGAAACAACCCCCCTACGCTCTCCGCCGGTTGCATCCTCAAACTCCTGATATAGCCTTATTCCACCAACCTGATCAACAAAAACAAACCATTTTCCTTGTGTATGTTGCTCCTCATCATTCCAACCGGTTTCATCGATAAACGATAAGAGGCTGCCATCTGTTGTTTTGATCTCAAGTTGATCCCCGGTAATAATCGATCCCTCGGGAAAATTCATCGAGAATCGATCAGTATCTTGATTTACATCAGATGGATTGATCACATCTTCAACCGATACACCCAGGCCGGTCCTAGTTAGCTCGAATAAGCCACTATCCCCTAGGTATGCCGCGCCCATCTAGAGCAAGACCTCAATCAGATCAGAGGTCACCTGAAAACTGAGTGAAACCTGCATGATTTCGCCCACACTTAACGACAATGCAGCATCGGTAATAATGCAATTGAATTTCACTCCCTTGTCGGTCTGATACATCAGCGACATGCCGTAAATATCTTTTTCACTTGTGGCCGATGTTCTGAACACCTTGCTAATCAACGCCTCCCCTGCAACAGGGGCCTGGGCTGATTCGCGATACATCCACACAGAACAACTACCAGATGCGGCCTTGATTCCTGGGGTATATGTCTTAGCTGTATCGCTAAGGCTTGTGGTTTCTAGCGCTGCTACTGAGGCTTGCAGCGCCCAGCTAGAAACCTTCGCGATGGTTTTGCCATCGAAAACTAAGACGCCACTCTGGCCGGAGCTATAAATACCCATGCGGCCATATTACGCGAAATAAAACCCCTCGTCTGGCCTTTCTGAAGTGTTCCCGTCCGAGCTGCCGCCCGCATCGAGGTTCCCAACAAAATTGACATTCACGCTAGAAATCCCCGGCGCAATGCTTTCAACGCTGGGCGCATCTGCATACCTCCAACGCAGGCCGCTCGTAGTTTCATTGAGGAAAGGATGTAACTCCACCCCAGCCCCTGCCAGGCCGTTGCCAGTACCAAACTTTACCCAATCACCTGAGACGGCCACTGCTTCGTAGTGCTCCAGTATTTGTGCAATCTGCGCATCCCGCAGATTCTCGAAACCTAGAGCCAGGGTGCTTTCTGTTCGTCTATTGCCATATCTCAAGGTTGTAGTTGCCCCGTTTAGCGCTTTGAATTGCCGCTGCGGATAAGAACCGGCTTTATACGACCGCTTGGAAGGCTTGAAATTAGGGAATGCAACAGCCGCCATTAGCTCTCGTAAATTTTGAAGTGGCCTGGGTTCCAGTCTGCCACCGTCAGGCGATTATCGATCATTGGCATATGCGATAGAGCGATCTGCGCAAAGCCCTCATCACCACGATCAATGGTTTCGACCTTAAAAACCTTGCTAGTGGCGCTAGCGGTAGCAAGCGTAAAGATCGTCGAGAAATAGTCATTTGTACGGCCGCTGCTTATCGTCATGGTGCCAGCCAAAACCTCAGTAGTTCCTGGTTTCCAGTAAATAATCGAGTGGCTGCCATCAGCGAGGGCCTGGGTAGTAGTAACGAATCCGCTCGAATCAATCGAGCCATTATTGAACCTTGAGGTGTGCATTACCTCCGATACCACCCGCACATAATCCCCAGGGGCCAGTGACAAACTCGCGGCCGGGGTAGTTTCAAAAACGATCCCATGATCAACTTCTTTCCTTAGCTTCAACGCATATTGAGCAAACATCAAAGCTTGCTCGCGATTAGTGCAAAACCCAGAGCAGTCAAACTGCTCCTCGGGGTCATAGTCTGAGCCGCCCTGATCGTCAGACAATCGAACGGTAAGGGTTCTGATACGGCTAAAGGCATTTTCCACCTCAACCCGATAAGAAACCACGGCTTTAAATAGTTTTCTTTCTTCTGGTGACAGCCAAGAAACTTTTAAATCCCTCATATTGCCATCAGTGAATAGTGCCTTTATTTCAGGGATTCCATTTGCAGGCAATGAAGGGAATAACGCAAATTGCCCGCCTAAAATCGTGAAATCTAGTAAGCAGTAACCAGCCTGCTCAAATATCCAGTTCCTGAGATTTAAACGATCAGCAATCACCCCATCCCAAGTGAAACCCATCCGGTGGCAATAGGCCGCCGCTGTTTGCATCCGCTCCCGTGAGACCCCTTCGATGCCAATCGATTGGCCGGCACCGATGTATTTATCTGTTAGCAACGCATAAACAATTTCGGGAAGGTTATTGCTGCTAGCCCGTAAACTGCCCTCCAAGACAGGGTTCCCGTTATCATCAATCAATCGTTCGATAATAACGCCTTGTTTTATATATACCGAAAGCTGATTGAAATTCGACCATTCTTTACCCGCGTTCAACCTTAAAGCAAATAACGATAAGTTGTCATATTGCGGCACTTTATCCTGGTAAAGTTGCTCGTTAACGTATGCAATCTGATGCTCAGGGTTGCTATCGTGGCTAAACCCTTGAGCTTCAAACTTTCCGATATCGCAAATTGCATCGTTTAAATTATATGTTTTATCTAGCTGGCCGATATCTACCGAAGCGACCCTAGTCTGAGTTTGCCGCGCTGCGTTAATAGTCAGCACCTCGGTTACTTTATAGCCCTCCCCAGGCTTAAGCAGGGTCCAAGCTTCGCCCTGCAATGTTTCCTCCCTATCACCGTTTAAATTTGAATATCGAGACCAGAACGATGTTACTTCCAGCCTGCAACCTTTCCCGCTACCACCTTGCGCGTCAACTTCTTGAACAACCTCCCAGTTTTCAGTCCATTCTTCACCATCTCTATAACTATAATTACCAGAATCCTCCTGCCTCGGTGGCCGCGCCTGTAACCCCCAGCCATATTCGGTTAGCCCGGTAACTTCACCGCCAATCTCTGCCGTAGGTTCACCCCACCACCAAACATTGTTACATAAATTCCTAGGGGTGATTAATTCCTCATAGCCGGAGAATGTAACAGAAGCATCTAAAGTTTGAATCCTTTTTATCTTTCCTGTTCCAAGTCTATAGACAGTGCTACCCATGTAATTAGCGTAAAAAGTACTGCCAGCCACTGGGGTAAATTTAAACTCATATTGGCCTAGCTCATGCTGAACCCTAAGGTAATTATATTGTGGCGTTGGGCTTTGCCCTACAACACAAAAAAGCTTCCCATTACCTAGATCGCGCCAATCACCGCCTTCGATTGGCCTATATGCAAATGTAAAGAAGGAATATCGTTTAATATACTTTTGGACAGTTCCCAATTGTATTGAAACGTCCTTCGATTGCATTTGATCGATATCCTGTTGCGACGGTTTAGAATTAACATTCTGAAAACCGTTTACTTGTTGCCATACTGTGGATTTAAGCCCGAACTCAGTTTGATCACAAGCTCTATTATTAGTAACGCTTGCTGTTGTTAGCTTCTGCATTACATCCTCCCAAGGCATTGAATGCCCCCGTAGATTGGCTACTTTGACGCTGCCAGGTTCCGTTACTTTGAAAACATATTGTTTTTTGATTCCTACTTTCCAAACATCCTGACTATCCATCGACATGCACACACATGTGGCACTACCAGCCATAAATACCTCACCGATCTTAAATGTATCGTCTGCCGTAATCCGCCTAGTTTCTGATATCGAGTTCACATCAGTTAAACCCCAGGGCCCATGCCCATCAGGATCTTCTTGCATATCGCCAATAGTGTAGTAAATCTCATCCCCTACGCTTAAATCGTACCGCTGCCCCGCATTGCGGCCTTTAGAGGTGCCTTCAATAGAAGCATAACTAGGCCACCAACTTATGACCTTACGCTGTTTTGATTGCAGCTCCCCGAACTGTTTTGTGCTGATTGGAACAGTAACGAGCTCATAATTAACCCAGAACCCCTGCCCATTTGCGATAGGGTTAAAACAGCCAAACAGCGCCTTTGTATCAGCGCTCCTGGTGCCGCTAAACATTGGCCGGTATGAATCCCGCCTGTCGTTGTATGCGCTACAGAGTTCCACGGCCGGATCAGGCTCTAGCTCGCCTTCTGGGGCTGGGTAGCGGTGTGCCTCTGCTATACGCCCGCCTTCCTTGTAGTAAATCGCCAGTTTTGCGTTGATATAACTTTTAAGCAACAGTTCGCCAATAGCGAACCCCTTGAAATCTGGCCTTGCGCCTAGGCTCCCCATGCCTGCAATAAAAACCGCTTTCATCTGTTGGCTGGGCCCTGTTGATAACAGTTGGCTCCAAACCAGCATTAATTTCGATCTAATCCCGCCGCGATTATTGCGGCGATTAGCAAAAACCAACGGAATGATCGAGCCTAATGTTGCAAGCGTTTGAGTTCCTTCAAACGAGCTAACAGAAATAAACCTTTTCGGGCCGGTGATATCGCCCGTTTTGATCGATGCTGCAGATGAACTTGCTTGCTCAGCTGGGGGGGCGGCTACAGGTTTAGGGGCTGCAGGCTTAGGAGCCATGCTCTGAGATACAGCCGTGGCGGCAACGCCTACGACAAGGCTTACCACCAGGGGAACGACCGGGATCGCTACTACATCCGGGATGTATTCATATTCTTTTGTTCTTTTGCCGTTGTAAGAATCGCTTAGCTGGCAGAAATATAAATATTCGTCAGCTGTGAAATTTAAAATATTGCATAGATCTATCTCGAATGGCAGTAAATCCCGGCCACCGCGAGGGTTTGGCTTGGCTGCCAACTCACCAGCTTGCTCGGGGCGAAAACTAGCCATCCATCCTCGTAATAAGCGCCCAAGCCATAGCCATCCCCACCCGTCTGAATAAGTGCTATTGCCCCGATTCTAGGCTGCTCTATCTGTTTCCCCCATAGATTTAACTGCTCTGGGAATATCGCCCAATCTCCTGCCCTGCAACGCCGATACCAGTCCCTGGTAGGGGCCGGGGAGGTAATCCCGTAAAAGCTAAGAACGGCCCTTGATAGCCCTAGGCAATCGGTGCGGCCATGAATGAAGGGATCAGCTCCTAAGCGGTAACCCATCCCGATTAATTTCCAGGGCTCAAACATTGCGTATCTGAGATGAAACCGGCAGCTGCCCCACCAGTGCCTCTGTCAGCGTCCGGGTAGGAGCGGTGCCCCCTACCGCGTCTATTGCAGAACTAAGTCTTATTACCAGTGTTTCAGGATCGTAAGAAAATGAAGTTATCTGCCATATCTCCCGGCCTAGTAGCGCACCTGTTGCAAATGTTTCGGGGTGCATTGAAACAGTATCGACCATTATTGCCCATTTGTTTGTTACTGCTGAATTGGCTAAGTTCATTACAATATGATTAGTTGCTAGCATTAATTCACTTTCCATATTATCCCCTGATCTGTTACGACTTGCGCCTTTATAAATAAAACTTAGAAACGAATAATCAAACCCGTTCCAGTTAACGGTCCTGCCGATAATTGAATTTTGGTAAGTGCCTTGTGGGTTTCGCTCTGTTCCAAAGCGGATAAATGTGGTTAAACCTTGATTCATAGCCCGATCCTTGCTCTAGCTGAGCGCTTATTTGTTAGATCGCCCATCACCTTTGCATGGCCGCCCTCTGCGCCACGTTTAGCAGCCATTGCTAAACCAGCTTGGAATTGATCCTCACTTACAAATCGCATTGAATTGATCTCCGTAACGTTGTAGTTGACATCAACTACGTTGGCACTATTTGCAGCATCTGCTTCACTTTCAGCATTAGCCATAGATCCAGCGCTTTGGCCGGCTGGCTTAAATTTTTGCATTGCCCCGGCCATGCTGCTGTGATCTGTAACTGTTTCTTGAGGGTGCAGGATCGCAGGGAACCCGCCCTGCCCATCGATGCCGCCGGCCCTGGGTGCGTCGCCTGTATAGCCGCCCCCAGCAAAGGAAAACTGCCGCTGAGGGCCGATATCACCAACACCCGGTGCCATTGAAGCAATACCAAACCCACCGCCGCCGCCGCCTCCAGCTGCCGCCCCAGCCCCTGGGAAAATGATCCCAAGCGCCTTAAGAATTAGCGCCTTTGCAATCATCTTGGCGGCCATATCAAGGAACGCCTTACCGATATTGGCGAACATCTTCTTGAACGCATCCTCGGCTTTTCCTGTGCCTGAAATTAGATCTGTCGCGGCCGCTGACATTGCACCGCCAAGTTCATTCTCAATTGATGTTGCCATCTCTACAATTTTGCCATTTGTATCATTTAGATCTTTTTGTAGGGTCTTCATATGATTCTGCACTTTTTGCGAATCGGCAAATGCTTCCCTTGCGGTGGCAATTTCTTTAGTTTTGCGGGCCTCATCATCTAGCCCTTGCAGCACTTTAGGTTGCGCGGCGATTTGATCATTAATAAGCTTTAGGTGGCCTTCCCGCTCAGCTTTAATTTTTTTTGTTTCTTCAGTTTCCAGCTTTACGTTTTCCGCTGCTTTCAACTCGCCTTCAATCCTGAGCTTTACCCCTTCTAAAGCTGCAAGATCAAGCGCATTTTTTTGTTGATTTAGCGCTAACTGAGCGGCTAGTTCAGGGGTAACGCCCGTTTTCATTAACTCAAGGGTTGCAAGATCTAGTTCGTTTTTCTTCTTTTGACTCTCTAGCTCGCCTGTATTTGTTGCTGAAATCCCGTCAACTAGGGCCTTAATTTGAGTGCGAACCTCTAGCTCCTTTTGCAAGCCTGCTAGTTTCCCGCTGTCTTGATTAGTGCCCAATAGTGCATTAGTTGCGCTCTGCAGCCCTGGCGAGGTTGTAGGAATACCACCTGCGGCAGGCATTGCAGGGCGGCCGGGAACGGTGCCGCCGCCCTGGGGTTGGGCCATAGCGCCGCCGCCAAGCGTAGGGGCCGTTTGAAATGGCCTGATCCCGTTGCCTGCTGTTTTCTGTGGTGTTTGTAATGGAGTTTGCTTAAATCCATTTACAGCAAATGGATTCGCCGGTTGTGGAACAGTGAATGCACTTTTCTGTTGTGTTTGCGCCTGGGCTTTGATAAATGCCGAAGTCAACGTAGTGGCTGTTTTTTCAGCCGATCCCTTATCTTCTGTGCCGTAAGCATTAGGGCGGATGCCATACATGAACTTGCCCGGGAACGTCCCTTCAATCGAGCGCTTTGTTAAGCCTTTACTTTTGCTGTGATCAAACATCTGCCCATTACCGGCAGCCATCCCAACGTGAGTTTGAACGCCCTTACCCCAATTTCCATAAGTCTGTTCAAAGGCAATTAAATCACCGGGTCTTAGATCTTTCTGATTGGTAATCTTCTTGCCGATATCATCACCAAAAAAGCTGCTAGCCATTGCTGAGCCGGTCGCCAGCCCATCCCATGCTTTTTTAGTGACCCCTACATTTATTTTGGCCGCCTTAAATAGGGCCCTCATCGCATTAGCGCATTGCTCACCAACGCCAGCTAATAACCCGAGGTTTTTTGCTGCTGCGTCTACCGCTTTGCCTGCAGCAGGGCCAGCCAATAGAGGGGCCTTTGCATTTGCGGCACCTGGGGCCCCTGGGGTTGGAACCTTGGTGGATTCAACAATTGCTTTCCATTGTTTTGCGGATTCTGTTACCTTGTCGCTAAATGTTTGCGCTGCTTCGCGATATAAACCATCAATTTGTCTGGCGTAAGCCTTTTGCATCTCGCCGATTTGCTTTTGCGTCTCAATCTGAAAATCGCTAATGCGGCGCTTTAGTTCAATCTCTTTAGTTTGAGCATCAAAAGCAGCCTGCTTCCGTTCTGCGTCTGATTTTGAATATATCTCGCTAATCTTTCGCGCTGCTTCTAGTCCAACGGTGCTTTGGCCGTTATTGCGGGCCTCTCTGATTTGATCGCCGTATTTCTCATCAGCCAATCCAGCGGCTAACTTTTGCTTATCTTGCGCAAGCTTAAATTCTGCTGTTCTGCGCTCATCCGCGAGGGTTCGCTCTAAAGCCCTGATTTTGTCGTATTGCGCAATCCTGAAATCTGCTAATTGTTCTTCGTAACCCCTGCGAGCATCTGCAACGCTACGGCCTAACTTCTTTTCGATATCGTATTTATCTTTTAGCAATTGCTGATCTAACTTGCTTAACGCTGC
>Ga0209357_1001211_pt1 | contig 10450 bp, 9 predicted proteins | sample LauGreFBDMM110SD_2_FD_187573 | JGI IMG/M metagenome (GOLD analysis project Ga0209357, IMG submission 187573) | Freshwater lake microbial communities from Lake Michigan, USA - Fa13.BD.MM110.SD (SPAdes) (version 3) | ecosystem: Environmental > Aquatic > Freshwater > Lake | place: Lake Michigan, USA... | reverse complement strand
GTCCCCAGCACCATGCAGCACCTGCTACCGAAATTGCACACGAATGCGTACTACCAATTTCAAGATGTGCCACGGTGAACGAATCTGGAACTAACGACGTAAACACCGGCGTCCCATTCGATAGCAACGCTGCACCGTTTCCTATTTGGCCAGAGCTTCCCTTTCCCCAACATTTCAGACTGTTATCAGAGAGGGCAGCACATGTTGTAGAACCACCAGCAGCAATCATGGTCGCAGTTCCGGCTAAGACAACTTGAACTGGATCTCCCTGGTTCAGAAATGAGCCATCGCCAAGATTTCCATTTCCATTTTGTCCCCAGCACCAGACGGTGCCATCGGTTGCTAACACACAGGTGTGGTTTGCGCCGGCCACAATGCGCCGTGCGATGCGCGACCCAGGTAATGCTGTGGTTTGGATTGGCTCTAGTGATTCGGTTCCGGGAAATACTGCAGATCCGAGTTGGCTGTACGCGTTATCGCCCCAACACCAGATGATGTCGTTGACTGCAATGGCGCATGTGTGTTTATCACCTGCTGCAATACGCCCAGTGGGATCTATTGCAGAAATTGACAGGTTCGCGCGAACTTGTACGGAAGAGGGAACTACTAGGACCACGCACGCAGTAATAAAAATTACCCACACTGAGCCTGTACGTAACAGGAGCCGAACATGCTCCTGACGGAAGGTCCCCATGTGGGGAACCTAATTACTTTTGATTGTCTTTTTCAAGCATCTCAATTTCAGCGCGAACTTCATCCATGTTGAGTTCTTCTGCTGAAGTGAGTATTTGCTCTAAAGAGTGCGCAGGTAGTGCTCCTGCTTGGTTGAACAACATGATTCCATCACGAAACAACATGAGTGTTGGAATCGATTGAACGTGCAAAGCAGCTGCTAGCCCTTGTTCTGCTTCAGTGTCTACTTTTGCAAATTTAATGTTTGGGTGACCTTCCGAAGCTTTTTCGAAAACAGGTCCAAACATTTTACATGGACCACACCACTCGGCCCAGAAATCAATGATTGTGATTCCTTCGCCAAGCACAGCGGCTTCAAAAGTGTCTTCAGTAAGTGTGATGGTGGCCATGATGTATTCCCGTTCTTTTCTCTTTTATGTCAACACAATCTAGCGATGTGCTATTCCACTGCGATACGAACTCGTGTGGACATTGCCGGATATTTCTTTGTTTTTGCCACTTTTAGCACGACAACACATGAAGTTGTTCCCTTTGGAGTTTTCAGTTTTGTGCCGACAATGGAACAAGGGCCAGACTCGCCCCATTTCTTCGCGCCTGTTGATATTGACGAAACAAGCCACGACAAGGAAGTTATTGATCCCTTCTTCACCACGGACTTTTTTACTGTGAAACCGGGACGTGCTGCAGACTGAAGTGTGGTCGCGATACCAGTGCCATAAACATTTATTCCAACAACTGACACCGTGTACTGAGCGCCATTTATTAGCCCGGAAATTGTGCACGATGTCATCACTATTTCTGTAGAAGAACAAGTACCACCCCCCGGGCTTGCGGTTGCTACATAGGTAATACCGACGGCATCACCCTCGGTTTGGGTCCACGAAACATTGAGAGCATTCTTTTGCGCCGTAGCAACGACAGCCGCTACTGCGCCGGGTATGCCAATGGGCAAAACGGTGACTGCAGTGGATGACGCTCCGGCCCCAATTGCATTATTTGCGACCACAGAAATTGAATGAGGAGTGTTGTTTACAAGACCCGTGATTGTGCATGTCGTACCAGAAGTTATCGAACACGTTCTCCCACCAGGACTTGCTATCGCGGTATACGAAGTCACCGCAGAACCATTGTCGGCAGCAACCTCTTCCCATGAAACAACCGAACTCTTACTGGCCACGGTGGCAGTGACATTGTTCGGGGCGCATGGAACAGCTGCAGGTGCATCTACTGCCAATAATCGATTCGGTGTCTTTGCAAGTCCGACACGCGATGTATCTGTTGCTGACGATTTGTAATAGGTAATGGCGTTACATGTGGCGTTGGTCTTTAGCCAATTCCACACATCAGTAGGAGTTGTCGGCGTAACTGTTGCTGATTGTAAAAATCTGGCAGCAGCCCCAGCGACATGCGGTGCGGCCATTGATGTTCCTGACTCACGTACGTACATATCCGGCGATGACGGCCACGTTGAGACAATGGATTGACCAGGCGCAAAAATATCTACGCATTCGCCGAAATTCGTAAAAGAAGGCTCGAGGTCGTTGTACGTTGACGCTCCAACTGAGATGGTGCCTTGAGTGCCCGCTGGCGTTGTTTCACACGCCGACTTGCCGTCATTGCCTGATGCAGCAACAACCACTATTCCTTCTGCAAGAAGGTTCTTAATAGCGACATCAATACCGGTTGCCGTGCTGTCAAAACCAATACTCATGTTGACCACTGCTTTTTCACCCAATTGGTGATCAGCCAGAATCCAATTGAGTCCGTTCAACACCATAGTTTCAGTGCCGGCACCACACGAATCAAGCACACGGACCGGCACAAGAGTGACTGCTTTGGCAACGCCCGTGGAGAGCCCTCCAACGATTCCCGCCACATGAGTGCCGTGACCATCATTGTCAACTTTCCCGACATCAGTGACATCACCGACTCCATCAAACGTGGACGGATCGAACTGATGAACACTTGGTTTGTACGCACACGGGGCTATGCCCCGTGCAGGATTTGAGTTATACGCAGCATTGGCATTGTTGTAGCTAGTCACTGCCGCACTGTTGGCGCGATAGCTCCAACCAGACAGCACGCGGCTAGAAAATTGTAGGTGTGTTGCATTTACTCCGGAGTCAATGACGTACACCTTTACTCCCGTGCCATCTGTCGTGTATGTAAACCTATTGTCGCGGCCGGTGCGTGAATCGATGCGATCAATACCCCAAGGCATCACATTATTCGGAGCTGCAAACCCAGAAGGACCGGTTGTTTGTGTACCTATCGCACGAGCAATCATCTCTGGCTCTGTTGCGCTAGTGGACGCTTGAACAGTTGTCGGCACTGCAAGTGTCACTAACGCAGCGCACAACAATGCAAGCACTGCTGTAATGCGACGCATCAGACCTGAACACCTTGCATCGCGGCTGCGTTCACCGTGTTTTCCATTAGGCATGCAACGGTCATAATGCCCGTGCCGCCAGGCATCGGTGTGAGTGCACCTGCGATGCCAGTGACAGATACTGCATCAACATCACCAATGATGCCGGCTTCTGTTCGTGAGATACCAACATCAATCACCGTTACACCAGGCGCAATATGGTCTGCAGTAATTGAGCGGGCAACACCAGTAGCGGAAATCACAATGTCTGCAGTTTTGCAAATTGCTGCGAGGTTCTCTGTGCGTGAATGCGCGAGCGTCACAGTGGCATCAATACCTTTGCGCGCCAACAACACTGACAACGGAAGACCTACAAGTGTGGAACGACCAATCACAACCGCATGTTTTCCGCTTGTTGTAATTCCGTAATGCTGCAACAGGCGCAATACACCAAGTGGCGTACAACTGACATGGCCAGGCACGTCACGAACTAGGCGACCAAGAGATTGTTCCGTGAGTCCGTCGACATCTTTGTCAGCAGGAATAAGTCGCAACACTGCGTCAGTATCGAGATGCGAAGGAAGTGGCATCTGCACCAAGATGCCATGCACTCGCGGATCGTTAGCCAAGTGTGACACCGCAGTTTCAAGTTCGCCTTGAGTAGCAGTGGCTACAAGTTCCACTTGCACTGATTCAATTCCGATTGACTGCGCAGTCTTGTGTTTACTTGCTACATATTTGCGACTGGGTGCATCATCACCGACCAGAACAGTGGCAAGTGAAATGTGTGGCGAACCGGCCTGCTGAATTCGCGCAGAAAGGCGTGCCAGAATCGCATCACGTGCCGGGGCTCCCGCCATGACAATGGTGGAAATCGGGGCGCCAGACATGACCAAATCGTACTTGTGGCGGGCACAAAACTATTCCCGACCAAAGTTGTCGGGTTTCGGGAATTCACCCATATCCTTATCGAAGACACCTACTTCAAGGAGAACATCATGACTGTACGTTTAGGCGACACCGCACCCGATTTCACAGCAGAAACCACACAAGGAACCATCAACTTTCACGAGTGGTTGGGCGACTCATGGGGCGTTCTCTTTAGCCACCCAAAGGACTTCACACCGGTCTGCACCACAGAACTTGGCTACGTTGCCCGCATCAAGCCAGATTTCGACAAGCGCAATGTCAAAGTCATTGGTCTTTCTGTTGACCCCGTTGATAGCCACGTGAAGTGGGAAGCAGATATTGCTGAGACACAGGGCACACCAGTGAACTTCCCAATGATCGGTGACGGAGACAAGAAAGTCTCTGATTTATACGAAATGATTCACCCAAACGCAAGCGACACCATGACGGTTCGTTCAGTGTTCGTCATTGGACCAGACAAGAAAATCAAGTTGTCACTCACCTACCCCGCTTCAACTGGCCGTAACTTCGACGAGATTCTTCGCGTCATTGACTCATTGCAACTGACAGCCAAATTCAAAGTGGCAACACCAGCAAATTGGGTGAACGGCGGAGACGTCATTATCGGTGCTGCGGTTTCTGATGAAGACGCAAAAACTCTGTTCCCACAGGGTTGGAAGACCGTGAAGCCATATCTTCGCGTCCTTGCACAACCTAAGTAAAACTGCCTTAGTACAATGGGGAAATGATCCCCCAGACCACAACAATTGCTGCTTCCGTCACCTCTGCAACAAAGGTGTACGGCTCAGGTGAAGACGCCGTGTACGCACTTCGTGATGTATCTGTTGATTTCTACGAAGGCCAGTTCACGGCCATTATGGGTCCCAGTGGTTCTGGTAAATCAACACTGATGCATTGCATTGCCGGCCTTGATGAACTGTCATCTGGCTCTGCAATCATTGATGGAATTGATTTGTCCACGTTGAGGGACAAAAACCTCACTGAGCTTCGTCGTGAGAAAATTGGCTTTGTGTTTCAGTCATACAACCTTGTTCCAACATTGACTGCGAATGAGAATATTCGTCTGCCGCTCATGTTGGGTAACGACAAGGGCGACGAAGCGTGGATTCAAAAAGTAATTGACACAGTTCACTTACAAGATCGTTTGACACATCGTCCGAGCGAACTATCTGGCGGACAGCAGCAGCGTGTTGCAGTTGCGCGTGCACTTGCATCCCAGCCACGCATTATTTTTGCTGACGAGCCAACTGGAAACCTTGACTCCGTCACCGGAGCCGAAATTCTTACGTTCATGCGCAAAGCAGTTGATGATCTTGGACAAACAATTGTGATGGTCACCCATGACCCTGTTGCCGCTGCATACGCAGACCGCATCATCTTTTTGGCCGATGGCCACATTGTCAATGAAATGACAGAGCCCACAGCGGATCGCGTTCTTGACCTCATGAAGAGCATCGGTCACTAAGCCGTGTTTCGCATTGCTCTCAAGGGCATCTTGGGTAGAAAAGCCCGACTGATTCTCACATCGCTTGCTGTAATTCTCGGCACCTCGTTCTTGGCGGGCACTTCGGTTTTCTCCGACACCCTGAACCGCACATTCGACAATTTGTTTTCTGATGTATTCAAGAACGTTGACGCCTATGTTCGGTCAACACAAGTTATTGAAGCCGACTTTGGATTAGAAGAGCGCCAACGAATCACAGCAGACCTTGTTGCAATCGTTGAAAAAGTGCCAGGCGTGCGAGATGCTTCACCCGATATCCAGGGATTCGCACGCATCATCGGAAAAGATGGAAAACCAATTGGTTCTGGTGGTCAGGGGCCGCCAACGTTCGGCAGCATTGGTGAAGAATTTACGGGCAATTTATGGAGTACCGCAAAAGGAAGATGGCCAGTTGGCCCTACCGAAGTAGCCATCGATGAAGCATCGGCGAAGGCGGGAAAGTACATCCTTGGCGACACCGTGAAAGTAGTGGCTCAGTCGGGAAGCCGTGAGTTCACACTTGTTGGTATTACCTCGTACGGAGATGTTCGCTCACCAGGTGGAGCCACATTTGCATTGTTCGATTCAGTCACTGCAGCTGAGTTTCTTACAAAACCTGGCTACATAGACGCAATCCTCGTAAGTGGCGACGGATCCGTCTCAGACACAAAACTGTCTGAGGCGATTCAGAAAGCGCTTCCGGCAACTGCCAAAATAGAAACTCTCACCGGCGCTGAAATCACCTTAGAAACACAAGACCAAATTGGTTCTGCACTTGATTTCTTTGCCATCTTGCTGAAGACGTTTAGCTTCATCGCACTTGGTGTCGGCTGCTTCGTTATTTACAACGTCTTTTCCATTAGCGCTGCACAACGTCAACGTGAAAATGCATTGCTACGAGCCATTGGTGCAAGCCGCAAGCAAATCACTCGCGCCATGTTGATCGAAGCAATCGTGGTTGGCCTTGTTGGTTCCATCGTTGGAGTTATAGCCGGAATCGGGTTGTCCGTCAGCCTTACTGCGCTCTTGCGAGCCGTTAATATCGACATTCCAAGCAACGGACTTGTCGTGTCGCAGAACACAGTGACATCAACCATCATTATTGGACTTATCGTCACAGTGCTCTCAGCAATTTTGCCTGCACGTCGAGCTGGCAAAGTTCCACCGCTGGCAGCAATGCGTGCAACGGCGCTTGAAATCGCTGAGCCTGGACGCAAACGTCTCTATGCGGGCCTGCTTTCCATCGCACTCGGTATTGCCATTATCGTCGCCGTTATCGCGGGTGCCAGCAACAACTACCTCGGTATCGGCATCTTGTTTGTATTCATCGGAACAATTGTTCTCGGCCCACTTATTGCTCGACCAGTCGCTTTGTTCTTGGGAAGACCAGCTGCACGCTTTCGTGGCATTACGGGTGTCATGGCTCGTCAGAACTCTGCACGTAACCCAAAGCGCACCTCACGTACTGCGTCCCCAGTACTTATTGGCGTCGCGCTCGTCACCGCAGTCACTGCACTTGCGGCTTCTATTAAGGGCCAAATCAACGACGTTTTCACTGTTCAGTTCAAAGGCGATTACGCAGTCACTACCGACAATCAGTTCACCGGTGGGCTCAGCCCCTCATTAGCTCTCGAACTCAATGATCTGCAAGAGGTAGACAAAGCATCTGGAATCGGATTCATTACAGTCAAATTGAAGGACAAGGGTCAGTACTTCACGACAATTGATCCTGCAACCGTTGATGGAGTGTTAGACATTGGCCTCATCAATGCAAAGTATTCAGACTTGACTACCGACAGTATTTTCCTATCCGAGTCGTATTCATTGCGCAAAAACCTCCCAATGGGAAGCGCAGTCAACGTCACCCTTGGAGATGCCACACAACGGGAACTCACGGTACGTGGCTTGTACGAATTTGATGAACTGGCAGGCAACTTTGTTGTCAATCGAGCGATGATCGCAAAATCATCAGTAGTCAATTTTGATATTGGCGTCTACATCGTTGCCAAAAAAGGCACCCCCGATGGAGAAGTTCAGGCCGCGCTCGGGAAGGCTGTGAAGAAGTATGGGCAAGGCGAACTACTAACTAAGCAGGAATACATCAACAAGCAATCGGGACAAGTGAATCAATTGCTGGGCCTCATCTATGGATTGTTGATGCTCTCCATAATCATTGCATTCGTCGGAATCATCATTACGTTGCTTCTCAGCGTGTTTGAACGGCAGAGAGAACTTGGACTGCTACGCGCGGTGGGAATGACCCGGTCTCAAGTACGCACAACTGTGCGTTGGGAAAGCGTCATCACATCGTTGCTTGGAGCCGTGCTCGGAATCATTCTAGGTATTGGCCTCGGATGGATCATCGTATTTGCACTGAAGGACCAAGGTCTCACTTCATTCAAGTTGCCCATTGTTCCCACAATCGTGATCATGATTATCTCATTCATCGTTGGATTGTTTGCCGCCATCTACCCAGCATGGCGTGCAACACGAGTCAATATTCTTGACGCACTGAATACAAACTAATTATGAGCCCTACACCACTTATCACCGACGAGATGCTTGCGTTTCTTCGCGAGTACCATCTCGCGTCGCTCACCACGCTGCGCTCTGATGGTTCACCGCACGTAGTCCCCGTTGGTTTTTCGTATGATCCTGAATTACATATTGTCCGCGTCATCACATTCCCATCGTCAGTGAAGTACAAAAATGCATTGCGCGGCGGACGAGCTGTTGTTTCACAAGTTGACGCTGGGCGTTGGCTCAGCCTTGAAGGAACAGTGACTGGAACTGACGACCCCACGCGTGTTGCCGCTGCGGTAGCGGGTTATGCGGCTCGATACCGACAACCTGGGGAACGTGAAGATCGAGTAGCAATTGAAATTGCTGTTGACCGGGTTTTAGGTCGCGCCTAAAACTACGAAGCAGAACGGCCGCGAAGAATATCGCTGATGAACTGCGCCCCAGCTGGGTGAGAATCCATGGTTCGTGCAATGGGGTCTGAGTCGTCTCTCACTGGGTATGGCTCACAGCCAACCTGGCACCCCGGGCACCAGTACAACAATCGTGCTAATTCGCCCATTTTTGTTAATCGAATCACGTCGCCACAGCGCACACACTTTTGACCATTGCGACCATAGACGGCTAATCCGCCCGGCACATCTGGGGCAGTAATTCGCACTGGTGAATACTGATTCGCACGTAATTGTGCAGCCGATGTCAGCACAAGATCTAAACATGTTGATTGTGGTACATCAGAAACTTTTGCCCATGGGTGAACACCGCATGCCCACAACACTTCACACCGGTACACATTTCCAACTCCACCCATTACGCGAGAATCAAGCATGGCATCAGCAACTGTTGTGTTGGGTTTGTCATAGTGAAAAAGACGCGCTGCGCATTCGTGCAGATCTGCTTCAAGGTTTGTTAAGTCTGGGCCACGCCGTCCAGCACGCGGATGCCGTGTCTGATCAAACTCGCGATACGTCTCAACAGTGGGAACTCTGAAAGCAACAGCTATCCACTCTTCGGTTTCAATAATGACACGCGCTAAATGTCGACGAGTGCGCCATTTTTGTCCTCGGTGATACAAGTTCCACTTGCCACGGAAACCCATCTTTGTATGCAGAATAATGCCGTCATCAAAGATGAGCTCAACATATTTTCCGTGGCTAATCACACTTTCAACTGCTGAACCCAATTGTGGAACCGGGCCATCAAGATGAGAGGCCTCAAATCGGGAGATAGTTTTACCAACTAAAGCCGTACGCAACGCGGCGGCTGCTCGATAGTTGGTATCGCCCTCTGGCACACACCAAATCTAGTTCAGGGAAGTTGACCGACGGAGGCAAGCGCTAAACGAATAAGACGGTCGTGGCCGCTTGTCATTTCACGAATCACATTGTCGCTCACTGCTTCTTTCGGAGTGAACCACGCGAGATCGATTGCCTGCTGACTTGGCTGGCATTCACCAGTCACAGGAACGACGTAGGCCAAACTGACAGCGTGGTGGCGAGGATCATAAAACCCGGAAACTGACGGGTCTTGGAAGTACTCGACCACGGTGAACGGAGCCGGCTCTGGCGGAATACGAGGCAACGCCAATGGCCCAAGGTCTTTCTCAAGGTGGCGCATGAGGGCATCACGAATGCGCTCATTCAGCATCACGCGGCCTGACACGACCATACGGCTGATACTGCCGTCAGCTGCTTGGCGCAACAGCATTCCGATATGGGTAACTTCACCGTCTGGATTCACCCGCACGGGCACCGCATCGACATAGATGATGGGAACCTGGTTACGAACCTGTGCGATGTCCTCAGGAGACAGCCATGCGTTCTGAGTATCTGTTTTCTGGTCGCTCACCTATGCGACATTACTATGCCAACTGCACTGTGGCGAGAGACCCAGACAATTTTCACCACTCAGTGGAGACGTACTTCGTTTCCATAAATGCAAGAAGGCCATCATGGCCACCTTCTCGACCAAGACCGGACTGTTTCACTCCGCCAAACGGTGCTGCCGGGTCTGACACCAAACCACGATTGAGTCCGACCATTCCGGTTTCTAACGCGTTAGCAATTCGCATACCGCGGCCATGATTGCGAGTGTAGACGTATGACACCAGCCCGTGATCTACAGCGTTGTACAAAGGAATTGAATCTTCAATATTTGATACCTCGATGATTGGTGCAACGGGCCCAAAAACTTCTTGTTGCACGATGTAATGGTCCTGCTTAACGCCGGTTAAAACTGTTGCGGCGTACCCATGCATTGGCGCCGCTGTTGCAGTACCACCACAGATAGCCATTGCGCCATCAGCAATCGCCTGGTCAACTAATTCAGCGACTCGCTTTTGTTGGGCTGAACTAACAAGCGGCCCGAGAGTTGTTGATGCATCTAGCCCATTACCAAGCACCAACGCTGACATGCGCGCAGTGAACTTTGATGTGAACTCATCAAGCACTGACAAC
>Ga0209357_1001209_pt1 | contig 10460 bp, 14 predicted proteins | sample LauGreFBDMM110SD_2_FD_187573 | JGI IMG/M metagenome (GOLD analysis project Ga0209357, IMG submission 187573) | Freshwater lake microbial communities from Lake Michigan, USA - Fa13.BD.MM110.SD (SPAdes) (version 3) | ecosystem: Environmental > Aquatic > Freshwater > Lake | place: Lake Michigan... | reverse complement strand
GCTCAGGGCCTTCGGGGCCTTGACAGGGGTGACGGGGACAGCCTGGGGGGTGTTTGCGGTATACCATACCAGGATTTCATCTCCTGGTCTAATCTTGGGGGTCTGTGTGGTGATGTCGGTCGCCTCGTTGTTATACAGGTACCATGTGCCGTTGCACAGGACATAGGCGACGTAATGGTCTCCATCTCTATCACCCTTGACCACGCTGGTACATGTGTACCCTGGTCGCTTTGGTACGGCATGATCTTTGAAGGTCGTGTAGATCACGATCTCCGAAGGGACAGGGTCGACGCTGCTTGTCATGATCACATTGGAAAACATCCTGTCCATGAGCTGACACACGCTAAAGACCGTGCCTTGGCCTCTCTCATCAAAGTGGTATTTGGCATCATCGTTGATGTCACAAATGGCCGCCACGATGAGCGCCTTGAGTTTTCGTTTGCGTGAGAGGGACATGGTCATGTTCAAGTACTTGTCCAAGAGGTCGCGCAATCGAGAGGGTTTGGGTTGCAACCGTGAGCGGTGAAACGCATAGGCGTACATGAACGCATCCAACCAACAGTCGTTGTGATCTTGTTTCCATCCTGGGGTGCCACACGCAAAGTCGAACGCTGGCAGGGTCCACTGTTGCTGTTGGGTTTTGCCTTGAAGACACGGGGCGTGATAGTGGGTGTCGCGCACACTGTCACACATGTTGATATATACCCTCGAAAGTTCTGTATAAAACGAAAGGGAGGACATGAACAAATGAACCTCTTTCCCGACATTCCCGTGGGTGGGCACGCCATTGTGTTTGACTTGGAGACCACGGGTCTCCCCCACATGCGCGGGTTCAACATGTGGTTTCCGCCGTCCCGATTGGACGCGTACGATGCGTCGCGCATGGTGGAACTGGCGTATGTGAAGGTGGATCGGACGGAAGAGGGATACACGCTCTCTGCTCCCACGTCGTACCTCTTTCGCCCCGAGGGATGGACCATTGAGAATGCGGAATTTCACGGGATCACCGCGGACATGGCCCACACGGACGGGATTCCATTTCGGAGTATCGCCTTGGATTTGAAATCCACATTAGAACAGGCCACCTGCATCATCTCCCACAACATACATTTTGACCGCAACATCTTGCTCTCGGAATTTTTTCGATTGGGCATGACGGTGGCCCCGGTCCCCCACTATTGCACCATGATGATGGGGTGGTATCGTTTTGATATGCGCAAGTACCCCACTCTGCTCGAACTGTTGCGCGCGGTCCAGCTCCCCCCGACTGTGCCGCGGCACCGCGCTGCCCCAGACGCCCTGGACTGTGCCCGAGCGTTTGTGGCCATGTTACATCCCCCCCCTCAACTATAAAAAAACATTATGCATTATAAAATGCCCAAGGTCACATCGTTCCATCCCGCGATTCCCACGGCTACCGAAAAGACGTACACCACGGACGTGCACTGCCAGACCTGCACACAGCCCCGCTGTTCGCGACGGACGTGTATGATTCTCCCCATGTGCTGGCAGCATGCTCGACTTATTTTGCATCTGCAGGTCAAGGACTCCACGATTCCCAACGCAGGGAGAGGGTTGTTTGCGTTTGCCGCTACCAAAGCGGCCCGCGATGCGTGCGTCGTCCTGTGGCGGCGCGGCGATTACATCGCTCCTTTGAATGGACGCCCCACCAGTGCGGAACAATTGCAAGCCTCGTACGGGGACCATACTGCTCCCTATGCTGCCTCATCGTCCATAAAAAAGACGGGTCACCCATTCATCGACGCTCTGGGCAAGCGCTACATTGCGCATTATGCCAACACGCGCGTGGGAAGGCCTCGCGCCGATGGGTGTCGATCCAGTGTCAAAGCCGGCACGAACTGTAAGCTCAGCGCTCGTTCGGATGGCCTCATGTGGCTCCAAGCCACCAAGCCGATCCGAAGCGGCGACGAAATCCTGACGTATTACGGCGCCGCGTACCAGATGGAGCCGCATGCACGAGTCTATACTACCTAGTACATCATTTTCAGGATGGCTTGTTTCAGTTTTTGTGGAATTTGTTCCAGTGTGTGCCACGCCTGTTTCATCTTATTCTTCACTTGTTGGGACTCTTCTTGGTCTGCCACGTTGGCGAGAATAAAATCCCCCACACTTTTCAATAGGTCTTTGATGTCTGACACATTTACATCCCCCCTTGATGTATCGATCAGTGTCTTTACATTTGTTTCAGTGAGCAAGTTGAAGAGGCGCCCAGCTTCTATGTGTGCCTTATCTTTGAATTCCTTATCGGTCATTGTCATGGCTGCGACGGTCACATCTTTTTCGTGCTCAGAGCACACACCGACTTGTATTGTGGTTACATTCTCGATTTCGTATATAGCCTGTCTGTTCTTCTCAAGATCGTCCGCTTGCAAAAACGACAATAATGGCCTGATGTTTTTCACGGGTACCGGACGCTGGCATCGGTACCCGTCTTGGTCAATCATGGCACAACACGTGTACCCAGGCTGGGTCCACCAACACGCTTTGTGCAACGGCTTTTGATTGCGGATCACTGGGCCCAACCATGCGGTCTGGATCGACGGAAACGCGCGAGTCAGCGTGTTGTACTGCAGATCGACGAGTGGAAGGTCGTCATGAACATTTTCCGTTGGGATGACCTTGATCTGGACGATAGGATGTATTTTAAATAGGTCCATTTACTATGAATCACTGGTATTTTTTCATCACCTCTGTGGCAAAGGGATGGCCACACCGAAGATGTTTCATGAGATTCAAGCCTGTCACGGGGATGGCCCACTCTTGAAAGGTGGTGATCGCGGCTTGGGCCGTGGCCCATCGTTCTTCCGGACTCATTTTGCGGGTCACTTGTTTGATTGACGGAAACCCACCCGGTAGATGCGTGGTGGGCTGTTCGATGGGCACGACTGGCATCTCGGCGTCCATTGCCACGTCAAAATCGACCGTTACCGTGCTGTAGGCAAAACTGGTGGCGATGGAATCGACGTCGTGTCCCAACACCTGGGACAAAAACACATTGAAATTGCACTCGCCACCGTAGTGGGCATGCGCCAAATACCCATAGATCTTGCGCAAATCATGGGACGTCGTGTGGGGCAAACACCGGTGTTGGCGGTCGTTGAGTTCTGCCACGCGATTCGAATTGACATGGCGCCCACCGGTGAAGGCGCAGGGCACAATGATGTCGGCCGGAAGCATGGCGCGGAGTTGGTGCACGAGGGCAGGGACGGCCTCGGCTGGCATAAACAGCACGGGCCGGACGCACGCGCTGTCTTTGCGCCGTTTGGCCACATGCAGCACCTGGACGCTGTTCGGATACAGCCCTTGGGCCGCGACAAATTCGTTTTGCACAAACAGTTCGATGATGCGTGTCCCCAGGGACAGTGACAACAACAGGGCCACGTCCATCCAGTCGGCGGGGGAGTGCCCTCGGGCCACCATCATCTTGATGGACGAGAGGGGCACATGCCGTGGCTGCATGTTGTGGGCCAAGGTTTGGCCCCAGCCCTTCTTGATCAAGCCCGCGTGCAGCCCGGGCTCACGCAACGCATCATACACCTGATCGAGGTAGGGATGACGCACTCCCAATTGGGCCTTGATCATGCCTTGAAATTCCGAATACAGCCGCGAGCGGGTGTGGTCGTTGGGGTACAAGGCTTTGACCACCCGGGCCACCTGTTGCCAAAAGTCGGTCCACTCTGGCAAGGGTGGCAACGCCGGCGCCTGCAACGCCGGCTGCAACGCCGGCTGCAACGCCTGCATGGCCCGGTCCTTGATGTAAAACAGGACAGCGCTGCGAGGACTCCGACGGTGCAGATGGGCCTTGGCATACGCGTCCACCCACCCGATCACGTGGTCCGGCTCGAGTCGCGCCAGTTCGATGGCCATCATTTTTGAGGGCTTTCATGATCGGAAAGGGGCTCTTCAAAAATCCGATCCGATTTGAACCTGAAAATCCCGAAAATCCCGAAAATCACAAGTAAAGCTCAGCTATCATGCCGCTGCGTCCACTGTCATGGCCTTTGCGTCCACTGTCAAGTCCACTGTCAAGTCCACTGTCAAGTCCACTGTCCCGTTCACTGTCATGTTTGACATCGTGGTCCTGGATGGCGTACAAAGTGTCGTCATGACAGGAGGTCAACGAAACCCCGCCACCACGCAAGAACTCTTGTGCAAGAGCGTTTCGGAAATCAATGCCATCATTGGGTTTGGTGCCATTGATCGATGGATTGGGCAAGGTGGGCGGCCTCAGGACTACCATGAAATCATGTATGTGACCTTTACGGAAGATGTCATCGAAGTACTGGTCGACGGAACACTGCAAGAACAAACAGTGCAAACACCAAGGGCCTTTTTGGTGGGCTACTTTAGGGCTGACGGTTTCTACGTGGACTTTGTTGGAGCCGCACAAAATGGGACTGGCCAAGGCTCCGCCTTGCTGCAACGGCTGATCACTCACTTGGAAACGTATCCCCAACGGGTCAACACGATCCAGTTGAATGCCTTGACGTCGGTCATCGGGCTGTACTGGGATTTCAAATTCCGGTTTTACCACGAGGGCCAGGAAATGGTGGCCCTGACGGCGGCCCTGACGGCCGCCATGGAAAAAGGCTACACGTTCAAAGAAACACGGTCCCCCATGAGATGGAATCAAGGCAAGTTGTGGAAAGCCCTGTTTCAGCACTTGGTCGATACGCCCGAGGCCGCGTTATTCAAGCACGAGGCCAGCACGGCCAGTGCCATGTTGAAGGAGTGCAACGAGTGGGGCATCCTCATGACATTCCGTGTCAAAGACAAATTGGTCATGAAACTATAAACTGAAGCCCTAAGCCCATAATGATCGTGCACACGTACAGTCGGACCCTGCCGCCTCAGGATCGGATTCCCCGCGTGCCGTCGGACGCATCCGTGCGCGGCTGTCGCCCGCACGCCCAGGACATGCTCTCCGTGCAATGGTTGTTGCAAGAACCCCTCCCGCCCCTACTGCAAACCAGGCTCTACGATCGGGTGAGCCTTTGCCTGATGCACCCGACGTTACTGGCCTACATGATTGGGGTGACCCGAGCCCCACCGGCCCTGTTGCCGCACGAACCGTATGGGGACGTGTTTGTGTGGTGGCAACCCTTGGAATGGTGTGTGCATTGGTTATCGGCGCATAAAGAAAGCCCTTACCCCCCGTACCACACGAGCAACCCTTGGGCCGACCAATGAAAGTCCACGTCCCCTCGAATACAGTGGGGGTACAATCCGAATCGGTTGGCGACATGTTGTAGGGCCTTGCGATCGCAGGCAGAGACACGCGGGATCCAGTGCTGGACACACGCGGCACAGAGGGGGGCTTCGTGTTCCATGTTGATCCACACGGCCTGGGTGGCCTCTTCCAGTGACAAGAGCGTCTGACACTGGGAACATTGAAACCAACACGCCTGGCACGACCATTTGGTGCAACAGCCTTCCCGGCAGGCCGGCACTTCGGTCAAGGGCGACTGGCTTTGGCAATCGTCACAGGTCCCATCGGCCACCGACAGATGCCCCAGGTGGGCGCACAACGCGTCCATTTGTTACAGCCCCGACTCTTTTGGGATGGATGTCGGGGCGCGGGCGGCCGCGTCGGCCCCACGGGCCGCGTCGGCCCCACGGGCCGCCTGCACCGCCAACCGGTCCACGTGCTCATTGAACACATGCCCATTGTGGGCCTTGACCCACTGAATCACATGCGGGGCCGACAGGGGGTACATGGCCTGCCACAGGGCGGCGTGGTGCAGCGGGGCCCCCCGTCCCGTGCTGGTAAAGCCACGGGTGGCCCAGTCTTTGCACCAGGTGTTTAACCCTTTGACCACGTATTGGCTGTCGCTGTACAGAATGGCCGGGACCGAGGCGTACAACAGGGCCTGGTGCATGGCCTCCAGCTCCATTTCCTGATTGGTGGTGTGGTGTTTGTGTCCCGATTGTTCCCACGTGACGTGCCCCTGTTCGACAACGATAAAGGCCCACCCTCCTTTTTTATTGCGTAGGCAACTGCCATCCGTGTAAATGTACATTTGTTTGATAGAGCCCATATTTTTCAGAGGGGGGGCATCTCATAGAGTCACCCGCACAAACGAATCGTGGACCAGGGACCGGCGGAACCCCGTGTTGGTACTGATGGTCAAGGCCGGGGTGATGTGGGGTTGGATTGCCAATGGGACCGTGGCCACCTCGCCGTCGCGGTCCCCACTCAAATCCACCATGCGAGTCCCCTGGACCACAAAGAACGGGGCCACATTGTCTTGGTGTCCCCGCACACAAAAATCGCATCCCCATTGTCGCAGGGCCGTCACCACGTCCTCGCGCGTCAACCCGTGTATGTCGGTGGAATTGCGAACGGGGGTTTCGGTCTGCGCCTGCGTTGTCAGATCGTTCCACATGATTTGACGGGCCATGCGCCGATCGACGGGGATGAACGGTGACCCCAACTGCCGCAACAGGGTGCGCCGTACGACCTGATCGGTCGCGAGGGGCAAGCCGCCGTGGGCCAGCCACACGCGTTTCGGGCCCAAGGTCAACCGAATGGCCACTGGCAATCGCGCAAAGATGCGCCGCCACGTGTTCCCGGTGCCGGGCAGCACACAGTGCTTCAATTGCAATTGGTGGCGAAACGAAAACTCGTATTTATTGCGTTGGAAATCGTCTTCATGGTTCCCCCGGATCCACTGGACCCGCTCGGGGTTGAGCAGGATGAGCGCCATCACCAGCAACGTGCATTGCAGGCCATACCCCCCGCGGTCAATCATGTCGCCAAGGAACACGAGGTAGGTGCCTGGGGCAAGTTTCCCCGTGGCCAGGTCCAACCAGCGCAAGGCGGCCCACCGGTGCAACACGCGAAACAACGAATGCAGCCCCCCATGCACGTCCCCGACGAGCAGGACGTTGGACGACGGCGGGACGGTCCAGTCCAAAATACACGAGGAGGCCGGTGGGGTGGGCAGGGTTTTCAAAAACGCCACACAAAACCGGTTCCACTGTTGCGCGGCCTGGACACACCCTTCTGCGGCACAAAACGGCCCCTTGGTGGACAATTTGGCATTGGTGCCCCAATACAGGGAGTGCACGTGGCGATATAAGCCCGTCCAACTGAACGGAAACACGGAATCAAACGGGACCACGGCGCCCGCGCCCGCTGCGCCCGCTGCGCCCGCTGCGCCCGCTGCGCCCGTGCGATCACACGAGTACCGTAGTGGATCAACGCCCCGAAACACACGAGCAGCATCTGTCAGGCCATAATTCTTGATGGGATACGCGTAGCAATGGATCATTTTATTACGTGGAACTGAAAAATCAACAGTGATCGTGATCAATCAACAATACGGGTTGCGACCTTCTCTGGCTCCGCTCTCCATGAAATGCTGTCGGGCCCTGTTGGGATCATTTGCTTTTGCATTTTTCACATCATTATACCGGTCCATGTAACACTGCCAATTTGGAGCAGGACATGACTCTCCTTTTTTCAAACCCAGGTCTGTTCCCCAGTACGGGTTCCTGTCTTCCTTGCCTCCGCTTTGTAAAAAATGGGTCCGTGCTCGGTTCACATCGCCCGCAAAGGCAGCTTGCAGATCCTTGTACCGATACATGTAGCAATTCCAATCGATGACACACGTATCACCCGTGTCAGTCCCGGGGTACGGATTGCGCCCTTCGTTGGCGCCACTCTCCATGAAATGTTTGCGGCCTTCCGCCACATTGTCCCCCCACTTGTACAAGAGATCGGGATACCGTTTGATATAGCACCCAAAATCAGGGATCGGGCATTTGCCAGAGGCGTCCGTCACGTCAGGGCCGGGGTAGGGGATGCGTCCTTCATCGGCCCCGGACTGCATGTAATGCTGCCGGGCGCGCTGAGAGTCGCCACCAAAGGCCTTTAGCAGATCCGGGTACCGCTTCATGTAACAAAACCAATCGGGAGCCGGGCAGTTGCCATTGGCGTCGACGACATCTTCGCCCTTGTAGGGATTGCGGCCTTCTTTGTTAAATCCAACGCGGCCAGAGGTGTTGTAATGGTTGAGCGCTTGGTCCGTATCGCCACCAAAGGCCTTTAGCAGATCCGGGTACCGCTTCATGTAACAATTCATGTCGGGGGTGCAGGGATGCGGATTGCATGTACCCGATTCGGTCAAGGCGGGGCACGCGGCACCCGTGCCCACGGGAGGCACGGTCACGGTGCGGGTGCGGGTGCGCTCACCGGTCTCGCACTGTTTGGAGCAGGTGGACCAGGCGCCCCAGCCGGAGACCTGACAATCGACCGGGCACGCCTGGGTATTACACGGTTGGCTGTCTTGCAAGGGCGGACAGGCTTTGCCGGTGCCCACGGGGGCAGTGGTCACGGTCCGTGTGCGCGTTTGGGCGCCCGTGCCACAGGGCTTGTCGCAGGCACCCACGGACCAGTCGGAGACCTGACAATCCACGGGACACGCGTGGGTGTTGCAGGCGGCCTGCTGCGTCAAGGCGGGGCAGGCGGCCCCGGTGCCCACGGGGGGCACTTTCACCGTCCGGGTTTGCGTTTGCGTCCCGCCGGCACAGGGTTTGGAGCAGGTGCCGTTGGCCCAGTCCGTCACGGCACAGTCGACGGGGCACGGTTGCGTGTTGCACGGACGGGTGTCGGTCAAGTTGGGGCAGGCCTGCCCTGTGCCCTGGGGGGGCGTCAACACGGTTTTGGTGCGTGTTTGCTCGCCCCCGCCACAGGTTTTGGAACAGGCCGACCATGGTCCGAAATCCGATACGGCACAATTGACGGGGCACGCGTCGGCGTTGCACGAGACGGTGCGTTCGAGGGGGGGACACGCGTCTCCCGGGACCACCACGGTGCGCGTGTCTTGACGGGTTCCTCCTCCGCACGAGGCGGAACATGTTCCGGTGTCCCACTTGGACACTTGGCAGGGTGTTTTGCGCATGAACAGGGCCACTGCGACAATGAGGACCACGGGAACGACGTACCACCACCACATTTATAACTTATCATACAAAAATGACACCGAAAAAAATTGGGCCAGGGACATATGGTTCTGTTCTGTCGCCGCCCACCTAATCCAGCACAATCACATTGGCTTTATGGTAGGTCGTGTCGTACTCACGCCGGTAATGTTTGCCGTAATCCCACACCAATTCGGTGCCCTTGTTCACTTTGGTGGTGGTGCGGACACCCGCATGGAAAAACGTCCGTTCCCCCAATTTTTCTAGGCGCATTTGCACCAACTTGACATTGGTGCGCTGGCCATGACTCGGTTCGTTGCAAAAGGCCCCCCAAAACGGGGCGTTTTCAAAGGGTTCGTCGATCAAACACTTGCGGGTGAGGGCCCCGTATTTGGTGGTGGACAATTTGCCATGAAGGATCAGATTGAGATCGTACATGTGACCGGTCGGGGCTGTGAACGTATTGGGAACCACTTCGACCGTATAGATCGCCACGAGTTGGTTTTTGGCCAGGGGTGCGTTGGCATACACCCCGTACCCGTGTGGACCCTTTTGCAACAGGACGGGTAAATTTGTCCGTTTGGCTTGCTTCTCACAAAACGTCTTGATTTGTGCCGACGTCATATTTGTGTTATACACAAAAAAATTCTCGTGGTATCTATTAAATGCGATCGATTCTATTTGAAGCTCTGAGCGTGGGCCTGATTTTTGTCGCTCTCTGTTACGTGGTGCGCCTGTGGACCCAGCAGTGGATGGTCGTGGCCTTTGTGGCGGGGGCGGCAGGGCATGTGCTGTTGGAAGCCCTGGGAGCCAATCATTGGTTTTGCGCCCAATTTTGATGTATCTGGAACGAGTCCGGGCCGTCGGACTGGACAATATCAATGTTTTGAAATTCAAACACCGAATGCACGTCTTCGCCGTACGCCTGCAGTGTGTAGCGTTGACCCGGCACCAATTTCAGTGTGGTGGCATTCTTGATGATCGCGTCCACCAACATGTTCACGTTTTCATAGTTACCTCGGAACCATGTCACGGTGTGGTCGTGGGAGACACTTATCTGGTGGAGAGGAGAGGGGAAAGGGGACGATACATACGTGAGCAGCAGCACCGTCACGTCATGCTACCACCTGACGTACCAGCATTTGGACAAAATGATCATGCGAATTCTGCAGTGACTGCGCATTCTGCCATTTTTTGGATGGCCGCTCTCACCTTTCGTTTCGTATGGTCTTTTCGCGCGTGGTCGCACACCCCGTAAAACATGTCGTCGATGGTGGCAAAGGTGTACCATGAGCCTTCGAGACAGACGCGGAACGTGTCGCCTTGGGCGACGCAGGTGCACAGGGTGTCGTAGGACGTGGAGCTGCTGACGTCCTCGCCCGAGGACAAGAGGTCTACTACATCCCAAAATTCATACGTGACGTCCATTTTTATTGTCAGTGGGATAAAACATGCGTTGGTTACTGTGGGTGGGCGTGGGGCTTCTGCTCATGTGGCTCCTCCTTCCCTCCCTC
>Ga0209357_1001205_pt1 | contig 10487 bp, 6 predicted proteins | sample LauGreFBDMM110SD_2_FD_187573 | JGI IMG/M metagenome (GOLD analysis project Ga0209357, IMG submission 187573) | Freshwater lake microbial communities from Lake Michigan, USA - Fa13.BD.MM110.SD (SPAdes) (version 3) | ecosystem: Environmental > Aquatic > Freshwater > Lake | place: Lake Michigan, USA... | reverse complement strand
ATTTACCATTCAAATCATATTACCCAAACCAACAGTGCTTGGGAAGATATGGCAAACGATTTAGAAAAATTAGAGGAGGACAAACAGTGAGTATGATGAATCCACTGGCTGGACCAGCAGGCCCAGGTAAGTTCTCAACACGTACTGATAATCTACAAATGGGTTCTACAGCATACGGCGAAGGCGTCGAGACACAGGCTATTAAGTCTGGTGCTCCGCTTTCAAAAACCGCAGATGTGCGTCCTGCTCGTGCGGGAGATGTGCGCGAGGCTGCAGGACAGGGACCAGTAACAGAATTATTTGCACCATCACAACGTCCTAACGAACCAATCACAGCAGGTATTGATATGGGTGCAGGCCCAGGTTCTAATGCACTAATGATGCAGAAGTCAACAATTAAACTATCAGATTCTTTAGCACAACTACTTCCTTATGACACTACTGGTGAGATTGCGGTTCTGTATCAGACAGCATTATCGCAAGGTAACTAATGGCTGATAATCTTAAAGCAGCAGCACTTGCTGCAAACTTACAAGGTCAGTCTAAAAAACAAATTGATGACTTAGTAAAATCACTATTTGTACACAGAGAATTATCTAATCTTCCTAAAGATGTAGCAGCAGCTAAGTACGCCGCACTACCACCAGATCAGCGTCAGGATCTTGTTGCCAAGTATGGACAAGAAGACCCAACTACTAAACCTTCTCGTGGTTGGCTAGGTACTGCTTGGCATTACACAGCTAATTACAACCCACTAACTCTTGCTTTCAAGGGTGCTATTGAATTATCTGACCTTGCTACACGCACCTATCGTGCTGTTGCTATTCCACTATCACAAGGTGATATTGGTTTTGCTTGGGATAAAGCAAATGATAAAGGCGACCAGATTTTTAATCAGAACCGTATTGAAAAAGCAAAGTCAAAGTATGGTCAAGATGCTGTAGATATTGCTATGCGTATCAAGTCCGGTGAAGATGTAGGCAAGTTATTTGCTACCGCAACTCCTGAACAGCAGAAGTACATTATGTTGGCAGATCCGCAGAACAAAGTTGTACCTAATGTTAATGATGTTGAAAGCGCACGTGCGTTATTTAATGATACTTTACTAGAGGTTGACCAGGCTAAATTTTCTCCAGGTCGTCAACTAGCAACTTTTATTCTTCCTGAGTCATTAGAAAAAAATGGTTTAGTCTATGGGCTAGTATCTGGAACTACAGATGCTGCATACCGTTTGTTTGCAGATCCACTTGTTGTAGCATCAAAGATACGAAGCCTATACGTGGTTAGCAAGTATTCACTTGATGTAATTACAAAGGGTGAAAAGATAACTGACTACTTTGCAAATCCTGCAGCAACTAGTTTTTGGAACGATTATGGCTCAAAACTAGATGCCTACACAAAGGCTCAAAAGACTCCAGGTACTAAAGCATCAACGTTAACTACTCTGCGAGATGAACTTAAAGTTCTTGCACCAGAATTTGGTCCAGCGGTTATACGTTTACTTCAAGATAATAAAGTTACAGATGCCATTTCTACACGTGCCTTTCTTGAAAACACAGACGAAGCTGTTAAAATGATTAACGGTTCAGTTGGTCGCAAGCGTGTGATTCTTCCACGCTTAGATAACCAACGTAAAGCAAGAATTGCTATTGTTACAGGTGCTGACAAACTAATTTCTATTGATAGATTTGCTCCTAAGATTATGGATGCTATCTTTGGTGCTCCAGCTACAACCGATGGAATCGTTGAAGCTCTTTCTAAAGAAGGAACTACAATCGGTGCTAAAGTTAAAGAGAGCCAAGAACTTCGTTTTTCATCAGCAACTGTGGGTGCTCGCCTAGATAGATTTAAGGCTAAGTTCAACATTGCTCCAATGTTCAAAGATGACAAATTTGATGTGAATGCAAAAGATGCTTCAATTCAAGTGTACCGTCTTGCACGTCTAATAATGACAAAACAAGATGCACGTATGATTAGTGAAACATTTGAAGCAATGGATGATATTGGCAAGCGCAAAGAAATGGTTAAAGGTATCTGGGGCAGTATTGCCGAAGCCCGTGGACTTAACCTCACTGAAGCAGGCCAAAAGATTGTTAAGACTACAGTTGGCAAAGATGATGCCAAGTTTTCTGTAGGAAACTTTGGTGATGACTTTCAAGACATTGGTGCAATCCCATCTGACTACACATCAGTAATGTCAACACCCAGCCTTGTAGATATTGACCGCGCAGCAGCGCGATCTGGTCTTATTAACACAATTATGGGTACTGCCAATAAATCTTGGGTAGATAGTATGACTGGATACTGGTCATTCTTTACACTTGCTGGTCCTCGCTATGCTCTTCGTAACGCATCTGAAGATCTAATGGTTCACCTTGCTATCGGTGGCACTCCTTGGGGTCTTGCAAAGAATCGTTACCTAGCAACTCGTCTAAACACTGCACTAGAAGGTGCAAGAACATCTACTAATGCAGCAGATAATATGCTTGGATCATTTCTTCGTATCCTTAATAAGAAAGAAGCTGCTAAATATGAAGCGGAAATCCTTGCAGTTGACGGCAATATAGCCAAAGCACGCGATGAAATAAAATTAAAGAAAGATGCAATCAAGGTTACATCAGATCCTGCTATCAAAGCATCCCTTGCTGCAGAGATTGAGACTTTACGAGAGGTTGCTGGTGTCAGCGCTGTAGAGCAAACACGTCGTATTATGGCAACATCTCTTACATCAGGTCGTGTCAATCGCCTACGTGAGCGTATGGGCCTCAAGCCTATGTTTGAAGAAGAAGCAGCAATTCTTGCAGAGCATTTAATCTATGGAAACTTAGATAACACACTTGCTCTTGTATCTGAAGGTGCCTCTAACTTTGCTACCGGTGGCGATATGATTACTCGCTCTACTTTGTTTACTCGTTCACACGGTGTACGAAGCGAGGCTCTCATTGTTAACGAGCCACGAGCAGAAAAGTTTGGTCGCGCTAGAGATGACGCAACATACAAGGGTAGAGCATTAGCACCACAGGATGAAGCAGCAATGCTTACTTGGCTTATGCGTATTCGATACTACGCAAACGATGAATTAGGTGCCATTGCAGTTGCTAACCTTAGCAATACTCCAAAAGGTAGAGAAGAAGCCATACTTAAGATTATGGATTGGATGAATAAGAACCCATCCTTTCGCAAAGAAGCACAACTTGCAGCACGTGGCAGAGACGAAAGACAACACGCTGAACTTGTTTACAAGCGTGCCGAAGAAATCTTTGAAAAACGTGGAGCAACTGCTGGCGGTCAAAAAGAAATCAACCTAGATCTTCTTAGTAAGATTCGTACACAAACCGATGATGGAGATTTCGTAATCTCTGGTCAATTGTCACTAGATGACCTACCAACTGTTGCAGATGATATTCCAGAGTATGTGCTTGGCCCAGCTCTTGTACCTCTTTCAGAGTCAGGCAACGTAACAGCCTCACTAATGACTAGCGGTTGGACTTGGTTAGGTTTGGCTAACGCCCGTATGTCACGTCAGCCTATGGTATTTAACGAGATCATCACACTTCGCAAAGATATGAAGAAGTCAGGACTTGAAGCCAAGTATATTGAGTCTGTTGTTAGCAAAGTAGATCAAACAGATCCTAGTAAGGTTGCTAAAGCAACCATTGCTGCTAAGCGTCAGTTTGCTGAAATCATTGAAGAGCGTGCTGTTAATCAGGTTTTGCAATATGTGGATAATCCACTAGTTCGTACACAACTAGCATTTGGTGCTCGTAATTTCTCGCGTTTTTATCGTGCAACTGAAGACTTCTATCGTCGTATCTCACGTGTTGTTGCCTATAACCCAATGGCTATCCGTAAAGCAGCTCTTACATATGACGGTGTTGCACACAATGGTTGGATTCAAGAGGATGACCAAGGCGAAAAGTACTTCGTTTACCCTGGTATAGAGCCAATCTACCGTGCAGTACAGGCTGCAATGACTGCAGTAGGCGTACCAGCAGAGTTTAAGGTACCTTTCCCAGTACAGTTTGGTTCACAAGTTAAGATGTTAACACCATCATTGAACCAAGATTCAATTATTCCTACCTTTTCAGGTCCATTATCAGGTATATCAGTCAAGGTTATCTCCAACCTAGTAGATATCGCTGGAGCACCAGGTGCAGCAGACACTATTACACAGATGTCTCTAGGTAAATATGCAGTAGATCGCTCATTTGTATCAGCATTCCTACCAGCACACATCAATCGCTTGTATGAATCAATGAATACTGACGAACGAGACGGGCAATATGCCAGTGCTTGGAGAAAAGCAGTCACATACCTAGAAGCTGCAGGTCACGGACTAAAAGAAAAGTACGATGAGACAGGTAATTTGATTCCGCCTTCTATCCAAGAGCAAGAACAGTATCGTCAACGTGTTAAGAACACAACATTAAGTATTCTTGGTACACGCTTTATCTTTGGCTTTGTTGCACCAGCATCACCACAGGTTCAACTCAAGGCAGATATGGAAAACTGGATTAGAGATAACGGCAAAGCTAACTTTAAGCAAGCCTGGAACAGTTTACTAGACCAATACCCAGGTGATTTTGATTCAGCAATGGCTAAATGGGTAGAGTTATTCCCTAACCAGATACCATTTACAGTCACTGAATCTGAGAAGAAGACAGTTGCTGTTATTAGATATGCTGAAGAATCTGGCAAGTTTGTTGAAGAGAACAAAGACCTATTTGAAAGATACCCACAGGGTGCAGCGTTCCTAATTCCTCACAAGTCCGGCTTCTCTTGGGATGCCTACCAGACTATGAAGAATGCAGGTCTGAAGTACAACAAGAACGTAAGTGATTACCTTCGTGATGTACAGACTGCCTCAGATCTACAGGCTTATTACTCAAAAAAGAACGAGTATGAAGCAAGTCTTGAGTCAAAGATCACAGACTTTGAACGTACAGCAGCTCGTCGTGAGTTTACCGAATGGGCAAAAGTATATAAGGCAGGACGTCCTTTGTTGCAAGAAGAGTTAGCAGAAGGTGGCAAAAAGGCTATTGCACGAATCGTTGCAATTAACGATCTTCGTAAAATGCTTGATGACAAGACTGTTAAGACACGTGGACCTGTACAGCAATCTCTTAAAGAGATGCTAGATGTCTACGATGCTTACAAACTGCAAAGGTCTGCGCTGGATAACCTTTCAGGAACAACAAGTCTTACTTCCTTTATGAAAGATAGCGCTATTGTAAAGCTGAGAGAACTTTCAAAGGCAAACGAAAATACTATGAGTGCTTACAACACATTGTTTGCATCACTATTAGGAGATACAAATGGCTGAACCAACTTTTAGTAGTCCAGATGCAGCACGTGCTGCAGCTAAACCAATGGGTTCAGCCCCTGCTCCTGCAACTGCTGGTCAAGAAATATCATTAGATGTATTTGCAAAAGATGTAGCAAGTGGCTCTGATGCAGCACGTCTTGCACTGGCTCAAAGACTTAAAGATGCTGGACTTTGGAAGGGTAAGATATCTAGTAAGTTTGATATCAAATACTATGGCGCTCTTGCAAAGTTAGAAGAGCAGTACCAAGGTCAAATAGCACTTGATAAAATTATTGGAGCTACAACTACCACTAGCCGATACGACGTACTTGCAGGCATCCTTGCAGGAGGAAAAGTCGGTGAAGATAAAGGGCCTTCTGTAGTAGAAGATATTACAGCCTATACACCAGAGTCTGCCAAGATGTTAATTAACTCTGTTATTAAAGACACTCTTGGACGCAAGGCTACAACAGCAGAGATTACTAAGTATACATCTGCATTAAAGAAGATCCAGCAACAGGCTGCATCAACTACAACCTATAAAACAGTAGGCGGTAAGCAGACCCGTGTAACTACACCAGGTATCAGCGAACAACAGTACCTATTAGATCAGGTTTCTGGCACAGACGAAGGCAAGGCCAATAAAGTCCTTGGTTTCTATGAGACATTTATGAATGCGTTGGGTGGTCGCTAATGGCTAATGCAGTCCAAACTAAACTACAGAGAATTTCTGGTGAGTACAGTGCCAAGGTTGCAGCGATACGCAAACTTGAGGCTGATAAGCGCAAGCCTTTTGTAACAGATGCTCAAATAAAAGCTATCAATACACAGATTAAAAAACTAGATATTGAGCGTTTAAGAATAAATACAGAGTTAACTAAACTTACTAAATTAGCAAAGACTGCTGAAGAGTATTTAGATCTTAATAAAAAACTTAAAGATCTTGAGGCTTCAATCAAAGGAGCCGAGGCACGCGGAGAAAGCACAGTTGCATTTAAGCAACAAAGAACTGGTGCAACAAGCCGCTTAAAAGCAATCTCAGGAGAAGTCGAACTAAACTTTCCTGAGATCAAGGTTACGCCTCCTAAGATTGTAACTACTACTACCAAAAAACCTATAGTTACAACTACTAAAAAACCTGGTGTTACTACACCTAAGCCTGGTCTTACTACGCCTAAACCTGGAGTAACCACAACAGCAGCTCCAGAAGTAACCACTTCTGCAGCACCTGGTGCTACTACATTGCCACCTCAAGGACTTGAGACTCTTCTTAAGAAGACAGAGTTTTGGTATGACTTGCCTGACTATATCTTTAACACAGTTCCTGGTCTTGGCGATATTCTTATCAAGGCAGTTAGCGAAGGTTGGGATAACGAGAAGTTCCTTGCTACAGCAAAGGGAACAACGTGGTGGCAGAAGAACTCATCAAACTTACGCACACGCATTATTGATCGTGCCAAGTATGATGAACTTCGCGCAGCCGGTGAAGATGTGTCTAAGACAGATTACGGTCTATATCTTAATAAGCAGATAGGTTCTGTTAAGGCTAAGGCACGTGAGATTGCAGGTATTACACTTACTGATGAGCAAGCGCAATCTGTTGCACAAAAGATTTATGATGGCTTTTTAGATGATGACCCACTAGCAATCAATGCTCTTATCGTGCCATTTATTGGCAAGGTAACAAGCATTGCAGGTACCGGTACTGGTGCTAAATCAATCACTGGTTACAGTGGTCAGGCGCTACAGAACTATCAGACATTGCAGTCTATTGCTAAGGCAAATGGTTTTGGCATTAAGGATATTCTTCCTGGTATCTCTACATCTACGACAGGTGGAGATATTGAGACTGCAGTATTGCAAAAACTTGCTTTGGGTGAAATTGATATTAACCGTGTAGCACAAGATGCACGCATCCTTGCAGCTCAGGGCCAACCACAGTATGTACGTAATCTTCTTAACCAAGGTTATGACTTGGAAAACATCTATGCACCATACAAGAACCAAATGGCTGCAGTCCTTGAAATTAACCCAGACCAAATCAACCTTAATGATTCAACATTGCGTTCTGCAATTACCGATAAGGGTGATATGAACCTATTTGATTTCAAGCGACAACTACGTCAAGACAGTCGTTGGCAGTACACACAAAGTGCTAGAGATGAAGTTTCCAGTGGAGCAATGAAAGTCCTTCAGGACTTTGGATTTCAGGGGTAGATAAATGGCTAGATTTACAGGAATGATGATTGATGGCGAAGGAGACTATGAAAGTCTAGTAGCCCTTGCCGTACAAGCAGCAGTTGCATCTCCAGCAGTAGTTGATACTCCAGCAAATGTAGCACCAAAGGCTGCAGAAGTCGAAAAAGTTGTAACTGCTGTAATAAAAGCAGTTACACCAGATGATAGCGATAATCGACTGCGCCAAATTGCAAAGCAAGCAACTCAGGCTGTTGTAACAAACCCTGCAGTTATTGCTGCTCCTGCTGGACAAACAGTACCACCTGCTGATGTGACTAAAATTGTTAAAACTGTTGTTGCCACGCCAACTGTAACTAAAATTGTTACTGATGCACAAAAAGATGCTCAATTGGGTGTTGTTCGTCCAACTCCCACGCCAAAGCCAACAGCAAAGCCAACACCAACTCCCACGCCAAAGCCAACAGCAAAGCCAACACCTGCACCAACTGTTGCACCAACTCCTGCGCCGACTACCGCACCTACGCCTGCACCAACACCTGCACCAACGCCTGCACCAACGCCTGCACCGACTCCTGCACCGACGCCTGCACCGACTCCTAAACCAACACTGATTCCTTATTCCGAGCTTCCTTTAAAAGTAAGAACGGATATGAGCACAACGGAAAAACAGGCTTATGCTAAGGCATACCGTGAAGAACAAAAGATAAAGGAAGCAGAAGCACGCGCTGCATCTAATCCAATGTTTGACTTTACTAATCGTCCAGATGCACCACCACCAAGTACTTTACCTGGTGAAAACTTTATTTATTACTATTCTTGGATTGGTGGAGTAACCGAAGGTGAGTGGAAACTCTACCGCGCAGCAAATACTCTACTAAACCAAGCAACGTATGGCTCTCGTGCAATTGGTGGTAAAACTCAAGCAACCTCAAATAGCATTGTTGGTGCAAACTCTTTACTAGTACAACCACAACCTACTGTAAATGAAGATGGTGATGTTACTAGTTGGACTGTTCCAACACCTACACCTACTCCAACTCCTAGTGTGGGTGGTACGCCAGCGCCTACACCCACACCAACTGTGAGTGGTACACCTGCACCTACACCAAGCGTAAGTGTAAGTGGCACCCCTACACCTACACCAAGCGTAAGTGTAAGTGGCACCCCTACACCTACACCAAGCGTAAGTGTTAGTGGTACGGCAACAACACCAACACCTTTGTTGACCACTGTTTCACCAACTACTACTCCTGCGGCACTTACATATAAAGCAAGTGATGGAACTGTATTTACAGATCAATCAGCATACGTTGCATATCAAAAGATGCTTACTGATAATACTACAGCAACTGCTGCATTAGATGCAGAGAACGCAAAGAACCGTCAATCAGCTTATGATTTGTTGTACTCAGAGTTTTCAAAATATGGCCTTGGTTCTTTAGTACAACCATTACAAGGTTTAATTCAAAGTGGTGCTTCATCTGCAGAGTTTTCCTTAAAGTTACGTGAATCTGAAGCCTACAAAAAACGATTTTCAGCAAACTCTCAACGAGTTTCTAAGGGATTAACAGCAATTTCTGAAGCAGAATACATTGGGTTGGAAGACCAATACCAAAACATTCTTCGTAATGCTGGATTACCAGAATCTTACTGGAAGCAAACAGTTGATTCAAGAACTGGAATAGTCTCACAAGAAGGTTTTACTAACTTCATTGCTAACGATGTATCAGCACTTGAACTACAAGATCGTGTTGCTACAGCACAGCAACGTCTTATCTATGCTAATCCAGAAGTAAGCATTGCACTTAAGACTTTCTACCCAGACATTAACAATGGTGATTTACTAGCATATGCACTAGATCCTACTAAGGGACTAGAGCAAATTAAACGTCGTATTACTGCAGCAGAAGTCGGTTCATCAGCAGTTCAAATGGGACTTGCAACTAATGTAACTGATGCTGAATACCTAGCACGCTATGGTGTTACTAAGGCTACTGCTCAACAAGGTTACAGCACTATTGCTGGTGGATTACAACGTGGTTCACAACTTGCATCAATCTACGGAGAAAGTCCATATACACAGACTACTGCAGAAAAAGAAGTCTTTAATGTACCTGGAGCACAAGAAGCACGCAAGCAGCGTCAAAAGATTACTGGACTAGAAAAAGCCACATTTGGTGGTCAAACCGGATTAAGCCAAGGAGCACTTGCACGAGACCGCGCCGGCGGTTATTAACAATCCTGCCACTAGAACAACTGGCCTAGTGGAGCGATAATAATACCAGTAGCTAGAGCCATACCAGTTCCCCAACTGAATATGAGGCTAGCGCCAAACTAACTAATAGGGAGAAGGACCACTATGTCCAATTACGACTACGAGGATGACGACGACTTCACAGAAGATTCGTCTAACGATCTAGTAAAGCAACTACGCAAAGCATCTAAGCAAAAGGATAGAGAACTGCAAGAACTTCGTTCTCAGTTTGAAGGCCTCAACCAAATGCAGCGCGAACGAGCAATAAAGGATGCCCTCGCTAGTCGCGGGGTAAACAGCAAAATTGCTTCATTTATCCCACAGGATATAGACCCAACTGAAGAGTCTGTATCTCAATGGCTTGAAGAATATGCCGATGTATTCGGCATTGAAGTAAGCCAAACCCAGGCTACACCTAATGTAAATCCAGCCGATGCTGCAGCATATAAGCGTATGACAAACTCCGCCGACTCTGGCACTTCGCCAGAACATAACGGAGACATTATGCAAAAACTAATGAATGCAAACAGCAAAGAAGAACTGGACGAACTAATTAGGATGTCTGGACTCTAATCCGATCCTAAACAAGAAAGGCTAGACCAAATGGCTATCCCAACAGGTACCCCCACAACCACGTCTAGCATCAGCAACCTCGTACAAGCAGCATACGACCAGTATGTAAGAATGGCACTACGTTCCATTCCTGTTATGCGTTCACTTGCAGATGTT
>Ga0209357_1001200_pt1 | contig 10507 bp, 9 predicted proteins | sample LauGreFBDMM110SD_2_FD_187573 | JGI IMG/M metagenome (GOLD analysis project Ga0209357, IMG submission 187573) | Freshwater lake microbial communities from Lake Michigan, USA - Fa13.BD.MM110.SD (SPAdes) (version 3) | ecosystem: Environmental > Aquatic > Freshwater > Lake | place: Lake Michigan, USA... | reverse complement strand
ACTTTGACCAACACTTCGTCGTCAGCCGGTGTTGGCTCGCCGATGTCGGCGATACGCAACACATCGGGCTCACCAAACTCGGTGAGCACCACGGCACGCATTACTTAGACATCTTCTCCTGCAGGCGACGATCAATCGCCGCGAGGAACTCTTCGGTGGTTTGCCATGGCGTGTCCTTGGAGATGAGCGACGCCAAGTCTTTGGTCATCTCGCCACCTTCGACCGCTTCGATGCACACGGCTTCGAGCGTGTTGGCAAAATTGGTGAGCTCGGGCGTGCCGTCGAGTTTGCCGCGATGCGCAAGGCCGCGCGTCCAAGCAAAAATCGACGCGATTGGGTTGGTGCTGGTTTTTTTGCCCGCCTGGTGGTCGCGATAGTGGCGGGTAACGGTGCCGTGCGCAGCTTCGCTTTCCATCACGCGACCATCGGGCGTGGTGAGCACCGAAGTCATGAGACCAAGCGAACCGAAACCTTGCGCAACGACGTCGCTTTGCACGTCGCCGTCATAGTTCTTGCAGGCCCACACGTAGCCGCCTTCCCAACGCAACATGCACGCGACCATGTCGTCGATCAAACGGTGCTCGTAGGTGAGGCCCTGCTTGTCGAACTCGGCTTTAAATTCTGCTGCAAACACCTCGGCAAAAATGTCTTTGAATTGGCCGTCATAGGCCTTCAAGATGGTGTTTTTGGTGCTGAGATACACCGGATACTTGCGCTGCAAGCCATAGTTGAACGACGCACGGGCAAAATTACGAATGCTTTCGTCGTAGTTGTACATGCCCATGACGACGCCCGAGTCTTTGAACTTGGCGATTTCCATTTCGACCGGCTTGCCGCCATCTTGCGGAACATATGTCATCGTCACCGTTCCGGCACCAGGAACCTTCCAGTCGGTGGCGCGGTACTGGTCGCCGTGCGCGTGACGGCCAATGATGATGGGCTTTGTCCAACTGGGCACCAGACGTGGCACATTTTTGATCAAGATCGGCTCGCGAAACACGACACCATCAAGGATGTTGCGGATCGTGCCGTTGGGTGACTTCCACATTTGTTTGAGATTGAATTCCTTCACGCGAGCTTCATCAGGGGTGATGGTGGCGCACTTCACGCCCACACCGTGCTTCAAGATGGCATTCGCCGAATCGATGGTGACCTGGTCGCTCGTTTTGTCGCGGTATTCAATGCCCAAGTCGTAGTAATCGAGCTCGATATCGAGATACGGGAAGATCAGGCGATCTTTGATGAAGGCCCAGATGATGCGGGTCATTTCGTCGCCGTCGAGGTCGACAACAGGGGTGAGTACTTTTATCTTTTTTGCCACGCGAGTACCCTACTTCAACATGGACTTCGCGTGGAACTCCGAACAAATTTTGTTGCGCAAACGCGCCAAAGAAATGGCCGACGACGCCGTGGCACGTTACGGCAGGTGGAACGACAGTTGGATGAATGGTTACTCGAAAGAGTTTTCACGTGAACTGGGCCGTGAGGGCTTTATTGGAATGACTTGGCCGAGTGAATTTGGTGGCGGTGGACGCCCCGCCATCGACCGATTGATTGTTGGTGAAGAAATGATTGCCGCCGGCGCCCCGATTGCCGGCATGTGGTTTGCTGACCGCCAAATGGGCCCGGCACTTATTGGCTATGGCACGGCCGACCAGCGAGAACAGTTTTTGCCCGACATGTTGCGTGGCGACACCACGTGGTGCATCGGCATGAGCGAACCCAACGCCGGCAGCGACCTCGCATCGTTGACCACCTCGGCAGTGCGCGACGGCAATGAGTGGGTAATCAACGGCCAAAAAATCTGGACCAGTTTCGGCGAACTCGCTGACTTTTGCTACTTGATTTGTCGCACCAGCAAAGTAGGCCCACCGCACGCGGGCATCAGCGAAATAATCGTGCCGATGGACACCCCAGGCATTGAAGTGCGGCCGATTACCGACATGACCACCAACCGGCACTTCTGCGAAGTGTTCTACACCGACGTGCGCGTGCCGATTGAAAACCTGGTGGGTGTTGAAGGTGGCGCATTCAAACAAACCATGCGTCAGTTAGAGCACGAACGCGGTGGCATTGACCGACTGGTGTCGAACCGAGCGTTGTATTTGATGGCTCGCGAACGCGCCGATACCACCAACAAATTGGTGCGCCAAGAAATCGCCGACATTGAAATTGGCTACACGCTCGGGCGCATTCTGGTGATTCGCGAAGTACTGAAGCAGGCGCCGACCGGCTTTTCAGCTGCCACCAAATGTTTTTGCACCGAACACGAAACACGAGTAGCCAACTTTGTCTCCAGCGTGTTTGGCCCGTATGCCACCTTGTGGGATGACATGTGCCAAGGCCTCGCCTATGCCCCGGCGTACACAATTATGGGTGGCACATCTGATGTGATGCGCAACATTCTTGGTGAACGGGTGCTGGGTCTGCCGAAATAACGCAACTGCGGCGCGGCTGGGGCTGGGCCAGGGCCTGCCGAAGTAGTTTTGGCGCATGGCCACGCACCCAATAGACCTGAGCAACCGCGTTATCGACTCGGGTGTGGTCGACGAACGGCTCAACCGGGTAGACGGCGACATCTGGGAACTCACTGACAACGTAGCCATCGTCGAGAGCTTCAGTCACTGCGTCACGGTGAACACCGGCGACGGGCTGGTGTGCTTTGATGCCTCGGGTGCCCAAAGTGGCGCCAAGGTGGTGGAGGCAATTCGCTCGTGGTCATCGGCGCCAATTTCGCACTTGGTGTACACCCACGGCCATCTCGACCATGTGGGTGGCAGCGGTGCATTTTTGGCCGACGCTCAACAGCGTGGGTTGCCGCGGCCCACAGTGGTGAGCCACGAAGCCGTACTGCCCCGCTTTGGGCGCTACACCGACATGTCGGATTTCAACAACTTGATCAACCGTCGACAGTTTGGCGGCATTCGCGCTGACAGTGGGCTCGGCATTGGCGCCGGCGAAATTGCGCCACCTGCGGGTGCAGTAGGCACGACAGGCCCAGCACAAGGCACGTTTCTTCCTGCTGATGCGCTGGCCCCTGACCAGACGTTTCGCGAATCACTATCGCTTGTTGTTGGTGACAAAAATATCGAGATGTATCACGACCGCGGCGAAACCGACGACCATCTGTGGGCATGGTTTCCGAAACAGAAGTGGATCGTGACCGGAGACTTCATCATCTGGAATTTTCCGAATGCTGGCAACCCGCAAAAAGTGCAGCGCTACGCCGCCGACTGGGCCCGCGCCCTGCGACGCATGGTGACGATGGGGCCCGAGCTGCTCTTGCCAGCGCACGGCCTGCCGATTGTGGGCAAAGAACGCATCGCAATGGTGCTTGGCGAAATTGCTACGGCGCTCGAGTCGTTGGTGACCCAAGTAATTCAGATGATGAACGACGGCGCCACGCTGGATGCCATCATCCACACCGTGAAGGTGCCCGACGCGGTGTTGGCCAAGCCTTATCTGCGGCCGTTGTATGACGAACCCGAATTCGTGGTGCGTGGCATTTGGCGGTTGTACGGCGGATGGTGGGATGGCGCCGCATCACGCTTGAAGCCCGCCCCCGATGCCGTGCTCGGCACCGAGATCGCCGCCCTCGCCGGCGGGGCCGACGTGTTGATCGCGCGCGCCAAAGGCGTTGCCCAAGACGGCGACTTGCGACTGGCGTGCCACTTGGCTGATTTTGCCGGATGGGCAGCACCCGACGACCCGACGATTCACACCCGTCGTGCCGAAATTTATGAACTACGTCGCAAGCAAGAACTTTCGCTGATGAGCAAAGGCATTTTTCGAGCAGCAGCCCGCGAGTCTGAGGCCGTGGTTAAGCGGCATCAATAGACGTATGCGCGAGCGCGTCGGATGACGTTTGCTCGAGCAGTGGTGCAGTCATGCGCGTCCAGCGACACCAGCCACAATTGGGCGCCGAGCGCGGCATCGTGGGGCGAGTGATGAGTTTGACGGCATCGGCCACAAAGTTGAGAAACGCTTCGTCGTTGCGCTCGACTTCGACCCACACCGCCGACGTGCGGTAGGCGTAACGCTTGAGCGCAGCAGGTTTTGTGGCACGCGTTGTGGCACGCGTTGGCAGCTCGATCATGTCGTCGGGCGGAAAACAAATGAGGCCTAATCGCGATACAGGGGCCAGTGGCAGCGCATCGCCAGCTGGGCGCTCGAGGGCAATGGCATAGGCATGCAGCTGACGGCCATACAACTCACTCGCCCCTTCACCAGGTGACGAGGTTTTGAAATCGCACACGCCATACCCAGCGCGCGAAAACTTGAGGATGGTGTCGGTTTCGCCGCCGAATTGCACGCGGTAAGCCGTGCCTGGCAAGGCAATGGCCTCGGAGCGCACCCGCTTGCCTCGTTCGATAACACCGGCTGGCAGAGACTTTTTGATGTCTTTGGTGGAGTGGCCGACGAAAAAGTCTTTTTGTGCGTTGTCGAGTGCACCAAACACCTTGGGAAACGCCGTCGCAGGACGTGGGCGGCCGTTGTAGTGATGCCAGAAACACGCCGAGCACTCGTCATGCAGAAACGTGAGCGACGACGGGCTCAACTTGATGACCCCTTCGGCAATGTCGGCTTGGCGACGCTGGGCAGTGGTGGGGCGGTTGGTTTTTGGTGTCGTCATCGTGCCCGCGAACTTACGCTCGGGGTGTTATGGAGTGGGCGTGACGGGACTCGAACCCGGGACCTCCACCATGTCAAGGTGGCGCTCTAACCAACTGAGCTACACGCCCGAAAGCACCGCCAGCCTACACGCGTAGGCGTATTGACACTTCGTTGGCCAACAGCCGACCAGCACGCGTCAATACGAGGCGATCTCCGACATGCTGCAACAACTCCCCCATCTCATCCACATCACTCGGGGCAAACGCGTCAAGCGGCACACCATCACGAGTACGCAACTGCAACTGCAAACGCTCCAACTTGCGAGTCGCTGCATCCAACACCTCAAACGACGACTCCGCAGGGCGACCAGCCTCGATGAGTTCGATAAATCGATCAGGCGTGCGCACATTCCACGAACGGCGACCATCAGCATGTGCATGGGCAGCGCTGCCAAACCCGGCATAGTTGCCACCACTCCAATAAATGGCATTCAACTTGCACTCGTGACCAGGCTTGGCCCAATTTGAAATCTCGTAATTCACATAACCTGCGGCGCCCAAAATGTCGTCGACGATGTCATATTTATCGGCTTGGTCATCATCATTCGGATGACGAGCCGGCTGATCAGCCAACGCCGTACCTGCTTCAACAGTAAGACCGTAGGCCGACACATGTGGCGCGCCGAGCGCCACCACTTGTTGCACAGTTGCCGCCCAGTCGTCGAGCGACTCACCTGCCCCGCCATACATCACATCGAGATTGAACGTGGTGAAACCCGATGCAGTGATGGCGTCGACTGCACGCACCACATTGTCGGGCGAATGCGTGCGACCCAAAGTTGCCAACACGTGGGGCGACGACGATTGCATGCCGAGGCTCACCCGATTGACACCAATCGAGCGATACACCTGCAACAACTCCACCGACACGTCGTCGGGATTGCACTCGATGGTGAACTCGGCGTCGTCGTGGCGCCCAATCGCGCTAAGCGCATGCACCAACTCGTGTGGGCTCACATGTGATGGTGTGCCCCCGCCCACAAACACTGCCGAAGCCGCCGGCAGCGGTGCCGCACGTTCAATCTCGGTGCGCATCGCCAGCAAATATTGGGATACGAGGTGGGCTTTGTCAGTGAACGTGGCGAACGCGCAATAGTCACACTTGTGGCGACAAAACGGCACGTGCACATACACCCCGAAGCCGATTTGCTCGGCAGGTGCGCAGGTAGACCAAGTCACGTTTGAGGGGGCGTGAACACCAACCCAAGGCTGGCCAGACGCGCCGGAACTTCGTCGACACTCACATCAAGCATGACCGCAATGGCACGAATGTCGTGGGCCCGCACTGTGATGACCTTGCCGTTAAAGTCTTGGCGCTGCACCTGAATCATGCGCAGCAGCTTTTCCAACATCGAAAACTGCGGGCCCTGCATCTGGGCCAATTTGGCGACGTCGATGCGCAACTTGCCCTGCGGCGCCGATGCTGAACCGGGCTCAACACGTAGCGGGTCGCGGGGCAACAGTTGATCGACGCCTACGTCATAAAACCGCGCCAACCGTTCGAGGCGAGGCACCGAAATGGCCCGCTCGCCACGCTCGTAAGCACCCAGCACCGAAGCCTTGAACTCGTTATTACTGCGCGTCTCCACATCGCCGAGCGACATGTTTTTTTGCAGACGAATCGAGCGCAGACGCTCGCCAACCAGACGCAAAAACGGCGACGACGCCTCGTCGGCATCATCGGCCATGTTGTCGTTGTTGTCGTTCATACCAGACCAGGTTTCATCGTGTGTTTCTTCATGCGTTACAAGCTGGCGCGACGTGCAACCAGCAGAGTTGCTGCCACCAGTGTGGCAGTTTCAGCGCGCAAGATGGTGTCACCGAGTTGCACTCGTGGCACGCCGGCGGGCAACTCTTCCTCAGCGAAACCCCCTTCGGGGCCCACCACCACGAGCGAGACGCCAGTTAACAACGACACGCCCGCATTTAGCGCAACGCCATTGGGGTCGGCCACCGCAGCGCCATCACCTGCACACACTTCGTGCAGTGCGAGCAAGCCGACGATGCTCGGCAACCAGACTCGACGCGACTGCATGGCAGCTTCTCGGGCCACCACACGCAGCTTGCGCAACTGTTTGTCGGCATCTGACCAACGCACCACCGAATACTGTGTGGGGGCCAAGATAACTATTTCGTCAATACCGATTTCGGTGAGTTTTTGCACGGCCCATTCGTTGCGATCACCTTTCACCGGGGTGAATGCAACTGCACAACGCACGCTCGGTGGTGCACTCGCCACCACCTCGCCAGCAACTTCAAGTGCGCCACTGCGCCACACGCAGGCACGCCATTGACCGCGACCATCGCTGGCCGTGACCGATTCGCCATCGCGCAGGCGCAACACGCGGCCAAGATGATGTTGGTCGTCGTCACCCAACACCGGCAAATCGAGCTGGTCGACAAATACGTGCGCCGCAGAATGGCGCAACGCGTGAATCACGAAAAAGCCGATTTGATTTTGGAGACCAAACCTTCTTCAGTGACCGCCTCACCACGCAACTCAGCAAAGCGACGCAACAGCGACTGCTCTTCGTTGCTCAACTTGCCTGGCACCGTTACCACCAGTCGGGCTCGCAGGTTGCCACGACCGCGTGCTCGCCCGTTGTTGCTAAGGCGCGGCACGCCACGGCCACGCAACACGAACTCGTGACCATGTTGCACACCGGCGGGCACCACCAAATGTTCGATGCCATCCAAGGTTTCTAAATCAAGTTCGGTGCCAAGCGCAGCCTGAACAATTGACACAGGCACGTCGGTTACCAAATCGTCTTCTTCGCGACGCCACTGCGGGTGCTCGGCCACTCGCAGATGCACGAACAAGTCGCCCGCTGCCCCACCACGCGGACCAACTGCACCACTGCCCGTGAGCCGCAGCGTTTGGCCGGTGGCAATACCGGCTGGCACTTCAACAGTGAGCGTGACTTCTTCAACTTTGCGACCCTCGCCACGACACGCGGCGCACGGCGATGCAATGATTTGCCCGATGCCACTGCAACGCGAACAAGCACTCGTGGTGACCATTTGCCCGAGCACACTTTGTCGCACGCGACGCACTTGGCCAGCACCACGACACTCGCTACAAGTGGTGGCTGATGTGCCTTGGGCGGCACCACTGCCATTGCAGTCGCTGCATGCCACGGCACTGCGCAGACGCAACTCTTGTTGTGAGCCAAACACGGCATCCACCAACGACAACTCGAGAATCTTTTCTAGATCTTGACCACGGGGAGGGCCAACTGGGCCCTGACGGCCACCAAATGGTGAGCCACCGCCAAAGAACGCATCGATGATGTCACCAAACCCGCCACCACCAAACGGATCACCGCCACCACCACCGCTGCCGCTAATGCCGGCTTCACCGAACCGGTCGTATCGCGCGCGGGCTTCGTCGTCGCTCAGCACCTCGTAGGCGTGTGACACCTGTTTGAAGCGTTCCTCGGCTTGTTTGTTGCCGGGGTTTTTGTCGGGGTGCAACTCGCGCGCCAACTTGCGATATGCGCGTTTGATTTCGTCGGCTGGTGCCGAGCGAGCAACGCCGAGCAACTCGTAAAAATCTGTCGCCATAGTTGGGTCAGCCTTCGGTGAGTCGGCGACCCAGGCGATCGCTCACCACTTCGACCGTTGCCAACGCTGCCGGATAATTCATGCGGGTCGGCCCGAGCACACCCACACTGCCCACTGTTTGACCATCGCGAATCACGGGTGCCAGCACCACCGAGCACACGCTGAGCGGCTCGACCCCAGTTTCGGCGCCGATGGCCACACTGACACCACGGCTCAACATGTCGCGCACCAACGACACCACCACGTATTGCTGCTCGAGCGTCTCGAGCACCGACCGCACCACTTCGACGGCGTCAAATGATGTGGTCAAACTTGCTGTGCCGCCCACAAAAACGCTGTCGCGACTGTGACCAGCCGACACTGCCACCACTGCACGACCAACCAACGCTTCGACTTCGGCATCGACACCAGCGTCGCTGCCACCGTGGCGCGGCTCGAAGGTGGTCAGCCCGAGAGTTTTGCCCACCAGGGTTTCGTTCAGCCGAGCATTGGCCAAAGCGATGTGCATCTCGCTCGGGGGTGTAGCAAAGTCGATTTGTTCGCTTTCGATGTCGCCGTTAGACAACACCGCCACCACCGTGCCGATGCGATCGTTGAGCGACACCACATGGGCCGAGCGCACAACAGCCTCTGAAACCGACGGCCCGGTGACCACAGCCGTGTAGTTGGTGAGTTGGGCCAAGAGCAGCGACGTGCGGTGCAGAGTTTCTTCGAGTCGAACATGGGCTGAATCAAAAAAGTCACCGAGGCGCTGGCTGCTGATAGCGCTCAGGCGCCCGGCTTTGGCAACATCGGTCGACGTGAGATGGTCGACATACAGCCGATAGCCCTTGTCGGTGGGCACGCGGCCAGCCGAAGTGTGCGGCTGGGCAAGGAAGCCGTCGGCTTCGAGCGCCACCATGTCGTTGCGAATGGTGGCCGCTGACACCGACACCCCAGGCAACGAAGCAACATGATTCGAGCCAACGGGTTGCCCGGTTGCCACATAATGCTCGATTACCCGACGGAGAACGGCAATTCTGCGGTCATCAACACCACTCGTAGCCATGGTCGTGCCTATCAGACTACCGAGGCAGGCAGTAGCCGCTGGAACAACACCGGGCTATTTGCCGCTGAGTAATTTGTAGCGACGCAGCGATTCGTTGCGCTCGTCGATGTGATTCACCATCGGCGCGACATAGCCGCTTGGCACACCAGCCGGGTTGTCGCTGGGTGTGTGCACGAACTTGTCGGGCACATTGGCGAGTTCAGGAATCCATGTGCGCACATATGCGCCATCGGGGTCGAACTTTTCGGCCTGCATTGCGGGGTTGAAGATACGAAAATATGGTGCGGCGTCGGTGCCCGTGCCAGCAGTCCACTGCCAACCGTGGTTGTTTGATGCGATGTCGCCATCCACCAAATGCTGCATGAAAAACTTGGCACCCCACTGCCACGGCAGATGCAGATCTTTGACCAAAAAGCTGGCCACAATCATGCGCACGCGATTGTGCATCCAACCCGTGGCCAACATCTGGCGCATGCCGGCATCCACGATCGGATAACCCGTTTGCCCGGCGCACCATGCTGCAAAACGCTGCTTGGCACGCTCGTCAGTGTCAATGGGCATCGACCCCATCTTGGGTTGCAGATTCTTCCATGTGGTGCTCGGCTGATGATGCAACACGTCGGCATAAAACTCGCGCCAACCAAGTTCGCTGCGATACACATCGTGATTGGTGTCGGGGCGCAACTCGGCAAGCAACTGGCGCGGATGCAACACACCAAACCTCAGATACGCCGACAACTTGCTGCTGCCATCGCGATCGGGGTTGTTGCGCTCTTCTTTATAACGGCTCAGTGCGTCACTGGCGAAATGCTCCCAGCGATCCCACGCGGCAGGTTCGCCAGCCACAGGCAGCTCGGCTGCGAGTTCGGGGTCGGCCGGAATGCCGTCGCACTTGATGTCTGGTGCGCCACGCAAGTTCATCGAAGTTGGTGCGGGCAGTGGCGCGGGCCAACCATGTCGCACCCAGCCGCGCGAAAACGGCGTGAACACGGCATACGGTTTTCCGTCGTCTTTGCGCACGGTGCCCGGGTTGACGGCATACGGCGAGCCGACAGCCACGAGTTCGACTTTCATGGCCGCCAAACGTGATGCCACTTCGGCGTCGCGTTGCGAACCATACGGCGCAAAATCGGCGCTGATAAACACTTTGTCGGCACCGACTTCTTGCACGAAACGCGGCACGATGTCGAGCGGGTCGCCATGGCGCACAACGATTGCACGA
>Ga0209357_1001194_pt1 | contig 10553 bp, 8 predicted proteins | sample LauGreFBDMM110SD_2_FD_187573 | JGI IMG/M metagenome (GOLD analysis project Ga0209357, IMG submission 187573) | Freshwater lake microbial communities from Lake Michigan, USA - Fa13.BD.MM110.SD (SPAdes) (version 3) | ecosystem: Environmental > Aquatic > Freshwater > Lake | place: Lake Michigan, USA... | reverse complement strand
GACATCCGGTTCAGGGACTAGGCTGCCCAGCCTGCGGCCGGCACGCACCTCTGCGCCAGCTTCCGTAAATGGCGTTAAGCTGGCGCGAGCGCCGCGATACATCAGCCCTGTCGGCCCATATTTAGCAAGCATCGCAGCCAAACTTGGTGTGAGGCCGCCGGCCAATTCACCGTAAGTGCCAGCCACTTCTGAGCCAGGATAAGCTTGCTCGGCCATATAACGACCAGCGCCAGCGCCAGCGCCAGAAGCCATTTCGCCGGCCAAGGTAGCTAGTGGCGCCCGCACAGGAGCATCTGCAACTTGCCCAGCAATTCGTGATGGCAATGACGCTGGTGCGGCAGGAATTGAAACTGCGGCTTCCTGTCCACCAATTCTGGACATGACTGACCTAGCGGTAGGAGCAAGCGCCCTTGCTGCACCATACCCTGGGATCAACATCCCTGCAGTTTCGCCTACACTTCGGCCAATATATTCTGGGCCGGTTTCAGCTTGCTGTCCCACCTCTGGCACCATAGGCTCGCCAATAGCTCGCCCATATTTAGCCAAAAGCGCTTCAATACTTGCAGAGCCGCCAACAGGCGCCTCACTAACTGTGGCTGGCCTTGCGCCAGCAGCCGAAGCTGCTCGGCCTACACCAAACGGCAAATACTTTGGGTCCATTCCCAAAACAGCATTTGCAATATCAACCGGGGCGCCAAGGATTGATGCCGCGCCGCGGTAGAGAAATGGCAAGAACCCGCCGCCACGACCAGTTTCTTCAGCAGGCTGGTTAAACTGCGACCATGGGCCGCTCTCTGCGGGTGCTTGTGGCGCAGAATAACGTTCCCAGGGTCCAGCCATTATTCGCGACTCCAGTTGCTTTGGTCAGACGGATCGCCGCCCAAGAACCTATAATCATCCACTACTGTACCAACACGAGGGGCTGGCGGTCTATTCCTTTGAGTAGCAGCAGGCTGAGTAGAACGAGAAGTTCCACTACCTTCTGGAACACCAAGTTGCGCCAAGAAATCTCTGATGCTGTTAGCTGCACTCAATGCCGCTCGGCGCGTATCTACTGGCAGGCTTGCATCATTTGCCGCCCGATTCTCGTTCTGCAGTCGTCCGCGCAAATAAGTATCAACGCTGGCCATCCGCTCCCTCATAGAAACGGGATCAGTGAAAACGCCTGGAGAAATTGCAATTTCTCTTTCAATCCGCTGCATTTCGGCAACGGGAAAGCGCGGGTTTACAGACAACGCCCTAATCAAATCATTCTGAACAGCCGCAAAAGTCTGACGATCACGGATTAAACCTTCTGGCGCAACATTTACGCCAGCCTGTCCTGTGATGCCTTGAGCGGCTTCAGCAAGGGCTGGCACAGCACCAGTAACACGCGGAGCCATATCCCAAAGCGTGCGAGGTGGTCGCGCTGATTCTGGCCTACCCGCACCAGAAGGTGCCGCTGTTGGCGTTACGGGCGCCGCAGGCGCAGCACCAGACGGGGCAGCCGGTGCCGCTCCACCCGTTACTGCAACAGGCTCAAGTTGGCGAGTAATCCGATTATAGCGCATTGTTTCGCCAGTAACCGGATTGGGCATAGTAGTTTCAACATTATTCACAATGTTCATCGCAGTCTCACGATCAACATTGTAAGTCGTCATAATCTCAGCAATTCGCTGCTGACGTTCAGTTGGGCGATTTGCGCGGATTTCTTCTTCCAATATCTTCCCAAGCAATGAGCGCCGTTCTGCGCTTTCCTGCGCGGTAAGCGCGCGAGTAGTGGCAAGATCTTCACGAGCGCCGGCCATGCGAGCTTCTTGGGCACGCAGCAGAAGTTTACGGCGTTCTGCTTCCTCAGACCGGCGCCCCTTGGTGTATTCACCCATCTGCTCACCAACCTTGGAGAGCGTTTCGCCCATACTCCCAGTGCGCGTTGGCGCACCAAAAGCAGCCGCCAGCCGGAAATACATCTCAGAACGAGAGGAGGGGCTTTCCCCACGCTCAGCCTGCTGCCGGATCAAATTATAGAACGCCTCACTCTCAGATTGAGAGCGCCGACGTGCGTCCGCTAATTCTTGATTGACGCCAGTTGTTGGGAAGTAACGATTGAAAATTTCATCCAGACGTGAACGACCAGTCCTTTGCTGCCCTGAAGGCGGAGGAGTTTCAGACGCAGGCTCAGGCGCTGGTGCTGTTACATCAACCCGGATTTCATTTGACGGGGCAACTGAAGGCGTTGGCCGCGTAAAATTGCGCGGATCGCGATAGAACGCATCAAGCTCTTCCAAGTTGCCTTCGCCAGCCTGACCACCCGTCTGGTAGTGCGTCCGCACCCGGCCACCAGAGGCAAAGCCGCTTCCGGGCACAATCCCATACTGCTGCATGAGATTATTAATTTTAGCTCCCATATCCCGGCTCCTTAAATGTTCTGAAGGCCTTTGTAGGTGTACAGCCCAGTCGCCAATTGAGAAAGCGGCGACGGTGAGTACGTCGTGCCGCTAGTCACGGTAGACTGCAGAGTCGGCTTCGGCGTAATCGGCGCCATGCCGCGGATCTGAGTGCCGAGCCAATCAAGCTGCTGTTGTGGATACAACTGCTCGCGCTCAAATTGCAGCTTAGCAGCATCCAACTCAGCTTGGCTCTGACGCTGCTGGGCACCCCCCGCAGCCTCCAGCGCCGCAACGTCCGCCGTCCGCAGGCCTTGGGTCTGACGCGCCATGTCAGATACGCTCTGCAAAGCCCCCCCTTGGCGCGCCAAATCTTGCCCTTGCGCTTGCTGAAGTTGCTGGGCGGCAGTCAAGCCAAACTGCTGCTGCGCCTGCCCGGCGCCCGTCTGCATCTGGCCGAGGTTCCCTAGGGCCTGCATCTGTTGCGCCGTCAATTGGCCAGTCGTTTGGCCCAAATTTCCATATTGCGCGCCGCCCTGCAGAATGCGCGATAGGTCCGTGCCAGAAATGCTGCCTACAGTGCCAGCCAATTGCCCCTGCCGCGCCAGATCAGCCTGGGCCGCAGCCAGAGACTGCGCATAGCCCTGCTGCGTTGCTTGGGTTTGCTGATTCAGGACGGCCTCTTGCGTGTCGCGGATTGCCCGAGACCCCAATTCCCCCATGCGGGAAGACCCGAACTGCCCCGCGCGAACGAACGCATCAGACACTTGGGGAAGGATATTCTCGCTCAAATTCCTGGCGCCCTGCTTGGCAATTACATCCAAGACACCCTGCTGGTAGGGCGACATATATTGGTCAACCTGCGAGGCAGACGTCTGGCCGGCGGCAGTCAAATAGGGATTGGCGGCCGTCAGCGCACGCTCAGCAAGAGACTGGCCAGTCGCAGCCTCTGCCTTATCCATAAACGGTTGCGCCGCGCCGGGGATGTCCATGCCCCCAGCCTGGGCAAAATACCCCTGCCCGGCGCCTAAGTTGGAGCCGGCAAGGCCCGGCTGAAGATAGGCAGATTGAGCTTGCTGCAGTTGCGGGGCAGTAGTCGCGCCCGCAAGATTCTTCATCCCAGCCGAAGCAAAGTTTGTGTCAGGCAAATACGCGCCAACATTCTGCTCCGCCTTTTGGTAAGCCTGCTGCTGAAGAGGCGACAGATCAGCAACCATTTCGCCCGTGTATGGAGCGTAGGGGCGATTGGCCACATTGGTAGAGACTTGAATTTGATTGTAAATGGCATCTTGCAGCCACTTAGGCATTTCCTGCGTGCTTGTGACATAGGAGGTGGCCGCCTGTGGCGTACCCTGAAACAGACTGCCAGACATTATGCGACCCCCTTAAGATATGTCAGAGGCGACTTGGCGTCAGGGCTAAATTTACCCTTGACCAACGCCTTCCCCTTATGTTGCCGGATTTGATTGCGCATTTCATCTAGCTTTTTTGCGCCAGCCTTACTAGATCCATCGCCAAGCATCGCGACAGTCTCGGCGTCAATCACATACTCACCGTCAGAAAGCTTGGCGCTAATTGCATCCGATCGCCCGGTGCCGCCGCCCCTCACAAAACGAGACACCATGCTCAGGCCACCATGCGCCATCGGAGCGACATTGTACTCGCCGCCTGTAATGCGCGGCCAGTTGCGTGCCATAAATTGATTCAGCGTTAAGTTTGCAGCCGTGGCATCATTCTGCATCTTGGTCCAATCCCAAACAACGCCAGGCCGGTTGATGTATTCTTGCTGCGCGGCCGGCAGTGCTTGCGTTTGGGGCGGAGGTGCAGCCCGTCCGCCACCTTGCGATGCCAGCAGCGCGCCGCCCGCAAGAAGGGGCGCAAGATTGCCGCTGAGAAGGCCACCCAAGCCAGAGGATTGGCCGCCGCCGGCAGCAGGGCCACCAGTCGTTGCCGGTACTGCGGGTTGATTAAGCAGCCGAGCCAACGGGCTTTGTTCTTGCCTTACAAATTCAACGGCATTGGCTTGCCGGTTAAATTGATACGAGCCAGGAACAGGAACCAATGAAGTTTGGCCAGTTCGCTCATCCAATCGGTAAACGCCCGGCCGCCCATCCGGCAAAACGCCAGTAGAGCCAGGAGCATTCATTGGAGTGCCGCCGGGTCCGCTTACCATGCCAGCAGCCTGCATGGCTTGACGGTCCATGGCCTCTTCAAAGCTTTGGGGTTGGTTCTGCATATTCTGAACCACGGATTGGGATGGCTTAGTTAAGCCAGCAACAAGACCCGTCAAAACGCCAGCAGCAGCAGCCTCGCCGGGCTTGGCCCCTGCCGTGAGGGCGGTGCCAAAGCCCGAGGTGCCCGATTCAATGAAGCGATCAGCGCCGGCACCAAAGCCCCCAAATTCGCCAGAAACTTCTTTGCCCAGAGCACCAGCGCCAGCGCCCAACGCGCCACGCAGGGCGCCGCTGAACGGGTTGCGGCCTTGGAGCGCCGCGGCGCCTGACCCGACAAGAGTGCCGCCTAAAATATTTGAGGTAGTCTCACCCAATCCCAAGCCCAGCCCCTCGCTGATCCCGGAGCCAAGAACATTGCCCAAGCCGCTGCCGATTGCGCCAGTTAATGCCCCCCGCAACGGGCTCCCGCCCGTCAAGTAGGACGTGCCGGCACCAAGAAGAGCGCCACCAAGGGAGGGCGCAATAAAGGGCACCAAGCCAGACAGGGTAGTGCCACCCAAAAGGCCGCCCGCAATGCTTGAGCCGATCGCCGTCCCAATCCCAGGGGCAAGAACGCTCAAGACAATAGGCGCAGCTGCCGCGAGAACTGGCCCCAAAGGCCCTAGGCCAAAATCCTTTTTCGCCCAGAAGGGCTTGTATTCACGCAAGCCAGTTTTGGGATTAATGGTGCCGGACCCGCCTGCTTGCCGGAGCATTTCAGCTTCGCGCGGATTGATGTGCGCCAGTTCGGTATCGCCGCCACGCCCAGCCGCCTGGAGGCGCCGCGCCGCGACAGCCAGGCCGCCACGAGCAAAGCCCTGCTCTTTCAGGCGATCCTGCAAGCCATACAGCGCGACCAAAAGCGAAATGATGTAAATCGGATCAAACTGAGCCGGCAGCGTATTTTCGTCAATTTCTTCGTCTTCAAGCGCCGCCTGGCGAACCTCGCCATACTTATCGGGGTTCTGGATCACAAACTCCAGAAGGGCGATGATTTGATCCAAGTCCTCTGGAGTGATGGGCATGTTGATGACCGCCCTCTCCATGGCGTCAATAGCCTGAGAAAAGCTTGGGTCAGACTGAGCCACTTGCATAATCTGATCGCGGATCGTCGCCATATTTCTACTCCAACGTCTGACAAAAACGCTCAGCCCACTCCCGCCAATTATCAAAATAATAAGGGATTGGGAAATTTTCTTTGAGCGTCATATTGTTAAGAAACTGCATGGCCCAATTCTGCCACTGGTCCTCAATATCCAAGCGGCCAAACGCACCATACGCATCAAGATCCAAGGAAATCTGATCTGCCCAATCCTGCAACCCAAGCCCAGTAGGGAGAGTGACGCGAACGCTCATCCCAATACCGTCCTGTCGCCGGTAGAAATATGGGCAATAATTTGACCCATCTGATAATCGCCATAGATTTCATTGCTTTCAAATCGCACCCGCAACTCACGGCGCTGCTCCTTGAGCATGACAATCTGTTCATGTGGCGTTGATGGGCTCTCGGGGAACGTAAAGATTGTGCTGTAAACCTCTGGAGCCCTTGCATTTGCTCGGCCAGTAACTTGCACAGTCATCGCGCCGCTCTGCACAAAGTCAGGCTCAATCGTCGTAATCCGCAAGTACTCGTTCTCGCCATTCACCAGCCGCGACAAGTCGGCAGTCTCAAAATATGACTGGATGGGGAAGATGTTCGGCCCATCATACTCGTCAGTCAGTTGCTCCTGAACCCAAGCCTTGTAGCCGTCCGCATTCTGAGTGACGCCCGCCAGAACCGGCGCCGCAAAGGAGTTTGCAAACTGGCCGGCAGAACGCCCGCCATTCGGCAACTCAGTATCGTACCAAGTGTTTTCGCGGACATTGTAGATGACGGCATGCGTGCATTCGGTGGCATTGCCACGCGGGTAACACCACCAAATCTCGCCATAACGAGGCACCTTAAAGACAAAGACCTTATTCTGCTGTGATTTGTTAAGACCATCAAAGAAGTAGTTGATATTCATATTGTTTGGCACTTCACGCACCACACCATTGAACATCATGAAGCGGTCAACGCCACACCAGAAAAACACGCCGTCATAGTCAATGACGCAGGTGGGAGACAAAATAGACGTGTCAGTCGCAATCACGTCAAACTGGAATATGGTAGCGCCACCGGTGAAGGTGGCACGGATAACCGCATCAAACGCCCAGAAAATGCCCGCAGGGGCACTCCCAGAACCAGCACGCAAGGGAAGGCCCTTGATGATCTTCTGGCCCCACACGCGCGCCAACCCGGCGCCAGCAGCCGTATCGCGAAGCTCTGTCGGCTCCCCAGGCTTGGACCAGCCAATAATCCCATCAGTGCCGTAGTAAAATAAATACGGGTGCAGGGAGACAATGCCGCCAGTGACATTCGCATCGGCCGGTAACGAAATTGACTTCAGCTTATTCGTCCCCAAAACATCGCCATAGAAAATCTGGCCACCCTGGTCATTGCAGATGCAGTCCAAATTTGGCGCAGCATGCGCAAGGAGGTAGTTTTGGTTTGAAGACGATTCGTACTGATAGTCAAACATCCAGATATTGTCGGCGCTTGCCGTGTAGGCAAATGACCCCCCGGCCATGTCGGTGTGCGTCTCTGTGATGGTGGTGGTCGTGACCGCCACTTGGTAGCTGTTGGGGTCCGAGCCGGCTGCAGCCGCCGCGCTAATCGTGATGACTGCACCAACGGCCGCCGCCGTGTATTCCGGCACAGATACATGGGCATTGATGTTAGCGGCAACCGCAGTCGCCGTGGTCGATAAGTTCGTCGTGAAGGCGACAGACCCAGACATGATGTTGACGCCGTCAACCGTGATCATATTCACAGACCCAGCAGCGCCGCCAGTCAATGTCACCGTCGCAGTTGCAGCAACATTGATGGGCGTCCTGTCAGTCACAACCGAACTGTTGAAGCTCCCGTCAATCGTGAATTGCTCAAGGTAATTTGCGCTACCAGATTGGCAGTAAACAAAACCAGCTTGGGTGAATGTAGACAAGCCGCGGCTGATTTCGCTCAGATATTTCTGAACCGAACGATAGCCGCCGATCTTGCGGGGCAACGCGCGCTGCCACCGCACCCACTGGCCGTCAACATAATTGTCGCCCTCAAAGCGCGTACCGTCTCGCTTAATGCCAGGCGTAGACTTGAGGACGACAGTCGTTGTCTTCATCAGAACGCGCCACCATCAATATTGCCGGCCTGCGCAATACCCAAGGCAGCCCAAGCCGAAGCCTGGCTGGCGGCCGTAAACAACGCGATGCCAGTCGAAGTGCCGCCTAGGTTAATGCGTGCGCCGCTCGCCGTGGTGGCGTTCGTGCCGCCCTGGCCAACAGTAATCGGGAAAGACACGCCTGCAGTGTCTGCCTCAAGAACGTCAGTGCCATCGCAATATAAGATAGAACGAGAACCCTGAGAAATACTAACGCTGGTGCCGCCACCAGATGGCGCAATTGTCAACGTAAATGCGCCAGTCGTCTGATTATCGACCCAATACTGCTGAATGGTCGCCGGAACGACGACAATGCGATTGCCAGTTAAAACACCACTAAATCGGTACGCAATCCGATTAAGCTCAGACCCTGTCAGGGTGTAAGTGCCAGTTCCGGCAACACTAATGACCGTATAATCAAACGCAAAAATTGCAGATTGCCCAAATCCAATGGTGTGGAAATTGGCGCCATCCGAAACAATAATGGCCGACTCATCCGGCTGGAAACTGAGCGTCGCAGAGCCATCAATCGTGATAATACCGGGCGGAGTGGCCACAATAGCGCCCGTGCCTGAATTGCGCAGGTAGAGAAACCAATTATTCCCCACCACTGAAGTGTCTGGCAGCGTAAGCACGCCACCCGCGCCGGTCCAATTATACATGAGCGCGCGGTCAGCAATGCCAGACGTGTAGTTGCTACTGAAAGTCGTGACCGGAACAGACTGACTGAGAAGAGTGCCAACTGCGACAATCCCATTGCCGGCCAGAGCAGAGGCATTTGCGACACTCGCCGCCGCGCCATACTGCAAAGACCGCCAAGTTCCTGCCGCCGTCGTGTTGCTGGCGACATAAACCTGCCAGAGCTCGCCGGCCGCAATCGTGACGACCTGCGTGCCAACGGCATTCTTGACCGTGAAGGTGCTCCCGCCGCGGTTATTGAATAGGATCGTATTGCCAGTGCCAGTCTTATTGGCAGCCGGCAAAATGACACTTAGGCCAGAGGTTGCCGGCGTGACATCAATAATCCTGGTCGCCAGATTGGTATTGGTGGAAGTCTCTTCCGGCCAGCTCAGCGTCACATCAACAGAAAGCGCAATCGAGCTGTAGCTGATTTCACTCGGGTAGATATTAGCGCCACCAAAAACGTCAGTGTAGATAGGCATCAGGCTTCACTCCTGTTGGCGCTGCGATCCATGATGCGTTTCAAATCCTCGCCGCTAATTGCCTGGGCCGCCCTGTCGTACAAAGCCTGCCACGTCTGCATGCGCTCGTCGCTCTTCAAGAATGGCGTCGCTTCCAACAGCGCCGCATAAAGCAACAAATCAGGCGCATATTCCGTCAGCCAATTCGTCTGAAACTCTTCACCCAACAGCGCAGGCTGCTCGTAATACAAAATCTCCAGAGTGCTTGCCGCGTCAGGCGTCGGCACAAGCAGCCAGTTCTGGAAGTCATAGTCAGCATAAAACTGTGGGGTGCCAGTCTCCACCTCATTCGGCCAGTAATTGCGGCAATACTCATAGGCGCGCGCGAAAATCGGCACGCCATTAAGCGTCATGCTGACAGTGTCGCGCCACCGATCTGGCTTCAAGTAGACCGCAACGCCAATCTGAAGTGGCGTCTGTATGGCCCGAATAAAGCCCTGGATCTTCAACTCGCGCGCAATTCGGCGCTCGCCTAATGTGATCAGGCGAGGCAACTGGTCGTAGACAATCTGGTCGCTTTCCTGCGTAAAGCCACGCTCAAGATAACGCCGCAGATCGACCAGCAAACTGTCGTAGGTCATTACATACGCCATGCTGACTCCGCCGGATTTACTCTCCGCAGCTGCTTCAGCTTGCGCCGTTTTTCAAATATAGCCCCTGCCTCATACCTAAGGCAAGGGAATTTACTACCGGGAATATTCAGGCACCTTCTGACAATTTGAGGGCCTCTTCTCGCACTTCCGCAACGCGCCGGGTCCAGCCCCGGCCAAAAGTCTCAAAAGTGCTTAGGCTCTCAAGATAGTGTTGCCGGTAGGCTTGGTAGGCGTCTATGGCACTCTGCTGGCCCATGAGCTGCACCCAGGCCTTCGCCTGCGCAAGCGTGTTGGCCCCAATTGCTCCGTCAGTCACCGCCCCACAGAGGCTTTGAAGAGCCTTTGCCGCCCGGCCTGGGCCAGAATTGACGGCAAAATCAAACATGCAAGACGCCAAACCGGGTGATATGGCGGCCACCTCATCCCCGCGGATCTTGGCCCAATACCCTTTGCTGTAGAGGGCCTCCAGGTGTTCGTCTGGGATGTTCCGCAATTCATCCTTACTTGCCGGCCGCCCGAGCCAGTCGGAGTACGTTTTGAGCGTCACCCCCTTCATGGTCGCGCCGCCTGGATCATCCTTGTGGTCGCTCCAAAGCCCCTCGTGCTTCAGGACAGACTTGAGAACCTTGGGGAACAATTCGCTCATTTGTTTCCATTCCTGCGCAGGGCTTCATCCTTGGCTTTAGAGCCCGCAGAAGAGCCAAAATAATAGGCCACAACGCCGCCCCAGGCCGTCCCTAGGGTGCCAAGCATGACCAACATAGCCTCAGACCCGCCATGCTGCGGCAGGCCATTTCGGAGCATGTAGAACAGCACACCGAAATAGCCGCCCGTAATCAGCCCCGCCAAAATTCGCGGCGTCCAGTCTTTCGTGGCGACTTCCCGATCGCGGGCGCTGCCGCGGTCTGCGCTAGCAATGCGCTCAAGGTCTATGTCCAACTCG
>Ga0209357_1001187_pt1 | contig 10579 bp, 14 predicted proteins | sample LauGreFBDMM110SD_2_FD_187573 | JGI IMG/M metagenome (GOLD analysis project Ga0209357, IMG submission 187573) | Freshwater lake microbial communities from Lake Michigan, USA - Fa13.BD.MM110.SD (SPAdes) (version 3) | ecosystem: Environmental > Aquatic > Freshwater > Lake | place: Lake Michigan... | reverse complement strand
GAACCTACGGTCATCAGAATCCGCGAAGCGGATTCCAGACCCGAACCCCTCCCTTTTGAAGCGATTAACCTGGATGTTTTTTACACCTTTTCTCATTTAAACCCTTGAAGAATTAAAATGGGACATTTTACACCTTTGCACATTTATAATATGGTCTGCATAATGGTGCCTTTACAAATACCACCCTACCCATTTTACGGCCTATCGGCCGTTTGCTTTGCCAAACTTTGTTCGAAAAGAGAAGAGTCTTATGTAAACCGCCCTCAAAAAAATAATCGGGGCATTTTTCCATTTGTATGAAAATGGTGTGAAAAAATTGGTTTTTCATTGAAACCACCCCAAAATGCCTGGTCATTTAGTTTATTATTTTCTGAAAGGGTTAATATGAGAAAGCATTATATTCATGCTGTATTAATATTGACCTTGTTGTTTTTAATTTATGTATATTCATAAAGGGAATACTGTTGTTCATGCAATACTTCAATTTTACAGAAAAAATAAACTATATAATATATAACAATGGCGCGTTCAATAAAAATAAAATCTAGGCGAAAATTACGTAAAAGCAGAAAACAACAAGGTGGTGGAATACATTATGACCAATATTTACAACAGGCTAAAAATTATATTTTTGCAGCTCAAGAGAATTATTACCCAACAACCGATAATGTGTACGGATCCTCTTTTTGGGCCAAAGCCGAAGACCCAATAAAGATACCAGGACAGGGCATGTATATTGGAAAATATTATTTATGGTCTCTTTATTGGAAACCAATAATGAGTGGCACTGGAATGCTAACTAGTTCTGAAACAGATGAAAAAACTGGGCTCCCAAAATTTATAAAAGAGGGAGACTGGAAAAACAATAAAGAGAATGGACATTTTATAATATTGTACGGAAATGGAGACGTAGTTAGTTCGGTTCATATGAAGAATGGCTTTGCTCGCCCAAGTCGGACAAAAGAAGGGAGAAAAGGTGAAGGAGATTTAGCCAGTGAGTATATTTATTCAAACGGACAAAAATATGAAGGAGATTTAATATTAAAAAGTGGTAAAATAGTTCCAGCAAATGATTTGACACCCCCAAGAACAGTTTTTAATTTTGCTCCAGGACCAGAAGTTGTGTTTACAGGAGAAGGAAAAACTATTAAAATCCCTCCTAGAAAAGCTGAACGAGGATTTCGTATGTCACAAGACCCCGATTTTGAGCCTCGCGCCCCCCCAAATTCCCCTAAAAGCGAAAAAGTAGTTGTTCGCAGAGGTACTGGTTTGAGAGGACGTGTTTCTAAAATAAGAGAATCTCGTTCACCTACGGTTTCTCCGATGGATAGACAGAAAGAATTGGAAGATGTTAGAAGAATAACCGCAATGCAAACACAAAAAACAAAATTGGAACCTTTAACCAAAAAAGCTGTTCTTCCACCTATAACAACAAGAAAAGGAGGTAATAGACGAAACGACAGTAACGCAAAAAAGACTAGAAAAAATAGAACGTTAATATAGAACATTTAATTTTGATAATAATCGTCCCATTTTAAATCTTCAAGGGTGTAAAATGCCCAATTTATAAAAAAATTACATAAAGGTATTTTGACAATATAGTATAATGGCAAATACATTGAAAGTAAATGATATCGTTATTATAGAAAGAACCGATTTAGGTGCTGAACGAATTCCATTAAACTATAGACACTATATAAACGAAAATAATTATATTTATCGGGCTAAAATAACTAATATATGTGAAAGCAAACCTTATCACCGAATTAAACCTATTCCTTTAACAGATAACGAAAAAGATGATTTTATTGGAAGTAGAAAAGGTTATAAGTCAAAAATTTATAGAAAATGGGCATTTTAAATGAGAAAAGGTGTAAAGCGATAAACTGTGGTGCTCTTTATTATAAGGGAGGGGTTCGGGGAACCGTAGGTTCCCTGAGTAGGTTCCCTGACCTGAAGATGGCTTGCTCTATTTTTGTCCTACATACTGGGCAATCGTATTTGCCTAATTTCAGTCGATCGTTACATGTTTTACAGATACAGCTATGTGCACAAGGAATAAAGACATACTCGCTTTCCGCCGATAAACAAACCACACATTCTCCCGAATCATATATCGTCATGCCCGCCAAATTAATTGCGGGAGTTGGTGAAATAATATCTTTTACTTCTTGCTCCGTCATAACGATAATATTTGACCGCTTTATAGAATAAAACGGTTTGCTCGATTCTATTCCCGAGATTTTAATATCCCCGTCATTCACTTTGTAATAGGCGCCCGATCTACGAATATCTTTAGGGAACATACAATTATAGTTATTGTTGTAGACATTGGTATACACCGCGTTTTCAGAATTGATAAAACAATGGAATTTTATACGAAGCTTACTTTTTTCGTATACGCATTTCAAAATAATCATTCTTGCGTTAAATTCTAAATATATTTATACACTATATATTTATATTTCTATTAGTATGACGTGTGAAATTAATATTGTTTACTATACCTTTATCAATCTGGATAAAAATTACAAAATGATAATTCAAGGCCAGTTAAATGAAGTCGTTGTTTCGAATATCGGAACAAGATCTAAATTGTTTATTGTAATTTCGTGCGAATACCCGGAATTGGTAGATGATTTGAAAAACGCAATAACAGAACAATTATCAGACACAAATGTAAATTATGAATTGACAATAGAACCTAAAAACTTCTTTGAGTATTGCGGAATAAAGAAGGTTTATGATTTAGCAAAAGCGGAACCAGATAAATATTATATTTATTTTCACGGAAAAGGAATGCTTAACGAAAATGGTGAAATGACAAAAACTGGAAGAACCAAAACGAATTTGTCATTAACGCGGTCTCATTTGCATCCTTGGGAAAATATATTGAACTTATTCAAGGGAAATGAAAATATCGTAGTTGCATCATCATTTTTAGGTCCAAGAGTCGGATGGTTTAATTTTTGGTGGGCTTCGGGAAAATATTTGTCTACGTGCGAAGACCCCAAAATTTGTATGAACAATCGTCATTATTATGAAGGCTGGCTTTCCTCAGGAAGAGTTGAAAATGAACTTTTTTATAATTTGACCGAAAATGATTACACACAATATCAACCACATAAAGCGATTGAAGAATTAAAAAAAACGTGGCCTCCTCTTAGTGAAATATATGATATATAATATATATCAGGAAATGAGAAAATCGTTAAAAAACAGGACAATTCGTAAGAAAAGGATTCCAAAAAAGAATCCAAATAAATCGCAAATCGTTCACGTGTTCATCGAAATGTTGAATATTGTCAAGTTGTATCACTGGAAAACGACGTCATACGCGCAACATAAGGCGACAGACGAATTATACGCTACATTGAATGAACACGTAGATAAATTCGTAGAAACAATGTTAGGGAAAGACGGATCGAGGATCGAACAGTGGGAAAGAGAAATCGACGCGGTCCAGTATAATAATACAAACGATTTCAAGTCGAGGATTCATGAATATCGCGATTTTTTAATCAAGCTCAATGATTACTTTGATGAAAAAAGGGATTCTGATCTCATGAGCCAAAGAGATGACATTTTAGGCGACTTGAATCAGTTTTTATATTTACTCACATTCAAATAGGCCAAAGCGCCACGCAATCCAGGCAATCTCCTAAGCTCTACCGGCCATTTTCCGTTGATTTGAAACGAATAATTCGCAAACGCTCTTCGTCGAATCATTTGGTTTCTTTCCTTGAGAATTCTGCGCCAAGTTCTTTGTATAAGTCTGATCCAATGTGTTTTCAAAACAACCGAATATGTAGTATCGGGTCGAATATGTAACTGCATAATATGTAATACCGGGCTTCTTACTTGGACACAACTATAACTGGAAAGATAATATATCAATTCTCTCTGGCAATAGTTTTGAAATGTCTTATTTGATACGGTCGCTGCCATAACGAGTTCCTGCGAATCGAAATGATGGATCCCAATGTAGTAATTGGCATCTATTTTATCTTCATCTCCAGGTTGATCGTAATCATAAATATCATCGAATAGATCCATTGCATTCTCCGAATTAACGGATTCATTATCCGTATCTTCGTTCATTGTTTACGATATTCTATTCATTGTAAACCAGATTCAATTTTATACCCTTATAATATATAATGTCAACATCATCAAATGCATCAACCTCGTTAATCGGAATCGATACGGAAAAGAACAAAGAAGAAAAGAGGAAAAATCCCGTACAATATTATGTGAAATTCTCTTTTGCTCTTACCTATATTTTGCTTTTGACCACGGGAACCATTACATTTATAGAAGCCATTAGAACACAGACGCCCGCCATTCGCAATATTTTAAATTTGGAAACGGCAATCTCTGTTATAGCGGGATATTTTTACTCAGTTTTTGTCGCGCAGATTGATAAATTTGATCAGGATGATAAGCCGATAGACTGGAAAGACATTAGTAAAACGCGTTATGTTGATTGGGCTATAACTACACCTCTCATGCTTCTCGTTTTATGTTCGGTTCTTGGATTAAATGCGAATGTAAAAGTGAAAGGATTGACTATATTATCCATCATTGCGCTCAATTACATGATGTTATACACCGGATATTTAGGCGAGGTCGGGACGCTGGGTCGTTTTGCTGCAATGGTTGCAGGATTCATTCCGTTCATTGTATTATTTGCCATAATATTTATCGTTTTCGTTTTGCCCAAATACGTTTATGCGAATTATGTATTATTTAGTGTCTTTGTCTCAATCTGGGCTCTCTATGGCCTCGTGTACTTGTTGTCAGAAGAATATAAGAACATTGCCATGAATATTTTGGATTGTATAGCGAAATGTTTTGTCGGAATAGGATTATGGGCATACTATACTAAAATAATAATTTAGTTATATATAAGGCATGGCGAACGGTTTTCCTGTTCAAAAGTTCGCGGTGGTTATGGCATTTTATGCTATACTTGCGTGCGTTATAATGCCCGTTTTGTTCTATTATCTTATGGCGAAGACAGTTTCGTCGGCCGGAAACGGATTTATTTCGGGAAGTGTAGTTTCTGTACTATTATGGGTTTTTGTGGGCTCTAAATACGTGAAATAAAAGGCAAACATATTATATTACATTAGTATATAATATGGATGAACGTGAAGTGAATGCTTCTTATAAATTACTGCAACGCGCCAAAAAATTCCCATCACAAATTGCAAATATTGAGCGATTGAAAAAAACGGTTACACCAAAACAAAATATGGAGCTAAAAGCTTTGTTGGTGGGCGCGTCAAAGCACGAAGGTTCCCTCTTAACCGCTTCTCTTCGGACTTTAGATAAAAAGATAGATAAAATCGATTCTAGTATGTCAAAAGAAAGCATGGCCAACGAGGAACGCGTTAAAAGTCTAACTGCTAATGCAAAGATTAAACGTTCTTTATCTATACGTCATCGTAAACTGAATAATAAATTCAATAGAACAAAGAGATCTAGACGATCAAGCCTGAGTCCGATTCAAGAAGGATCGAGAGAATCAGGTAGTAAATCACCTTGGAGAACGGTTCCTTCCAATCCTAAAAAAGTAAGGTTTTTCGGGCTATTTTAAACATAGAGACTCTGTGACATCGTAACGTATTTCAAAATGAGTCCGTCCAGTTTCGACAGTTTATTTAGTAGTTCAATCTTGCCATATTCCTCGGCCACGGAAGAAAGCTCTTTCGCAATGGTGCTTATCTTCAAAACGGCTTTTACGAAATCACCCACAGAAATTCCCTTCTCCTGAAGTCTGGATTGTATGAACCATTTACATTCTTCTTCGCTTTCGCACTTTGCCCATTCCATGGCAAAATCGGTCATGTCGTAATTTAGCGCCGACTTGTAATCAAATCCGGTATTGACAGTTTCGTCAAATTCGATCGTTTCGTATCGATCGAATAAAGCACGGAGTTTCAAAAGTTGCGCTTTTAGAACGGCGTCTTCTGATGTCACGTACCAGTTGCGGTGATCTTCGTCTACTTTTACATCGGTAAAACACGCAAGTAGTCCGATTAGTTGCTCAGGAGAATAAGACGAAAAATCGTGCTGATCGTTCATGAATTGCGCGAATATGAGGGAATGAATTTCGTGTATATTGGATGCTATGGAGCCTTTGTCAGTGAACCCAAAGACGCCCGATTCGTCTCTTGATAAAAACCCTTGTTTCACGAGAACCGAACAAAGATTTTCTACATTTCGCTCGATATACGTGTCGATATGTTCTGCTGCACGGTATTCCTTTTCGTAATCTATCTTTAGTTGATTGAACGACCTTACTTGATGGACGTCCGTTTTAATATATCGATATTGATCTACAAAAGATGTCAGTTTTCGCTCTAGCTCCTTGCGTTTTTTATTCACCGCGGTTTTAAGAGATTCTTCCGTTTCCAAATACGAATTACATGCTTCTAGTGGAGTTTGTAATCTATCAATAATTCCAGCGGATCTCTTATACATTTCGGATAGATTTTCCAGGGATTTTGTGGCGTCCGCTTTTTCCTTCGCCAATTCTTGTGAAATCATACTTTTTTCAACGAATTGGACGAAATCTGATAGTAAAACCCTACCGTTTTTCACCAAATTCAAAACGACCGAATAGGATATCCGGAACTTGGAGACCAAATCTTGTGGTTTTCCGCAAAGAATGGCTTGATAATCCGTCTTTGTCAAAAACGGAAACAAATTATTACAATGAACCACGTATCCAATTGTGTCGATGCCGCGCCTTCCTGCGCGCCCCGCCATTTGTGTATATTCATGGGACATCAAATAACGTTCCGTATGTCCGTCGAATTTGGACAGATTAATAAACGCTGCGGTTTTGATGGGACAATCCAGACCGATGGCGAATGATTCTGTTGCAAAAAGGAATTTGATATATTTCTTGGTAATCATGAGCTCCACGATTTCACGCAAGACGGGGATCATTCCTGAATGATGAATTCCAATTCCTTTTTCCAAAAGACCGACGACCTGATGATATTCGGGGAGTTCCAAGTATTCATGTGCATTCGGAAGACGCCTGACGATTTGTTCGCATTCTCTACGCACGTTGTATCCCACTTTACTATCGTCTTCTAACAAAGGAACAGTGATTTCGGACGCGCATAATTCGACCAATTTCCTGGAAAATACGAATCCGATGGCGGGGAGCATATCATGATCACGTAAATGAAGCGCGAGTCCGTTCAAAATATGTTTTCTTTTTGCATAGAGTTGGCGCTTATCGAACAATTCAGTCATTCGTTTTAACGTATTGAACCCGGTGTCTTGGAACTCGCCGCGATCGTTTTGCAAAAGTACTAGTTTTTGTGTGTTTTCTCGTACATCTTTTTCTAGCGCTTTATCTTTCAGATTCTTTATGAAACCTTCGGTTGCCGCAACGTATCCGTAATGACTGAGAGGTACAACGCGCTTTAAAGTCGAAGCCAAATAAACTTGTTTTGATTCATCACCGCGCTCGCACCATAGAGCAAATCGCTCGGGATTGTCGATGGTGGCGGACAACATCACCATTTGGATATGTTTAGGGAGCATGAGAATCGTCTTTTCCCAGGTTTGTCCGCGATCGGCATCGTTGATATAATGCACCTCATCGAATATAACGCACGCTAGGTCATTCTGAATATCCATTTGAAAAGAAAGGGTGGAAGATTGTGTATTTTCATTGTCTAGAAAAAGACGGTTCATGAGAATTTCGGTGGTCATGATGAGGACATCGGCATCCGGGTTGGTTTTAATATCGCCCGTCATTAAGCCAAAGGAAATATCGGGATACTTTTTCGTAAAATCATAGTATTTTTGATTGGACAAAGCTTTTATGGGACTGGTATAGATGAGTTTTTTCTTACGTCTGGTTCCTTCTTTTTCATTAAGGACGAAATCTTTCGTAAAGTGCTGTATCGCAAATTCGGCCGGCAAAGTTTTACCCGACCCCGTATGCGCGGTGACTAAAACATGATGCCCCTCCACAATAGCCTCAATTGCATATTTTTGGAAATCACTGAGGGGATATGGATACAATTCAAAATAGGAATTCATTTTTGAATTGTCTGGATATTGACCGGCGCATACTTTAACCATTGTTTACTATATATTATAGCGTTATATCTTTATGTTTTTATAAAAATAATAATATGTATAGATACAATATATGGATTATCCGGGCAATACAGAGTTGGAAGTTTCGCAAATGAGGCATTATCCACAGAATCGAGGGGACGAAATGTATGGTGTAGTAAACGGCTTATTTTATGGACAAAATGACCGCGTCGATGAATTAAACACCAGAATTCTCTCTCGCAATCGAGCGGATCATGCTCTTCCTCCGAATTTTGATCCAAGACCGGTTCAAACAAAATACGTGAAATTCCCGACACTCGATAATTACAGAAAACCGATCGTACAAATCGAAAGTAACTACGATTATGGATTGGAAACCAATTTTACGCCGCCATTAATGTCGGTAGGTCCCGTTTCCGGATTTTTGAATCGGGTGAATACGGAATCGACCTTGCGAAATCAATATTTTGCATTACAGAAGGGTGCCGACCAAGGTATATACGTTCCGGATAAATACAGTGATTTATATCGTGTTCGTATCCCTTACATAGAAGGCGAACAAACACATCCTCTTTTATTTGAAAATGCGCAATTGGACCAAACCGTACATCCGAATGTTGCAAGCGAGCCGAACGTAGGTGCGGATATGTTTAATAATAATACGCGGACGCAATTGAAACAATTAACGGTCCCTCCTGATTCTTCGCATTCTGTGACATATAAAGGATAATTTATACAATATTGTGTTTATTCTTCACCTCCGTCGGATTCTACAGGAGGAGAAGAAGTATTGACCGATTCAGCAGTTTGTACGGGAGCTTAATTCAGCTGAAGATTTAATCCATTGCTTGTTGATTGAGGACTATTATCATCGTATTCTATTGTGAATTCTTTTCCGCTATATCCAGTATCACTATTTTGAATATTTATTATTTTTCCATTTTTATTAACTTCACCAAACACTACAACCTTATTATTTATTTCTACTTCTTGTACAACTTCAAGGTTGTCAAAAGTTCTGTCTCCGTATTGTACAAATCCGTCAAGGTTACGTTTTCCAATGAAAGGTGCACCGCCAGTAGCCATTCTGAACCAAGCAATACTACCCGGTCCATTGATTGGTGGATTCGTTGCTCCTTCTCTAATTTTGAAACTCTGATATAAATAAACCGCTAAACCGAACATTGCAACAAAAGCAAAAATATAATACCAAGACAAACCCTTGGTTATTTTGAAATTACGCATTTTACGCATTATAGATTAATTGGAGAAAATTAAATTAATCGACGATAATGATGTAAATCTTTCGAGTAACCGTTTGTAGCATATTGTTCAATTCCGGATCTTCGACTTGAATCGTTTTTCCTGTTTCTGATACACCCATGATCGTACTCATCTTTATAACATTTCGACTCTTGTACAAAATGTTATATCCCACGTATTGATCCGCCGTCTCGCTTTCCAAAAGTTGTAGCCGCATTTGAGAATGATTTGAAATTGTAAACGGTGTAAAAATCATTCAATTTTATCATAGGTTAATATATATATGTATCAAGCTGTATTAAGTTTAACAAATCCGAAACACTATTGGTTTTATAGTTTATTGGTTTTAGGAATTTTATTAACATTAATCACCTTTTATAATCGTCGCGATTTTTCTCGATTCCATGAAGGATTCGATCAGGGGCATCGTTTTGTTTTAAAACAAAACTCCGAAGTATACGACGATTTCTACGCCAATATTTACGATCGGCTCATGCTTCCCGAAAAGAGAGTAGAATTCGAGATCGACCAGATTATAAAAATGACGGAACCTAATCCCAAATTCAGTGCGATCCTGGATATTGGAAGCGGAACGGGTGAACTAGTGAACCGTTTACAAAAGAAGGGGTTCGACGTCTATGGCATCGACAAGTCCCAAGATATGGTGGATCATTCCTTGAAAAAAAACTCGGAACTGCAAATCAAATGCGACGATGCGACTAATTCCATGGCCTACGAAAACGCGAGTTTTACACACATATTATGTCTTGGATTAACTATCTACCAGTTCCCCGATAAACGCCAGTTTTTCCAGAATTGCTATTCGTGGTTGAAATCCGGAGGATATTTAGTAATACATTTGGTAGATCGCGATCATTTTGATACGATTATTCCCGCAGGCAAACCGCCTCTCGTGGATTCTCCTCAAAAATATTCGAAACAGCGCATTACGGATACGATTATCGATTTTATCGATTTCCACTACAAATCCGTGTTCCAGTTCAAAGATTCGGATAAGACGGCGATCTTGAAAGAAACGTTTACTGATGGAATAACCAAGAACGTACGCCAAAACGAATTGGTTCTTCATATGGAAAATGTGAATGATATTTTGCGCATTGCCAGCGGAATAGGGTTCTTGGTAAAGGCGCAGGTGAATATGTTGCACGCTATTGGTGATGATTATCAATATATAATTGTCTTGGAGAGACCCCAATAGGGG
>Ga0209357_1001184_pt1 | contig 10593 bp, 9 predicted proteins | sample LauGreFBDMM110SD_2_FD_187573 | JGI IMG/M metagenome (GOLD analysis project Ga0209357, IMG submission 187573) | Freshwater lake microbial communities from Lake Michigan, USA - Fa13.BD.MM110.SD (SPAdes) (version 3) | ecosystem: Environmental > Aquatic > Freshwater > Lake | place: Lake Michigan, USA... | reverse complement strand
CGCAGTGGGCAAATCTAAGGCCATGGACTTGGCTTTAACAGCCCGCATGATGGACGCCCAAGAAGCCGAGCGCGCAGGCTTGGTGAGCCGCGTGGTGCCTACCGAAAAATTGATGGAAGAAGCCTTGGGCGCTGCCCTGGTCATTTGCGGCATGGGCCAATTGGCGGTGATGGCGGCCAAGGAATGCGTCAACCGCGCCTTCGAAAGTGGCCTGAGCGATGGCGTGATGTTTGAGCGCCGTTTGTTCCATTCGATGTTTGCAACCGAAGATCAAAAAGAAGGCATGGACGCATTTTTGAACAAGCGCGCACCGCAATTCGTGAATCGTTAAGTCGTAGCGCTCGTTGCAAAACACACTCATCACAGCGCCCATCGTTCCGACGATTTGGCGCTTGACCCTCCCCAACCTTTTAGCCATGACCGCCGGTACGCTGGTGAGCATTGCTGAAACTTGGTATGTGGGGTATTTGGGCACCATGTCCTTGGCCGGCATCGCCTTGGTTTTTCCATGCATCATGTTGCAGCAAATGTTGTCTGCAGGGTCTATGGGAGGCGGTATTTCGTCGGCTGTGAGTCGAGCACTTGGCGCCAACGATCTGGGCAAAGCCAATGCGCTGGTGTTGCATGCCGCCCTGATCTGTTTGGGCATGGGCTTATTCTTCACGTTCATTTTCATTGTTTGGGGCGAACCTATTTTTCGCTTGCTAGGGGGTCAGGGCGAAGCACTGTTGCAATCTTTGGCCTATGCGAATGTGGCGTTTTGGGGCGCCGCGAGTATTTGGCTGACCAACGGTTTTGCTTCTGTCATTCGCGGATCTGGCAACATGAAAACGCCCTCCTTGGTGTTGTTGATAGCTTGTGTGGCACAAGTGACCTTGAGCGGTGTTTTGGGTTTGGGTTGGGGGCCTATTCCAAGTTTCGGCATGGCAGGCATTGCCATGGGATATGTCATTGCGTTTAGCGCAAGCACCCTGTATTTGTTTGCCTATTTGCGCTCTTCTCGCAGCATGCTGCGCTTGAGCTTCAAGAGCCCATTGTCAAAACCTTTGTTCATGGATATTCTCAAAGTGGGCGCCATGTCTAGCTTGTCTACTTTGCAAACAGTCGCCACGATTTTGATTTTGACGCGGCTCATTTCAAGCTTTGGACCCGAAGCCTTGGCAGGTTATGGCATTGGCACACGTCTGGAGTTTTTGTTGGTGCCCATGACCTTTGCATTTGGTGTGGCCTGTGTACCCATGGTGGGCATGGCTTTAGGTGCGCAACTTTTTGAGCGCGCCAAAAAAGTGGCCTGGGCTGGCTCGCTCATGTCTGCAGCATTGATAGGCGGTATCGGTCTGTTGGTCACTGTTTGGCCTGGCGTTTGGTCTGAAATGTTCACGAGCAACACCACCGTTTTGTTTCATGCCCATCAGTATTTCAAATGGGTTGGCCCTTGTTATGGTTTCTTTGCAATTGGTTTGTGCCTGTACTTTGCATCGCAAGGCGCAGGGAAGCTATTGGGGCCCGTCCTGGCAGGCACCTTCAGGCTGGTTGTGGTGGCTGTTGGTGGCTACTGGCTCATCCAAAACAATGGCAGCATAGAGCAACTGTTTATGCTCATTGCAGCAGGCATGGTGAGCTTTGGCTTGCTCACTGCAGTAGCGGTTTGGAAAGTCAGCTGGGCTCGGTGAATTGAAGTAGCGGCTTCAGGCCTTTTGGATTTGAAAAACAGGGCGACGCTCTCCCACTTGAGCGCCCTTGATGTTTAGAATTGCCTGAGAACGCCAAGCCCCTAAAGCTTCACGCTGCTGGGTATCCAACCACCCCAACTGATCAAGCGCTTCAATGGTGGCCGCAAACAACGCCACTTTATTGCCATCGGCAATCTTCAAAGCCAACGCTTGCCCTCTTGAACGACTGGCCACCACTTGCACGCCGTCAGCACCTACCTTGGTCACCCAATCGCCGCGCCCTGCGTGCATGAGGTCTGCATCGTTTCGTCCAGTACCTGACACAAGTTCGGGATGCGCCGTCATGGCTTCGCCCAAAAGTTTCAAACTGTTGCCATACGTTGAATCAGACTCAGGCTTAGCCAAGCGGGCATAGGCTCTAGCCAAACTGGACAATGGCATGGCAAAGTTGGGAGCTGAGCAACCATCCACACCCCAAGCCATGTCCTTTGAATCGACACCCGCCACTTCGGCCACCGCTTTTCTAACCGCCTGCTGCAGCGGGTGGTCTAACTCTGTGTAGCTTTCTGTGGGCAACCCATGCAGAGCGCAGTAAGCCAAAAAGCCACTGTGCTTGCCGCTGCAGTTGTGGTGCCGCTCGTCGTATTGAAAGCCATCGGGCAAGGGCTTGTCGTTGAAGCTAAATCGATAAGGCACATGACAGCCGCAACGCAATTGCTGGTAGCGGGTGCCGCTCTTTTGAAGAATGGAAGAGACCTGCGCCACATGCATGTCTTCACCATTGTGACTGGCACACATGAGCGCCAGTTCTTGCGAGGTAAAGCCAAATTGTTTGACGCCACCACTTTGAATCAGAGGCAAAGCTTGCAAGGCTTTTAGAGTGGAACGTGTAAAACACATCCAATTTGGATTTCCAGTAGACGCTATCAATTTGCCATGTGTGTCAGTGACGGCCAATGCGCCCATGTGCAAGCATTCAGAAATGCCGTTGCGGGTGAGCTCAATCATGGGGACGAAGTTCATAGCGCCTTTGTCAAATGGATCGATGCGAACGGCGTATTGACCAGCCTTTCAAGGCGCGGCAACGCACCTGAAACCCACATAACCCACTCGCGTGTCTCTCGGCTTGGTGGCCACATCATCGGCCACCTGTCTGCTGGCGTCGTACCACCACGAAGCCCCACGGGTGACTCTCTCGTCACCACTGCCTGTGTCAACCCATTCCCAGACATTGCCGCCCATGTCATACAAACCATTTACCCCGGGGCGCGTTGTCATGACGGGCACATGTCCTGTTCCGCGCCACAGTGACCCCCCGGGTGCTGTCCCCTTCAAAGAAGTGCAGCCTTCAAGACAATGACTTTGGCGCGCACTGTCACCATTCGGATAACGATAACGCTTACCTGAAATAAAACCGTCTGGGGCTTGCGATCTTTGTTCAACAAAAGCGGCATTGACCCATTCGCTGTCGCGCGGCAAGCGCTTGCCTTCGTGTTGACAAATTTTTTGAGCCTCATCAAATGTGAGATGAACTGCTGGCTCATTGTCTTGCGCTGGAATTCCGAAGGGCGCACGCCAAGTCCAACCTTTTTTCAGTACAAAGCCAGACTCATAGATAAAGCCACCGCCTTCTTTTTCAGCGCGGCTGACGAAACCCGTGCTTTTCGCATAACGTTTGACCTGAGCCACACTCACCTCGTGGGCGTCCCACATCAGACCGTGCACTTTGAGCTGCGTGCCAATTGGCAAGTTGGTTGGTGCTTGGGCTTGGGCTTGATTTTGTGTTTGTGTTTGAGCTTGCGCCAACACAGCCACACTCAGACCCAAACAGAGTCCAAACAGGTTCAAAAGCAGTGAGATTCTGCTGATGCAACTTGGCATTTTGAACTCGGGATTTTGAAATTAGAGCTTGCGGGCAACCCAAAATGTGGCGCCCTCTGAGCCATAAAGCTCAGAGTGCTCTACGTCGCGCGCAATGAAGAAACCTTGACCCGCTTGGTAGGTCTGTACCCCTGAATCAAAAGTCAATTGCACTTGGCCCGCACTGAGCTGCACCTTGACGTCAAAGGGGTGGGTGTGATTGCCAACCGCGAGGTTGGGCGCCCACTCTTTTTGGACAACCTCGTCAAAGCCGTCTTCCATGGCTTGCGCAGTGAATTCCGTCAAATTGGCATGTGATTTCATCATTGAAAACAGATTGACTGTCCGTAGATTAAAAGATTGATCCTACCCAATAGTTTATTTTCTGTCTTTTGATCTGGCAACTGGGTGGCGTAAACCAAAACCCGACCTCAGACGTTAAATTGTTATTCACAGGAGACCGCCATGAAAAAACTGCTTGTTTTAATGTTTTTAGCCTTTAGTGCATCTGCCATGGCTCAGCACCAGGGTCACGGCCCAGGTTCTAGACATGGTCACGGCTTCAAACAGGGGCATAGTTGGCACGGTGGGCATGGCGGGCATGGCCATTGGGCGCGTGGTCACTCGGGGGCTTGGAATTGGGCGGTCCCTGCTGCCATAGGTGGTTTGATCATTTATGAAGCTACCAGACAACCCATCGTGGTTCAGCCCAATCCTGTGGTCATTCAGCAGCAATCGCTTGTCAACCCCCAAGCCAATCCCACTTGCACCCCCTGGACAGAAGTGCACAGTTCAGACGGCACCATTACCCGAACACGCACTTGCACTCAATAGTGCATTGAAGGTAATCCGTTTAAATGACTTAGGGTCGGCGGCCTTCAACCTTCACAATGGGAGGTGCAATGTCAACCATGCCATAGGGCCCCGTCACCTCTCCGGAAAGCGCATTGCCATTCACAAGGGCCTTGACTGACTTTAAAAGCCCGTCTTCATTGATAAAGCTGAAATGCAGCATGGCGCCCTCCATGCGCGCACCCAGCACATTTTGGGTTTTCCCACGCATGCTGAGCGATCCACCCAACCTTTGAAAAGATTGGTCTAGCTTCACTGTGGCCAAACTTTTTTCATCCAGCCCCGACAAACTCCAAAGACCGGCCACGTTGGCTGGCACTGTCCAAAAGTAGCCTGTAGCGTTGCTAGCGGTAATGACCTCATCGGGTTCCCAATCAGCCATTGAAAAGTTGTGTGAAAGCACACGGGTGCCAGGCTTCATGGCCAAGATGGCGGGGCGAAGCTGTGCGTTCAACTCTTCCAACAAATACATGGTGACCACCGTGGCTTTGGAGAAGTCTTCTTTGAAGATATCGCCGTGCACAATGCGCACGCGATCGGCAACCCCGGCCCTTTGTGCGTTGCGCTGCGCAAGGGCTGCCAAATCTTTGTTGTACTCAATGCCCCAAGCTCGAGCACCAAAATGGCGAGCGGCTGCAATGGGAATCTTGCCATCCCCTGCGCCCAAATCAACCAATTCATCTTGAGGGCCCACTTTGGCAGCCTGCAACATTTTGACAATCAGGTCATCGCCCGTGGGCAACCACATGACGTCCTTGCCGTTCTGGCCTCGCTTGGGCGAATAAGTTTCGGGCTGCAACACACTGCATGCTTGAAGAAATAAAACTGCGCACAAAATCAGGCTGCCAAGGCCCAATGTGCGGTTGATGTTGGGGTGAGTCAATTGCATTTGAAGAGTGAGTCTTTATGTAAAGACCGTATGGTCTTTAGTCGCCAGTGATTTTTCTTTCGCGAATGATGGCGCCAAATCGTTTGGAATCATCACTGGCACGGGTTCCAAATTCTGCTGGGCTTAAGGGCAAGGCCTCACCGCCTAAATTTTGAATTCGGTCTTTCAAAGCAGGGGTGGCCAATATGCGATTGATTTCACGGTTCAACTTGGTCACCACTTCAGCAGGTGTTCCCGCTGGCGCATAAAACCCAAAGACTGAATCGGCATCAAAGCCTTTGAGGCCCGCCTCTTCCAAGGTCGGTACGTTTGGAAACACGGGCGAGCGCTTCAAACTGCCAACAGCCATCAGTTTGAGTTTGCCTGCACGGACTTGGCCTAAGCCAATGCCTGGGTCGAAATAAAAATCGAGTTGACCTGCCAACACATCTTGCAAGGCAGGCGCTGCGCCTCGGTAAGGCACATGGACAGCAAACAAGCCAGCCTGACTTTTCATCATCTCACCCGCCAAGTGTAGCGAGCTGCCATTGCCGGCAGAGCCATAAGAAAGACGACCAGGGTTTTCTTTGGCATATTTTAAAAATTCTTGAATGTTGTCTGCCGGGAAGTTGGACTTGGTGACCAGATACACCAACACTCTGGCAGCAGAGGCCACCGGGATCAAGTCTTTGGCTGGGTCAAAAGACATGCGCGCATAAATATGAGGATTGACAGACACCATGCCGCCCGAACTCATGAGCAAGGTGTAGCCATCGGCAGCCGACTTGGCCACGGCGTCGCCGCCCAAATTGCCATTGGCGCCGCCTCTGTTTTCCACCACAACGGGCTGGCCCAAAGCCTCTGCCAAAGGAATGCCAATGGCGCGGGCAATTTGATCGGCAGCGCCACCTGGTGGGAAATTGACAATGACCTTGACTGGTTTAGTGGGCCAAGTTTGAGCCAACACATTGCTACACAGCACAGCCCCCATGATCAACATCGAAAGCGTGACGGCCAACGCCCGTTTAGTGGGTTGCTGACTCAAAGCCGAAAGTGTTTTCTTTTGCATTTTGTCTTCCTTGAACGTGTTGAGTTTGTCTTTTTGCTGAATGTCTACGAATGGTTTGTTTTGATTCTGGGATTCTTCATCCACAAAATAGGTTGGGCCTTGACCGGACGAACAGGCGCACCATGCTGCATGAGGGCCTGATCCAAAAGTTGACCTGCTTCATCTTGCAATGCCGCTTTGCGAATTTGCGACACTGCAGCAATTTGCGCTGCTGCTGATTGACTGAAGTCAGGAACGCAAACTGTTTTGAGGATGTGCAGTAAATTGTCTTTGCCGCGCTCATTCGTACTGCCGTAACCTTTGATCAATTGTCCGCAACGTGCAACCTCCAAAGCCAAGTCTGTGGACACGGTGCAAGCGCTGGCGATGCCATTGAGCCATTCTTCAATCAATGCTTGCTCTGTGAGGTAACGGTGTCCAAAGGGTCTGAACACGCGCAAAAGAGACAAGAAGCGCAGGCTCAGCATGCCAATGACCGAATGTCTGGCCAGCTTGATGGGCATCGACCAGGCGTCCTTGCCGTTGGCAACCCGATTGCGATCCCACTTGAGTACAGCTTGCGCCCACGACATGGGCAGCATGGCTGCAAGCTCTGGCACACCAGGCTTGAAGTGGTCGTAGACCTTGAGCAACTCACCTTCTTGAAGTTTGACTTCTTTAGAAACACGATCCCAGCGATTGGCACGACTTTTTAAGTGCGCCACTTGAATGATGTCGTCGTAAGCCATCCACAAAGCAAGCCAGCGCGTGGCCTCTTGGGTGACGGGGCACAAAGCAGATCCGCCAGGTGCAGATGTCTCGATTTGTTTGAGCCGTCTTAAACGGTCAACCATCAACTGGGCATAAGCCTCGCTCTGATATTGAGACACCCGCTGGTAAGCCAAGGCCAACAAATGATGCATGCCTGATTGAAATTCATCAAGGACCTGCTGGGGCACTTGCGCCTGCGTATCAGTATTGGAGGGCAGGTCTGAAACATCGCTTTGACCCGATGGCAATGTAGCTGATGTTGCTGTTGATGGCGCTAACAACTGATCTACATATTGTGTTTGCTCTCGCTGCTTGCTCACACGCTCAAAGGCCAATGCGAAACCACGCAGGCTGGCCTTTGCTGAGGCACTGTTGCCCCCCAAAACACTTTCGTAATGCGCCCGAGCAAAGGGCAACAAGCCACTGGCAGCGATGGCACCCAGCATGACGGCACTCACCATGGTGCCGGCTTCTTGACAAAGATCGGCCATGGGAATGACGTGATGCCGCAGGCTGTTTTCAGCAATGACATCCAGCAGTGCGCCTTCGTCACGTCGCCCATCGCCCATGACCATCTTTTCTGCGGTGGTTAACGCGCGCGACGATGAACTGATGACGCAGGTTCGGTCGTTGGACGCTAGGCCATTGGCTATTTGTCGGGCAGTTTCTAACAACTCAGAAGAGACCAAAGCATGCAATCGGCCTGGCAAGGGGTTGAGGCCCAGCACAGGCAGTTGTCCGTCTAGTTGCGAGCGAGGGATGGGATAAATTTCCAAGTAATAAGTGGTGGCTCCCGTTCGTTGAGCCACGCCTGGAATAGAGGTGGCTTGCGCGGGGTAGTCGGCAAGCCTTGCCACGTCGATCAACCAATTGGCCAAGACGCCGCCGCCTTCACCGCCTAAGGCACACAGCAAAATAGAAACAGGTTGTGTCATCGATGGATCTTGTTGGGCGCCAATTAAGCAGGTTGCAAAAGACGCGTGAAGGTGTTTTGCAAACGCGCAAACAGGCGTTCGGTGAACTTGGGATTTTGAACAATTTCGGCACGATAAAAGGAAGGGCACAGCGTGGCCGCATGGGCGTTTTCGCCGCACAGCCCACAGCCCACACAACCATCAATGACAGTAGCCACAGGGTCTACTTTTAGAGGATCTGGATTGTCTTTGAGTGTCAGTGTGGGGCAGCCAGACAGCCTGATGCAAGCATGATCGCCATTGCATACGTCCTCATCGACGCCATATTTGACACGCAAAGCTCGCTGACCGGTGGCCTTCAATTGAGCCATCCAAGGTTTGATGCGTCGCTGCCGCTCTAACTGGCACTCTCCCTCAGCCACAATGACTTTGAGGCCCTGAAAATCAGTTGTGAAAGCCTCTGTGAGTGTGGCCTGCATTTGAGCCACCTCGTAAGTGTGAACAGTGCGCAGCCATTGCACGCCCATGCCTTCTAAAGTGGTTTCAATGACCTGACTGGTGTGCGCCATGCTTTGACGCTTGTCAGGATTGGCATCTTTGGAGGCCTCTGAGGGAGTGTTGATAATGTCTTGGGTACCGGTGGCCGAGGTGTATCCATTTTTGAAGATGAGCAGCACCGCATCATCGCCATTGAACAGCGCACTTTGCACACCCGTTAAAAGGCCGTTGTGCCAAAAACCGCCATCGCCCATCACAGACAGCACACGGCGTTTCATGAGAGGCGAAACGCCTGCTCGACTGGCCAAGCTCATGCCATAACCCAAAATGGAATGACCCACCGAAAACGGCTCGAATGTGGCCAAGGCATGGCATCCAATGTCGCCGGAAACATGCACCGGACCCACTTTTTCTTGGGCCAATTTAAGCGCAGAAAACACGGGCCTCTCGGGGCAACCAATGCACATGCTAGGGGGACGCGCGGGAATGGGTGTGCCAAGCAAAGTTTGAACTTGTTTGCGGCGTTGTGCGTTGCCCTGCAACCAAGCTCGCGTGCTTTCGGGCACCGCTTGGGGCTGGTGCCTGTCGAGAAACTTCAACAAGCCCTCAGCCATGACCTCTGCCGTGTATTCGCCGCCACTGGGCAGCATGTCTTTGCCGTGAACTGGGGTTTGCAAATCGAGCCTGCGCAACATGAGCGCAAGTTCTTGCTCTATGTATTCTGGTTGCCCCTCTTCAAGCAACAAAACAGCTTTTTTATCTTTGCAAAAGTCTGTGAGTTCTGCTGGCACCAAAGGATAGGTGACGTTCAAAACCAAAATGGAAAGACTTGAAACACCAAATGCATCGGACAAGTCAAACTGTTGGAGCGCTCGAATAAGCGTGTTGTAAAGCCCACCTTGAACAATCAATCCCAAGTCTGCGTGTGTTGTGCCTTTGAAATGTTCATTGAGTTGCTGGGTCACAATGTAATCGCGTGCAGCAGGCAGGCGATGCTCAATTTTGCGTTTTTCTTGCGCAAAGGTTACGGGCGGGTGCGCCAAGCGCATGTAATTAAAACTGGCCGGCTCTTGCAACAAATTCTTTTTGGATAGAGCAGGCGCCACATTGTCTTTGGCAACAAACTGTCCGCGCACATGGCACGCTCGAATGCGCAATTCCATCATGACGGGCATGTTGGAGGCTTCTGACAATCTAAAGCCATGCTCCACCATGTTGACCATTTGACCAAGCTCAGGCCGCGGATCGAGCAGACACATGCCTGACTTCAGCGCATAAGCATGGGTTCTTTCTTGAATGACACTGGCGCCTTCGCCGTAGTCCTCGCCCACCACAATGAGCACACCGCCTGTGACGCCAGGGGATGACAAGTTGGACAGCGCATCTGCAGCCACGTTGGTGCCCACAATGGATTTCCAAGTCACTGCACCGCGAATAGGATAGTGAATGGAGGCGCCCAGCATGGCCGCCGCCGATGCCTCGTTGGAGCAGGCTTCGACATGGACCCCAAGTTCGTCCATATAGGGCTTTGCTTGCACCATCACATCTAGCAAATGTGACACTGGCGCGCCTTGATAACCACCGACATAAGCCACGCCAGATTGGAGCAAGGCTTTGGTAATGGCCAGAATGCCCTCACCTTGAAAGACCTCGCCCTCGCCAGCTCGAAGGGCTTCTATTTCCTCATGAAAAGAAACTTCCAAAATTCACCCTCCTTCAATTGAAGTGTTATTGCGCTTCAATCTTGGCTTCGCGAATGGCCTTGGCCCACTTGGCAGTTTCAGTTTTAGAACGCTGCGCCAGCGCATCAGGGGAACCTGGTGAGGTTTCAAAACCCAGTGCAGAAAAACGCTCCAAAATGACTTTGTCGTTGGCGGCAGCATTCAAAGCGGCATTGAGTTTTTGAATCATGTCGGCCGGTGTGCCTGCTGGTGCGAACATGGCGAAGTAAGCAATCAGTTCATAGTCTTTCAAGCCAAGTGCTTCGTTGACTGTGGGCAGCTCAGGAATGGCTTTGGAGCGCTGAGTGGATGTCACGGCCAAGCCGCGAATTTTGCCGCCCTTCACTTGGGGCAACATGACCGCAAAGTCGGCGGTGAACATATTGAC
>Ga0209357_1001183_pt1 | contig 10596 bp, 10 predicted proteins | sample LauGreFBDMM110SD_2_FD_187573 | JGI IMG/M metagenome (GOLD analysis project Ga0209357, IMG submission 187573) | Freshwater lake microbial communities from Lake Michigan, USA - Fa13.BD.MM110.SD (SPAdes) (version 3) | ecosystem: Environmental > Aquatic > Freshwater > Lake | place: Lake Michigan... | reverse complement strand
CACAATAAAGATGGTTGAATCAATTTTTACGGCAGCAAAGGTAAACGGGGTGGCTTGCGGAAATGTTGGGCAAACAGTAATTGCCTCCGTCTGCTCTGATCAGCCTTTTGAATATCTAGCAATTGAGCTCTCTTCATTTCAAATTCAATGGAGTGATTTACCAAAATACCAATCTGTTGCGATCTTAAATATTGCTGAAGACCATATCGACTGGCACGGTAGTTTTGAGGATTACGCAGCGGCTAAACTTAAATTGTTAAAGCAAGCAGAAAAAGCATTTGTTAATAAATCCGACCCGGAGCTGTCTAAGCGGGTAGGTAAAGAAACTGCTATCTGGTTTTCACTTGAGACACCTAATCAAAATGAGTTCGGATTAGTAGAGAATCTATTAATTGATCGCACTTTCTCTGCTACGCCAGCACAAGCAAATGAGATTGCTGAATTAGTAGATATAACCCCAACCGCACCTCATAACGTTCTTAATGCTTTAGCTGCTTCTGCCTTAGCACTTTCCATTGGAATCAAGTATGAAGCGATCAAGCTTGGGTTACGAAACTTCTCACCCGACCACCACCGTATGGAGTTGGTGCTAAGTAAGAATGAAATTAATTGGATTGATGATTCCAAGGCAACCAATCCACATGCAGCCGGAGCATCTCTACTATCTTATTTTCAAGTTATTTGGATTGCTGGAGGTCTAGCAAAAGGAGCCAGCATGGATGAGTTGGTTTCAAGGTGTGCAAAAAGAATTAAAGCTGTGATTCTAATTGGCCATGACCGAGAATTAATTGCGAATGCATTTGTAAAGTTATCACCCGAAACTCAAATCATAAGAGTTGATCAGATCACTGATTCAAAGCAACTTATGAATGATGTTGTTAAACAAGCAATTGAATTAGCAAAACCAGGTGACACGGTGCTACTAGCCCCAGCCTGTGCCTCAATGGATCAATTTAGTTCATATGTAGAGCGTGGCCAATTGTTTGCGCAAGCAGTGAAGGCGCAGGTTTAACATGAGCAATAATTTAAATTTGCGAAAGTACTCTCGCATTCTTACCCGGCCTGAATTACCTTACTTTTTAATTATCTGGAGCACTATATTTCTATGCGCACTTGGCTTAACTATGGTTTTGTCTTCCTCAACTGTCACTTCGCTGCAAGAGAGTGGAAATACATATTCAATATTCATTAAACAGTTTTTCTTTTTAATCCTTGGTTCATTTGCTACTTTTTGGGCATTTAGAGTCAAAGGTGCAATTTGGCCATTCATTGCTAGATATTCTCTTAGTATTTCAATTGTTATTTTATTATTACCATTTGTACCATTTTTAGGAAAAAATATAAAAGGAAACCGCAACTGGATTGAAATCGCTGGCTTCACATTGCAGCCATCTGAATTTGCAAAGTTTGGCTTAATTTTATGGTGCGCGCTTAGGTTGCGCTCACTAGGGCAGGAGCCGGGTACAAAAAACTTAATTTTGTTTCTTGCACCAGGACTAGTAGCTATTGAGCTATTAATTATATTAGAGCGTGATCTGGGTACTGCCCTTTTGGTTTTAATAATTTTTGGTGGAATTTTGTTTGTATCTGGTGCTCCAATAAAGAATTTTTTTGCACTCCTTACTATTGGTGCGATTGTTGGTGGAGCATTAATTCTAAGCAGTGATTATCGGATGAGTAGATTTGCAGCTTTATTTAATCCATTTGATGAACGGTATTATAAATTTTCTGGTTGGCAGCCAGCTCATAGCATTATGGGTTTAGCTAGTGGTGGCTTATGGGGAAGTGGGTTAGGAGCTAGCAAGCAAAAGTGGGCAAATTTAGCCGAAGCCCACACAGATTTTATTTTCTCAGTTATTGGTGAAGAACTTGGACTACTTGGTACCTTGCTAGTTCTCGCGCTTTATGCAGCACTAATTTATTCCATTTTAAGAGTTGCAATTAAAACCAAAGATGATTTTTCTAGATATGCAACTGCTGGAATCGCCTGCTGGTTTATTGCACAAGTTGTGGTAAATATTGGATCTGTTACTTCAGTTATTCCAGTTATCGGTGTCACTTTACCTTTTATCTCCTACGGAGGCTCTTCACTCCTAGCTAATTTGATCGCAGTTGGATTCGTATTGGGCGTTGCCCGCAGAACACCAGAGATTGCTGAGGGCATTAGGGTTAGTCGAATGAGAAAATTAAACCCATGACTCCCAAAATATTATTTGCCGGTGGTGGAACTGCTGGACACGTCGAACCGGCCTTAGCGGTTGCAAATTGGTTACGCAATGAAAAGCCAAATTGGGATTATGTGTTTATTGGAACTAAAAAAGGTTTAGAGAATCAATTAGTACCTGCTGCTGGCTTTGATTTACTTCACATTTCAAAAGTTGTACTACCTAGACAATTCACACCAGAAACTTTGATATTGCCAGTAAAAGTATTTATGGCAACCTGGCAGGCAATTAAAATATGCAAAAAGGTTGATTTGGTTATTGGTTTTGGTGGGTATGCCTGCCCACCAATTTATATAGCTGCGGCAATTCTCCGTAAGCCAATATTTATTCATGAAGCTAATGCGGTTCCAGGCTGGGCAAATCGCTTAGGAGCCCCATTTGCCTCCCAAATTTTTATTGCATTTAATCGAGCTGGGCAGAAAATCGGTCGTTGGCGAGATGCAAAATTAAGCGGCATGCCAATCAGGGCAGAGATAATTGCATCAGCAAATCTTTCTACTGAAGAAGCGAAGGCAAAGAAGAGATTACAAATTGAAAAGTGGGAGTTAGATCAAGATAAACCAACCATATTGGTATTTGGTGGATCTCAAGGTTCAAGACATATTAATGAGGCAATACTTCAATCTTTATCTGCTTTTACCGAAAAAGGTGTGCAAGTTGTCCATTCAGTTGGTCGAAATAACCCACTTCCAACTTCAACTGAGAACTATTTACCCGTTCCATATATTGAGGATATGTCATCGGCATATCATGCCGCTGATTTAATTATTGCCAGAAGTGGTGCCTTAACTTGTGCAGAGCTAGCAGCGGTAGGAAAATTTGCGATTTTAATTCCACTGCCAATAGGCAATGGTGAACAAGCGGTCAATGCCTCTGACCTACAAGCAGCAGGAGCTGCTGAAGTAGTAGATGACAATAAATTTAATTCGGATTGGCTAAGTAGTAATTGGGATGAGATATGGCGCAAGGCAAGAAACTATCAGGCGGCACCGGCAGCTAAGTTTTCTGCGAGCGAAACAATTGGCAATGAAATTATCAGAGCAATTGATGGCAGCAAATGAAATCTGGACTTAATTATAAATTATCAGAATTAGCTCAACTTAAGATCCATTTCATTGGAATCGGCGGCGCTGGAATGAGTGGGATTGCCCGCATTATGTTGGCGAAGGGGTTTTCAATTTCTGGTTCAGATAAGAATGACTCTTCTACGCTCACAGCTTTAAAAGCACTGGGTGCAAAGATTTATGTTGGTCATGCAGCAGAAAATCTTGCAGGTGCTCAGCTTGTAATCGTTTCTTCTGCAATTACCGAAAACAATCCAGAGTTTGCCGAGGCCAAAAGCAGAGGCATACCAATTGCTGCGCGGGCTGTTGCATTAGCGTGGCTTATGTCTGAATCAACCTCAGTGGCGGTAGCAGGCACTCATGGAAAGACCACAACAACTGCGATGTTAACTGTTGCTTTGCAATCAGCAGGCCTTGATCCATCTTTTGCTATTGGTGGAACAATAAACACTGCTGGCATAAATGCTCATAGTGGTAGCGGTTCTATATTTGTTGCAGAAGCAGATGAGTCAGATGGATCCTTTTTAGCCTATAAACCGACAGGTGCAATAATCACAAATGTTGAGCTAGATCATGTGGATCATTTCGCAGATGAAGAGGCTGTTTATGCCGTATTTGAAGATTTTATATCCACAATAAAAGATGGTGGTTTTCTAGTCGCTTGTGGTGATGACCCAGGCGTTAAAACATTACTGTCACGAATAACGCGAAGTGATTTAAAGATTCACTTTTATGGCAAAGGCAGTAGTAATGATTTTCGGATTGATCAAATTAATCTGGCTCCTAATTCATCCCGAGCCATAATTTCTATCACTGGCCGAAAAGTAGGGGAGTTAAACCTGACAGTTATTGGTGAGCACAACTTATTAAATGCCTTAGCTGCTTTTGCCGCAGCAACTGCGATGGGGGGCTCGGAAGAGAAGCTATTAGCAGGCTTAAAAGCCTTTACTGGCACTCGCCGTAGGTTTGAATTAAAGGGTGAAATAAATGGCGTGAAAGTAATTGATGATTACGGGCATCACCCAACAGAAGTAGTTGTAACTCTGAAAGCTGCACGAAATTTAGCCGGAGCAGGGCGCGTAATTGTTATTTTTCAACCACATAGGTATTCAAGAACTGCAGCCTTTGCTAACCAATTTTCAAACTCACTTACTCTTGCTGATTTTACATATTTACTTGAGGTTTACGCCGCAAGTGAAAAGCCAATTCCCGGTGTTTCATCTTTGTTAATCGCACGTGGAATGAAAGCTGAACAGGTTAAGTTTGAACCTTCAATGTTGCAGGTGGTATCAGATGTTGTGGATATGGCAAAGAGTGGAGATCTAATCCTTACCTTAGGTGCTGGAGATGTAAGTTCATTGGGAGACCCAATTCTACAAGCCCTAGCAAGTCGCTTTGCTTAGCTATGGGTTTTCGAATTAGTAAGAGAATTAAACGGCTACTTGTAACTTTTTCAACAATCACACTTATTTCTTTCACTGCATACATACTTGGCTGGTCATCTTTTTTAACTGTAAGTGAAGTAAGTATTGAAGGAACTAAATCTACTCAAGTGATTATGAACAAATTAACTGCCAATTCAATTGCGCCCGTAATCGGTTCAAAACTTGCCAGAGTTGATACTCGGGCAATTAAAAACACCATCTCTCAATTAGATTGGATAAGCCAGGCAGATATCTCTCGGAATTGGGTCAGTAAGAAGATTAGTATTGAGATTGTTGAGCGAATTGCGGTCGCTAAGGCTACTAATGCTCAGGGATCAAGGATTAACTTTGACAGTACGGGAACGGTTTTTTCGCCAACATCTAGCACTCAACTTTCAATGCAGAATTCCTTGCCGCAAGTGAGCTTGCAAGGTGGTGATAAGGAAGAGCTTGCATCTGTTGCATTGCTGCTAGAGGAAATTCCAAATGATCTGAGCTACTTAATCACTAATCTTGAATCAATTTCAGTGAGCAAATCTGGCTATATTCAAATGAAAACCCAGATTAACAAAAGCGCAGTACAGATAAATTGGGGTAGGGCGGAAGAGGTTAAGCAGAAGTGCTCAGTTTTGGTAGCTTTATTAGATCTGCCTGAAAATCAAAGGATAAAGCAGGTTGATCTATCTCAGCCAAATGCTCCAATAGTCAGTTAATCTCAATATTCAAATCAGCAAATAACGGCATCAAAAAATTGATTTTCTAAGATAATAACTAAAATATTTACTTCATAAAATATCGTGTCGGTGTTTGATTGAGTTGCTTCTAATGCCTAGTTTTACGTAATCGGAAAAGCATAACTTTAACTCTCAACTTGAGATTTAGGGCTAGGGAAGAGGCGCAAAGTGGCAACACCGCAAAATTATTTAGCTGTCATCAAAGTAGTTGGCATTGGTGGTGGCGGAGTAAACGCTGTTAACCGAATGATTGATGTCGGTTTAAAAGGTGTTGAATTTATTGCGATCAATACCGATGCACAAGCTTTGTTAATGTCAGATGCAGATGTGAAATTAGATATTGGTAGAAAATTAACTAGAGGATTAGGTGCAGGTGCTGCGCCGGAGATTGGTCGTCAAGCCGCTCTTGATCACATTGATGAGATCGAAGAAGTTTTACGTGGCGCAGATATGGTTTTTGTTACAGCAGGAGAAGGTGGCGGAACTGGAACCGGTGGTGCACCAATAGTTGCTAAGGTTGCAAAAGATCTTGGTGCATTAACAGTTGGTGTAGTTACTAAGCCATTTACATTTGAAGGAAAACGTCGCACTGCACAAGCAGATGAGGGAATTGAAAATTTACGGACTGAAGTAGATACATTAATTGTGATTCCAAACGATCGATTGCTTGCAATCTCTGATCGTTCAATCAGCGCACTTGAAGCATTTAAAACGGCAGATCAAGTTTTACTATCTGGCGTACAAGGCATCACTGATTTAATTACTACTCCTGGTTTAATTAATTTAGATTTTGCTGATGTTAAAAGTGTTATGTCTGGTGCGGGTTCTGCGCTAATGGGAATTGGTTCTGCACGAGGTGAGGCAAGATCTATTCGCGCAGCAGAGCTTGCAATATCAAGTCCGTTGCTTGAGGCATCTATTGATGGTGCACATGGAGTTTTACTTTCAATTGCTGGCGGATCTGATCTTGGTTTGTTTGAGATCTCAGAGGCAGCGGAGCTAGTTGCAAAGTCAGCTCACCCAGATGCAAACATTATTTATGGAACCGTAATTGATGACGCCTTAGGTGATGAGGTCAGGGTTACTGTTATTGCTGCTGGATTTGATGGCGGACAACCAAAGCGAGTTTTAATGCCAGTAATTAATGCCGCAACAATGAGCGGTGAGGCAGATCCAATTCCAGCCAATGATCCGATTTCAGTCGCATTAGATTTAAATATCGATACTGCCGAACACCCACGGAAACGAATTACATTTGAAGAGCTAGTTGCAGAAGATGAGATCGATATACCTGATTTCATGCGGTAGTAGTTACCGTGGCACGGCTACTTTTTACCTCTCGTAATTTCAGCTCGCTTGATTCTCCCGCTGAAAATCAAGTCGAGAGTAAGTTAACTAATCTGATTGGCAAGCAAGTTGTTTTTATGAAGCAATCGCACGGCGATCTGGTTTCAGTAGTTAGTGATAATGCCAGTACGCCAGATGCAGATGGATTAGTTACAACTAATCGAGATATTGCACTTGCGGTTCGGGTTGCAGATTGCCTGCCGCTTCTTTTAATTTCAAACGAGGCAGTAGCTGCCGTGCATGTTGGCCGGAAAGGTTTGTTAAATCAGGTCGCCTTAAATGCGGTAAAGAAGATGAAGGAGCTAGGCTCCACCCAAATTACTGGCTTAGTCGGGCCGCATATATGCGGTAACTGTTATGAAGTAGATTCGCAAATGTATGAAGAGATTGTAAAAGATCATCCAGCAACTGGCGGAAAAGTTAACCACTTAAATCTATTTGCTGGCTTAGAGTCCCAATTGACTGGAATTAAACTCACTAATCTCTGCCTTTGTACAAAGGAAAATCCAGAGTACTTTTCATATCGTGCCGGTGATAAAACAGGTAGGCAGGTTGGGGTAATTAGCTTATGAACCGCCCTGAGCAGATAGCTGCGAATCTTCAGCAAGTAAATGAGAATATTGCGCGCGCTGCTGAAAAAGCGGGTAGATCAATTGATGAGATATCTCTAATTGTTGTAACTAAAACATTCCCACTATCTGATTTAGGGATTTTGTATGAGCTTGGATTAAGAGAGTTTGGCGAGAATCGGGATCAAGAAGCGGCAGAGAAGGTAGATAAACTTCCCAAGGATGTTAAGTGGCATTTTCAAGGCGGAATTCAAAGTAACAAATTAAAGTCTATTGCTACTTGGGCTAGTTGTATTCACTCTGTCGATCAACTTAAGTATGCCCAGATTATTTCTGATCAAAATTTGGCTATACCAAAACAGATCTTTATCCAGCTCTCACTTGACCAACCACCAGAGTCTCGCGGCGGAGTAGATCCAGCAAAACTATTTGATTTAGCCTTAAGTATTGAAAAATTACCTGGTATTTCACTTCAAGGATTAATGGCGGTTGCGCCTCTAACTAGCCCATTAAGTGATTCTTTCGCAAGGCTTAAGGCTATCCATGATGAGTTTAAAGAGGTCTATAAAAATGCCACATATTTATCGGCTGGCATGAGTGGAGACTATGAAATGGCAATTTCCTACGGCGCGACACATCTGCGAATTGGCAGTTCAATCCTCGGGAATCGATAGACCATCCCATAGATTAAAGCCATGGCTAGTGCATTTAAGCGGGTTGCTGGGTACCTCGGATTAATGGATGAGGAAGAGTTAGACCATGGGACAAATCAGTTAACTGAACGTGCCCCTCGCTTAGTTAGAGCTAATGCAAAGCAAGTAGAGAAATCTAATGTTGAAATTTTTCCACACGCTGAAGTAAATAAAGTTATGGATCATATTATTTCTTTAACTCCTCGCACCTACAGTGAAGCACGTTTAATTGGTGAGCATTATCGTCAAGGTAAGCCAGTGATCATGAATTTAAGTGACATGGAAGAATCAGAGCGCAAGCGGTTAGTTGATTTCGCTTCTGGTTTAGTTTTTGGACACCACGGAAGTATCGAACGTGTAACTCCAAAAGTATTTTTGCTAACGCCACCTAATGTGTCAGTCAGCGTTGAAGATAAAACATCTGCTGCGCAAGCTAGTTTTTTTAACCAAAGCTGATTTAGCCCTTAATTAAATGGGCGCGGTAATCGGAATAATCTACTGGGCACTAAACCTATTTCTTATCACGCTAATTGGTAGATTGATTTTAGATTACGTAAGAATTTTTTCACCAAATTGGCGTCCGCGCGGAATTGTTCTAGCCCTTGCCGAGTTAATTTATTCAATAACTGATCGGCCACTTAGATTTGTTAGACAATTTGTCCCACCACTGCGCCTAGGCTCAATTTCTTTGGATTTGTCTTTTATTGTTGTATTTTTTGTGGTGCAACTGTTGATGCGCTTAGTAATTATTCTTTAATTCTTAACAAGTTTAAGCCAAAGCCCTAACTCATTATCTGTAGAGCTTTCAGAACTATTTTGTACCATTTTAGTTGCTAGAACTTCTGCGCTAATTTCTGACACTGCTGAATTAATGGCAGATGTTAGATCAGCAGGGGCGTTCCAGTTAACAGTAATGCGATCACTTACATCTAGCCCAATATTCTTACGCTCTTCCTGGATTGCCCTGATAACCTCTCGAACTTGTCCGGCACGAATTAACTCAGGAGATAAAGTCAGATCTAACGCCAAACTCTCCCCAGCGTGAGATGAAACAGACCAACCACTTCTTGGAGTCTCTGTAATAACTAAGTCATCGATATCAATCTCAATAGCTTTTGCTTTACCGCCCAAATCAACATTTAACATAAAGACCTTATTCTTTCGAAGCTCCTTAACCATCACTGATGGATCTGCAGCGGCTATTTCTTTGGCAATTACCTGAACATCTGCACCAAATTTTGTACCAAGGGTTCGAAAGTTAGCCTTAACTGAGATATCTACAAGATCAGTTCCGGCAACATGAATCCCATCTAATTTTAAGATATTTAACTCTTCAGCAATATGAGTTTTAATCTCATCTGAAATATTTTCCCAACCCGATGCAGAGACTAAAGCTCTAGATAATGGCTGGCGAATTTTTACGCCAGATTCTGCTCTTGCAGCTCTTCCTAATTCAACTAATCGGCGTGATAGGCCAACAGAGCTTGATAATTTTTCATCGATTGCAGATTTATCTGATATCGGAAAGTTTGCAAGGTGCACAGACTCAGTTTGTTCTGATTCAGCAATGCGAACGAGCGCGTCTGCCAAACATGTTCTGAAATAAATGGCACCATTGGTGCAAGCAGCAACGTTAGATTTTTCAGACAGACGTAAAGTGTATTTAGTGCTACCGGATCACCATCCCAAAAGCGACGGCGAGATCTGCGGACATACCAATTAGATAGATCATCAATAAAGGTTGCAAGGAGTAGGCCGGCTTCTTGCGAGTCAAAGTTTTCTAAAGCAGTATCAACACCTGCAATTAGCTTGTTTAACTCAGAAAGGATCCATCGATCCATCAAGGTTAGATCCTTTGGCAAGGAAGTTACTTTGAAATCTGCTGCATTTGCATAAAGTGTGAAGAATGAAATTGTGTTCCAGTAGGTGAGTAGAGTCTTGCGAACAACATCAGAAATAGCATCGTGGCCAACTCGGCGGGCGCTCCAGGGAGAACCTGCAGCTAACATGTACCAACGAACTGCATCTGCGCCATGTTGATTCATTAGTGGCATTGGTTCTAGAACATTGCCAAGATGCTTGCTCATTTTTCTGCCATCTTTATCTAAAATATGGCCAAGGCATAAGACAGTTTTATAGGAAGATTTATCAAAAACTAAAGTACCAATTGTCATTAAGGTATAAAACCAACCTCGAGTCTGATCAATTGCTTCACAGATAAAGTCTGCTGGGTATGCAGCTTTGAACTCTGTCTCAGAACCCTGTTTATGTGGGTATCCCCATTGGGCGAATGGCATTGCACCAGAGTCATACCAACAGTCAATAACCTCTGGAATGCGATCCATAGTTGATGAACATTTTTCACATTTAAATTTAATATCGTCAACAAATGGGCGGTGTGGATCTAAGTTACTCAATTCTGCTCGAGCAAGTTTGCCTAATTCAGCAAGTGAGCCAACACAAACCTCATGCTTGTTTTCACATCTCCAAATTGGAAGCGGCGTTCCCCAATAACGATTACGGGAGACCGCCCAATCAATA
>Ga0209357_1001166_pt1 | contig 10671 bp, 9 predicted proteins | sample LauGreFBDMM110SD_2_FD_187573 | JGI IMG/M metagenome (GOLD analysis project Ga0209357, IMG submission 187573) | Freshwater lake microbial communities from Lake Michigan, USA - Fa13.BD.MM110.SD (SPAdes) (version 3) | ecosystem: Environmental > Aquatic > Freshwater > Lake | place: Lake Michigan, USA... | reverse complement strand
ACGAAGCGCTGGGACCTCGCGTGGTGCCTATTCTTGTGGACGAAGCCCGCACCTTCGGCATGGAAGGCTTGTTTCGACAAATTGGTATTTATAACCCTGATGGTCAGCTGTACACACCGGTCGACAAAGACCAAGTCATGTACTACAAGGAGGACAAAGCGGGTCAAATTTTGCAAGAGGGCATCAACGAAGCGGGTGGCATGAGCAGTTGGATCGCGGCGGCGACGTCTTACTCGACCAACAACCGCATCATGATCCCGTTCTACGTTTATTACTCGATGTTTGGCTTTCAGCGTGTTGGCGACTTGGCATGGGCTGCGGGCGACATGCAAGCGCGTGGCTTCTTGTTGGGCGGCACTTCTGGGCGCACCACTTTGAATGGCGAGGGTTTGCAGCACGAGGACGGCCACAGCCACATCTTGGCGGGCACCATCCCCAACTGCGTGAGCTACGACCCCACTTTTGCACACGAAGTGGCTGTCATCATGCAACATGGCTTAAAACGCATGGTGGAAAAGCAAGAGAACGTGTTTTACTACCTCACGTTGCTGAATGAAAACTACCCCATGCCAGGCCTGACACCGGGCACCGAAGCGCAGATCATTAAAGGCATGTACTTATTGCAAGCCGCTGAAGGCGCGAAAAAAATGCCTCGGGTGAACCTGCTGGGATCGGGCACTATTCTTCGCGAGTCGATTGCTGCGCGAGATTTATTGGCTGCCGATTGGGGCGTGGCCGCTAATGTCTGGAGTTGCCCCAGCTTCAACGAGTTGGCCCGCGATGGCGCTGAAGCCGAGCGCTGGAACTTGATGCACCCCACTGACAAAGTACGACTGTCTTTTGTAGCCCAACAGCTGGGCACGTGTGAGGGCCCTGTGGTGGCGTCCACCGATTACATGAAGGCCTATGCAGACCAAATCCGCGCCTATATCCCCGCGGGCCGAGCCTACAAGGTGCTGGGCACCGATGGTTTTGGGCGCAGTGACTTCCGCAGCAAATTGCGCGAACACTTCGAGGTGAACCGCCACTACATTGTGGTGGCCGCGCTTAAGGCCTTGAGCGAGGATGGTGCAGTGCCAGCCGAAACCGTGGCCAAAGCCATCAGAAAATACCAGCTGCAGGCGGACAAGACCAATCCGCTGCACGCTTGACCAAGGGAGAAACACATGGCAACAGTAGAAGTGACGATTCCCGATATTGGCGACTTTGATGAAGTGGCTGTGATTGAGTTATTGGTGCAAGTGGGCGACAAAGTTCGCGCAGAACAGTCTTTGATCACGGTTGAGTCTGACAAGGCTTCGATGGAAATACCTTGCTCTCATTCGGGAGTCGTCAAGGAAATACGTGTCAAGCTCGGCGACAAGGTCAAGCAGGGCTCGGTGATCGTGTTGGTGGAGGCTGCTTCGGCCGCAGGCCTCGCAGTGACAACGCCGCCCGTCATTGCAGCACAACCCGTCATTGCAGCACAACCCGTCATTGCGAGCGCAGCGAAGCAAACTCCCGTCATTGCGACTGCCGCGCCCTCCGCGCTCGCAGTGACACTAGCGACGCAATCCTCCGGCTTGCCCCATGCCTCACCCTCGGTACGCAAATTCGCTCGCGAGCTGGGTGTGCCTTTGAATGAAGTCAAAGGCAGCGGCCCCAAGGGACGTATTTCGCCAGAAGATGTGCAAGCCTTCAGCCGTGCAGTGATGACGGGCGAGACCCGTACCCAAGCGCAAAGCACCAAAGCACCCACTGGCCAAAGCGGCGCAGGCCTAGGCCTTATTCCTTGGCCCAAAGTGGACTTCGCCAAGTTTGGCCCCATTGAGCGCAAAGAGTTGGGCCGTATTCAAAAAATCAGCGGTGCGAATTTGTTGCGCAATGCTGTGATGATTCCTGCCGTCACCAACCACGACGATGCTGACATCACCGAGCTTGAAGCTTTCCGAGTGTTGACCAACAAAGAGCAAGAAAAAAATGGTATCAAGGTCACCATGCTGGCTTTTCTCATCAAGGCTTGCGTCTCAGCGCTACAAAAGTTTCCGCAGTTCAATAGCTCGCTTGACGGTGATGAACTGGTTTACAAGCAATACTGGAACATCGGTTTTGCGGCTGACACGCCCAATGGCTTGATGGTGCCAGTGCTCAGGGACGCGGACAAAAAAGGTATTTTGCAAATCAGCGCTGAAATGGGTGAACTCGCCCAAAAAGCCCGCGAAGGCAAGCTCAGTCCTGCGGAAATGTCGGGCGCTACCTTCACTATTTCTAGTTTGGGCGGCATCGGTGGGCGCTATTTCACACCCATCATCAATGCGCCGGAAGTTGCCATTCTGGGAGTGTGTCGCAGCACCATGGAGCCGGCTTGGAATGGCAAAGAGTTTGTTCCGCGTCTGATGCTGCCCTTGTCACTCACTTGGGACCACCGCGTGATTGATGGTGCCGCTGCCGCCCGCTTCAATGCCTATTTGGGTCAGGTTCTGGGCGATTTCCGCCGCGTCTTGCTTTAAGGCCAAGGACAGTCATGGCAAATATTGATATTCAAGTGCCCGACATTGGCGACTTCGATGAAGTGGCCGTTATCGAACTGTTGGTCAAGGTAGGGGATACCGTGGCGGTGGACCAAAGCCTGATCACGGTTGAGAGCGACAAAGCGTCGATGGAAATTCCGTCGTCCCATGCGGGTGTCGTGAGCGCCATTAAAGTGAAGTTGGGTGACAAGGTGAAACAGGGGTCTGTGGTTTTGACCATGGAGGCTGCTTCGGCCTCCGGCCTCGCAGTGACGAATACACCCGTCATTGCGGCACCACCCGTCATTGCGGCGCCAACCGTCATTGCGGCACCAACCGTCATTGCGGCACCACCCGTCATTGCGAGCGAAGCGAAGCAATCCCGCGACTTCGACCTTCTGGTCTTAGGCAGCGGGCCTGGCGGCTACAGCGCAGCGTTTCGTGCAGCTGACCTTGGCCTGAAAGTCGCGCTCATCGAGCGATACGCGGAGTTGGGTGGCGTGTGTTTGAACGTGGGTTGTATTCCCTCCAAAGCCTTGCTGCACGTGGCGGCTGTGATGGACGAGGTAAGCCACTTGTCGGCGGTGGGCATAGACTTTGGCAAGCCCAAGGTGAACATTGACAGCTTGCGTGGCCACAAAGAAAAAGTCATCAGCAAGCTGACCGGTGGTTTGGCGGCGATGGCCAAGATGCGCAAAGTGACCGTGCTGCGTGGCTATGGCGTGTTTGTCGACGCAAACCATGTGTCGGTTGAAGAAACCTCGGGTAAAGCGCAAGACAAAACTGGCAAGACTCAGGTGGTGAGCTTCAAAACCTGCATCATCGCAGCCGGCAGCCAAGCCGTGCATTTGCCTTTTATGCCCGACGACCCACGCGTGGTCGACAGCACAGGCGCATTGCAACTGGCCAAAGTGCCCAAGCGTATGTTGATCGTGGGCGGCGGCATCATCGGCCTTGAGTTGGGCACCGTCTACAGCACCTTGGGCGCAAGGTTGGATGTGGTGGAAATGATGGAGAGCTTGATGCAAGGCGCTGACCGCGACTTGGTCAAGGTATGGCAAAAAATGAATGCGCCACGCTTTGACAACATCATGCTGAAAACCAAAACCGTCTCAGCACGCGCCATGGCCAAGGGCATTGAAGTGACATTTGAAGGCGTGGGCGCACCCGCGCCACAGTTGTACGACTTGGTGCTGCAAGCCGTGGGTCGCACACCCAACGGCAAGAAGATTGCCGCCGACAAAGCGGGTGTGGATGTCACCGAACGTGGCTTCATCAACGTGGACAAGCAAATGCGTACCAATGTGCCACACATCTTTGCGATTGGCGATGTGGTGGGGCAACCCATGTTGGCCCACAAAGCGGTGCATGAGGGCCATGTGGCGGCAGAGGTGATTGCCGGTGAGTTGTTGGGCAAGCACGAGCTGGCCACGTCTGCTTTTGATGCGCGGGTGATTCCTAGCGTTGCCTACACCGACCCTGAAGTGGCGTGGGTGGGCCTCACCGAAGACCAAGCTAAATCGCAAGGCATCAAGGTGAAAAAAGGCTTGTTTCCTTGGGCGGCTTCAGGTCGCGCCATCGCCAACGGACGTGACGAAGGCTTTACCAAGCTGTTGTTCGACGACTCCGAAGAAGCGCAAGGCCACGGCAAGATTTTGGGTGGCGGCATTGTGGGCACCCATGCGGGCGACATGATTGGCGAGATCGCACTGGCCATCGAGATGGGCGCAGATGCGGTGGACATCGGCAAAACTATCCACCCACACCCGACGCTTGGCGAAAGCATCGGTATGGCGGCGGAAGTGGCCCATGGCAGCTGTACGGATTTACCGCCGGCGCGCAAGTAAAGCCGTGGAGTTTTCGGGTATGTTGGTGCCATGACCCAGCCTGTTCTCTACACCTACCGCCGCTGTCCCTATGCCATGCGCGCTCGTATGGCTTTGCTGCAATCGGGTGTGGCCTACCAAGCGCAGGAGGTGTCGTTGCGAGACAAGTCTCCCGCCATGCTGGCCTTGTCGCCCAAAGGCACGGTGCCGGTGTTGCTGCTGCCCACAGGTGACGTTCTGGAGCAAAGCATAGACATCATGCGATGGGCTTTCGCACAAACGGGCGACTCAGAGGGCTGGTGGGCGAGGGCGCAAACGCCTGACATCCAACAGCTGTGGAGCGTGTGTGACGGTGACTTCAAACACCACTTGGACCGTTACAAATACCCACAGCGTTACAGCGACGCATTGGGTGCCGAGCACCATGCCAGCCAAGCCCTGACTGTCCTGTTAGTGCCCTTGGAAGCGCTATTGAAAGACCAGCCCCAACTGGGCGGCGCCACCCCTTGCGCGGCGGATATTGGCATTTTCCCGTTTGTGCGCCAGTTTGCAGCTGTGCAGCCCGCATGGTTTGAGGACTTGCCTTTGCCAGCTGTCAAGGTTTGGTTGGCGCAGTGGTTGGTCAGTCCACTTTTTGGGGATGCGATGGTCAAAACCGCGTGAAGCCGAATTCTTTCTAGCTATAGGGTTTTGTCTAGTTGTTTATTAAAGCATGCAAGATTATGGTGATTAGGCATGTCGCAAAGCCATTATTGGAAGACCCGCTATGACCATGAAATCTCAAATCGATGCCGTGCTGAGCGCAGGTGTGAAGTCCGGTGCCGTCCCCGGTGTTACCGCTGCCGTTGCTGACCGAGAAGGTGTGTTGTACGAAGGCGCTTTTGGTGAAAGAGCCCTTGGTTCGGGCAACGTCATGACCAACGACACCGTGGGTTGGATCGCATCTATGACCAAGGCCATCACCTCTGTGGCTGCGGTGCAGTGTGTCGAGCGGGGCCACCTCAAGCTGGACGAGCCAGCCAAAAACATCTGCCCTGAACTCGGCCATGTGGGCGTGCTGACCGGTTTTGATGCTAACGGCAAACCCCAAACCCGTCCCCCTAAGCGTGACATCACGCTTCGCCAGTTGCTGACCCACTCGGCGGGTTTCAGCTACGAAATTTGGAATACCGATATGCAAAAAGTGCAGGCAGCGCTGGAAATTCCAAGCGTCACCGAATGCAAAAACAAAGCCCTCACCTTGCCTTTGTTGTTCGACCCAGGCGAGGGCTGGGAGTACGGTATCAACATCGATTGGGCTGGCAAGATGATTGAAAAAGTCAGCGGCCAAACCTTGGGCCAATACATGAAGCACAACCTGTTTGACCCCCTGGATATGAGCAGCACCGCTTTTCATATCGACGACGATATGCGTAAACGCTTGGCCACCACACATTTGCGTGGCCCTGATGGCAACTTGGCGGTGTTTCCCTTTGAAATTCCTCAGCAACCCGAGTTTGAAATGGGCGGCGGCGGCCTCTATGGCACGGTCGGCGACTATTTGAAGTTTTTGCGCATGGTGCTCAATTACGGCCAATTGGGCGGCGAACGCGTGTTAACGCCCGAGGGTGTGGTGTCGCTGGGCCTGAACCACATGGGCGACTGCCGTGTCTACAACCTCAAAGCGGCGATTCCTTTGACCAACGATGCCGAATTTTTCCCCGGCATTCCCAAAAGTTGGAGCTTGGCCTTCCAAATCAACCACGATGCCGCGCCCACGGGACGCCCTGCAGGCGGCATGATGTGGGCGGGCTTGGCCAACTCTTACTATTGGGTTGACCAAACCACGGGTCTAGCAGGGGTGTACATGACGCAAATCTTTCCCTTTGCCGACAGCAAGTCACTGCCCTTGTTCTACGACTTTGAAAAAGCGGTTTACCAAAGCCATTGATCAAACCTGCGCAGCATCGCGCCTGTCACAACGTCGGCTACCGTCGACCTGCGACCCGCACCTTATGGGTTAAGTTGGCAAAAGCTGCAGCAAGGCGGCAATACCCAGCGCGATGACGCAGATGATCAGCAAAGCCCACAAACGCCTGGGCCATGTATCCACAGATGCCACAACATCCACAGGCAACTGCCGCACACCATGCCACATGGTTTGAATCAGGGCTTGGCGTTTCACCAAGGTGTAAAAAAGCACGGCCGCAATGTGAATCAGGATCAACACCATTAATACCGTTTTGCCCACATCGGCGTGGTAAAAAGTGAACCAAGACACCCATTCAGAGGGCAGCAGCGGTGCAAGCGGGCCACTAAAAACCACATCGTCATCGCTGCCCATGCCGCTGGCCACTTGCAACAACAACAGCAGTAAAAACGCATAGACCGACCACGCACCTAAAGGGTTGTGGCCAGGTTGTGCTTGCATGGGTTGAGAGGACGACAAATAAGCGCGGGTTTGACGCCATGAAGGCACAAAGGACGCAAAGCGCGACCAATGGCCGCCGACCAAGCCCCACACCAAGCGAAACAGGCACAGCGCCAGCACCGCATAGCCAAAGCGGCTGTGCAAAACCATGTCTTCGGCAATCCACACGGCGTAAAAAGACCCGCAGATAGCCAACAGCAAACTCCAATGGAAAACCCGTGTGGGTAAGTCCCATACCTTCACGCTAAACTTTGTAGACATTTTTAAAGGGGCCTTTCATGAAATTTCTTTCTCTTGCTTCGATCTTACTCATCGGCAGTTTCACCTTCGCGCCCGCACAAGCCCAGTTCGCCAAAGCCGAGGATGCCATCAAATACCGCCAAAGTGCTTTGGCTGTGATGGGTGCGCATTTCGGTCGCTTGGCTGGCATGGCACAGGGCAAAATTCCTTTTGACGCCAAGGCTGCTGCCGATAATGCTGCTGTTGTGGAGTTCATGGCCAAGTTGCCATGGACGGCGTTTGGCGAAGGCACCGACCAAGGCGGCAATACCAAGGCCAAGCCTGAGGTGTGGTCGGACAACGCTAAATTCAAAGATGCGGCTGACAAAATGCAAGCTGAAGTGGTCAAGCTCGGTACTGCTGCCAAAACCGGCAAGTTAGACGACTTGAAAGCGGCTGTGAGTGCAACCGGTGGCAGTTGCAAAAACTGTCACGATAATTTCCGCAATAAATAAATTAGCTTCAACCTGGATGTTGAATAACCGAACTCGATGACAGCAATTCGGTGATCAATCCTATGATGGCGGTGCTGTTGGCGGAGTAGGGATCAAACTCTGGGTGCTTCATGGCTACCATGGGGTCGTCAATGCTGAGGTTCACCAATGCCATGGCCCAGTCTTTGAATTGCCGAGATTCAACCTCACCAAAGTGGACGATCTCGGCTTGGCTATGCCGGTTGTCAGCAACGATGCGTCGGTAAAGACTGTTGACAACGCTGCGCTCACCCTCAAGTACTTGCACATACAAACCTTTGCCTTGACACAGCACGCCAGTGAGGTTGTGCGCCTTGTTATAGGCCCGTGCTGTTTCCAAAATTTGGGTGGTGACGGTGGTGGTCTGCGGACCGACCGCTCGGCTGATATAGATCAAACGTGTAAGCATGAGGGGCAATCAATGGGTTTCTTGTAAGGCTTCGCCGAGGGCTTGAACCAGGCTGTCGATTTGGTTTTTTTCGATGATAAAGGGTGGAGCGAGCTGAACCGTGTCGCCGCCATAGCGCACATAAAAGCCTTTGTCCCAGCATTTCATGGCAACTTCATAGGGACGTTTTGCAGGCTCACCAGGCACGGCCTCTAAAGTGAAGCCTGCGGCCAAGCCATAGTTGCGAATATCGGTGACGTGGCGTACGCCTTTCAAGCTATGCACCGCGGCTTCAAAGTAAGGTGCCAAAGCGTTCACCCGTGAAAGCATGTCCTCTTTTACCAGCACATCCAATGCGGCCAAGCCCACAGCGCAGGCCACAGGGTGGGCCGAGTAGGTGTAACCATGGGCGAACTCGAGCATGTACTCGGGGCCACCTTGCGCCATGAAGGTGTTGTAGATATCAGCGCTTGCCAGTACCGCGCCCAAAGGCTGGGTGCCATTGGTGATTTGCTTGGCCACGTTCATGATGTCAGGGGTGACGCCAAAGGACTCGGCGCCGGTGTAACTGCCACAGCGCCCGAAACCGGTGATGACTTCGTCAAAAATCAGCAAGATGTTGTGGGCGGTGCAGATTTCGCGAATGCGCTGTAAGTAGCCCACCGGCGGGATGACCACCCCTGAAGAGCCAGAGAAAGGCTCGATGATGACGGCCGCAATATTGGAGGCGTCGTGCAAGGCAATCAAGCGCAAAAGTTCTTCTGCCAAATGCACGCCATGCGTGGGCATGCCTTTGGAGAAAGCGTTTTCGGGCAACTGTGTGTGCGGCAGGTGATCGGCCTCGACACCTTGGCCAAAGGTTTTGCGGTTGCCGGGCATGCCGCCCACCGATATGCCGCCAAAGTTCACACCGTGGTAGCCTTTCTCGCGGCCAATAAAGCGGGTTTTGCTGCCCATGCCTTTGGCTCGCCAATAAGCGCGGGCCATTTTCAAAGAGGTGTCTGCAGCCTCAGAACCCGAGCCTGTGAAGAACACATAGTCGAGGCCGTCAGGGGTGAGGGCTTTCAAGCGGTTGGCCAATTCGAAGGACTTTGCATGACCGTGTTGAAACGCGGGGGAGTAATCCAGCGTAGCCATTTGGTGTGCTGCTGCTTCCACCAGTTCGGGACGCGAGTGACCCAGTCCGCAACACCAAAGGCCCGACAAGCCGTCCAATATTCGGCGCCCGTCCACGTCGGTGTAATACACCCCCTTGGCACTGGCGATCAAGCGCGGCTTGGCTTTGAAGTTTCGGTTGCCTGTAAAGGGCATCCAGTGCGCTTCCAAGAAAGCTTGGTCATAGGGCGTTGAGCTTGTCATGGGTACATCATTGAGCTTCATGCTTATCTCCTGCGGCTGCCGCCGCCAAGCAAACTACCTAAAACGCCGCGCACAATTTCGCGGCCAATGGCCGAGCCAACGGTGCGAACCGCACTTTTCACCACCAGTATCAGGCCGTGGCGGCTTGCCAGTTGGGGCAATAAAAAGCAATCTGCCGATGAACTCTAGCTTGAGCTTAGCGCAAAGAGGCGTTGGAATCCGCGTTAGCCATCTCGGTATTGACCCGACGTGCGCCGTTGAAGCGCTTGACCCAGTAGCTTTCGCGCATGTCTTCGATGCGCACTTCACCGCCTGGGCGTGGTGAGTGAATGAACTTGCCTTCTCCGATGTAGATGCCAACGTGGCTGAAGGCGCGGCGCAAGGTGTTGAAAAACACCAAGTCGCCAGGCCGCAGTTCGTTTTTATCAATTTTTTCAGTGGCTTGGGCTTGCGCCTTGGCGTTGTGCGGCAAAACCAAACCCAAGGTGTTTTCATACATGGCTTGTACAAAGCCACTGCAGTCAAAGCCTTGGATGCCCGTGCCGCCACGGCGATAGGGCACTCCCAAGTAGCCCATGGCGTTGAACACCAAATCAGAGGCTTGAGAGCCAACGTTTTGGCCGACTGTGCCTACCTTTTGACCAACATCGACCACTGTCTTGACCACGCCGCGCTGAATCAGCAGCAGGTCGAGGTCGTCATGCGCGGCGTTATGGGGTGCGGCATGGGCCCCCAAAGCGCAAATCATTGACAGGGCCAGAAAGTGTTTCAACATTGGGTGAGATCATAACCGTGTAAGCAAAGGGGTTTCCTGACGCACAATCAGGGGTTTATTGTTGCCATTTGTTGATAGGAGTTTTATGTTTCGAGCACTGTTACTAGAAAAAGAACCGCAATTTCAGGCCAGCGTCCAATCTGTGGATGAAAGCCGCCTGCCTGAAGGCGATGTCCATGTGAAGGTGGCCTATTCCACCCTGAACTACAAAGACGGCCTGGCCATCACCAACAAAAGCCCCGTGGTGCGGGTTTGGCCCATGGTGGCGGGCATTGATGGTGCGGGCACAGTCATTTCCTCCAGCCACCCGAATTGGAAAGCGGGCGACAGCTTTGTGCACAACGGCTGGGGCGTGGGCGAAACCCATTGGGGCTGTCTGGCCGAGCAAGCCAAACTCAAGGGCGATTGGCTGGTGAAGCTGCCCCAAGCTTTCACCCCTCGCCAAGCCATGGCGATTGGCACGGCAGGCTACACCGCCATGTTGTGTGTCATGTCCTTGGAGCAGCAAGGTGTTAAGCCCGGTAGCGGCGAGGTCTTAGTGACCGGTGCCACCGGCGGCGTGGGCAGCGTGGCCATCGCTTTACTGGCGAAACTGGGTTACCAAGTGGTGGCCGCGACGGGCAAAACCAGCGAGGAAGCCTATTTGAAAAGCTTGGGTGCGCAAAGCTTGAT
>Ga0209357_1001164_pt1 | contig 10675 bp, 10 predicted proteins | sample LauGreFBDMM110SD_2_FD_187573 | JGI IMG/M metagenome (GOLD analysis project Ga0209357, IMG submission 187573) | Freshwater lake microbial communities from Lake Michigan, USA - Fa13.BD.MM110.SD (SPAdes) (version 3) | ecosystem: Environmental > Aquatic > Freshwater > Lake | place: Lake Michigan... | reverse complement strand
GACTGCGGACTGAATGGCTGGCCAGTTCAGGTCGGCAGGGGCGTTATAAACGGGGTCTCCGCCAAGAATGACAAGGGTTTGAATCGAGCCACTGCGGATCTTTCCCGCCAACTGGGCGAGGGTAGATGAAGGCGTGGTCCGACGGGGTTGAACGAGAAGAGTTGAGCCAATTGTGCCGAGCGCTGCATTCAGAGCTAGGCCAAGCGCCTGGAGAGGCACTGGGAGACGGCGACCTACGAGAATGAGAGATCGGTTCCCGTTAGCAACGAGGTCTGCGGCACATTCGCGTATCCATGCGGGATCGACTCCTTGAGGTAGAGAGAGGTCGGGGGATTGGCTGAGCAGGGAGTTAAGGTCGGCACTGGGTTTAGCGGCACGAATTTGACGGGCTAGTTCTAGAAGGAAGGGGCCTGCCGCGCTGGAACGGAGTCGAAGCCTATGGTCGGCCATCGTTCCAGTGAGGGTAAAGCGTGGCTCGACGACGTAGAGACGGTTGGTGGAGTCACCAGGTTTTCTCGTGCGTCGACCTGCGGCAAATCCTCGGGTGTCGTTAATGTCGCCTTCGTCTGATCCGAGGAAATCACAATCGATGGAAAGGATGGTTGATGCGGCGGAAAGATTTGGACGGAATTCGGTGTTGTCTCCGAAAACGAGGGAGGAGGCCTCGAGGTCTCTGCCGGGGGAAAGGGGCTCATAGGTGGCCCAAGTTGCTTGGGGGAATTGGCGTTGCAGATCCGCGCGAAGTCTTTCCCGAGTGGGAGAAAGTTGCTCATCGGCTAAAATGGCAAGGGTGGCACCCGCAGAAGACTTTGCCTCATCTCGGATTCGGGAAATTTCTGCGTCCCACTCAGCAGGTTGTGCTTTCTTGCCTGCTCGTGTGAGGTGTTGTCGACGGGCCGGATCATAGAGGTCGAGAATCGAAGCTTGGGCGTGGTTATCGGTCGCGCCTTGGCTCATGGGATGAAGAGGATTTCCTTCCAGCTTAATGGGGCGGCCGTCGAATGTGGTGGCGAGAAGAGGGATTGCTCCACGTCGGCGAGGTTGGGCAGTTGCGAAGGAAAGTTTTTTACCGGGAATAACCCACTCGGGGGACTGGGTGAATGGGACGAGGTGAGCCTCCGGGCGACGGCACCCTGAGAGGCTGAGGCCAGCAAGGGCAAGCGATGCACCCATGAGACGGATAAAGTTTCTTCGAGAAAGGGGATCGTTCTCCCACTCGGCAGCTCCAGCGGGAAACTCGCGATGCAACCACTCCTCAAAATCTGGAGTGCGCGAGTACTCTCCTAGACTGCGCCAGTAGGTACGGCCTTGACCGATTGAGGCTGGATGATGAATGGTGCGCTTCATAAATTAGCGGTGGCACCCACTGCAGCTTACGGGGGGTTTCACATTCCACTCTTTGACATATTTTTCACCCAGTTCTCGTTGCGTAGTCCCAGCGGGGGGCTCCCAATCCAAATTGGTGACCTGATCCAGCGGGCGAAGATGATTTTCGGGGGCGCGGTGACACTCTAAACACCAACCCATACTGTGGGGCTTGGCGTGATAGACGACCTCCATGTGATTGACGTGTCCGTGGCAGGCAACGCAGCTCACGCCTCGATTCACGTGCACCGCATGGTTGAAGTAAACGTAGTCGGGAGCTTTATGAATCCGAACCCAGGGGACTGGATTGCCTGTTTTCCAAGATTCCCGAACGGCACTGAGTTTGGGACTTTGCGATTTAATTTGCGTGTGACAGTTCATACAAGTTTGTGTGCCCGGGACGTTAGAGTGGGAGGATTTTTCAACCCCTGTATGGCAGTAACGGCAATCCATGCCGAGTTGATTCACGTGAAGGGAGTGGTCGAAGGCGACGGGTTGTGTGGGTTGGTATCCAACGCGTGTGTATTTTGGGGTAAAGTAGTAGGCCATTCCCGAGACAACGCTGGCGACAATGATCGTGATGCAGACCAATATTTTGATTGGCAGCCAGTTACTAAAACGTGGGAAAATGTTGGCCATGGTGGAGTTAGAGGAGTGTTTTCAAGAGAAGGTGCAGATATTGTCGTAAGTTGAAAATGGAGCTTCTTTTGCACTTCATCAAGGAAGCATTAGAAGTATTAACCATAAGCCATTGCATATTAGTTTTAATTACAGCCCTTTTCTCTCTCATTTTAGGGCGGTTGAAAGGGGTGGTCCTTGAGGGGATAGAAATTGCGGGGCAGGGGTTGAAATCTGCCAAAACCGTTGGAGACTCCTCTGCATGCGAATCCCGCTGAGCCGTTTGCACCTACTAGCCATTACCCTTCTAGGGTTGGCCATTTCTGGTGCCCAAGCGGAGATCCGAGAAACCAGCGTTTGGTGGCTGCCTAGGAACGTGAACATGTTTGGTCACACCATCGACTTCCTGTTCTACGTGATCCTGATTTTAACAGGCGTCACCTTCATCGGCGTCTTTTCTGTTTTGGTTTACTTCTTGGTGAAGTACCGGGCACGGCCGGGTGTGGCAGCTCTTCATAGCCATGGAAACAATACTTTAGAGGTGGTTTGGACAACCATCCCGGTATTCATTTTTCTGGGTTTGGCAATCTATGGGAATGAGCAATGGACCCAAATGCGTCTGAAAACTCCCCCTGCTGACGCTCTGCCTGTTGCGGTGATTGGGGAACAGTTCGGTTGGAATGTTCGTTATCCTGGACCCGATGGAAAGCTAGCGAAGATGGAGGCATCAAAGGTCAACAAGGATAATCCCTTTGGCATCGATTCCAGCGACCCAGCTGGTTTGGATGACTTCACAACTTATGGTGAGTTGGTCTTTCCGGTGAATCGCCCGATTCGCCTTTATTTAGGATCCAAAGACGTGATCCATGCCTTCTATGTTCCTGAGTTCAGGCTTTACCAAGACATGGTCCCAGGCCGGATCTACGATTTCGTCTGGCTCAAGGCGGAGGCCACAGGAAAGTTCCAGTTGGCCTGCAACCAGCTTTGCGGCCAAGGCCACTACAAGATGTTTGGTAAATTGACCGTTTCCACGGTTCCCGAGTATGAAGCTTGGGCAAAAAGCAAAGCACCCTCACCAGCAGTGACGGCAGTAGTGCCTCCAAGTCCTGTGGCCATGAATCAAAAATAAGGAGATCGAACGCATGACAACAGCAACCCTCGCTCATCCCGCAACTCACGGAGCTCACGAACATTCGGAGCCGACAGGATGGAAAAAGTATCTTTGGTCGCTCGATCATAAGATCATCGGTATTCAGTACCTTTTCACATCACTCCTCTTTCTGTTTGTTGGCGGGGGCTTGGCACTGCTCCTGCGTTGGCAGTTGGCTTACCCATCGACCCAAGTCATGCCGAATGGAGATATTGGAAATCCAGCCTCTCTCGCCTTTATCAATCCGCAGTTTTACAACTCCCTCTTTACGATGCACGCGACCGTGATGGTTTTCCTTGTCGTGATGCCTCTTTTGATTGGTGCATTCGGCAACTACCTCATTCCGCTCAAAATTGGGGCAGGGGACATGGCGTTTCCTCTCATCAACGAGCTGTCGTACTGGGTCTACGTCCTCTCCGGAGGAGTCTTGATGTGTAGTTTTCTCGTCGCAGGAGGTGCTGCGGCTGGTGGTTGGACCTCCTATGCTCCTCTTAGCTCGGTGGCTGCATATAATGGGACGCAGATGGGGCAGAGCCTCTGGTGTGTAGGCATCTTTTTGAACGGGCTGGCCTCGATTATGGGGGCTTTCAACTACATCACAACAATCGTCAATATGCGGGCGCCCGGCATGAGCTTTTTCCGAATGCCACTGGCGGTATGGTCTCTTTTCATTACCGCGTTCCTACTTCTTCTCGCGGTCCCGGTGCTTTCAGCAGCCGCGGCGATGTTGTTTCTGGATCTCAATTCAGGAACAAACTTCTTTAATCCTGCTCATGGTGGGCAGCCACTTTTGTGGCAACATCTTTTCTGGTTCTTCGGTCATCCTGAGGTCTACATCATGATTCTCCCAGCGATGGGGATGGTGAGCGATATTTTGAGTATTTTCAGCCGAAAACCTATCTTTGGATATAAAGCGATGGTCTTTGCGATGATCGCTATCGGTTTTCTTGGTTTTATTGTTTGGGGACATCACATGTTTGTTTCCGGAATGAACCTCGTTCTTTCGGCCGCTTTCGGTGTTTCGACGATGGTCATCGCAGTCCCGTCGGCGATTAAGACTTTTAACTGGCTAGGGACTCTTTGGGGAGGGTCGATCCGCTTTACGACTGCCATGTTAAACGCACTCTCTTTTGTACTGATGTTTGTCGTCGGAGGCCTTTCAGGGATTTTCATGGCTTCTACCCCGGTCGATATCTTTGTGCATCACACCTACTTTATCGTCGCCCATATTCATTACGTGTTGTTCGGAGGAAGTATTTTCGGAATCTTTGCGGCGATCTACACGTGGTATCCGAAAATGTTCGGGCGTATGATGGATGAAACTTTAGGCAAGGTGCATTTCGCATTTACCTTTATCTTTTTCAATTTGTGCTTCTTCCCGATGCACAACGTGGGTCTTGGGGGAATGATGAGGCGTATTGCGGATCCCACCGCCTATGAGCATCTCCGCTCACTTCAGCCGATCAATCAGTTCATTACCTTGGCGGCGATCGGTCTCGGCTTCTCTCAAATTATCTTCCTCTGGAACTTTTTCCGGAGCCTGAAATATGGTGCACCGGCGGGAAACAATCCTTGGCAAGCGACGACCCTCGAGTGGATGGTGGCCTCACCTCCTGGGCACGGAAATTTTGCTGTGACTCCGACTGTTTACCGCGGTCCTTATGACTACAGTGTTCCTGGCCATAAGCGGGATTACATCATGCAGAATGAGCCCGATGCACCGGACGCACCCCTTGGCGCCCCCCGATCTACGGTCTCGGTCGGATAATGCAGCCAAATTCTTCTTCGCGTGGAGTCTATCGGTCGGCCTGTTTTCTGGTTGGGGCGATTCTATTTCTAATCACCCTTGGAGGGCAGGTTACGACCCGTGTGGCAGGGATGGCTGTACCAGATTGGCCGGGGACTTTTGGTCAAAATATGTTTCTTTATCCGTGGTCGAGTATGACTCGGTCGATGTACGTATTTTTAGAGCACTCTCATCGCCTGGTGGCTTCTGGGGTAGGGCTGATTACTTTGGTGGTTACATTTCTTGTTTTTCTAACTCAGCCTAAGGGTTGGGCACGACGTTTGGCCGTAGCAGCCTCGGTGCTGGTGGTGTGCCAAGGAGTTTTAGGCGGGCAGAGGGTGATCCAAGCCTCTTGGGTGCTGGGGCTTTTCCATGGGTGCTTGGCGCAAGGCTACCTTTTAGTAGCTGGCAGCTTAGCGCTTGTTCTTTCCAACTTCTGGAAGAGTCCAGGGATTGGCGATGATATGGCCAAAAGTAGAGCCAGGATGATTTGGGCTATGACCGGACTTGTATTTACTCAAACGATTTTGGGAGCGCTCATGAGGCATGAAGGTCCTGGGTTTTTATCCATACCAGATTTCCCCACAATTTACGGCGAGTGGATGCCTGCGTTTTGGGACAGCGCCGTGCTTGCTAAAATCAACCAGTACCGTGCCATTCAGCTGCAGTGGCCAGAAACAAGTAAGACACTCATTCTTTGGCAGATTCTTCACCGCACCCTAGGGATTCTGGCAGCTGTCGGTATTTTTTGGGGGGCGATCTGGAGCGTCAAAGCGACGACGACACCTCAATGGTGGAGGAAAGGAGTTGTGGGCTGGGTTATTTTGGCGGTCGCCCAAGTTCTTCTTGGAATCTCCATTCTTTGGACAGGGCGTATCCCAGAGGTTGCGACCCTTCACGTCTTAATTGGAGCAGGTCTTACCTTGACCGGCTGGCTCCTCGGCCTTGCGTCTTGGAGAACAGCTCACGTTTTGCCCCTTGTCTCGAAACAGAGGGGTGAGAGCAAGAGGCGTTTACACGGGAGGGAAGTGCGTTGAATTTGCCACCATCTTCGGTTGCCTCTTCCCAGCAGTCGGCCCAAGGATTCCGTGCATGGTTACAAGATTGGTCCGAATTAACGAAAGCTAGGCTCAGCCTACTTGTGTTGCTGACGACGTTAGTTGGTTTGTATTGCGGCTCCGCAGGAAGGATGAACCCATGGCGAACACTCTTCACGCTTTTGGGGACATCACTGGTTGCCGCCGCGGCTGCTGTGCTGAACGAGTGGTTAGAGCGAGATTTGGACGCCAAGATGAAGCGCACAGAAGATCGGCCGCTTCCCGCGGGCCGAATTAGTCCCGACGAGGCGCTGCTAGGTGGAGCAGGAATGGCGGGTGTGGGTTTAACTACGTTGTACTTTGGAGTGCATGCCCCTGCGGCACTTCTAGCGGCCGCAACTCTCGCTCTTTACCTTTTTGTATACACTCCCATGAAGCGGTGGACCTCGCTGAACACCTTTGTGGGTGCGATTCCAGGAGCGATTCCCCCGCTGATTGGATTTAGTGCGGGTCGAGGCCGAATCGAGTTTGAAGGTTGGGCTCTCTTTTCCATTTTGTTCCTATGGCAGATCCCTCACTTTATGGCGATCGCTTGGAGATACAGGGAAGATTATAGAAAAGCCGGATTTCGGATGCTTCCTTGTACGGATGAAGGGGGAAGGGTCACGGGCCTAGTTTCGGTCTTGTACTGCCTCGTTCTTTTGCCGGCATCTCTCTGTCCGGTGTATTTGCATGCTGCTGGATGGATTTATGGGGCGGGAGCAATTATTCTCGGCATAGGATACACCTACTTTGCGGCACTGTTTGCATGGAGACCCTCCTTAGGGTCAGCTCGCACTCTGTTCCTAAGCTCGATTCTCTATTTGCCACTGCTTCTGATCCTTTTAGTGTCCGACTCCCGATAATCATGACACCGCTCGCCAAATCCAATCTCCGCATTTTGCTAATTTTGATCGCGGGTGCGCTGATGATGACTGGGTTTTGGATCTATTTCATCATCGCCAAAGAGCCGATTCGACCCTAAATCGAATTCTCCTATGAGCAGTGCCGCCCTACCAACACCTCATGCAGTTCGGACCTCATCCCCTGGTCCTCGCTTCACGTTGCCGAAGTTTGGGATGCTGGTCTTCTTGGCATCGGAGGCAATGCTCTTTGCTGGTTTGATTGGAGGTTACATTGTTTTACGAATTGCGCAGGGCCCAGGTAGCTGGCCTCCTGCAGGAGCACCCGAGATCGGGGTGAAGCTGCCTCCAACTTTTCTAAACTTGGTAATGATTGCTAACACGGTCATCTTGCTCTCGAGCAGTATTACTTATCATTGGGGTGAGGCGCGGATGCGGAAAGGGGGGAGTGGTTTGATCGGGTACGCTTTGACTGCAATGTTTGGTGTGATTTTTCTAGGGGTTCAAGCTTGGGAATGGATGCACCTGAAGCACGAAGGCATGTGGTTTAATACTTATGGAATTTATGGCTCCTGTTTCTTTACGATGACCGGGTTTCACGGACTGCACGTTTTTCTTGGGCTTCTGGGAATTTTGATGACTGTCTGGCGTGCAGGCATACGTCAGATGAAGCTTTTCTCCAGCCAAACACCGGATCCTTCCCACACCTTTGAAGAGCTAACCGGATACTACTGGCACTTCGTGGATATAGTTTGGATCTTTCTCTATTCGATTTTATACGTTTTGTAAGGTGGTTATGTCCCCAGGAAGCGCGCGATCGCGTTTCCAAGTTCAGTCGGGTCGGAACAGGCATGAGTCAGCCCCTCGGCAAGTATTAAGAGGTAGCCTGAACCGTAAGATGGCCCATTGAGAACACAGGCATCTGTTTGGCACGCCTGAATTTGCCCCCGGGCTGCTTCCTCAGCCTCGCTTCGCGTGGATGATGCTTCCCACTTCCATCCTATAATTTTCGAGTCTGGCGCTTTTTGTCGCAGGGCAGGAAGTATTTTGGGGCAAGGGCGGAGCTCCAGTTTCAGGCTGGGGAGGGCACTTGGCCACTTCCGCTGGGTCACTGCTTTTCCATCTGGGGTTGTTGCTTGATGCAGCTGATAGTCGGGCAGGGCTGCGGCAAGAAGAATGGAGTCATAACGACTAAGATCTGCTTGCTCGATCAGGAGTTGAAGGTCTTGGAGGGTGTGAAAGTAAGCCTCTGGTTTCATCTTGAGAGGAATCGGATGTGTAACTCCGCGTCCTAGCCAAAGGTGGGTTGATACGTTGGCGGATCCGAGTGCTTCTGCCATAAGGATTCCCGTTCGGCCTGTGGAGCGGTTGCTAATTTCACGCGCTTCATCCAAAGGGGTGCTGGTAGGACCGGCGATGATCAGAACGTCCATTCCTAAGTTGTAGCGGAAAAGGCTGGGCGGGGAAAACATCAGGCTTGCACCCAAGGCGTGTAGGGTGGAAACCGATAGGTGACGTATGAGTTATAGTGGATTTCATCTAGCCTTTAATCTCCCTGTTCTGTTGCTGCTTTTCTTCCTTTCGGGAAAGGGCTTTTGGCCGGGGGAGGTCGTCCTTGTGATGCTGGCGATACTAGGAATCGTGGTCGCCTTTACATCCCCTTGGGATAACTGGGCGGTGGCTCGTGGTATTTGGGATTTTCCTCCTGAGAGGATTCGATTCCGAATCGGTAAACTGCCTGTCGAGGAGTACGCATTCTTTATCATTCAGTCGATGGAGGTGATGATGTTGAGCTGGGCATTCTTGGGTTGGTTGAAGCCTCCTCAAGGAGCCCCGATGCCGCGCTGGATTGGGGAGCCTGAGGTTTTGCGGCACCTCGCAATTCTTTTTGTGGCTTGGGTTGCGTTTGGAGTTCTTTTCAAAGAGTGGCCGAATCGAGAAAGAAGAATTCATTATTCATGGCATCTCTTGTTTTGGTTTCTCCCTGTGATCTTGATTCAGTGGATCGTGGCGGGACCGATGCTTATCGCCTACTCTTGGCACGTTTTGGTTCCCACAGTTGCGATTGGGACATACCTATGTATTGCGGACTGGTATGCGATCGGAAAGGGGATCTGGTTCTTTGATGAGAAGCAGATCACCGGGTGGAAAATCGGCGGGGTTATGCCATGGGAGGAGGCAGCCTTTTTCTACATTACGAGCCTCTTGGTGGCTCAAACCTTCCTCATTCTTCTTCCTTCGCAACTACGATAAGTGACCCAGATTCGACCCTGAGCCGTGTGGCAGAGCTATTTTAGGTTGTCGGCTCGTTCCCAGGCTTCCACTTGATATTACAGCCTAGGCTTGGGACTTGGGGTGAGGGGATAGGTTGATTGGACAAGATTGCCTGAAGAGCAGCCCGAAGATCTTGCCCTGTCGCCACAGTGTCACTTTTTGGACGAGTGGAATCAAACTGACCTGCGTAGAGAAGCTTACCGTCATGGCTTACTACAAACAGGTCTGGGGTGCAGGCGGCATGCCAAGCGTGTGCAACGGCCTGTGAGGCATCAATTAAGTAGGGAAATTTCCAGCCACCCCCTTGCGCAAAAGCGGGCATCTTGTCAGGGGCATCATCAGGATACTGCGACGCATCATTGGAATTAATGGCAACGAAGGAGATTCCTTTGGGCTGAAACTCGGAGGAAAGGCGACCCAGCATGTCGCGAATATGGACTACGTAAGGGCAGTGGTTGCATGCAAAGACAACAACGAGAGGTTTCCCATGCGAGCAATCTTCACGCGTCCAGATCTTTCCATTTGCATCGGGCAAAGCGAAACTTGGAGCAGGGGAGCCCAAGGGAAGTCGCTGAGTTGAACCGGTGCGTGCCATAAATTATTTTATGGTAGAGGAGGGGTTGGCACGATCTTTTGCGATCGTTGCACCTTGATGGGCTGATTGGAAGTTGAGCCAGTCACGCATGATCTTTAACGCCTCTCCGAGCTCATAGGCTTCCGCCAGATCTACGGCGTCAGTTATACCTTCTGTTTCTCCATCGGCAGACTCCTCAAGGGTAGGCTTTTTCTTCTTAGGATCCTTATCAGAAAGGATGACTCCTTTTTTGTCGTCGATGACAAGCCGCGCTTTGGGTTCGGAGACCTTCTCCAAGCGCTCTTCGATTTTCTTTCGCTGATCATTCCGCTCGTCCTCAATCTTTTTTTCTTGAATTCGGCTTGTCTCATTGAGGGAGATTTTTCCCGCCTCAATACGGGATTTGACCTTCTCGATATCCGCTTTTAAGAAGTCCATATCACGGTCTGAAGCAATTCGATCTTTTGATTTCTCTTCGAGAACGCTCTTTAGGGAAGGGTCCATCTTGCTGGAGAGATACCGGCTGGGGCCGATTTCATCCCAGGGGAGGGCATTGGGTAAATCGGACTCACCGATCTTCATATAGTCGAGCGGGGAGGGAATCGAAATATCGGGAATGACTCCACGATTTTGTGTCGAGTGTCCGTTGGGGAGATAAAATTTCTGAATCGTAAGTTTCACTGCACCCGCTTGAGGTTGAGCTTTCTCACCGCCTTGCTTGAGAAAACGGCCTAATTCAACTACAGCCTGAACCGTGCCCTTGCCGTGTGTGCTTTTTTCGCCGACCACCAAGGCTCTCCCGTAGTTCTGGAGTGCTCCAGCTGCAATTTCTGAAGCGGAGGCGCTCCTGCGGCCTGTGAGAACGAGAAGGGGGCCTTGGTACAGAGAACCGGGAGCGTCATCAGTTCTTTGGATTACGGTGCCTTTATTATCACGAACTTGGACGACAGGGCCCTGATCGATAAAAAG
>Ga0209357_1001161_pt1 | contig 10683 bp, 13 predicted proteins | sample LauGreFBDMM110SD_2_FD_187573 | JGI IMG/M metagenome (GOLD analysis project Ga0209357, IMG submission 187573) | Freshwater lake microbial communities from Lake Michigan, USA - Fa13.BD.MM110.SD (SPAdes) (version 3) | ecosystem: Environmental > Aquatic > Freshwater > Lake | place: Lake Michigan... | reverse complement strand
GGGCGCCCGTGATCGCGTTGCGGAGCTCGTGCGCAAATCCTGCCGCCAACTGGCCGAGCAGTCGCTGGCGTTCACCGGCGACGAGCGAACTCCGCAGCGCGTTGAGCTGCACGCTCATGTGGTTGACGCCGTCCACGAGCCGGCTGATCTCGTCGCCGCTGGCCGGGTCGGCGTGGCTGGCGACAAGCGTCTGACCAAACTCCCCTTCCGCGATCCGTGCCACGTGCCGTTCGACGTTGGTGATCCGCGCCGCGAGCCGGCCCGTCGTTCGCAGGCCCAGCGGCACGAGCACCGCGAGCGTCCCGGCGGCCACCGCCAGCACCGGCCAGACCGCCTCGACTGTGCGGGCGATGAACGATCGCTCGGGCGTGAGAATGACCACCATCTCCGGCCGTACGCCCTCACTGCGGACCGTGCCCAGCCGATACCGCTGCCCGCCGAAGGTGCTACTGCCTGCGCGGATGGCAGCGGCGAGCGCGTCGCCTTGAACAGCCTCGAGAGTCCCAGGGGGAAGTGTGGAGAGGCCGATCCGACGTGTCGATTCTTCCCAGATGAGAAAGTGGCTGCCCGTCAGTCGGTGCAGGGCGTCGAGCACGGCGGCCGAGAGCGACACCCGCGATGCTCGCAGGGCATCCGCCACCTGCTGCTGGGCAGCTCGAGTCGCCTCAGCCGACCGCCGCGCGGCTAGCCAGGCTGAGAAGCCGACGTTGGCCAGCACCGCCGCCAGCACAAGCCCCACCACAGGCAGCACGAGTTGCTGCGCGAGGGACAGGTGTCGCGAGGGTGTGGACATGGGCTTCAGCTGCGGTCGAAGCCAAAATAACAGCGAGCGTTCTGCGCACAGACATTCTCGACCAGCGGCACGACCCGGTGCTGCCGCCAGGTTGGATCGTCGGGAAGACGGCCCGTGGCGATGTCGGTGCCGATCAGATCACAGAGGATCCGTCGGAAGTACTCGTGACGGGGATAGGAGAGGAACGACCGCGAATCGGTCACCATGCCGACGAATCGGGAGAGCAATGCCAAGTCGGAGAGCATGTTGAGCTGATCCCGCATGCCGCGTTCCTGGTCCATAAACCACCAGCCGCTGCCCCACTGGATTTTGCCCGGGAGGATGCCGTCCTGAAAGGAGCCGGGCAGCGCGGCGAAGAGGGCATTATCGGCGGGGTTGATGTTGTAGAGGATCGTCCGCGGCAGTGTGTTCTCGGTGGAGAGCCGGCCGAGGAAGCGGACCAGGCCCGGCCCCTGCGTTGTGTCGCCGATCGTGTCGCAGCCCGCGTCGGAACCGAGCGCCGCGGCCAGCCGCGGGTTGGGATCACGAAACGCCCCGAGGTGCAACTGGAGCGCCCAGTCCTTGGCATGGTTGAGCCTGGCGACATGGAGCAGAAGGAAGAGGGAAAACTTGTCGGCCTCCTCTGGCGTGGCGGCGGTGCCTGCCATGGCGCGGTGCCAGATCGTCGCGGCCTCGGCCTCGGTGCAGTCGGTGTCGGGCAGGCGGAGGAGGCCATGGTCGGTGGCCCGGCCGCCGGCTGCGGCAAAGTCGGCATGCCGCTTGTCGATCGCGGCGATGAGGCCGGCGAACGTGTCGGCGCCGCACCCGGCCGCGTCGGAGAGCCGGCGGGCCCAGGCCTGGACGCGATGCGGTTCGTGCACTTTGGTCGCCGCGTCGGGGCGGAAGGTGGGCACGACCTTCGTCGCGAAGGCGTCACGGGCGATTTTCTCATGCCACTGGAGGCTGTCGGCGGGGTCGTCGGTCGTGCCGACCACGTCGACGTTCATCCGCCGGAGAATGCCCCGCGCCGTCAGGTCGCCCGTGGTGAGCTGCCGGTTGGCCTCGGTCCAGATCCGCTGGGCGGTTTCGCCGTCGAGCAGGTCGTCGATATGAAAGTGGCGACGCAGTTCCAGGTGCGCCCAGTGGAAGAGCGGATTGCGGAGCGTGTGCGGCACGGTCTCAGCCCACGCCTGGAACTTTTCCCGCGGGCTGGCGGCACCGGTGATGCGGTCCTCGGCGATGCCGTTGGCCCGCATGGCCCGCCACTTGTAGTGGTCGCCATCGAGCCAGATAGCGTGGAGGTTTTCAAACCGCCGGTCCTCCGCGATGTCACGCGGGCTCAGGTGGCAGTGGTAGTCGATGATCGGCTGCCGCGCCGCGACATCGTGATAGAGGGAGGCAGCCACATCGCAGGAGAGCAGGAAGGAGTCGTCGCAGAAGGGCATGAGAAACCGCCGGACATGAGAAGGTGGGTCAACAGCAAGGCCCTCACGATACCGTGCCCAGCGGCGGATTACAGCCGCGGTCGATTGATAACCCGGAGCAGGGCGATCAGCACGATGGCACCGACGGTGGCCGTGACCAGGCTGCCCAGGCGTCCAACGGCAGACAGGCCAAACAGGCTGAAGAGAAACCCGCCGACAAGCGCGCCGATCACACCCACGATCAGGTCACCAACGAGTCCGAAGTCGCCACCCTTCATGATTTGCCCGGCGAGCCAGCCGGCAGCGATCCCAATCAGAAGAAACCAGAGCATGTCCATGGGAAACTCGCGAGGGGTTGGGGAGAAGAGAGGGCCGGATGGGTGTCCGAAAGGACCATGGTATCCCCCGCCCACTCCGGGGGCCATGAGGTGCTTGGAAGGGCGTGCGAGGCAGGGCGGGGCAGTCTGGGCAGCCTGGGTTTTGTGCTTTTGGGATTTCCGGGGTGCTCTGAACCGTGTGCATCGAAGCCGCGTATATCTCCTCAACCAAGGAGGGTTGAATCATGGACGCTCATTTCCACGAGTATCTGGCCGCGATCACAGGCATGCAGGACATCTACGGGGACGTCGGCGACGACCACCCGTCGGAGTTTCACCAGCCATCGGTGTGTGCCGCGGCCGACACTGCGACCCCATTCGTCACGGCGGTCGAACTGGGCTGAAATCGGCTCGATGTGACGGCCTGTCGCGGCGGCCCAAAATCAGATGCAGTGCCGGTCCGGCCGCCATCGTCGTGATGACGCACATCAGCACGCAGGCCACGAACAGCCGCAGATCGATCAACTCGGCATCGTAGGCCGCCGCCGCCATCACGATGCCGAGGATGCCCCGGGCATTGAGACCGCAGCCCACGGCCAGTGCCTGGCGGCTGTCCATCCCGGCCAGCTTGCCGCCTGCGAAGACGCCACAGATCTTGCCGACGAAGGCGACGGACGTGATCAGGATCACGAGCCACAGATCGAAGCCCTTGACGAAGTCGGCGGCGATCGCCATTGAGACAAAGAAGATCGGGGTGAACACCGCATAGGAAAAGTCGCCGATGATCTCGAACGGTTTTGGATGGATGCGGTAGACATCGGCCAGAGCGATACCGACGACGAAGGCGCCGAGAAAGGAGTGCAGGCCGAGATACTCCGAGCCCGCCGCACCCAAGAGCGCGAGCAGCACGATGCACGAGATCGAGCCAGCCGGCTGGGGTAGATGGCGATGCACCCAGTCCATCAGACGCGGCAGCACGAAGTGGCCGAGCAGCAGAATCCCGCCGATGAAGACGAACACCATCCCGAAGATCGCCATCCCCTGCCCCTGACCGGTCGCGTGCGGGCCAAACTCGGCAAGGATCACCGCGAACAAGCCCCAGCCCACGAGGTCGTCCACGAGGGTCGCCGACATGATCGTTCGGCCGATCTCGCTCTTGAACAGGCCCATGTCCATGAGGATCCGGGCGATCACGGGGTTGGCCGAGAGCGACAGGATCGATCCCATGAACAGCGCCGTCGCAAACTGATCCTTCTGCGTCACGCCGATCACGGTCGGGAAGACGTAACACATCAGGAATCCGAGCACGAGCGGAACCAGCGTGCCGACGACGCCGACGGAGAGCGCCTTGCGGCCGATGCGCCGGAATTCGCCGACGCTGATGTCGAGCCCGATCGTCACGATGAAGAAGAGCATGCCGACCCGCGCGATCGCCGCCCGGCCGCTCGTGATCGGTCCCGTCGTCGGGAAGAGCCACGCGAACGTTTCCGGAGAGAGGCGTCCAAGGATCGTCGGTCCGAGCAGGAGCCCCCCGGCGATCTCGCCGACGACCGCCGGGATGCCGAGCCTCCGGGCGGCATGCCCGAGCACGAGCGCGACGAACAGCATCGCTGCCAGATGCAGCGAGAGCAGCGTCCAGTCGAGCGGGCTCATGATGACGATTCCGGGTGACGGGAGGGCGACGCGGTGCGTGGTTCGCTCAGCAGGCTCACGGTGCCCGTGTTGAGCAGCCAGGTTTTTTGGTTGTGGGCTGCGGCCACGGCCGAGACGAAAGTGTACTATGCGACTTTGACCGGTATCGACCGGGAGTCGATACCGAACTCCACCCCTTGGGGATACGCCCGTGCCCTCGATCGCAGTCGGTGACAAGGCTCCGCCCTTCCAGGCGACGCTGCAAGATGGCAGCACGTTCGATTCGACGTCGCTCCTCGGCCGCAAGTCGCTCGTGCTCTTCTTCTACCCCAAGGACGGCACGCCGGTCTGCACGCAGCAGGCCTGCGCCTTCCGTGACGCCTACTCGCAGTTCGTCGGCGCCGACGTGGAGGTGGTCGGCGTGAGCAGCGATTCACAGGAAAGCCACAAGCGGTTCGCCGCGAGGCACTCGCTCCCCTTTCCGATCATCAGCGACTCGAGCGGAGCCCTGCGGCGGCTCTTCGGCGTGCCGCGGGCACTGGGCATCTTTCCTGGTCGGGTCACGTACGTGATCGACAAGCAGGGCGTCGTGCGGATGGCCTACAACGCCACGCTCGCCGCCGAACCGCATGTCCACAAGGCGCTCGAGATCGTCGGCGCTCCGGCCGGCGGCTAGCGTCGAGCGGCATGTGGGCTGGCGCAGGACAGGTTCAGGCGGTTGTGGTTCGTGGGACGATGCGTCTCTAGATATTTTCCATGAAAACCATTCACACAGAAGTGCTCGTCTGCGGCGGCGGCTGTGCTGGCCTTGCGGCAGCGCTGTCGTCGGCACGCAATGGCGCGAAGACTCTGCTCATAGAACGCGCAGGTTTTTCCGGCGGCATCATCACGACCGTTGGGCTGCCGTATTTCGATGGGCTCATCGACAAGCCGAGCGGGCGGTTTGTCGTCAAAGGCATCGCGCTTGAGTTGCTGCAAAAGCTGGGTGTGGCGAAGGCGGACGCGAACCATATCGATGACCTGCGGCCTGACCTCATCACCAAATATTGGGGCAGTGTGTGGATTCCGAACATCGAGCAGTTCAAGCTGCTGAGCGACGAACTGATCCTGAAGCACAGCGACGATCTGACGGTTCTCTACCACAGCATGGCGTGTGACGTGGAGGTGAAGGACGATCGCATTGCGGCGGTGACGGTCGCGAACAAAGACGGCCTTTTGCGAATCGAGGCGAGGCAGATCATCGATGCCACGGGCGATGGCGACATCGCGCACTGGGCAGGATGCCCGACCATCAAATCCACGCCGCTCATGCCGCTGACCATGCATTTCCGTATCGGCAATGTAGTGCCCGTGAAGGAGACCAAGGAGCTCGGGAAGAAGGTGCTGATCGAGGCGCACAAGGAGGGGCGACTGGCAAACTTCTACGGCCCTGGAATCATGTTCGCTTTCGCGAAAGATGAGGTCTATGTCCACGCCACGCGCATCCCCGCCGACGCGACCGATGCCGCCGATTTCACTCGTGCGGAGATTCAGGGTCGCAAGGATGCGTGGACGATCTTCAACGAATGGAAGACGAAGGTGCCGGGGTTTGAAAACAGCTACTACATCATGAGCGGCCCGTTCATTGGCGTCCGCGACACGAGGCGGATCGTGGGGCTGAATGTGCTCACGCTCGAAGACCTGCAAAAGACCACTCGCCACGACGACGCCATTGCCACCGGATGCTGGTTTATCGACATCCATCCGCCCGAGTCCACGACCGACAAGCCGTTCACCGGCTCCGGCTTCCAGCCGAAGCCCTACGACATCAGCTATCGCACGTTGATTCCGCAAAAAGTGAGCAATCTCCTCGTCGCCGGTCGCTGCCACAGCGCCAGCAGTGAAGCCGGCGCGTCCAGTCGCGTCACTGCCACCGCGATGGCGCTCGGCGAAGCTGCGGGAACCGCTGCGGCGCTGGCGGTGAAGGCGAAGGCGGAAGTCGGCACCTTTGATGGCGTGAAGGTGCGTGAAACGCTCGCGAAACAGAATGCCGGGCCTTTCACCCAGCCTTTCTAGGCTGTGCCTCTACTGAAGCCACTCGCAGGCGAGAAAGCCTATGGATGCATCCAATCCGATGAACACCGAACTCCCCACCATCACCCGGCGCGAGGTCTTGCTCAGCGCGCTGAAGTCCACGGTGGTCGCCTCTGCAGCCACACCTGTCATTGTGCAGGCCGCACCCAGCCCGCCGACCTCGCCGCCGGAGTCCGAGTTCGTCCCGGACAATGATTATCCCTTCTTTGGCTACGAGCCCGAGCCATTCTCGACGCAGAGGCCATCGCTCTTCCGGAAGCCGTTAGACCCACGAGGCAACGGATAGAATCACCCGACGCGTGGCAGCCGTATCGCCTGCAAGCGGCGGTGACGGCAGGCAGTCGGCAAGAGCGTACACAGGCCTCGCCCCAACCTCTGGGGACCGCGGTCCATGTGCCCTTCACCGCTTTTGAACTGCGGCGTCTGCAGCCCGGTCTTGCGCTCGCTGTCGTCGCCGTACGAGTTCGCTTTTCTGGGGCGCTGGAAACCTGCCGCAAATTTGTAGCAGGGAGTTGCAGGTGGCGGCAAACCACGTCGCCGAACCGAAGCAGTGGTCAGCGTCCGATATTTGGCCTCATTCTGGCCTCTGTGCCAGGGATGTGTGCCAGTCCCCAGTCCGCGATGCTCGAGAGCACCGGCAGCAGCGAGCGGCCCTTCGCGGTAAGCATGTACCCGCTGCGGCCGGCGGCGTCGGCCAGCCCGGATCGTTCGGCCAGTCCGCCGCGGACGAGTCGCTCCAGTCGATTCGCAAGGATGTTCGTCGCGATCCGTTCGGGAGAGGCGGAAAACTCCTTGAACAATGTCTTGCCGCAGGCCATGTCGCGGATCAACAGGAGCGTCCAGCGGTCACCAAAGAGGTCGAGCCCGCAGGCCACCGGGCAGATCGACCTGCGTTTTTTTCGTGCCACGATCCTGCTCCGCGACGACTAATGAAGAACGAGCCTTGACGATATACAAGATGCTTGCATAATGCAAGTAAGGCAGCTGCAGCGAGCAGGCGGCGGTGTCGGACCCCAAAAGGCTTTGGACATGGCCAAGATCGATCAGCATCCCACCGTCGTCGCGGCCCGAAATCGTCCCCCGCGGCCAGCGCAGCCTCGCATCTCCGCGGTCAGGCTCCGGGAGATCTGCCGCGCCGCGGGAGTGGATGACGTCGGCTTCGTCGCGATCGACCGGCCCGAGATCGCCGCCGAAAGAGCCGACATTCTCAAGGCGTTTCCAGCGACGAAGACGCTTGTGAGCATCGTCTGCCGGATGAACCGGGAACCGGTGCGGAATCTGGCCCGGTCGGTCGCGAATCTCGAGTTTCACCGCACCGGCGATCACGTCAACGACGCCTCGCACGAGATCGTCCGCGTGCTCGAGGCGGAGGGCATTCGAGCGCTGAACCCGCCGGTCGGCTTTCCGATGGAGGCGTCGGCGTTTCCGGGCAAGATCTGGGTGGTGTCGCACAAGCCTGTCGCCGTCGCCGCCGGCCTCGGACAGATGGGGATTCACCGGAACGTAATCCATCCGCAATTCGGCTCCTTCATCCTGCTGGGCACCGTGCTCGTGGCGGCCGAGGTGGATGAGGAATCACACCCCGTTGACTACAACCCCTGTCTCACCTGCAAACTCTGTGTGGCGGCCTGCCCCGTGGGGGCGATCAAAGCGGATGGCGGGTTCGATGCCAGCTCCTGCCTCACGCACAACTACCGCGAGTTCATGAACGGCTTCACCGACTGGGTGGAAACGGTCGTGAGCAGCCACGATCCGCGGGAGTATCGCCGTCGGGTGTCGGATCAGGAGTCGGTGTCGATGTGGCAGAGCCTGAGCTTCGGGGCGAACTACAAGGCCGCCTACTGTCTGGCGGTCTGCCCGGCTGGCGAAGATGTGATCGCACCGTTTCTCGACGATCGTGGTGGATTCGTCGCCGAGTTCGTCAAGCCGCTGCAGCAGAAGGAGGAGACCGTCTACGTCGTGGCCGAATCCGACGCAGAAGACCATGTCGGCCGGGTGTTTCCTCACAAGACGAAGAAGCGGGTCACCGGCCTCCGACCCTCGACCATCCGTGGCTTCCTCGAGGGATTGCACATCGTCTTCCAGTCCGGGCGTTCGAAAGGAATCGACGCGGTCTATCACCTCGTCTTCACCGGGGCGGAGACAGCCGAGGCGACGGTGACGATCCGTGATCAGTCGCTCGATGTGCACCCAGGGCTCGTCGGCCGGCCCGACTGCACGATCCGTGCCGACGCGGCGACGTGGCTTGGGTTTCTGCGCAAGGAGCGTTCAGTCGTGTGGGCGATCCTGCGTGGCCAGATTCGCGTCCGCGGCGGACTGTCGCGACTCAAAGATTTCGGACGCTGTTTTCCGGGGTGAGATGATTGTCGGTCACTGCGACCGCACGCAGGAGATGTGAGGCTCCCAGAACCGGACAGCAGGCATCGCAGCCGCCCTTAGGATACGATTGCGTGAGCTATCTGTACGATCTGCCACAAAGGAGTCTCCATGAGCGAACACACCTACAAAATGATCGAACTGGTTGGGTCATCTCACACCAGCATTGAAGAAGCCGTGAAGAACGCCGTGGCGAAGGCGGCAGTCGATGAAAAGAAACTTCGTTGGCTCGAAGTGCTGGAAACCAGAGGGCACATCGAGGACGGCAAGATTGCCCACTGGCAGGTAACGGTGAAAATCGGGGCGACGCTGGACTGACCTGCCGCCAAAGAGGGCCAAAGCGGCTTCATGGAGCACTCCCAGATTTTCTCTCGGGAAGTGGTGCTGTTGAAGGGAGTCAGGTCGAGCCCGAGCAACTCTCGAAAACGGGGCTATCGCTCTTCCGGAAGCCGGTAGGCCCAATAGGCAACGGGTAGAATCGCCAACTCGGCAACCGTATAGCCCACAAGCAGCGGTGACGGTAGGCCGTCAGCCACGAGACTGATGATCCTGCCACTCACCAGCCCTGCCGCGAATATGAACGTGGTCAGCACCGCGGTATTTCTGGGCCTGTTGCTGAGGGCTGACAAGAACCAAAAGAGACCAAACCCCACATAGAGGCCCATGACGGCTCTCAGAATATGTGCCAGGTTTACGTCGAGATCCCTCACGCCCAGAAACGTCCGCGCGAACCATTGGGGAGACAATCCATACAGCAACGCGATGATTGCCACGATGATGGACGACAGAACCAGATACGCCTGTTTGAGTTTCAGGGCTCACTCCTTTTCGATCGTTGACACGCACTGGTGAATGACGCCAGATTCGGTGGAGGGGTAGTGCTCTTGGCCTGCATGAGAAAATCTTGGCCCAGTCCTCTCGGGTCCGCGGGGGATCCAACGAGTGTGTGACTGGCGCTACCGTGGCATGGCTCACGGCACCCGCAGTATAGAAACGCCGAGAGGCAGGAAGGCTTTGCCACCTCCTGCCTCTGACTGCCACTCGAAGACATGAGTGGCGTAGCTCCCCGAGTCGGCCGGTGCCGAATCGCTGTTTTGCAGCTGGAAAACGCGGCTTCTCAGAGGAATCCGACGCAGAATCCGACGCAGTCGGGATTTGCAGGGAGCCGCATGGGGCCGCAGGCTTGTGGCGGTAGAATGAATCACTCAAATGCTGTCCAAGGAAAATCCCGTGATCGCGTCCCGTGTGCTCGATGAACTCAAGGAACGGCTGTCGGCAGCCTACGGCGAACGCCTGCACGCGGTTGTCCTATTCGGCTCCGAAGCCCGCGGGGATGCAAGACCGGATAGCGACATCGACGTTCTGGTAGTTCTCGAGACTCTGACCGGTGACTACGGCGAAGAACTAGAGCGGGGACTTGCGGCGGTGTATCCGGTCGCCCTGAGGCTCGGTCGCCGCGTGAGCGTGAAGCCGCTGGCACGCGAGGAGTATGAGCGGGGCGATAGCCCATTGCTCCGCGAGGTGCGCCGCTCGGGCGTGGCGGCATGAACGAGTTCATCCGCAGTCAATGGGCGAAGTCGAAGCGTTCGCTTGCTGCGGCTGAGGCAACCCTCGACACCGACCCGGACTCAGCGGCATCGAGGGCGTACTATGCCGCCTTTCATGGGGTAACCGCGGTGCTCGCGGGGCGCGGCATGGAATTCACGAAGCACACGGCGGTGCGGGCGGCCCTGCATCGGGATCGTATCCAGTCCGGTGCGGTCCCTGCGGATCTCGGTCGTGATTACGACTTCTTGTTGGATCTTCGTGAGACCGCTGACTACGGCGGCGTTGCCGAAGCTTCGCTGGCGAGTGCGACGAAGGCGATCGAGAAGGCGAGGGCGATCTTGGCCGCGCTCAGGACGCTGTTGCCGGATGACGCCGTAGGTGACGCTTGATGGACGCTGCTTCGTGCAACTCGATGCGATCCAACGCAGCTTCTTGCGGTGGAAGCTCCCCGAGTAGGATTCGAACCTACAACCTAGCGGTTAACAGCCGCTCGCTCTACCGTTGAGCTATCGGGGAATGTGCCCTGCCAAAATACCCTAAC
>Ga0209357_1001156_pt1 | contig 10706 bp, 10 predicted proteins | sample LauGreFBDMM110SD_2_FD_187573 | JGI IMG/M metagenome (GOLD analysis project Ga0209357, IMG submission 187573) | Freshwater lake microbial communities from Lake Michigan, USA - Fa13.BD.MM110.SD (SPAdes) (version 3) | ecosystem: Environmental > Aquatic > Freshwater > Lake | place: Lake Michigan... | reverse complement strand
GGGCACCTACGGCATGAGCGAGACCCTCGGGCCCCTGGCCTATGACAAACAGGGTGGCAGCCGCTTCCTTGGCGGCCCCAGCAATCCCCGCCGGGTGGTGAGCGATGCCACGGCCCAAGCGATCGATAGGGAGGTGCGCAACCTGGTAGATCGGGCCCACGACCGGGCCCTGGCGATCCTGCGCGGCAACCGGGAGCTGCTCGAAAGCATTGCCGAAAAGATCCTCGAAAAGGAGGTAATCGAAGGCGATGACCTCAAGGGCCTGCTCGCTTCTAGTGTCATGCCCGAAGACACGGCCGCCTAGTCAATCTGCTGGGTCGAAGTCCAGATTCTTCATAACCAGTTAAAAAAGCCTTGCCGGAGCCTATCTAGGTCCCCCTGCAGGGCTTTCCCTTGTTCGGCTTTAGGGCATGACCTTAATGGCGAGGCGAATAGCAATCAGCTGGCGCCACAATGCTCGACCAGTCCATCAATGACCTGCTTGTCAGTCAGGTAAAGCTCGGCCAACCGGGCCTCCCCTTCAGTCAAATGCTGATCTTCAGGATAGGCATTCACGATTTCCAAAGTATCAGCGTCTAAACTTTTATCAATCAGGGCAGGATGGTCAACCACAACCAAATCAACTAACCTCCCCTCATTATCCCTACCAGCCACACAAGCTTGCACCAGATGCCAGGCCTCATGGCGAATCGTTGATTCCTTCGAAGTATCCCAGGTGTTGCCATGAATTGCCGTGCAAATCACCAACTGATTAGAGTCTAAATCGTAGTAACCGTAGGTATCATCACACCCGTAATGCTTAATTAGCACCTTGGTACTCGTTGATTCAACCGATGCCAAAATTGGATTCTGCATGATGGTGCGATCCTCGGCGATGCGGTAGGCCCCATAGCAGCTAATTGGCAGCACAACAGCGACAAAGGAGAGCAAACCAAGCCCCCGCAGCCTGGGGGCCGGCCCTGGGCCCTTCGGCAGCACCGAAGCGGAATCCTCTGGGACCTGCTGGTGGGATTTCGAAGCCAAGCGGAGCTGGCGGGACGCCTGCAGGCCAGCCAAGCCAGACGCCAACCCGTAGATCAGCGGCGTCACAACCCCTTCAGCCCAGGAGTCTTCATAGGCAAATCCAGCCAATTCGCAGCCAAAATAAATGAGAGCAGAAATGGCAAATGCGCCAATAAATGCTCCGATCCAATTAAGGATTGGCCGCCATGACAGGCAATAGATTGCGTAGCCCGGCACGGCAACAAAGGGGATACCAACGAACAGGGCCATCCAAACAAATGGGCGCGCCTGGAGGCGGCGCCTCAAGAGAGATTCGCTCGGGAAAGTTGGTGCCGGTGTCATGGCAGAAAATTCATTAATTAGGGATAAATCTGGCTGACTCAGCGGACCCTACGAGGGGCGGAAGAAAGCCACCCATGTTCACTTGCAATAGTAATCAATCCAGGTCTGGGCATCGTCCTTGCCTAGGCCCTCAACCTCGAAATCATCTGGCGAGGCACATGGGCCCACAATACTTGCCTTCCCATCATCCCAATAGATCGCCAAATAGGTTTTATCCTGATCATACTGGGCGCGGCAAACTTGCACAGGAGCCGCCTCGTCATCCTGCTCCGATTTGCATTGATCATCACTAAAGTCATCGCCGGGCTTCCAGTCCTTAGGGCCTTCAGCGGCCACCGGCGGCGTGGCGATCTGGGTCTGGGGCGCCTTGGCCGAAGGGCCATGCAGACGCAGCTTGGGAGCCAAAATACAGCCCTGCAACGCACCAATCAGCAGGAACGCCAGCAGCGATGATGGACTTGGAATCCGCATTATTTCCAGGCCAGATGGCTTGGCTAGGACCCATTGACCTTACTGGAAACCCATTGAGGACCTACGACTAGCCAAAGATCTTGGAGCCATTGAAGATCCTCGACAGGGCCGTCGAGGCGGGAAAGCCGTCTCGAAGGAGTGGAGTGACTGAAGGATTAGCAGGGATTGCCTAAGCCCAACCAGGACTGACCAGGTGCTGGCAACGAAGGATCCAAAATGAGTTTGCTAGGGCAATTTTGATAAAGCGGTTTGTTTCAAACGGAGGCAACAGGACGGCAAGGGTTGAATCCCGACAGCCGGGAACGGTCCAGCCAAGATCGCTCGGGATTCGGATGGCCGCAGACTCTGGCGGCAGCAAGCGGCTGCCGGCGGCGGCTGCGATGGCTGGCCGATGGCAGGGCCTTCCCTAGACAGGTCGCCGGGTTTTCGCCTACAAGGGTTCTTTAAAATGGGCCCATGGGCTCCCAGCTCAGTTCCTATCCCGATCTGGCTGCCTTGGCGGGCCGCGATCTGCTCTCCTCTGCGGATCTCAGCGGGGCCGAGACCCGGGCCCTGATCCAGCTGGCGACGGACCTCAAGGCAGGACGCTGCCAGGTTGACCTGGGCGGCAAGGTGTTAGGGCTGATCTTCAGCAAGGCCTCCACCCGGACCCGGGTGAGCTTCAGCGTGGCCATGGCCCGGCTAGGGGGCCAGACCATTGACCTCAACCCCCAAGTCACCCAGGTGGGCCGGGGCGAACCCGTGGCCGATACGGCCCGGGTACTGAGCCGTTATGTGGATGCCCTAGCGATTCGCACCTTCGCCCAGGCCGAACTCGAGGAGTACGCCCACTGGGCCTCGATCCCGATCGTGAATGCCCTTACCGACCTGGAGCATCCCTGCCAGGCCCTAGCCGACTACCAAACCCTGCAGGAAGAATTCGGCCAGCTGGCAGGCCTAACCCTGGCCTACGTGGGCGATGGCAACAACGTGGCCCACTCCCTGCTGCTCAGTGGCGCCCTGCTGGGGATCAACGTGCGGATCGGCTGCCCCATGGGCTTTGAGCCGATCCGGGAGCTCGTTGAGCAGGCGCGCTCCCTGGCCCCCGCTGGCTGCAGCATCGAGGTGGTGCACGACCCGATCGCAGCGGTGCGCGGCGCCCATGCCGTTTACACCGATGTGTGGGCTTCGATGGGCCAGGAGCAAGAACAGCTGGAACGGGAACAGGCCTTTGCCGGCTGGTGCCTAGACGAGGCGCTCCTGGCCGAGGCCGATAGCCGCGCCATCGTGTTGCACTGCCTGCCGGCCCACCGGGGCGAAGAGATCAGCGCCGGCGCGATCGAAGGCCCGGCCAGCCGGGTGTTTGACCAGGCCGAAAACCGCCTCCATTCGCAACAGGCCCTGCTGGCTGCCCTCCTGGACGCCTGAGCCCTTGGCCCACCGCACTGGACAAATTGCCCCAGCCATGACATCAATGGGGCAGTGGTTCATCCGTATTGCCGGTGATTGCCAGGTCCCCCCTCGCCAGCCTGTCCAGCTCCGGCCCCCAGGCCGGGCTAGGCCGCCAAGACCACGCCAGCCGCTCCACGGGATCGGCCCCTGGTCTTGCCAGGGAAGCTGAGGAGCTCACCCCTGCCCAGCAGGAGCTCTATGACTGGCTCGCGGACTACATCGGCAGCCATCGCCACAGCCCTTCGATTCGCCAGATGATGGAGGCCATGGGCTTGCGCTCGCCGGCCCCGGTGCAGAGCCGGCTACGCCACCTGCAGCAGAAGGGCTGGCTCACCTGGCAGGAAGGCCAGGCCCGCACCCTGCAGCTCCTCGGCGGCCCTGCGGCGGGCATCCCCCTACTCGGGGCCGTGGCTGCCGGGGGCCTAATTGACACCTTCGACGACGTCCAGGAGCGGCTGGATCTGGCTCCGGTGCTGGAAACCCGCGGTCTGTTTGCCCTCACCGTGAATGGCGATTCAATGGTGGAGGCCCATATCGCCGATGGCGACGTGGTGCTGCTCGAGCCGGTGCCCGATCCCCTCAGGCTCAAGGAGGGAACGATCGTGAGCGCCCTGGTGCCAGGCAGCGGCACCACCCTCAAGCATTTCCATCGCCAGGGAGCCCAGGTGCGCCTGGAGGCCGCCAATCCGAACTACGCGCCGATCCTGGTGGATGCGGAGCAGGTCACCGTCCAGGGCAAGCTTGTGGCCGTATGGCGCCAGCTCTGAGGGGCTGCACCCGCTGCGGTGTAAGCTTTCAAAGCGCTAAACAAGGGCTTTCGGGCCCAACCAGAACACCAAGATCTGGGTTATCTAACGCACCAATGGGGCCATAGCTCAGCTGGTAGAGCACCTGCATGGCATGCAGGGGGTCAGCGGTTCGAATCCGCTTGGCTCCATTTGAAGATCCCAGGCTAAGCCTGGGTTTTCTTGTATTTGGCGCACCTTCAGTTGAGGCTCGGATGCTCCCTGGGGCACCTGCCAAGGGCTTTTTGGCCAACGGTTTGGCCCATGGCAAGAGCACGGCCAGGGCTGGAGCGTGCAGGGTCGCTGCCAGCTCATCAGCATCTTGGAGGACCGCACCCCCATGGAGGAGCGAAAGCTCAGCCTGCCGGATGCTGCCAAGCTGAACACCGAACTCTTGGGGCCCTCAAGGGACCAATGGGGACTTTGCCGGCTGGACCAAGCTGAAAGCGAGGTTGCTCAAGACGAAGGCAGGACATCGCATGGCAGAGGCAGGAAAGGCGCCATAGCCTGCGTCAGAGTCCTTTTAACTAGTGGAAAGGTGACTCCCATTAGCTATAGAATCTCGAGTTGTCTAGAAAAATAACCAACCCATGCTCGTCCTTGCGACTGCATAGACCGCGATAGTAGCTTCGTCATCCATGGCATCAAAAGCACAAGGTATTGCCAAATGCAGCAATGGAAACAAGCCAGCCCGATAATTAGGCCTGAGGATATCTAATCCAATTGATTAAAGGGCACTCCTTCGGGTTCTATCCTTAGCTGGAGGATCAACAAAAACTTGCTACAACGATCACCTATGGGCATGCACCACCAGCCCTGCACCCGTACTTGGTCATATCAGGGCAACTCGATCAAGGCCTAGGGGTGGATCAACTGCACAAAAAAGCGACCTTGGCCTACTGCCAGTTGGCAGCAATGGGTCACGGTCGCTAAATTGAATCTAAGTAGAAGAGACTTTAGGCTCGAAGACCAAGAGTGGACTGGAAATTAGGCAGGGATCGAAGGCGCGCAGTAAATGACAAGCAGCCAAATCGCGCCGACAAAGGGAACCAGGAGAATGAAAAGCCAAGGCCATTCTTTGCCAGCATCACGAAGGCGCCGGACCACCATCGAGAAAGATGGAATAATAACAGCGAATGAAAAGAGGCCACTCAGAATCTGGAGAAAGTCTACAAATCCAGCAATGATCGCCAAAACAATGGTGACAACAAGATTGACTAGTACAGTCAACCAAAAGTCGATTCTTCTGGTGCGGCCGGAAAAGTCGAAGGCGCGGGTCCAGAAAGCCTGATAAGCAGAAACAAGAGAATTCACTGAAAAATAAAATTAACGCACTTTCCTAAAATAGCATCCGACAGCCTGACTCCAATTGCCCCTTCGCATTTCCTAACAATCATCGATAAGATCGATGCATGGCCCAATCCAATCCAGGAATAGCAAGAGGCCCAGCCTCGGGGCTAAAATAAAAAACTTCCTAGGCGGCTTGAAATTGCCTGAGTCTGGCCTGGGCCAGGGCTGAGGTCGACAGAACCGGCGTCTTGTTGGACCCGAAAATGCTGCTGGCTGAAGCGATTCTAAGCGATCAGTTCATCAAAAGCCAGCTCAAATACATTAATGGTGCCAACGCTCCTTTCGCACCCTGCCCGATCCGCACTTCGCAACGGCGCTCGCAATCCTGAGGCGTTGTCCAAGCCAGTAGGCCAATTTATTTTGGCATCAGCCCTAATCCATACTTCTCAGCTGATCAATCTGCACCGCCCGGGTTCATGGCGACCATCAAGTTCTGCCCACTCGCCAGATCACTCCCCATGCCCCAAGAACCAGCAAGGGCCATTCCCCCCAGCGGCTATAGGGCGTCTGGTTAAACCGTGGATGCAACGCAACTAAACCGGCGCTGGCGCGTCCTGAAGACAGGGCTTTTTGCACAACCCCCTGATGGTTCACCACCAAGCTGGGGCCCGTGTTGGCCACGCTCACTAACCAACGGCCCGATTCGATGGCCCGTAATTGGGCCAGGGCCGAGAACTGATGCTGCAGGAGCGGCGGGTAGGGGTCGAGGTTGGCGCTGGCCAGCAACCATTGGGCCCCGTCGCGGCTGGCGGCGGCCAGGCCATGGCCATCGGCGATCTCGTAGCAAATGGCCACACCGATCGCCCCATCGGGCCGAGGCAGCAGCCGCGATGGGCTTCCGGGGGTCAGCCCGCCCACGGCCGAGAGGCCACTCCACTCGAGCAGACCGGCGAATGGCACCCATTCACCCAAGGGCACGAGCCGATGCTTATCGACCCAGCCCGTCGGCACGATTTGGCCTGGCGCAAAGCGCAACAGGCTGCTGCGGCGGTCGCCGCCGTTGAGGCGGAAGCCACCGCTGAGCACCTCCACCGGCGCCTGCAGGGGCAGGCCCTGGCCCAAGGCCAGGGCGCCCTCCGGCAACAGCACCGCCTGCACGCCCCGCTCGCTGGCCTCCTGCTGGGCGGCGGCCAGGCGCTGGAGCAGCCGTTGCTGTTGGCCAACCTCAAATTTGTGACGGGTGGGAATCGCCGGCTGCAATAGCAATAGGGAGATGGGCTGGGCGCTGGAGGGGGATTGGACCGCTAACAGGCCCCAACCCAAGCCGTGCGCCATCAGAACGGAGGCGCACCAGAGCACGGCAAGCCGTCGCCAAGGGCCCCGGCCCGTTCGGGCCGCCACCAGCACCTGCCACAGCCCCCAGCCGAACAGCAGCTGAACTGCCGCCAGCCCGCCCGCCCCGATCGCCACGGCCAGTCCTGCCAGGGGCCGGTCCCCCGGCAAGGCGGCCGATCCAAGGCCCAGCCAAAACAACGGGCCCCGGGCCAGGACCACTTCCAGCAGGCCCCAGAGGGCGGCAGCGACCAGGGCGGTGGCCGGGCGCTCCGGCCCTAGCCGACCAACCAGGGCGCGCCAACTGGCCACCAACAGGCCTGCCAGCAGGCCACAGGCTGCCCAAAGGGCCAGGCAAAGGGGCAGGCTCAGCGGCCCTGGCACCCCCACCCAATCAAGGGGGTGGAGCCACAGAAGCCAGCGATGGCTGACCAGAACGGCGACGCCAGCTCCCGCTCCGGCAGCCCGGGGTCCCAGGGCCCAGAGGGGCACCAGGGCCAGCCAGAGCAAGGGCGGCCAGCCCTGGGGCGCCAGGGCCAGGCCAGCGAGCAGGCCCGCTAGAGCGCCGACCGCCAGGGGGGACTGCCACGCAATAGGCCGGTTCTCTGCCATGGCAACGGACCCTAGGAAGCGCCAGGGTCTAAACCACTTGAGCTCGGCCCCATGTCGATGGATCCCGCCAATCCGCTCCAACAGCTGCTGCTGCGCGGCCTCGGCACCACCTCTCTTGTGGCAGACCGTTTGCGGCTGGTGACCCAGGCCTGGGTGGGCAGCGGGCGTCTTGATCCAAGCGAGGCAAGCCGGCTGGTGGATGAGGTGATGGCCAGCCTTCGGGGTGAAAACCCGGAATTGGAGCAGCAGACCGGCCGCAAGATGGAGCGCAACCTGGACAATTTTTTGCAGGACCTGGGCCTGGCCCGGCAACGGGAACTGGATGAACTGCGCGGCCGCATCGACCGGCTGGAGCAAACCCTGCGCCAGCAACGCGATGCCAGCGACCCGCTCCCCCCGGTGGACGATGCCGAGGGATTGCCAAATTAGGGGCCGTAACCCCAAGGCTCAGACCCGTGAAAGCCCTGTCTCAGGCCCGCGGCGGGACCCTGGCAGAATCGCTCCATTGGTGTGGAGTTGCCTCCCCATGCGCGACATCCTGATCAGCTCTGCGGTTTGCGTGGCCTGCCTGGTGCTGGCCTTGGTCAGCCAGCTGGTTTCGCCGTCCACCGTGCAAGCTGCAGCGCCCAGACCCTCCACCACCGGCGCCCTCAGCGCGCCCCCCGCCAGAACCAGTGCTGCGGTGCCGTCCGGCCGCCTGGAACTGGATCCTGACGACTCCAATCCTTCGCTTTTCACCATGGCTCCTGACTCCAGTGCCCCGGCCAACGACGAGCTGGCCCAGGCCAGTGCCTCCGCCCTCGGCGGTTCGATGGACGCCCCGAAAGAACGCACTACCGACACGGGCCTACGCATCACCGACCTGGTGATCGGCAGCGGCGCCGAGGCCGTGGCCGGCCAGACCGTGAGCGTCAATTACCGCGGCACCTTGCTCAGCGGCCAGGAATTTGACAGCAGCTATGGACGGGGTCCGTTTGCCTTCCCCCTCGGCGGTGGCCGGGTGATCAAGGGTTGGGATGAGGGCGTGGCCGGCATGAAGGTGGGCGGCAAGCGCAGGCTGGTGATCCCCCCCGACCTGGCCTACGGCGAGCGGGGCGCTGGGGGCGCGATCCCCCCCAATGCCACCTTGGTGTTTGAGGTGGAACTGCTCCAGGTGGGCCGCTGAGGCGGTTTCCCCACCAGAAACTCCGGCTCAAATCGTTAGGATCAGTTCGATCGGTTATCGACTGAACCAGCCGGTTGGCTACCCGCCTAGTTCACTGGCAAACGCCCAGTCGTTAGTCGGACAAGACACTCTTTTTTTCCCTCTCCATGGCTCATACGCTGCCCGCGCTGCCCTACGGCCCCGATGCGCTCGAGCCCCACATCTCACGCCAGACCCTGGAGTTTCACCACGGCAAGCACCACGCTGCCTATGTGACCAACCTCAATAACCTGGTAGCTGGCACCGAGCTCGAAGCCAAAAGCCTCGAAGACACCATCACCGCCGTGGCGGGTGATGCCAGCAAGGCCGGCGTGTTCAACAACGCTGCCCAGGTGTGGAACCACAGCTTCTATTGGCAGTGCATCAAACCCGGTGGCGGCGGCAGCCCCACGGGCGCCCTGGCCGATAAAATCGCCGCTGACTTCGGCGGTTTCGACAAGTTTGTCGAGGCATTCAAAGCCGCCGGCGCCACCCAGTTCGGCAGCGGTTGGGCCTGGCTGGTGCTCGATGGTGGCACCCTCAAGGTGACCAAAACCGCCAATGCCGACCTGCCCCTAGCCCACGGCCAAACGGCCCTGCTGACCATGGATGTGTGGGAGCACGCCTATTACCTGGACTACCAGAACCGCCGTCCCGATTACATGACCACCTTCCTCGACAAGCTGGTGAACTGGGACTTCGTGGCCGCCAACCTGGCCGCTGCCTGATCCCAAGAAGATCTGGCAGGCTGCCAACCCCCAAAGCCCCCGGCATACCCGGGGGCTTTTTTTACGCCAATACGATTCCCCCACCTGACGCCATCAACCAAGCCAGGGGGGCGTGGACCCAAGCGTTGGGTCCACGCCCCGGCACTCGCCAGGATCTCAGTTAGTTGGGCGGCCGGGCTGACTCGAGCACGGCCGCCGGATCGATCCACATGGCGTCGCCGTAGGAAAAGAAGCGGTAGCCCTCGCTGATCGCTTCTCCGTAGAGATCGAGCAGGCGCCTTCGGCCAATCAGGGCGCTTACCAATAACAACAGGGAACTTTTAGGCAGGTGGAAATTGGTCAGCAGGCCCTGCACCACCGCAAAGCGATAACCCGGCTGGATCACCAGATTCACCGGCCCGCGATGGGGGGCGAGCTGGCCGCCGTGGAGGGCCGCCACGGCTTCCAGGCTGCGCACACTTGTGGTGCCCACGGCGACGACCCGGCCGCCCCGGCTCCGGCAGGCGGCCACGGCGGCTACTAGGGCTGGGGTCACCTCCACCCATTCGCTGTGAAGCTGGAGTTGGCGGAGATCTTCCGTTTCCACCGGGCGAAAGGTGCCCAGGCCCACATGCAGGGTGACCCTGGCCAGCTCCACGCCCCTGGCTTCCAAAGCAGTGAGAAGCTCGTCACTGAGGTGCAGCCCCGCAGTTGGAGCGGCCACGGCCCCGGGCTGGGCGGCATAGCGGGTTTGGTAGCGCTGGTTGTCGGATTCGCTGTGGGAGTGGATGTAGGGGGGCAGGGGGATGGCGCCGTAGCGCAGCAACAGGGGCTCGAGCGCTGCGGCGTCGGCGCACTCGCCAGGGAATTGCAGAATGCGGCCGCCTGTGGAGGGATCGATCGCCAGCACTTCCAGAGCCAAGGGGGGCTGGCCGGGGGACTCCACCGTGAGCCAATCGCCGGGCCTGAGCTTCTTAGCGGGCTTGGCCAGGCAAGACCAGCGCCCGTCCCCCTGGGGCTCGAGCACTAACAACTCCACCGCCCCGCCGCTGGCCCGCCGGGCCGCCAGCCGGGCCTGCAACACCCGGGTGTCATTCACCACCAGCAGGTCCCCGGGCAGCAGGGCCTCCGCCAGATCCCAGACGCGCCGGTGTTGAGCCCCCTCCTGGGGCTGCACCATCAGCAGGCGGGCATCGTGGCGGGGCTCCACCGGCCGCTGGGCAATGGCGGCCTCGGGCAGGTCAAAGCCGTAATTCGAGAGCCGCTGGTCGGCGGCATCGAGGGAACAACTTGTGTCACCGCCGGGACTGGAATGCCTGGTCATCCCTGGCGCCACGCCTCGTTCAACCCAAGCCCTTGCGGCGGTTGGGCTGGGCGAAGCAACCCATGCCCCAAGCCAGACCCAGCAGCAAGATGGGTCCATGGCCCAGGGCCGGGAATGGGGCCTTAGACATCAAATCGCCAAGCTCTCAGGATTGGTTTCAATCAACTGGGCCAAATCCTTAAGGAAGGCCGCCCCGTGGGCGCCATAGATCACGCGGTGATCACAGG
>Ga0209357_1001155_pt1 | contig 10710 bp, 19 predicted proteins | sample LauGreFBDMM110SD_2_FD_187573 | JGI IMG/M metagenome (GOLD analysis project Ga0209357, IMG submission 187573) | Freshwater lake microbial communities from Lake Michigan, USA - Fa13.BD.MM110.SD (SPAdes) (version 3) | ecosystem: Environmental > Aquatic > Freshwater > Lake | place: Lake Michigan... | reverse complement strand
CAGACAAACGCCACCCCTCCCTGCTAGTACAGGTGTATGCATCGCCTATGGCCGGCCATGGCCCCATCGCTCCTCCATGCCCCCGAAAGCTGGCCCCAGCTTGATTCTTCCCTGCTGATCCCCAGCCGCAGCAAGCAGGTCTGCCTCACCTGTCGCTCCTTCCGCCATCACCTCAGTGACGACGAGATCCCTCTACTCACCTGCCAGTTCCACCAGGGCCTGATCGGCCAAGGCGAGCACCTCACCCGCCGTTGCCCGAGCTGGAGTGGCGAGGCGACAGGCCCGCACAGTTGGGCACCGGAAGCGGCATGAGCCAGGAACCCAGCCCGCTGCCTCCCTACACCTCACGCACCTGGTGGCTGAGTGATGGCCGCCTGGTGCTGCGGTTTAGGCCGGTTCGCTGGGATCAATACAGCCAGCGGATCAAATCAATACGCCAGTCTGAGTTATAAGCCAAAACATTATTAATTGGACCTACAGAAGCCCCTGCCTAGGGTATTAAAGGAAGCTAGCAAACTGATACGGGTCATCGCCGAAATGTTCTAAAAAGCACCTCCATATATTAATCTACGCAAAAAGCTGGAGAATAACTAAATAACCATGCCATCAGCAACTGTTACATTCTTTTCGATAACTATTATGCCGCTACGAATCGTAAATCCCAGCTCACTTCTGTCAGCCTCTTGAACCCGATCTTTGTTGATTACATGCACGTTTGCGCCAATACGAACATTTTTGTCAAGTATTGCACGTTTTACGATAGATCCGGCCCCTATCCCAAGTGGCACACCACCTCGGGAACGAATCGTGGAGCGTTCATCTGCTGATTCATAACCATCGGCACCCATTACAAGAGTGTCTTCCAAGACGGCGCCCTCCTCTACCCGCAAACGGAGGCCGAGGACGCTGTGCTCGATAGTACACTGATTAAGAATACAGCCTTCACTGACTAACGAACGGCGCAGGCTAGAATCATAAATTTTACTGGGAGGCAAATAGCGCGAACGAGTGTAAATCGGCGCACTCTCGTCAAAAAAGCTGAAGGAGGGATGCTCATCCGCTAGGGCAAGATTGGCATCGTAGAATGCCTTAATTGTTCCGATATCCTCCCAATAAGCATCAAACAAGTAACTCTGCAGAGACAGATCACTGTCCAAGGCTGCCGGAATAATTTCCTGCCCGAAGTCAGTAGCTTGTGGGTGACTATCAAGTAGATTGAAGAGAGTCTGCCGTTCGAATACATAAATACCCATCGAAGCCAAATAAGGTCGGCGCTCTGCTTCCCTGGACGAAAGGCCGAGGGCTCCTGTGTCAACCCGCATGGCATCCAGGGCCAGGCCCCTTGGCTTTTCGCGGAATTCTTGAATTTTCCCTGAGGTATTAGTCCGCATCAATCCAAAACTTTCAGCAGCCGACCGATCCACGGGCAATGCAGCCACCGTCAAGGCGGCGCCACTGCTCCGATGGGACATAAGTAAGGCTTCAAAATCCATCCTGTAAAGCTGATCACCTGAGAGAATCAGCACCTGATCTACATCCCAGCTCTCGAACAGCTCGCGATATTGTCGTACAGCATCGGCCGTGCCCTTGAACCAACTTGGGCTACTTGGGGTCTGCTGGGCCGCCAATACCTCCACAAAACCGCTATTGAAACCTGAAGATAGGTTATAGGTAAGGCTGAGATGGCGGTTGAGTGACTGACTATTGAACTGGGTAAGTGCGTAGATTTTAAGTATTCCGGAGTTGATGCAGTTGCTGATCGGGATGTCGATCAGGCGGTATTTGCCGCCTAGGGGAACTGCAGGCTTTGCCCGAGTGAGGGTAAGGGGCTGCAGTCGGGTACCGGCACCGCCTCCAAGGATGATCGCTAGTACACGGTTCATTCGTTGTATTCTCGCTTCAAGAGAAAGTAAAGGTGGTCTGGATCCTTGTACTGCCTTGGAAGGCAATGATGCAAGGTTGCAAGCCGTGCCCAGCAAACACTACGACGAATCTTCACGATGGATTTCCCTTCTTGAACAAGGATGCGCAAGGCTTTGCAATACAGCGGAAAACTGGCCTCCAATTCGCCGATCGTTAAGACAGTTGTGAATGTTGCCTGGCTCATGGCTGCAACCTTTGGTACCTCTCAGATTGTTGTTCAGTTGACCGCTTAAGAGAAGTCCCCGAATGGGGGCTATTCATCTTCATTCACTCTCGGCTGTCGTGAAGACGTAGCGAGTGTGTAGGGTTGTGCTCGATCCAGGAGGAAGTTCAAGCTTGCGGTCTCCGCTCAGCAAGGCCTGCCTTGGTGCGCTCCAGGGTTCGATGCACACCATCGCCCGCGGTGGCTCCGTCCAAAGGACTACCAGATCCAGAGGGTTGGAGAGCTGAAGTTCGAGAGTGGTTCCTGCATGCTCATCCACCAGCCTGACTGCACTGGTGGGATGTACCAGCAGGTCGATGCCCTTCTCCATCAACTCAATTTGTTCTGCTGTAGACGTTTCTTCCATGCTGAGATGGTTGAGGCACTGGCTCGGCAACCCCTCGAATCGCACACTCTCGAGACTAGAAACATTGAAGTAAGGGTGCAGACCAAAGCTGAAGGGCATCGAGGTGTTACCCCGATTTTCAACAACAACAGTTATTTCTAGCTTACCGGGCTTTAGCCGCAACTCCATGGTAAGCAAGAAACAGAAGGGGTAGGCCTTAAAGGTTTCATGGTTTTCGCATAGCTGTAATTGGACTCCACTTCCATCCGCGAGCTCCTTCATGCTCCATGGCAGTTGACGTGCAAAGCCGTGCTGACCAAGCTTGAAGACACCTTGAGGCAAGGGCAGCTTGTTGTCTGGTAGGCCTCCAGTGATCGGGAAAAGCACAGGAAAACCTCCACGCACCGATTGCGCTGGGTCGAGGAACCGCTCAAGATCTAGGTAAACAACCTCATGGCCAGCGCAACGCCAGCCGCTAATCAACCCGCCCCGTTCAGGCACGACCCGCAGCAGATCACCGCTGCCTGGATCGCTGAGCTCCCAGTGGGGATAGGGAGTTTCACGTTGAATCAGGGACATGGAATGGCTTTCCGGGCCGCAAGCTCAGTCAATCTGCCGCACCCAGATTGAAAAGGATGCCCCCAAGCGGGAACAGTGGGCGTCACCTGCCGGATGGCGATCTAGAGCAGGGGTCACTCAGATCTGAACCATGCCGCAACGCATGCCCTTCAGCACAGCCTGGAGACGGTTGTGGACATTCAGGGTTTGAAGAAGGCGCTTGGTGTAGGTATGGGCCGTTTCATCACTCACCACCAGTTTCTTTGCTATTTCTCGATCACTGATGCCACTGGCAAGTAGATCAAGCACCTCATATTCGCGCTGGGTAAGTCTTGGACAGCTTAGATAGGGAAGGGTACCTGAGCGCAGGGATGGGCTGCGATAAGAGTGGCCGCTAAGCACGGCCATGACGGCGGCCTTTAAGGGTTGTTGATCATCAACAAAATCAGCTTCGGCCACCACGGCCTCAAGCCAAGGGGCATCAGCACACTCGGCAGGTATGACATCACCCAAGGCAAGGATAATCGTGTGAAGATTGGGATGGCCCTCCCTGGCCTTCTGTACCAAATCAAAACCGTTTCCACTTTCCAGGTAATCAGTGCAGATGAGCAAGCGGTAGGGATCATCGGCTTCGGCAACCAGATAGTCCAGGCATGCCTGTTGATCGGTGACGGCGCAGGTTATGCGGGAGTAACCGCCGAAGCTGCGGCACAGTGCCCGCAGCAGAAAGCGACCTTTTGCCGCAACCGCGACCCTACCGGGAATCTGTATCGATTCCAGACCTTCCTCGTGGGTCCCCTTGTCGTTTGAGGTCAAAAAGGGCGTGAGGTCCATGCGCAGGCGGGTTTGCCCTGGTAAGGAACGCGAAGTGGGGCAGCAACGACGCTAGGAAGGCAGAACCTGCCATCAAACGGTTCCCAGCTCAGTCGTCGTAAACGCGGCAGTTGATATCGGAGGGATTGAGGTCACAGAAGACTTCGAAAGGAGATGGTGCGTCAGCTTCGTCAGGGTGGCGCACCTGGAAGTCCTCTAGTTCCTTGATCTGCTGCACGATCTTGGTGGCGATCGCTTGCTCCCCTTTCGCTTGGGCCTCGGTGAGGGCGGCGCGATAGGTCTTAAACTGGTCTCCGATGCTAGCCATAGCACACAGCCCTGAGGGGGCCCGAATTGGCCTAGTGAATGTAGCCCTTTTGGATCCATAAACAGGGCAGGGGTAAGGCGATAAAAGGCTAAAGTTTTACATTTGATAAGCATTTTTACTTATCATAGGTGTGTCAACGGGTTGGCTCCGTGGACCTCGAGGGTGCCATGGTGGTGCGGTCAAACTGAAGGAATACCATGGCCGATGCTCCCTATATCGTTGCCCTGGCTTTGGTGGAATTTGGGGGAAAGCGAGCATTGCCGCTTTCCGGTAAATCCCAGTCGTCACTTGCCGCGACTGCGCTCGATCCTGGAGATGACGGTCGCACACTGGCATTGGAACTGCTCCTGCGCCTATGGCAACGCAGCGACGACGGCCCACTACAACGGGCTGCTGGGGAGTCCAGTCTGCTGCTAGTAGAACTTCCGATGGAGGTGATGAGCGAACAGCTGCCGCTGCTCAAGGCCAACTGGATCTCTGGTGGTGAAACAGCCGCTTTGCTCACCAGTCTGGAAGGCCTAGCGATCAGGGCGTGGAGGATCAACATCGCCAAGTACGAACCGGTCAGCTTCATTGCCTGGCCCTAATCGGTCCCAGGAAATCCCCCCCCATTTGGGGACAATTGGTGAACGGCTCTGATCTGATGTCCTAATTGACCAGTTGCGGCGTAAACAAAAATCAACAGGGCCAAATGCCTGTTGATGCAAAATGCCTGCACGCGGCACAATTGGCTGCTGGCGATCGGCCAAGCAGGTAGGAGCGTTCGGTCTCAGAACCGGCCTGAAAGAAGAAGCACCACCAACAACAAGGCAACCAGCGCAAACTCGCGTAGGAGCATCTCCATCAACCTGAACCAATCTCTATCCACGTCGTCACTCTCTGCCAATACCCCAATCCATCGCGCCCCCCATGCGGGGGCAAAGTCTCCCCAAATGGGGACTGGTCTGCAGGAAACATGCCGGAGCAAGATAGTTCATCGGGCGGTGCAACCTGGCCGCTATTCTTGACTTCTGCCATGGCCAATTATCAGATCACACTCCTGAATCCAAGGGAAGGACTGAACAGCACAATCGAATGCGCCGACAACCAGACGATTTTTGATGCTGCTGCAGATCAAGATATTAATCTGCCGGTGTCTTGCCGCGCTGGTTCCTGTTCCTCCTGCGCCGGCAAGTTGATCAGCGGCAGTGTCAACCAGGAGGATCAGGCCTTCCTCGACGAGGACCAGATCGCCGCTGGCTTCGTGCTCACCTGCGTGGCCTTCCCCACCTCGGACTGCACAGTGGAAACCCACGCCGAGGAAGAGCTCTATTGAGGCGTTGCCCAGCCGGCAGACGCCCAAGCATGAAAGTCTGCGGGTCTCAGCAGCTGGCTGCCTTCAGCCTCCCATTGCCATGTGCGCTGCAATGGGAGATTGAACAGATCCCCGCTAGCGCTCCCGCGCCGATCGTCCGCCATCGCACCGGCTGGGCTGAGCTGGTTGCCGTCGGGCATGGCTGACTCCAGAGCGGAGACAATCACGATGACGCCAGATGGAACTGGAGCGATCCCCCCGGATGGGGAGGATCGCTCCATCGCAGCATCAGCCCCGCCAGGTGGGCAGGCCGCCGCTGGCCAAGGTGCCGCGGTGACGCCAGAGTGCCTCGGGTGTCACCACAACGCCGTGCTCAGCGGCCAGCTTGGCCGCAGCCTCGGTGGAGGAGGTGACGCCCAGAGCCTGGGCAAAAGCAGAATCGCGCTCCAGCAACTCCTTGAGCTGGTGCAGGGCAGCAGCAGAGGGATTTTCGGCCTGGGAGGCCGGCAGATCACAGGTGGCCATGGGAACCCTTCTCAGAGTGATGCCAGCCTAGGAACGGCAGCCTTGATCGGGCTCAGTTGTATTCACCTGGAATGTCCTGCTTGGTCACCGTGACCCGGCCCACCTTCTGGCCCGACAGGCGCAGCAGCTCATCGCCGGAGAATTCGTAGCCGAGCCTGCCAGCGATCAGGGCCACATCATCAGCGGTCGCAGCAGCCTGCACCGCCTGCCGCAGGCCAGGGTCATCTTGCATACGGCCCAGAAAGGTTTTCAGCTGATCGAGGGACATGGCTGGCAATCGAGGCTGTCAGTGCGAAGGCCCGTCACCTCCTGGTCCACCTGGGCCAGGGGTTCCATAACAAGGAGCAGATCCACAGGCGCGAGTTCGCCGTCGGAGCTCCACTTCAGACAGGTACGGCCCAGGCAGTTGTTGAAGTTCGTCATTGCGAACCTCCGCTTTGCTGTTTTATTCAGTCTCCTCCCAGCGGCGGATCAGCGCTGCTCCCCAAACGGGGGCAATCACCGCCCTGGGTTGATGTTCAGAACCAGGCCAGCTGGGCCCCTTCCCGGCTGTTCACCCGCGCCTCGGGAGTGCGGCGTTGGAACTCCATCCGGATCGAGCGCTCCTGGGCGCCATCGGCCGTGATTGCGCGGATCGGATAGAGCTGTTCACCATCTTGGAAGGGCACGTGCACGCGGAAGGTGCCATCGGCCTGCAGAGGGATCTGCTCTTCGCCGATAAACAGGCTGGCGCTCGGTTCGGTGGCGCCGTAGACGATCAGCTCGGCATCAGCCACCAGCCAGAAGGAGCGCTGGCGTAGTAGGCCGCTGCCAGATTCGTTGCGGCCACTGGCCCATACACCAGCGCCCGAGGCGTTGAGCAGGCCGCCCTGATCCTGGATGAAGTCGTGATCATGAAGCATCTCCGAACCGCTGCGGCGACTGCGGGCACTGCCGGCGCTGGCCAGCTGATACAGCCATTCGTGCTCCACCCCGCCACTGCCGCCCGCGCGGTGGCTGGCCACTTCGATCGGCCCCTCCAGCGAGAACGGCACAAACAGATCCGCCACCACGGGACTGGGCCCCTCGGCCGGCACCCGCGCCACCGACGACACCGCCAGCGCCAGCCAGCCGCCGCCGCCGCCGAGGCGGTAGCCGAGCTCGACGCGGTAGTCGCGATCGCTGAGCGGTACCGGTAAGTACCACTCCGTGGCGTTGGCTGGCATCACCAGCTCCTGCAGGGCGTGGGGGTGGCTGGCACCCAGGGGCAGGCCGGTGACGTCGGCCACCCGCAGAGCCAGTCGTTGGACTCCGGCGGCGGCGGCACGCTCGCGGTCGACGGTGCTGATTGACCAGAAGACGTATGCCCACTGAGGGTCGCGGGGCAGGAAGGTCACCTGGCTCGGTGCCTCTAAGAGAGATGCGGCGCTGCTGGCCTCAGCAGGCTCGTTGTGAGTGCTCGCTTCCGGTTGGGCCTGGCCCAGTGCCTCGACCAGCTCCTCCTTGGAGTGGCGAATGGACCTACGAAGGCCGAGGCCGCGGGCCAGCTCACGCAGCTGGGCCAACGTCTTGGTGAGCAGGGAAGGACTGGAGGGGGGAGATGTCATGACGCAACGGCTTCACATTCCTTAATAATCGCAGGATTGCCTCTGTCAGAGCCCGCTCTGTCAGCACATGGGGATCCCGCCGGGATCGCTCCAGTTCTCGTTAGTACTGGTCGATTCGTTTCTGCAGCAGGCATTTTGAGGCCGCTGGCGCCCGATCTGTGAACGCTTGTCAGGGCGGCCTTCGATGCAGGTGACGTGACCCCTTTTGCTGCTCCAGTCCTTGTGAGAGCTAGTGGGTTGATCAGGCCGCCTTCCATTGCTAGATGACTTCCATGGGCGTACGCCCCATGAGAGCCGATTGCGGTCTGTAGGAAATGTACGCGATCCGGTGTTGTTCTGCCAGCACTATGGACTCAGTCAGTGATGCAAACATTTCCACATTTAAGAACTTATCCTTTAGGCGGCCATTAAATGACTCCACCAATGGATTCTCCCATGGTGAACCTGGCCGGATATAGGCAGTGGCGAATCCATTGCCCATACACCACTCTTGCAGGACATTGGCAATTAACTCCAGACCATTGTCCAATCGTAGACGGGTGGGGGCTGGATGCTAACTGAGCAGTCCCTCAATGGTAATAAACACATCCACTGCCTTGCAACGCCTACCGACACGAATGGTCAAACAAGCACGTCTGAAATCATCGATAACATTGTGGAATTTCAATCTGCGTTCATCCATCGTTTGGTTAAGCTAGTGACTTTCGGGAAAGTTGTCACTCCTTGGCTGCCATTCAGGCGGCCTGAATTAATGGTAACTCCAGGGCCAGTTCGTGCTCTTACGGTGGCTTGTTTATCCACACTTCTTCGGGTTAGCACCAGCAGCGGGTGCTTCGGCTCCAGCGCGTTGGATTGACACGGCGTGCGGCTTCGTAGACCTCGGTTCGCTGCTGGCAAATTGCCTTTGTGGATCCGCTGTGGCGCTGGTGGGGCGTCACGAATTTGATGCCGCTGTGACGGTGCTGGTGGTTGTACCAATCAACGAACGACACCACCCATTCGCAGGCCTCCTCCTTGCTGGCAAAGGGCCGGCTCGGGTAATCAGGCCGGTATTTGACCGTACGGAATAGAGATCCCGAGTACGGGTTGTCGCTTAAGAACCTTGGCCTGGAGGGGGATCTCATTACACCAAGCTCTTATAGCCGAACCTCCAGGGTGGCTGACCGCATTGCATTGCCTTGGTGAGCATAGAGAATTAGTGGCTGAATGCGCCACTTACCGAACCGCTCGCGTAGGCAAGCCCTACCAACGAGACTTGCAGCAAGTTTGGGGTCCTCACTGTTCTCCACATCGCAGGCCACCACCTTCCCGCTCCCACCATCCATTGCAAAGTAGAGGTAAAGCCAGATCCCTTTAACGCTTGTTGGCAGATAAGAAATGTCCCAGCTCCAGACCTGGTTGGGCTCATCAGCCCGCAACCACGGCACGGGTCTAGTTTTGTGCTGAAGCAGGCCAATCCCAATCGCCCCAGAACCGGCAGGGCCCCGCAAAAAATGCCCCACTCCTCGGCCGTTGCACCGATCAGGCCGGGCCGCTGCGCGGTCCTTGCAACAGCCTGCGGGGTGAGGCGCAAGAGCGGTGTCCCACGCCGTTTCTTCCATGGCGATCAGCAAGGCCCCCAGCTGCGAAATCCGCGCCCTGGTGATGCATGTCTATCCCGTAGCCCTTGGGCTTCTGCGAAGCAGTTGGCATCAAAGCCTTTGGCCATGAACGCCTCGATGTCCCCCTAGGCCGTCGAGGTAAGCCCGTCAAAAAGGTCCGTTTCATGCCCATGGCCAAGGCCCATGAGCTGGCCCGCAAGCTGCAGGGCCGGGCCAATACCACCATCTCGGTGATCTAGCCGCCCCAGTGGGGCCTACGGGCCCCTTTCTCTTAGGACACCTGATTGCTGCCCCTTGGGCTTGGCCTCTCGCTCACCGCATCAAAATGGCTGCGGCCCTCCTCAGCTTGTGCGACCCGCCTAAGTAGTTGACACCGGGCCCGCTACGTCCGCTGGAGCTAGCCGCTTGAGGTGATTTTTGGAGAGGTGATGCCCGGCCGCGCCGCCACCACTGCGCAGGGCCTGAACTGCTGCAGGCCACAAAGCAATCCCACCTTGTTCCGCTCTGCAGCCAGAAGCAATGCGTTTAAAAGCTGATTGTGCTGAGCCGCTAGCGCAGCGATGCTGTGCCCATCAACCCAGGAGGCGCCCAACATGGACGACACGCCACCCCGCCAGGTTCAAGAAGCACGCTGACTGCAGGCCCCTGCTCCAACAGTATTGACCGATCCGTGGGCGGGTCGTTCAGCCGGGCAAGAGCGCAGCATTCCCCAATGCCGCTCACCTCGCGCGCCTGACTGATCGACACTCCAGCCGCACCGCCACAGGTGCCCCCAGGAGGACCATCCGCCCCACACCTGGAATGCATGGCCCCAGGTGCCAATGCCAGCAGCTTCGATCAACCACCATTGGAATGTTCATAGCCAGCGCCCTTGAGGTATTCCTCAGGGGTTTTTTTGTATGAGCAGATTGCGGGCTAAAGCGCGCTCAGTAGTAGCGGCCGGGATATTCGCCAGGGTGATCGATCCGGCTGATGCGGATCCCAGAAGCCGACTGGCCGTGGAAACGCAGGATGTCGCTGCCAGAGACCAGAAAGCCCCGCTCTTGGGCCAGCAACGACACCTCATCGGCGGTAAGGGCGTCGGCCATCATTTGCCGCAGGGCTGGATCAGCCTTCACCTGGGCCAGAAACCGCAGTAGCTCGCTCTGGGGCACGGCAGCTCAGCAAGATCTGCAGCATAGAACTGCCAGCAAGACAGATCTCAGCGGCTCCTGACGCAGTAGCTACCAGATGAATCCCAACCTAGCGGGCATCCCTTGCCGCTCTTCTGGATCGCTTCCCGCTCGTTGCTTGGGCTGCTGAGGCAGTAGTTGCCAGAGGAATAAAAACCCAGCGGACAACCAGCACCACTTTTCTCAATGGCGCCACGGGTGTTACCACCAGAGCTCGGCACGCAGTAGCCGCCAGAGCTGTAGTAGCCAAGTGGGCAACTACCAACCTTGGGCAGCGGTTGCACCGGCTGCTGAGCCAATGCTGAACTGCAGACACCGGCAAGCAGGGAGGCTGACGCCGCCAATGAAAGCAACAGGTATTG
>Ga0209357_1001154_pt1 | contig 10712 bp, 23 predicted proteins | sample LauGreFBDMM110SD_2_FD_187573 | JGI IMG/M metagenome (GOLD analysis project Ga0209357, IMG submission 187573) | Freshwater lake microbial communities from Lake Michigan, USA - Fa13.BD.MM110.SD (SPAdes) (version 3) | ecosystem: Environmental > Aquatic > Freshwater > Lake | place: Lake Michigan... | reverse complement strand
GGATAGAGCTACGAAATTCTAATTCGTAGGTTACAGGTTCAAGTCCTGTCGGAAGCACCATTTTTTAATCAAAAAAAATATTGACAAGTTGCCGCAATTTGCTACATTTTTCTCGCACCCAATACTATTATGACTAAAGAAACCACACAACAAATCAGCGGCTACGAAAGCTCACTAGATACCATAGCTTGCGAGCTTCTTCAATACGTAACCCCTGAGACTATAGAACTCTACTACGCTTTTAGCAAAGCATTGCAGTCTGATCTTAGAGCAAAATTCGGAGACGTATTTGAAAACTTTCCTAACCACTAATACTATGCAAAAAACAAAAACAGAAATCATTCTTGAAACCGCAGAATTTTACGGCTCTGATCCATCGCGCCGAGCAGTTGTCAATCAAGATGGTCGCGCCACATGCCGATACCTTACAGAAGATGGTCGCAAGTGCGCAGTCGGCAGATGCTTAATCGAAGGAGAGAAAATGCTTTATGACAGCACTCAAGATGACAGCACTCAAGTGCTAGTGTCAGCAGAGTCGGCAGATATAGCAGTGAATCGTATTACTAATCTCCGAGATGTATTGATGCCTGAGTATCGTGGGCATGATATTTACTTTTGGAAAAGATTGCAAGAGTTCCACGATTGTAATAGCAACTTTACAGATACAGGTCTATCAGAAGATGGACAATGGAATCTTGAATTTCTTTTGAAGCAATACCCCGACAATTAACTTGACACAGCCGCAATATGAAAATGCAATTTGAACCGCCCACAGGAGAAGGGTATTATTGGTGGACTAATTTTGGCGAGCATACACCGACAATCATGCGAGTGACACGTAGCCACTCACGAGATAAGTCACTGTATGCGGATAATGGGGAATACAATTTTCCCATTGATTCCGAGCCTAACATCCAAACAACTCCAGAAGGCGAAGATGAGGAGCCTGTCATTACTATTGATGGCGTTGATTATTATTACGGAACCGACATGTGGTCAAAAGCAATCGAATTGCCAGAAATCAATGGAGAGTTCATTCTTCCTGACTCATTCTAAAGAAAACTATTGACACAGCCCTCCAAATAAACAACAATCCTTTATCGCCTTATGAAATTACTAATTACATCAGAACAACTACTACAGAATCGCAGCATCACGGAACCCACAATCGCAACCCTCATCTTGGAAGTGCCATGGAATGAAACAAATTATGGTAATATTCTACGAATGTTTTTCGATAGCGTAACAGAGGAAGTCTTTGATAACACAGATATTCTCGAATATGAGCCAGTATCTTACGATAGCGAAAAGCAAACCTTTCGAATCAAATATACTCTTGAGGTGATTGACCTACTAAAGACTGTCGAAACCGAAGCATAATTCAAACACCAAAACAAAATGAAACAAATAAAACTATTCTTTTATCGTCTGTTTAATCGCCGCCAACCTGTATACGGTGAGAAAATCTTTCAACAGCGCAGCTGGCTCAGTAAGCAGGTAGAAGAAGCGATGTGGAAAAAATACCACGGACTAAATTAAGTTCTTGACAATTTTTGAGAAAACGACTACATTTCTCCCGCCCCCCAAAACAACTACTAAACTACTACTACTATGTTTATTGATTACAAAACGACTGTATGGGAACGATTCGAAATCGAAGACGAGCATAAAGAATCATTGCTTAAATTCTTGAAAGAGAATCCCGAAACATCTGCGATGGAGATTTATGACCACTATCGCGACGAGATTGGCGGCGGTCATTGTGAAACGATTGAAGGAACTTCGGTAGAGATGTCCCCAGAGGAGAATAACGGATATTCTACCATTGAAATTCTTTGTGACGATAAAACAATTTATCAAAATGGCGCGGAATAATCTTGACGAACACAGCCCGATTCACTAACTTTTCCCCGTCTTACTAAACTACTAAACTACTACTACTATGCCAAACTGGTGCGAAAATAAACTAACTGTCACTAACTCTACTCCAAAACTCGAAGCGTTTCTCAAGGAACACGGCTTGTCTTTCGAGGCTATCGTCAAACCGAATCGTCCAGAAAACGACGAAAACGGTTTCGGGACTATTGATGCTCAAGTCAGTGCTTGGGGAACCAAGTGGGATCTATCCGATTATGAACGGAAAGAAGCGGCGGCATCTCTTTTAGAGTGCGGCGAATGTAATTTCGATACCGCTTGGTCGCCGCCTTCCGAAGCGATCCGCGCACTCAGCGAACTCACTGGTGCATCGTTCCTTCTTGCTTTCTACGAATCGGGATGCTGGTTCTGGGGAGCGGAAAACATCGAAGATGGAAACATCGAACACGTAGGGTCGTCTTCTGGCGAGTCGAAAGAGGAAGCCGCAGAGTTTCTTGTCAAATACATGGGCTACGATGGAGACGATGCCAACGAAGCTGTCGGCTTAAACGAAGACGACGAAGAATAAACGGCAAACGGCAAATAAGCAAATAACAAATAAGCTTCATCACCTTCGGGCGGTGGAGCTTTTTCTATTGGTGGACGAACAAACCGCAAATAAATAAACCGCAAATAAGAGAACGCCAAATAAATAAACGCCAAATAAGATAGCGCCAAATAAGGGTATAGATGTATAGCCTCTGGTTTTTGTAACTCGTTGAGTATGAGTGACTTACACCGAGAGGACCCCTACGGGGTCCCAACGCTGTAAGTCGTTGAGAACCAGTAAGTTACGCAAGATTCAGACTGTCAAGCATTTTCTTGACCCTTGCGACGAATTCGCCGAGCATACACATTTCCGTCAGAAGCGGGGGGAAGATTGCTCCGTCGATCACGGGGTGTAGCTTAATGTCAAGAACTTTTTTATTTTCATGCTGGACATTGGCGAAGAAAATTCCGTGTTCCGTTTCCAGGGTTGTTTGAAAGATATTCATTTTTTGAAACAAAGGGTTAAAAACAGCACGAGCATTAGAAAGAAGATTGTTTCGGGACTCATGCGGGTTCAAGAACAAAGCCTGTTTCGTCTTTCTTTGCAAGACCTTTCTCTTTAAGACCAATGATTTTTCCCGCGCCATCCAAGAAGCGCAAATCGGTTTCGTCCCCGTCGATCACTTCATGACCAAAGAAAGAAGAGGGAAGGGATTTACGAAAGACCATTGCGACATTGCCGCCAGATTTTAAAATTGCCAAAACAATTTCTCCGTTAGTTTCCGAACGTGAGAAAGTGAGATGATAATTTTTAGGCATTTGACCATTGATAAATTGAGTCATCCGTTCAGGTGACTTGCAGTAATCATAAAATTGGACGTTAGGGAAAGCCTCAAGAACAGATTGCCCGTTGAATTTGATTTTCTCCCACGGCAAGTCAGAAGTAAGATTGAGACGAAAGCACGGAGTCATTTCTTTTCGGGCGGCGGAAGAGATTGACTTCTTGATTTCCGCCCAAAGATCAGAAAGGAATTTCTGTTTATCAGAGAAGAAGAGGCGAGTTTTTGCGATACGCGCACGTTGAACGCTGGACATTGCGCCACGTCCCGCTGTATTGAGACAAGCGGCAGCGCATCCCGCGCTTGCGTCTTTGCATACGTTAAAGCCTGAAAGATTAGAGGGGGCGAGATGCAAGCCGTAAGTGATGAAGCCTTTTTTTTCGCCTTTGCGTGTTTTTGCGTTTCCTGAATTGAGTAGTGACATAAGAACGAAAGATTAGCAAACGAGCGAGCGATGGCAAGGGATTTTTAATGTATTTTTTTTATTTATTTTATTGACACAGCGCGGACTTTATGCTTATTCGTTTTTTTGTAACTCGTTGATCGTCAGTGACTTACAGCAGGAGGACCCCGAAGGGGTCCCAACGGTGTAAGTCGTTGGAACTTAGGGAGTTAAGAACCCCGCCCCTTGCGGGGCGGGGCGGGGAGTTGTCAAGCTCAAATGTCGATTGTGATTCCGTCAGGGTCGCGCATATCCGTGCCGTCTGGATCAGGGTTTTCCTCACAGCCCTTAGTAATGATTTCTTGAACTTCAAGCACGGGGCGGTGTCCCGCGATGCGGTCAAAAATGCTTTGCGTTGTCATCGTGCGGAAAGGCAGCTTGGAAAGATCGCCACCTTTGAGATTTTCTGTGATCGCGTTGTAAAGATTCCAAAGGGTGCTACCCTCGAATTCCACGTGGCGAGGCTTGCGGAATTCTTGAATCGCGTTGTAAATGTCGCGAGCGGGGAACGCTTTGCTGTCCACAAGCTGAACGATTAGGGCGGACGCTTGCTCATCCGTGATTTCTGAATTTTTGTAGGCTTCGATGCGTTGCCCCATGTCATTCCAGTGAGCAAGCACACGACCCACAGCGTCAGCAATTACGCGCTCGATGTCGCGAAGGATGTTGACGGTATGGCGGCGAGCCAACTTGATGTCGGAAGAGAAGCAAAGGTTTTCACAAACCATCATTCTGTTTCCGATGCAGATTGCAGCGGCGAAAGATTTATCGTGAGCGTTTCGCAGACCGAGGACAACTTGACGATCCGCGCCATCCATGCCTTTGCCAGTGAGAGCAAAGCCGCCGAAGTAGCGTTGACCGCCGCGAGCAAGAGAATGTTCTTCTTGAACGATAGTAAGACCGACAACCTCAAGAGCTTTACGAACGAACGTGACAAGCGCGGCGTGACCGATAGGTTGGAAAGAGTCCGTTGCGTCTGGAGTTTCCACGCCCAGAAGAGCTTCGAAGTCTACTTTGTTTTTTGCGATGATTAGTGACATATTTTTGTTTTTTCTAGTTAGTTTGGTTAAGTGCCTTTCGTGGCGACAAGAGAAAGTTACCATATCGGGCGGAATAGTCAACGGGTTTCTTTTATTTTTGCGCGATTTCTTTTTTGCGGCAATGCAAGAAAGAGCTTGACAAGTTGTAAGTCGTTGAAGTTCAGCGACTTACACCGAGAGGACCCCTACGGGGTCCCAACGCCGTAAGTCGTTGAGAATCAAAGGGTTGCGGACGCGCCCCACCACAAGACGCGCCCGCTTTGTTATGCCCCTATTATTTGGAGTTGTCGATTAAACCGAGGACTTCGTTGATTTTTTTCTTGCCATCGTTGCGAACAACTTTATTCTGGCATTTTTTACCGTAGGGGCGCAGATGTTTCGCCCATCCGATTGTTTTCACAGATCCTTTTCCTTTTGAAGATGAAGCCATGTTTGTTTTTACACGTTTAACGGAAGAGTGAGTTTATTATGTTCATTAAGATCGTCAACAGAATTAACGCGATGATTGGGAAGCTGTCCATTTTTTTAGTTAGGTTCGAGGACAAAGCCCGTCAAGTCTTTTTTCGCCATGCCTTTTTCGACAAGCCCGACAATTACGCCCTTGGGATCTTTAAAGCGAACGTCACTTTCGTCGCCGTTCACAACTTTGAAGCCGTTCCATTTTTTCGGAAGAGCTTTACGAAAAACGATTGCGACGTTGCCCTTGCTTTTCAGAACAGACTCGACAAGAGCGGCGGGAGTGACTTCGCTACGGGAAAAGGTTAGATGATAATTTTTCGGCATTTCGCCAGCGAGGAAAGCTGTCATGCGTTCGGAGGACTTTGTGTAATCATAAAAGATACATTCGGGGAACATATCGAAAACGCTCACGCCTTGCACTTTGATTTTTTCCCAAGGCAAGTCTGAAGTGAGATTGAGACGGAAAGCCGCTTTCAATCCTTTCTTTTCTGCTGATTTGATTGCGGCGATGATCTCTCGCACAAGTTTCCCCATGAAGCCCATTTTATCTTTGAAAAACAATTTTGTTTTTTCGATCCGCGCTTTCTGGACATTGGAGAAAACGCCCATGCCAGCGGTATTGAGGCAAGCCGCCGCGCATCCTGCGCTTGCGTCCTTGCACACATTGAAGCCAGAGAGGGAAGCTGGGGCTAGGTGGATGCCAAAGGTTTGATAGCCTAGTTTTTCGCCCTTGCGGATTTTTGTGTTTGCGGTAGTGAGTAGTTTCATAACGGGGAAAAAGTAGCATTTTTTAATCGGAACGTCAATAGATTTTTTAATCAAACAAGGGAAGGGTGGATTTTTGTTTCCGAACAGATTCCCATTTCGCGGCAAACTTGTTTAAAGATTTTTCCGTGAAAATTATTGCGCCCGTTCACTTTGTAGCTTTTCCCCATGCGGTAGAATTGAATGCAATGTGCAATTTCATGTTTAAGCACAAGTGAGAAAAGGCGGAATGTTGTCAAACTTTTTTTTGACAATTCAACGCGCTTTTCCCAAGGGTTAGCTTGCCCCAAACGCCGCCCTTCCAATTCCATGAAAACAACTTGATATTCAGGAAGTCCGTATTGTTTCAGAGTCAAGCGAGCGTATTGCTCGACTTCGGCGGTGGTGAGAGACATGGCGAGACTATGAACTAGGGGCGGCGGGCTGTCAACAGTTATTTTGTTTATTCTTTCGCCTTCGTAAGTTGTTAAGCGTCAACGACTTACAGCAAGAGGACCCCTTCGGGGTCCCAACGGCGTAAGTCGTTGAGAACCAAGGAGTTAGGGCGCGACCCACCACAAGTCGCGCCCCTTTGTCCATCATCACCAGAAAGTCAGGAAACCTTAAAGGCTTGAGATTTGATCTCTTTCACATACACATCCCCAAGTTCTTCGCCGCCGCGAGTGAAGGGGCTGGAGACCGAGCAGAACCAGCGACCGAACGGTTTGTTATCGTCGGCTTGATACTTCTTGAGAACCTTCCAAGTCCATCCAGAATGATTTTTCCAGATTTCATAAGGATCAGAGACGGGGCGTGTTTTGAGGCATTCGTTTTTCATAGCGGGGATAGGTTAGCGTTTTCGGGGCGGGGTGTCAAGATTCTTTTAAACATATTGCCCTTGAAATTCGGGGAATAGGGCGATCACTTTACCATCAGCGACAATGACATATTTTGCTTTGTCAAGCGGCAGTCCGCCATCTTTGACAACGAAGTTGGCTCCTTTGTATGGGTTGTAGCTCACTTCATCGCGGTAAGCGAAAGACTTGGGGATAAAGGGCCAACGCTCGCCATTCATTACGGCATGAACGTTTTTGCGTTTTTCGCGCAAGACTCTTTGCCGTCCTGCTTCGCTTACCTTAAAGGTTACGTTGCGAAGGTTGATGTTGTCGGTATGTTCGACAACTTTCCATTTGCCATTCACTTTTTCTTGAACGGAGTAAAGTTTCTTGTGGAAGTTGTAGTAGATTCGGACTTGTTTCATGGTGGGGATAGATTAGTATTTTTCGGCGGATTAGTCAAGCGGTTAATAGATCCAGCCCCATTTTTGAAGGGTGGCTAGGCTGTTCCAACCAGTCCAAGGAAATTTTAATCTTTCCCCGTTGAATTGCACCCAAACATAACCATCAGGCGAAGTGCATTCAAATTCCAACTCTGAACCTTCTGGAATCTTCCGATTCTCATAATAGGGCCAGCGGTTAATGAAAAGTAGTTTTCCTAAGTTAATTTCTTTTTTAGTGATGAGTTTCATAGCGGGGAAAGGTTAGCGTTTTTCGGCGGATTAGGCAATCAAAAATGTGCCAGAAAACATCCCCTCACGGGATTTCTTTTCGGCTTGTTGAATGATTCCTTTTTTAAGTTCCTTGCCCTCTTTTGTCTTAGGGGAGAAAGAAAGGGCGGATTTGATTTCTTTGAGGGTTTGATCGTCACCAGAAATGGATATCCCATTCATGTTTTTCATTAGCTTGGCTGCTTTAAGAAAGAAATGGATTTCAGACGGCGAATCCTTCTGGAGTTTTTCTAGTTTTTGCTGCCGTGTCATGGTGGGTGATTAGTCAAGATGAAAGTTACGTTTAAAGACGGCTTCGTCAACTTGGCGCGAAAGCCAAGAGCGTTGGTGGAAAATGCGCGAACCATAAACGGGTTGCTTGTTGCGGCGGAATAGTGCTAGTATTTTTTGTTTCATGTTTTCTTTTGTTTTAGAGAATTTCAGTGATCGTCCAACCACGTTTCGATAGTATCGCAATTAGATTAGCCGTCAAGGTTTTTGTTCCCGCGATGTCGCAAAAGAGTTGGGAGTCTGGGCAAGCAGGATAGAGGTTGAGGTTGCCGTAAACATTTTTGGCGCGAACTTTGATTTCTTTCATGGCGAGAAGAGAATGACAGATTTGATTATTCGCCGCAAGGTTTTTCTTCATTTGTTTTTTCGAAGATTTTTCTTGACAAGCCATAAGTCATTGATTGTCAGCCACTTACACCGAGAGGACCCCTACGGGGTCCCAACGACGTAAGTCGTTGAAACTTAATCACTTATGAAAATGGTTCTGCCGTTCATCAATGCAGAGTCCCCTTGTTTCAGATGATTTCCCGCTTTTGAGATGCGGGATTATCAAGGGCTGGTTTGATTTTTTATGATAGCCTAAGCGTCAGGCTTTAAAGATTCCCCAGCGTTTTATTTAAAGAATCGTAAAGATTATAGACAAGATTATCAACTCTCCCCTCGACGCTATGCAAGAGATAAGAAAATTGCGGATGAAATTTTTGTATGCTTTTTTCTACATTTTCAATTTGTTTTGGCGGCTCTATCTGCCCAATTAGGCAAAACAAAAGAGCCGCTTCATCAAAAGTCATTTCGATGTTGACAGTTTTCTTTTCTTGGAGGATTGTGACGGCAATTTGTTCGGTAGTAATTTTTGATTTCATAGCAGGGAAAGAATAGTGTTTAAAAAGCGGCGGGTCAACTGTTTTCTTCAAGAAAAGTGATGAAACTTTCGGCAAGATCACTAATCAGAGAATCAGCTTCAAGATATGGGTCGTCGTGTGACGATGTGACTGCATAGATCGCGCCCCAAAGTATTACACTTTTTTGATTCGGCGATTCTTCGTCCACAAGAGCAAGAGCAAGAGTTTCCGCATCCCATTCTTGAGGCCATGCAGAAAGAAAATGGCTTGCGGCGCGAAGATAGGCGGCGGCGTGAATTGGGTTGCGCGTGTCGATTCCTTGGGAGAAATCAGATTTGATTTTAATCAGTGCTGGCGGTTCTGGTAGTTGGTTCATGTCGAAGAGAAATTAGCAGATTCGAGCGACAAGACAAGAACTATTTGCCATCAAGTCGCGATTTATTTTTCTTCAAATATCGCGATTTATTTATTGACAAATAGAGCTTGGGATGCTTGGCTTCGTAAGTCATTGATTATCAGTCACTTACGCCGAGAGGACCCCGTAGGGGTCCCACCGATGTAAGTCGTTGGTTATCAGTCACTTACGGCATTGCGCCTTAGCGTCTTTTTTCTTCTTGTCAACAAAAAAAGTTGTCGGCGGCGGCATTTTGTGGCGAACCAGATTCCGCATGACAAGAGAGTTTTTGTCAAGTGTTTTTTGTGCTTTACTTTTTTTCATGGCGGGTAGATTTAAACATTAAAAAGGGTTGGCGCGTTCCCCACCACAAGGAACGCGCCGTGCCATGTCCACCTTTAGAAAGTTTCGTGGATTGCTCCGCATTTGAACTCAACAACCTTTTCAGGCATGAAACTCACCCAGGTTTCGCGGTTGCGGTTGACGGCATTCTTGTAGCCTTTCGCTTTCAGCGCGTCCGTGGCGGGCGAGCCTGTTCCAACAATCAAGCGGTTGTATTTATCTTTTCCGTTAATAGTCCGCAGCGTTCCATCTTGTTTGATGAATGTAAGGGTGAAAAACTTACCCTTTGTTTTTTCGATGAGTGCGTCAATTTTTTTGGCGGTTTGTTCGTGGATATGCATTTGTTTGTTTTGTTTGTTTTGTTTGTTTTTTTCGATGAGAAGGAAAGTCGCCAAGACGACGACGTAGGGCGCGACACAGGCGGCGATTAGAAGTTGGTCTGTCATGCGCAAAGTTTAACCTGCGAACCGATTTTCTGCAAGAACTTTCTGCATCTAAGCCGCGATTTATTTTTCGCCAAATAGCGATTTTTTTGTTGACAAGGCGCGACTACTATGAATCTAGTAGATGCGTAAGTCGTTGGTTTTCAACCACTTACGCCGAGAGGACCCCTACGGGGTCCCAACGCTGTAAGTCGTTGGTTTCCAGTGAGTTGCGTCAGTCCCAGATGTCGAAGATGACTTTGCCGTTACGTTCCAGTGTGCGCCGCTCCATGATCGGGCAACCATCAACGCCCGTGAAGCGTGAGGAAACCTCGCCCCGAAACGAGGTGGCTTTTTTCGGGCTGTTGGAGAAGCACACGCGGGTGTATGTGCCGCTATCCCAATTACCCCCAAGGGAAGGCGGGCATTGCTGATATTCGGTGACGGTGTATTTGAACATGGCGTTATTGTATCGTTTTAGGTTAAAAAGGCAAGGCTTTTTAAGCGTTAATTTTCGGCTCGATCCATTCGTCGCCCCACATAACGTATTGGCAAAGTTCATCAGCGATGCGCTGCGCTTGTTCGCGGGTCATGTTTTTGATTGAAACGGTTTCTTTCCGCTTCTCTTCATCGAGCTTACGCTGACGATAGATTGCTTGCACTTTAAAGAGTGCCATTACAGCATCAGGATTGACGGACATTTCTTCGGCGATTGGGTCGGTGTTGTTCATAACGGGGTTAAGTTACCATTTCGTGCTAACATCGCAAGAACTTTCTGCATTTAAGTCGCGATTTATTTTTCGCCAAATAACGATTTTGTTGTTGACACATAGCATCCGAGATGCTTGGCTTCGTAAGTCGTTGGTTTTCAACGACTTACGCCGAGAGGACCCCTACGGGGTCCCAACGCTGTAAGTCGCTCAGTATCAGCGACTTACAGAGAGGGAA
>Ga0209357_1001151_pt1 | contig 10725 bp, 3 predicted proteins | sample LauGreFBDMM110SD_2_FD_187573 | JGI IMG/M metagenome (GOLD analysis project Ga0209357, IMG submission 187573) | Freshwater lake microbial communities from Lake Michigan, USA - Fa13.BD.MM110.SD (SPAdes) (version 3) | ecosystem: Environmental > Aquatic > Freshwater > Lake | place: Lake Michigan, USA... | reverse complement strand
CACGCTCCGCGACCTCCGGCTCGTCGCCCCTTACCTCGCCGTCGGACTACCCCTCGCCCTGGCCACCGTCTGGCTCGAAAAACACCACGTCGGCGCCGGCTCGACCGAATGGCATCTCGTCGGCGCCGAACGGCTGCTTGTCGCGGGGCGGGCGATCTGGTTTTATGCGTCGAAGCTCGTTTGGCCGGAGCCACTCATCTTCTTCTACCCGCGCTGGCGGCTCGATACCGGCGACATCTGGCAGTGGGCCTATCCTGTTGCAGCCGCAGCTTTGCTCGCGGGCCTCGTGGCGGCGAGAGGCCGCATCGGCCGCGGGCCGGCGGCGGCAGCGATGCTCTACTGCGGCCTGCTCTTTCCGGCGCTCGGGTTCTTCGACGTCTATCCGTTTCGCTACTCGTTCGTCGCCGATCACTTCCAATACCACGCCAGCACCGCCGGCCTGGCCGCGATGGCGGCAGCGGGTAGCTGGCTCGCCGCACGGTTTTCCGCAACGCGGGGCGGCCTGCGTGTGGCGGCCGCGATTGTCTGCGGCCTCCTCGCGGTCGCGACCGTTCGTCAAACCGGCATCTACCACGACCTCGAGACGCTCTGCCGCGACACGATCCGCCGCAACCCGTCGTCCTGGGCCGCCCGCAATATCCTTGGCGCACATTTGAGCGAAGTGGGCCGCCACGCCGACGCTGAGCTCGTCTATCGCGAGCTCATCGCCCGTCCCGATCTCCCCCCGTGGCCGCACGATCTGGCGATGTTTCATTACAACCACGCACAGGCGCTTCTCGGCCTGAACCAAACCGCCGATGCGGAAGCGGCCTTCCGTACGGCGATCGCCCGCGACGCGGCCTACGCCAAGCCCCGCAACAATCTCGCGAAGCTCCTCGCCGACACCGGCCGCCGTGGCGCAGCGATCGCGGAATACCAGGCGCTCTTGGCGATCACGCTCTCAGCCGCAGATCGAGCCCGTTACTCCTTCAATCTTGGCACCGTGCTCGCCGACGACCAGGCTTGGCCGGCAGCCGAGGAGCAGTTTCGCGAGGCGACACGGCTCGTGCCCGAGGCGGGCGAGTATGCGGAATGGCTCGGGATCGTCACGCTGCGGCAGGGCCGCGCGTCCGAGGCCGTGGGCCTCTTCGAGCGGGCGGTTAAACTGGCCCGCGACCCCACTGCCCTCGCTCGGGCACAGGCCAACCTCGCGGCGGCTCGCAGTCTCCTCAAGCAAGGCTACTGAAATGATCGGCCGAGGCGCCACGGACCGCATGCCCGTCTGGCAGTGGCTCGCTCCCGCCCTGGCGGCGATCGTCGTCTGTCTGCCGGCGTGGAACGGCGCACTGATCTGGGACGACCACGGGCTCTACCTCACCGACAACCCGCTGATGCGGGCCGCCGACGGCCCCTGGCGGTTTTGGTTCACGACCGAGTGCGTGGACTATTACCCGCTCACATATACGCTGTTCTGGCTTCAGTGGCAGGCTGTGGCCGCCGCCCCGTGGCTCTACCACGCAACGAACTTCCTGCTCCATGGGATCGCCACGGCGCTCTTGGTCTGCCTGCTGCACCGCCTCCGCGTGCCGCTCCCCTGGCTCGTCGGCCTGTTCTTCGCCGTGCATCCGCTCCAGGTTGAGACGGTGGCCTGGATCTCCCAGCAGAAGGCGCTGCTGGCCACGGCTTGTGGCTACGCGGCCCTGATCGCGTTCGATCGCCACCGAGCGACGGGCCGCTGGCCGGCGCTTGCCGGCGCGGCCACACTCTACGCCCTCTCTCTGGCCGCCAAGCCCGTCTTCATCACGCTGCCACCGATCCTGCTGGCCTGGACGGCTTTGGCCACTCCGGACAGCCCTTTGAGCCATTCGGGCAACCAGTCGGCGACTCGCTCATGGAGCCGAGCGGCCACCATCACGGCACCGTTCTTCGTGATCGCTCTGGTCTTCGGCCTCGTGGGGATTCCGTTTCAGCTCAAGGGCTTCGAGCCCGACGCACGGGGCCAAGACATGATTGCTCGACTGGCGAGCCTCGGCTGGACGGCATGGTTCTACGTCTGGAAAACCTGGTGGCCCTTCAAGCCGTGCTTCATCTATCCACGCTGGCAGATCGACGGATGGAATCCGCTTCATTGGCTGCCGAACGCGGGGATCCTAGCCGTCGCTTTGCTGCTGGCCCGGTTGCGAGGTTGGGTCGGCATTCAGCCCCTCGTCTGCTGGGGAGTGTATCTCGTGACGATGTTGCCGGCGCTCGGCGTCGTGGACGTCGGGTTCTGGCAGTTTTCCTACGTGGCCGACCATTACGTCTACCAGTCTCTTCCGGCGCTGTTGGTGCTCGCGGCGGATCTCGTCCGCGGTCTCGTCGCGCTCGTCAGACAACAGGCCAGCGTTTCCGTTGTGGGCAATCGCGTCGGCCTGGCAGTCGCGCTCGCCGCGGCTGCGCTTCTCGCGGCCGTCTCCTGGCAGCGGGCGGCGGTCTACCGCACGGAGGCCGGGCTCTGGCTCGACACCCTCGCGAAAAACCCTGCGGCCGAAATCGCCTGGTATCAACTAGCCGTCGCTGATGCCGCGGCTGGCCGGCTTCCCCAGGCTGAGGAACGATACATGAAGGCGACAGCCCATGGGCCGCGGGTGGCCCGCACCTGGGTGCGGCTCGGTGAAACCCGCCGTAGCCTGGGGAAGTGGGCTGCGGCTCGTGAAGCCTATGGGCAGGCGCTCGCGCTCGACGAACGAGCCAGCCGCGATCGGCTCACCGCCGCAGTCGGCGGGGCCATCGCTACACTCGCGACGGGCGACCCCGCGGCGGCGCTTCAGCTACTCGAAAGCGACGTCGCGCCGCATCTCGACACCGTCTCGCTCACCCCCGCAGAACGGGCAAGCCTCACCGCGCGGGCCGCAGCCTACCGCCACGCGGCACTGCTCGCCCGCGGCGAGACAGAAGCGGCCGCAGCCTGCGACGCATCGCTCGCTCGGTATCTGCAGCGCAATCCCCTCGCCCGGGAGCAGGCCGCTCGCGCGAGCGACGAAGCGCGGCAGCCCGCCACAGCTGCCGTAACCTGGGCCACGCTTGCGGCCGATGACCCGGCGTTTCTCGCGAACCTCGCCGCCAGCCTAATGGCCTCCGGCCAGACCGATGCCGCGGTGGACGCATTTCTGGAGGCCGCCCGTCGATTCCCGGACGACCCCGGTATGGTGGCGAACGCCGCCCGCGCCCTCGCGATCGCGGGCCGCCCGAAAGAGGCGGTGCCACTCTTCGAGCAGGCGCTCGAGCGGGGCCGCGCCGCAGGGATCGACCCTACGACGCTCACCCGCTGGGCCGAGGAACTCGCTCGCGCTGCTGCCGTTGGCGGAGAAAATGCGCCGTGACGACCACGGCCACCGCTACCCACGCCCCGAGCGTGATCCAGACGGTGCGATCGAACGTTCGCGAGCGATACTCATATTCGAGCAGGTGCCGCCCGGCGGGTAGGCGGCAGGCCCGCTGGATCTGATTGGCCCGCAGGACCGTCTGCTCCCGCCGCGGCCCGCCGTCGGTCGTCACGAAGAGCTTCCAGTCGGGGTCGAACGTGTCGGCAAGTACCACGACACCCGGCTCTGCCAGCGTGGATTCGATCACCACCCGCTGCGATTCGTCGCTCACGATCCGGCACTCGTCAGCGAGGCCCGCTGGCCCTTCGTCAAACTTGGCTTCAGGCTCTCGTCCGGCCGTGCCTTCGCCGGCCTGCTCGACTACGACCGGCCCGGCGAGCCCCGGCATCTCAGGCGATGGAAACGCAATCAGCCGCAGCCGATCGAGCCACGGCTGCCACGTGCGGCGGGTCACGGGCTCCAGTTCGAGCACGTCGCGCACGATCCGCACCCGGGGCAGAGCCGACTCGTTGCGGATCACAAGCGCGACCGGCGCATCCTCTTCCTCCCCTAGCAAGAAGAGTGGCATCCGCGGCAGTGGCGGCCCGACAGGGGCCGGCCCTTCGTAGTCGCCCCGCTTCTGCGCCGCCGACCAATCGGCAAACTTCGTCTGCAAGTCGGCCTTCGTGAGGCCGTCGAGCGGCACGACGAAATACTCGACCGCGGCCTGATCGAAGACCCGCCGCGGCACGAACGTCCGGCCCTCCACGTCGATCGGCTCGATGAGCATCTTGAGCGTGGCGGGGAACGCGGTGCTCGGCTCACCGAACACGCCCCAGCCGTGCAGCCACGGCACATGCCCGCGCATCGCCACGCCCGTCCAGCGGGTGAAGCGAGTGGGGTCACGGTGATCGACAAACTTCGGCGGCGCTCCCCAGACGACCATCCGGGGTGCCGGCGACGCCGCGGCGAGGTCGGCCCGCCGCCCATCCCGCAGGCGATCGAGATAGTCGCCGGCCCGCACGAGATCCCCGAACGGCTCGAGAAAAACCTGGCCCCGGCCGGCGATCGCAAGATCGGCCGCGGTCAGAAGCACAAGGCCCACCGTCACCGGCAGCCGCAGGCTCGTGCCCAGCGTGACAGCCGCAGACGATCCCCGCAGCAGCCACGCCGCGGCTAGAGCCACGCTCGCCGCCTGCACGGCACCCCCGATCACGACCCAGAACGCCGCGGCCCGCCTCGGATCCCCGGGCGGCCCGGGGAGCACGTTGGCGCTGCCCACGATCGCTGCCCGCGCGGCGAGCACGGCCGTCACCAAGACCATCGTCGCCGCAAGCCCGAGGCACGTCGTTGCCAGCCGCCGTCGCACGCCCGGCTCGTCGAGCCGCGCGAGCGCGAGCGCTGCGAGCTGCGCGAAGGCGAGCGCGAAGACAGTCAGCCACTTCGACGGATAGCGAAACCCCGCGTATCCCGGCGCGATCACCGTGAGCAACCAGTAGAGCCCGCCCACCTCGTCTCCAGAGCGATAGCCGAGCGCTTGAGTGTCGCCCGAGGCGAGGGCCACCGCGCCGCGGCTGAGGCCCACGAGCCCGAGGCCGCCAAAACTGGCCCAGAGCGAACAGGCGAGGACGACGAGCCAGATTTTTACCCCTCCCACTTGCCGGCCGCGCCGACCGGCCGCCGTCATGACTGCGGCTGCCGGGATAATACCCGCGTAGAGCGAGTTCACCCACGGCCCCGGCGCGTCGAGGCGGAGTGCGGTGGGCCATCGATAAAACAGCGGCCCGGAGGCCTCCGGCCAGACCAGCTCGATCAGCCGCCACGGCTGCACCGCGTGCCGGTAGATCAGTTCCTTGTGGGCCGCCGCGGCCGCCGACCGACCGAGCACCAGATCCGACCACTCCATGCCGAGCGCCCGCGTCGAGTCGCGGGCGAACTCCGCCGCCAGTGCGATGGGCATGAGCGTGAGACAGCCAGCGACGGCCGCGGCAGCGCCCAACGTCGCGCCGCCGCGCCATGAGCGGCCCGGCATCAGGAGCCACAGGAGGCCGAGCACAAGCCCCGTGTGATAGGCCGACTGCGGGTCGCCGCTGAGAACGGCCAGCGCTAGCGCCACCGCGAGCAGCAGAAACGCTCCGATCCCCGCCCCATGGAACAGCCGCCAACCGGCATACACGCCCCAGGCCAGCCAGGCGGCGCCGGCGACATAGATCGGGTTGTAGATCTGAAAGAGCACGCTGCCGCTGACGGCATACGCCAGCCCCGCGACCGTCGCGGCGGGCCGAGCACAGTCCTGGCAGCGGGCGAGCAGGTAGCCGCCGGCAGCCGCAAGCGCCAGATGAAAGATTGCAAGGACAGTGAGCGACAGCCCGTCGGGCAGGAGGATCGAAAGGATCACCTGCGGCGGATAGAAGGCCCCGGACGTGCCCATGCCGGCCAGCGGCTGCCCGCCATTGAGAAGCGGGTTCCAGAGCGGCACGCGGCCGGCCAGCCACTCATCGCGGACGAGCTTGTAAAGAGGCGGATAAAACTGGAGCGAATCCCGATAAGCAAAGACGGCGTCGGGCCGCAGCGCGTCGAAAAACAGCACCGCGGCGACCGCGACCAAGGCGGCCGGAAACAGCCTGCGGCCTGAGTCCTGATCGGTTCCTTTCATGATTCTCACAGTCTTGGCCACGCGGCCCCTTCGCTCTGCGGGCAAACCGTTATAGCCTTACGGTCTCGGAAAAACCCACCAAGGAGACGCGCGTGCGATTCGTCGATCTGCCTGCGCAGTTCACCGCGCTCGAGCCAGAGATCACCGCTGCGGTCATGGGCTTGCTTGCCCGCGGCGACCGCTCACGCCATACGGGCTCTTCGAGCCGATTGACGAACAGGGCAGCGAGGCACGCCCAGGCGTGCGAGCCACCGGCAACCAGCGCCATGTTGCGAGCGTCTCGAGGCTGCGGCGCCAGGCAGAATCGCGTACGCCGTTCATGATGGAGCCCGTCTCGCGAGAGAACCGGCTACCACGCCCCCCGCCACGACCCAGGCCGCAAGCGTCACGGGCCAGGTCCAGGCGAACGTTCGCGAATGATGCCGAAACTCGAGCACGTGCCGCCCTGCCGGCAGGCTCACAGCCCGATGGATACGATTGGCCCGGCGGATCGGCTCGGCCCGCGCGGGCCCGCCGTCGGTTGAAACGCTGACCTTCCAGTCGGGATGCCAGCTGTCAGCGAGCACGACGAGGCCCGGCGACACGAGATCGGCCGCGAGTGCCACACGGTCCGGCGCATCGCTCGCGAGCCGGCAGACGTCGGCGGACGGCACCGACCCTCGCTGTACCTTCGAAAACATTGCATCTGCCGTCGTCCCCTCGACCAGCACGCCGTGAACCAGGTCGGGCACCGCAGGATTGGGAAACGCGATCCGTTTCAGGAGGTCGATCCACGGCCCCCAGTCGCGCTTTCCCACCGCCGGCACCACCGCCGCCTGCCGCACGATCCGCGCCCGCGGTAGTGCCGAGAGATTGCGAACCATGACCATGAGCGGCGGCCCGCCGTCGGGCTGGCGTGGGGCTTTCACGATCGGCAACGGCTCGCCGCGGGGCGCGGGCCCGACATATCCGCCCGCCTTCTGCTCCGCGGACCAGTCTTCGAGAAGCGCGACGGAGCCGCGCAGCTCCGGCTCACCAGCACCGATGGCGAAGTATTCCACCCCGCACAAATCAAATGTCCGCCGCGGCATGATCTCGGCATCCCCTAACCGTAGCGGGCAGATGAGGGCTTCGATGTCCTGCGGCATCGCCGTGCTCCGCTCGCCGATCTTCTCACAGGTGCGCAGCCAGGGGCCGTGACCGACGAGCGACTCCCCGATCTCCCGCACGTAGCGATTCAGATCGAGCGGGTCGATCAGCAACGATTCGGGATCGACGACGGCAATCCGCATCCGGGGAGCCAGAGCGGCGAGGTGTGGCACACGCTGCTCCTCGAGAGTCTCGAGCATCTGGCTTCCCGCGAGCAGCGTGTCAAGCCGCTCCACTCGCAGTTCTCGGCGGCCCGCCAGCGCGAGATCGGCGGCCAACACGACCGTGAGCAACGCGGGCATCGATGCGGCGAATCGGCCGATTGTGAAGCAACGCTCGCGCAGCAGGAGCGACGTCGCGATGGCAAAGAGCACCGCATGAACTCCGCCCCACATCACCGCCGAGAACACGGCCGCGCGGCGGGCCTCGACCGAGCCACCGGGGAGGACGTTCGCCGTACCCTTCATGACGGCCACAACGGCCAGTACTACAACCACCGCCCCGATCAGGCCCGCGATTGCGGCGGCGATCGCCCGAGCGCGGGCCCGCACCCGCGGCTCGCCGAGGCCGTCGAACCCCATCGCCGCCAGCTGACCGAGAGCGAGGGCGAACACGGTCATCCATTTGACGGGGTACCGAAATCCGGCATAGCCGGGCAGACCGATGGAGAGCGCCCAGTAGAGCCCCCCCACCTCATCGCCGTGCGCATAGCCGAGCGAGCCAATATCGCCCGTCAGGATGACGGCCGCGTTGCGCACGAGCCCCACGAGCCCGAGGCCCCCCATGCTGGCCACAAGCGCGAGGGCCGCCGCGAGTCCCCAGACTCTGCGAGTCGGCCACCGCGTAGATGGCACGACCCATGCGGCTGCTGCGACCGCCAGCGGCAGGATACCGGAGTACAGCGAATTGGCCCACACCTCGCCGTTGTCGAGACCGACGTCTGCCGCCCACCTGCCGGCAATCGTTCCCAGCGCGTCGGGCCAGATGAACTCGAGGAGCCGCAAGGGATGCAGCGCGAAGGCGTAGATCGCGCCGTAATGCCCCGCCGCCGCTCGGGGCCGACCAATAAAAATGTCGTACCAGTCTGCCCGGTCGCCGATCTCCGCGCGGTGGGCGAGATACGTGGGAATCTCCCAGAGCGAGTAGGGAGCGAGGTCCATCGACCGCTGCGTGTCGCGGGTGAACTCGGCGGCGAGAGCCACCTGCACGAGCGACAAGAGACCCCCGGCAAGGCCCGCCGCTGCGAGCAGGCCGAAACCGCGCCACGATCTCCCGGGCAGCATGAGCCAGAAGAGCCCAAGCACGAGGCCGGCATGGTAGGCCGCCTGCGGATCGCCACAGAAGACGCACATCGCGAGCGCCGCGGCCACGAGCACGAAGTCACGCGGTCCGCCCCGGTCCTGCACGAGCCGTAAGCCCGCATACATGGCCCATGCGAGCCACGCGGCACCGGCCGCATAGATCGGGTTGTAAACCTGCAGCAGCACGCTGCCGCCAAACGCATACGCCAGCCCCGCGACCGTGGCCGCCGGCCGCGAGCAGCCCTGATCCCACGCGAGGAGATAGGCCCCGGTCGCGGCCAGCGCCAGATGGAGAATGCAAGAGACGTTGAGCGACGTGCCGTCGGGCAGGAGCATCGCGATGAGAACCTGCGGCGGATAAAACGCCCCCGCGCTCCCCATCCCGGCGAGCGGCTGTCCGCAGTTCAAGAGTGGATTCCAGAGCGGCACGCGGCCGGCGAGCCACTCGTCGGCCACCAGCCGGTAGAGCGGCGGATAGAAGTGGAGCGAGTCGCGGAAGGCAAACACGAGCCCCGGGCCGACCGAACCGGCAAAGAGCACGACAACAGACGCTATGAGCACCATCGGAAACAACCATGGGCTCTCGCCGGCACGATCGAGCAGCGATCGCCTGTCGGCTGCAGGGTGGGAATCGGCGATGGTGGGAGACGAACCCATGCTGTCGCGCAGAAGAAGCAGGACGGAGAGTACGATACCGCAGTCGTCCCATTCCAACCTTGATGCTCGACATCTGCAATGCCCGGCACCCTCACCGTGAGAATCTGATGAGCGAGCTTCGTGACAACGAGGGCTGGCCGTCTACGGCCGTCGCGTGCGGGCTCATCGTCGCCGCGATCGCGGCCGCGTATTCGAACTCACTCACGTTTCCCTTTCTCTTCGATGGCATCCCGCTCGCAGCCGGCCTGCGCACGCTCGCGCTCTCCGATCCTGCCGGCTGGTTCCTACCCCGGCCACGCACGTTTGGCTACCTGACGTTCGAGCTGCAGAAGACGCTCCACGGCATGTGGCTGCCGGGGTTTCATGTGGTCAACATCGCGATCCACGCGGCGGCCGCCTGCCTGCTCTTTCTGATCGCGCGCGGCGTGACGACGCCCCGCCTCGGGCCAGCCCGCGGCGTGACGGTGGGCCTGTTCACGGCGCTGCTCTGGGCCCTGCATCCGCTCCAGACGCAGTCGGTGACCTATCTTTACCAGCGGTTTGAGTCACTGATGGGGCTCCTGTTTCTCGGCGGCCTGTATTGCCTCTGGCGGGCGGCAGGGAGCGGGCGGGCGGGACCGTGGCTCGCCGCTTCGTATGCCTGCGTGCTGCTCTCGATCGGCACCAAGGAGGTCGGGATCACGGCCCTGCCGGTGTTTCTGCTCTTCGATCGGGCATTTCTCGTGTCGTCATGGCGGGAGGTGTTCAGGCGTCGCGGCTGGTATTACGGGGGGCTCCTCGCCACGGTCGGCTGCGGCGTGGCCTACGTATTTCTCAATCGCGACCACTACCTCGCTGGCGGGCTTCTCTGCGCCCAGCGGGTGAGCACCTGGCAATACTTCCGCACGCAGCCCGAGATCATCGGTCACTACCTCGCGCAGGCCCTCTGGCCGAGCCGGCTCTGTATCGATCCCGCCTGGCCCGTCGAGGATGATCCCGTCCGGCTTTCGATTGCCTGGGGGCTTGTCGCCACGGCCACAGCGGCAACGGCCTGGCTCTGGCGGCGCGATCCGCAGCTTGGTTTTTTACCGCTCGCGTTTGTACTCGTGCTCGCGCCCACGTCGAGCCTGGCTCCCACGATCGATCTGGCCTTCGAGCATCGGATGTATCTGTCGCTGGCGTGTGTTGCGGCTACGATCGCTGTCGGGGTTGCGTCGCTATGGTCCGATATCCGCCTGGCTGCGGTGCTGCTGGCAGCTTTGGCAATTCTCTGTGGGGCTGCCTCGTTCCTCCGCAACACGGTCTATTCTTCGCCGCTTGCACTCTGGGCCGACACGGCAATCAAAGCACCGCATAGCACCAAGGCTTGGGCCAATCTGGGCACGGCGCTTGAGGAGGAGGGCGACCGCGATGCCGCAGCCCGGGCCTATGGCGAGATCATCGCCCTCTACCGCGGCGCGGCGGGATTTGCCGCACATCCGCTCGCTTCGCCGGCCCGCCGCGTGCCGCGGACGATTGAGTATGTGTGGTATGGCCACGCGCGGCTGGCAGAGTTTGCCCTCGATGCGGGCGACAGGGCCACGGCCCGCCGGCTCTTCAGCGAGATCACTCGACTGGAAGAACTCCCGCGCGGCGGCCTCGACTACCCTCAAATCAAGGCCCTTCGCGAGCGGCTCGAGGC
>Ga0209357_1001149_pt1 | contig 10740 bp, 7 predicted proteins | sample LauGreFBDMM110SD_2_FD_187573 | JGI IMG/M metagenome (GOLD analysis project Ga0209357, IMG submission 187573) | Freshwater lake microbial communities from Lake Michigan, USA - Fa13.BD.MM110.SD (SPAdes) (version 3) | ecosystem: Environmental > Aquatic > Freshwater > Lake | place: Lake Michigan, USA... | reverse complement strand
CCCCCCCGCCAGCAGGAGATGGACGAACAGGTAACCGATAAGAATGCCTGCCGGCGCGAGAAACAGACGATTTCCAGAGAAGAAAAGGGCGCGGTGGTAACGAGGCATATCACAGTTCACACAGCATACCCGCGTGACATTGTCGCTGAGCGGTTGATTGGGTATGGTACCGAATGTATGCGTCTGAAACGTGTCCGCTATGCATCCGATGCAGAATACTGTCAAGGCCAATACTATATTGAAATACGCAGTACGTGGACCACGTGCATCGGTAAAGAGCGCGGTCGTGAGAAGGTGTGAGGTGGTGAGAACTAGAAACCCATAAAAAACAAACGCTGCAAGTGGACTTGGCATCCAGGGCTCCTGAACCGTGAACCAAGCCCAGCCAGCAATGGAGAGGATCCAGGCCTCGACCACCAGTATCATCTTACCGCATGTGGTGAGGAGGTACGTATATAACACGTATCACGACGCCCAGTAAAGTCAGACATGGCTAGCGAAGCAGGCCCAGGGTCTCACACGATCATCAAAATTCCTCACGAACCACAGCTCGACGCGGTGTTAGAAGACGATCGACCCAATGTGCGGAACGTGATATACGTCATTCATTCCCTACGAATATGCAAATCTTGGTCTGCTCTTCCCAAGGACAAGGGGTATGAGGTCGTCGGCCTTGTCGACACGGACACATGCCATGAAATCGACATGCGCGACATGGACCTCATAAAACGGGTCGATCCTCTAAGGATCAACTCGGTGTCAGCCCGCTTGATCAGCGGCCCACAGCCCACGTTTAGCATCGTGGTGTTTATAATGCGAAAGAGTGAGCCAGTGGTTCTGGAAGAGCAAGAGATCATCCAAATACGTAAGAAACGCAAATTCTGGAACTGGAGCTCTCTGTCGACTTAGCTCTCAGTCTGTGGCCGGCTGTCTTCTGTACACTGACCCCAAATGCGCGAATGGCAGGGGCACCGCGCGCTTGGGTGGGGAAGCGGTCCGTCTAACCACCGAAGGAGGGGAGGGAGACGGTTTCCCCTGCTTCACGGGTACAGGAATCACCGTCTTCCCGTCACCGTCCTCCACGACGATTGCTGTACCGCGCGCTTGGCCTGTGGATGGGCGTTGTATACCCCAGAACAACCTTGCGCCTATCGCCACGATGGCCAAAAAACCAGCGACCATCAGTCCTCCCGCCACGCCCATGGCCCAGTCTTCACGTTCCTCGTTGATAGTGACATACATCACTGTGCCTGCCTTACCACTGTTCCATTCGGGGAAGAACAGGTTCTGTACAAGGGAGATGTTGAATATCTGGTAATTCGTTTGCAGGATCGGGTGTTCCCCGTACCATCCCCCGGGACCAGGGGGACTGGGAGTAGTAGACGGTGATCCACTGACAGACGAGGGTAAAGTGCTCGCAGACAAACTGGTAGTAACAGGTAAAGGGATCGAAATAGTACGGATAGTAGCCTGTGTGCCATTGTACAAGGAAGAGCTTAAGGGAACATACACAGGGGATAGGCCCAGTGCAGTTGACTCGGACTGGAGATGCGTTTGCCCAGACAAAGAAGGAGAGGCTGACGTGATAGGCGCATACGTAGTCTCAGCGGCAGAGGTCGTATCTATTACAACAATAGGGGTACTGACCGAGGGAGGCCTACACCCCTCATAACCCTTAGTGCCTCTATCCGAGACCCATCCCACTGGACACGCTGTACACGTGGCGTTGCCGTGCGTGTCCTTGTAGGTTGCATTCGGGCATATCTCGCAGATCCCGAGAATACCGGTGTAACCCGGAGGACATGGAAGGCTCACACACTCACTCTCACAAGGATTTTCGGATTTGGACATGACAAAAAAATCCGTGCAGGAACCAGTGATAAGGCACTGCGTCTTGACTCCGTCGGCAAATAGAAACACCGGGTCTTGATTGAGAAGTCGACGCATTCTACGTCGCTGTTGGCTAACCGTTGAGAATGTATTAGACTGAACACCAAACGTATTAGTCAGACCTTCCTGTACCACAGCCTTGGAGATAATCTCCGCTTGCCGTTTCGTGTAGAGGCTGTACATGTCGTCGATCAAGAATGTGGTAAAGTACTGCGTTGAATCAATCCGACGCAAAACAAGTAACACTATCGAGTCGTCTGGGTGCCGAAGGTATGTCGAAAGGAACAAGACAAAGCCAGTACGCAACCCCTCCTGTAGGAACCTCTCCTTCAGAGACGAAAGCGGCTGACTGACACTGAGCTCGAATGAGATGTTGGCAGTGGTACGCGGCAAAGGGTTGCATACACTATTCCCTGTCACACACTCTGCCGTGCGCTGATTGCACGCACATACCTGTTGCTGTTTAGGGGTGCACACGGTACAATTACCACAGACACGATTGCGAATGGCAATGCACTCACTGCGCTCATACTGGTTATGGGTACAGACGTCACAAGGTTTGCAGAAGCTATCGCGATGCTCGTTGTAGGTGCCTGCTCTGCATGGAGAGATAAAAACGTCACCCAGATCAAACTGATTGACGTCGTACAGTGGTACGAATGATACGTTGATGAAATCAGAGCCTTGCATGAGAATGGCCACCTGGATCTCAGCATTTACACCTACCCACCATAGCAACGCTAGAAGTATAGCGAAAATATGCATGATAAAACTGTGAATAAAGGCGTCGTCTTCAAGATTTACCGCGTCACACTTAAATGCGAGTAGACGGATTTGCCAATACCAATACTCTCCGCTCGACGATCCAAGAATCTCTATCGGAATGCTCTCCTATTCCCAAATGAGCACGCAGTATGGACACGTCTGCGGACGGGTCTGCCACCGTAACAAGCACCCGCACTCCAACATTGCTCCACCCTTCCATGGTAAGCAACACCCTTCGTCGCGCACGCCTTCGATGATCCAAGCGGATCACTACGAAATGTATATGCACCCGCTCTTGTGCCACACCCGCTGCAGCCGCCACGCCTGCAATGAAGGAACTGCGCACTGACCCTTCATCATGCTCGAATGCAGAACGTGTCGTGTTCAGTATCACCTGGGCTCGCACTCGCTTATAGTACATACACAAAAAACCAGCTTCACATTTACAGTCATGGGCACTTAGACCGCCTTCGCTTTGGTTGGGCGGTACGCTGACTGTCTTGGTATGAAGAGGGCACGCGACACACGCGTAAGGCCAGACATCAGATGGGTAAAAATCGGGATGACATGCAAATACTGACGCGAACGCCACATAAAAAAATGCCGATAGACACACGAATGGGTGACTACGCGGTAACATTGCCTCGCACATATTACGGTAAAAACGCTTATATGCGGTATTCATTATCACAAGTCCCAGCGTATCCTGTAACCGTATATCTTCATGGCTTGTTGAGCATGGACATCAAAAAATCGCTGTTGACCAGCTTGATCGCCCGTCTCTTCATACGCTCACTCGCGTTCGACCGTGCATCTGTCTGCACGACTGTACCCTCCACCTTAGCAGGGCGAGCTGGAGGAGCTGTCGCGGAGGGACCTGGAGCCATGCGCCGGCCCCCAGGCGCAGACCCCCCTGGAATCGCGACGGCGTGTATCTGTGGAGCTTGTTCCCACCGATGGGCGATGTGCAGAGTCGGACTATGCCTGCGAAGATGGGTGTCAAGATCGCGAAGGCGCACTGCACCCATGACTGAGGCGTGAACATTGATGGTCTCCGCGGAATCACTGCCCTCTGCACTGAGAGACAAGAGAGCGCGTCGTCTGCCCCCTCCACTGGTCATGACCTCGTTGATGGTCACATAGCTCGGGTGCACTCCAGCTGCTGCTGCCATGGCCGCGATGAAGGCGGTACGAACCCCATTGATGTCGTTGTTGAACTCCCAGAGCGTGGCGTTGAGCGTGACGACTGCCTGGATCTGCTTGTAGTATGTGCATTGGAAGCCGGGGTCACACAGGCAGTTCACACGAGAGTAGCTTCCAGCAGAAGATGTGGTATGCAAAGGACATATGTCTTTCATCGTAGACGTCCGGCAGTAGAAATTAGGGTCACAGAGGGGGCAGTTGGTGGTCCTCCCTACGACCAGTGAGTAAGTCCCTGGCTGACACAGAGTGCATTGCGAGAGCTGAACAGCCCCCACAGTGGAGCGGAATGTGCCAGCCCTGCACCTGATCGGGGTCACTGTCTGAATAGGGCAGTAACTCCCCGCTGGGCATACAGGACAATCCGACTGACTACCCGCACTGGGGAACGCGCGATAAGACCCTGCTGCACACGGGATCGGGGTAGTGGTCTCTGTAGGGCAATAGAGTCCAGCCGGGCAAGGGAGACAGTCGGAAAGCGATGTGGCCCCGACCACTCCCCGATAAGTGGTCATAGGGCAATCGGTAGGCGTGGTGGAAGTCTCTGGACAATAATTCCCAGTCGGACAGACACTACAGTCGGACTGCTGATGGGCGCCAACCGTCTCTCGGAACGAACCAGGGGCGCAAGCGAAGGGGGTGGTGGTCTGAATGGGACAGTAATGCGCAACTGGGCACACTAGGCAATCGCTCTCAGAGGAAGCACCAACAGTATCGCGGTAGACTCCAGACGGACATGAAATAGGCGCAGTAGTGGCCAGCAGGCAGTACTGTCCCGTGGGGCATGGGAGACACTCAGTGACAGCGGCTGCTCCAGCGACCGGCCGATAGGTCCCAGAAGAGCAATTGACAGGCGCCACGCTTTGTTCAGGGCAGTAATTGCCTGTGGGGCACTCGATACAAGAGAAACGGTCATCCCCCCCTGTAGTCCCCCTATACGAACCTGCCGGACAGTTGACGGGGGTGGTAGTGGCGAAGGGGCAATACTGCCCCGCTGGACACGGGAGACAATCGCTGATCTGAGTGGCTCCCGAAGTGGCCCGATAGGTGCCGGGGAGACACGATGTAGGGACGACAGTGTTCACCGGGCAGAACTGACCAGACGGACAAATATAGCAGGAGGAGAGTTGGGTTCCTCCCGGTTGGTCGCGGAAATAACCTGCTGGACAAGAGGTAGGGAGCGTGCTGGCGACAGGACAGTAGGTTCCAGGGTCGCACGGTTGGCAATTAGTGTCTTGGGTACCATGAGTGCTGTTGAAGTAAGTGCCTGCGACACATGCAGTAGGAGTGACCGAGCGCTCAGGGCAGTAATGACCCGTGGGGCAGACGTCACAATCGGCCTGCTCCGTGGCCCCGATAGTCTCGCGGTACGTCCCTGCTGAGCAAGGGTTTGGGATGGTGCTAGAGACCGGGCAGTAACTTCCCAGTAGGCAAGGTTTGCATTGGGAAAGGGTGGTGGCACCCGTCTGGTTGCCGTATGTACCAGCAGGGCATTGAGTAGGGGTCACAGACTGAATAGGACAGTAGAAACCGAAAGGGCAGGTCAGGCAATCCGCCTGTGTGACGCCAGAAGTGCCCCCTCTGTAGGTCCCAGCGGCACACGAGGTAGGGGTGGTAGTCGCGATGCCGCAGAACTGACCCGCGGGACATACAAGACAGTCTGTAACCGCCGCACCGCCAGTGGTAGCCCGATAAGTTCCTGCGGTACAGTTTGTCGGATTGACCGAACCCTGGATGCAGTAATTGCCAGAGTCGCATGGGGTACAGTCGTTAGGCTGTGTTGCACGAACAGTCCCCCTGTAGGTGCCAGCAGCACATTGGGTCGGGGTCGTTGTAGCAATAGGGCAGTAGTATCCCACAGGACAGGGGAGGCAATCACTCTGGGACTCTGCGCCAGGGGTATCCCTGAATGTCCCTGCAGGGCAAGCAGTAGGGATCGTCGTATCACTGACACAGAAGTAGCCTGTCGGGCAGGTCTCCACGTAAACCACGACCTGGTCGTCGTAGAGAACCATATCGGACCCTGCTGGTAAGCCGGCACCGAACGTGCTTGCATTCATGGATTGGTCGGTGTCGTCGATGGTAACGTTCACTTGCAGCCCCTGGTTGATCTGGCAATCTGAGACACTACTGCTGCCAGGATAGGAGACTAACCCAGCTGGACATGATAGACACTGGGGTTTTACAATGCATGTTGTCGAGGCATAAATGGTCAGCTCTGTGATTCTGAAGTTGTTGTTCGGGTCCAGAGCCTTCCATTGTGCAAAATCAGTGGGATCCCTGCTCGCAAAAACATATCGTCCCCAAACAGGAGTAGTGCAAGAGAATTCGTCCCACGTGGGATTTCCTGCTGCTAGAATAGTATAGGATCTGAGCTGGGTTGCAGCAAAACAGAGCGTGTTTCCCAGTGCACTGTAATGTGAGGGATTAGAGCCCACCCATATCATGTACAATCCTGTATACTGCCCATACCCATTGATTGGTGGAGTTCCTCCGACGCCATACATCCGCCCCCCAGCCACGGTTTTTGAGACTTGTAGGTCAAAACGCAACCAAGGGTCATTCCCCCCTAATCCCGCTGGTTGATGTCCCTGTCCCCAAGCAACTTGATGGTCATTGGCCCACGAAGCTGGATACCCATACTCCACAGGCGTATATGCAGGACACCTGTGACCTCCAGGGCAGGTGGTAGCAAGATTTACCGCTGTGTTGATACCAGAGCATAACATATCTGAGCCGTTGACATTGGTGGATAATATGCTACTTGAACTATAATACGACTGCGCACAGACACATTGTCCCCCCATCATGATCATTCCAGGAGAACATTCCAATTGAAGCAATCGCCTTCCAGAACTACGATACTCGCCATCGATAACAGCCAAATCTGAAGAGGTTCCAGGAGAGATTGATACGAACACAGACACAACAGCTGTTACCAATCTCCAATAAGACACGCTTATCATGGAGCACTGGAGCGTGCGAGCGCGTAAACCTATATACTTCCACGCAAGTACAGTTTTCTAGATCAGACCACCATATATTAAAACAACACGGCATGAAAAGTGCTGATTGTATGAGCGACGTGTATAAGGACATCATGACACAGGTCTTTAACCCCGCACCAGATGACATGGTAGCGGGGTTCAAGAGAAAAATGACATTCATTCAAAGTAACTGTCCCCACAGCAAAAACACGGTAAAAAGTTGCCTTGAAGGTCTGTCAACCAAACCGACCCTTGTCGAGCTCATGGCTGCTGCATACTTGGTCAACGGAGGACTCCTCTTCAAACACGAAGAAAACCACGAAAGCGACATTGATGATCCCGAATACTCGAAACTGCTCAAAGAGATGGACGAGCTCAACTGCACACATGCAGAGGGTGCGAAGAGCACTATCCCAACGGAAGAAATCGACATATTCAGCGAGATCAAGTGAAGACAAATCATACAGGGTCTTCCTCCACAACTCCTTCGCAAATCAAGCGCTTTTTCTCGACAGGCTGCTTGAATGGATTCCTACAGGGGGAATCTCGATAAAAGAAAGTAACATCTCCACCAGACTCTGCTTGCATCGGGTGGAGTCCACACGCCCTTAAAATCTGCTCCCGGTGCTCCAGACGCTCCACTTGGAAATAAGTGAAGATCGAAGGCAGAACCTGCTTGAGCCGTGAAGCACCAGGAGGACCCCCCCGAACGAACAGCGAGATTTCCTCTGTGCATCGCTGCATATTGTCCAAGCCGTCGTACAGTTCCTCCTTGACCTCCCCAATGAATCGTTTCCTTGGCGAGTCCATGCTGCACGCAACCAAATCGATCCAAAAACGAAAGGCCTGAGCTTTAAAGACATTCCGTGTCATACACTCGAGTGCTTAGCTCCTCCTGATCACGTTACTCGGGGGTAACGCCTGAGTGTTGGATCCAACACTCGAGTGCTTAGCTCCTTCTAGTCACGTTATACGGGGGTAACGCCTGAGTGTTGGATCCAACACTCGAGTGCTTAGCTCCTCCTGATCACGTTACTCGGGGGTAACGCCTGAGTGTTGGATCCAACACTCGAGTGCTTAGCTCCTCCTGGTCACGCTACTCGGGGGTAACGCCTGAGTGTTGGATCCAACACTCGAGTGTTTGGCGCGCCTTCTTTACACGGTATTCTACACACTCGAGTGCGCACGTGCACAAACCATGATAAATAGTTCTCATCTGATTTTCAATCGCCACGCAGCAACATGGGGACTCGAAACAACCAGACCCCATGGAACGATCATGCATTGGAGATGGTGGTACCATACATTTCAAACATCAGAGGTCTCGTGATGCTATTCCACACCAACAAGCACATGAGTGGTTTGATGGAGGATCGCGAGAGTCACATGCGTGGTGCTTTCATCCAGACCGTGACACGTCTTACAGCCTATCCTTCGAAGGGCTTTTTTCCCGACCAGGTTTCACGCACTCTGAAGCAGGTCCAGGGGAGGAAGGATTTCTTTCAACACATCCGGGCGCTTATCTGTCCATGGACCACCGTGGGAAAAGCCGTACCTATCCGAGACCTTTCTACCGAGTTATCAGCGTCACGGATCTTGACAGTGCGTGAGGCAGTGGGCGACTTGGTAATATCTTCACCGCTGGTAGCAGGCAAGCATTTCTCAGTGAAGATTCTCGAGAATGGTACATCATGTGTTTCTCGTCTGTGCACCCCACTGAAGCCGGAACCTGAGGAAGGCAAGCTGCTGGTACAAAACCCTCAGGTCTTTTACGAGAAAATCCAAGACCTGCTGTACGAGCCGTTGGATATGAAAGAATTTGGATTCCACAAACGCGACGGCCAGAGGTTTAGTTTTTTCCCGATCCATGGATGCGTATTTGCAGTAATCGCCTCGTATGATGGACTGGATTGTGACCGCGTTGCCCATCACGAGGCTGGTATCTACTTTTTTTCGATGCCATCTGGAGAAATGCTGTCCCACCGTATCTTTCCTGTTTCCGCAACCAACTTCAAGTCTTTTATCCAGTCGCGTCCTTTCCACATGTGGATACTTACCAAGAGGATACTGTTCCACATGGATGGTCCGAAATCTGTTTACAACCCCGATATGGTACGCGTATCGACTCCGGAAGACCGCATTCATAACGCTATGTACATGGTCTCCCAGGGCAATTTGGAAAAAGCTTTGCATTTCATGTCGACTCGCATCAGCAATGCATCGCTGGATACCAGGGCGCGACACAACCGTCGCAGCCTGCTTCACTACGCTGCTTACGGAGGGCATGGTGATACTGTGGAAAAACTCCTTGATATGAAATGCGATCCGTTTCCGCTGGACAATATCATGGTGTCTCCGCTTCAGCTCGCGGTTCGCGGATACCACCACGAATGCGTATGCCTTCTGGCGTGTGGCGTCATTATCCCGACGGTAATCTGGGAATCTTCCTGGGCAGAACTATGCTCAGGGGTTACTATGACATCCGCCTTTCGAGGGCATTCGGATAAGATTCGTGGATACTGTCGCACGTCTATTCCTGAAATCACCCGCATTCTCTGGAACAATCGCCCGCCTATGGACTGGGGTGCAGCCACTATGCATCTTGCGCGCGCAACGCGTTCATATGCGATTCTCTCCTCTAAGGACGCGCTCGAGTTTGTGCTTCGCCAGAATATCGCACCCGACACGCCATTCCCGATGAACCGCTTTGCGTCTGGAGGGGGATTCAAGTTCCTTATGGCAACTACGCTCAACAAGGAACACGACGAAGAGATGGTCAGATCCATGCGGAATGCTGTTATCAATCTCGGTATGGACGTCAATTGCCCAGCTGGTGGAACCAACGAAGGGCATCTGGTATGGGCTGTCCGTCATGGATCTCCAGAAGCTGTCCGTGTTCTTGTCGAGGAACTGGGTGCTGACGTGATGGCCGGTTCCGCCACGGGGGTTCCTATCTTTCAAGTGGCTCTTACTCGCTTAGTGTCCCGCCCCGGAATCGAAGCCGCCGAGAAAGTCATGCACTACGTCAACAGGATCCTAAACGCGCGCCAGAATGCACACGTTGCCGGCGGGGGTGGGTCGGATTGAGACTGTATCGTCTACGGCGCTCCTGACGTTGCCCGTTGTGTTGGGCGTAATTGAGTCGGAGTTGAGGCGGTATCGTCCATGATACTTACGACGTTGCCCTCTGTTTTGGGCGTAAAAAAAACCGCGTGCCGTTAGACCGTCCGTGTGTCCAGTGTAAACACTAAAAAATGACTCGGATCTGTAATTAGAGTATGATAAATAGTCTAATGGAGTAGACACGGTTTAGAAAAGACGGACCTGCCACGCTAGCAAATGAAGACCTCGGCGCTGAAAAAGCGCGCACCTAACATTTGCCTTCTACAATGCTATTGCCCATTGTGTTACAAAGGAGTCATAGGGGTGTCTTCAGGCATGCGTGTTCCCTTGGACAGTCCCCTTATCGATGAAGTTCAGGCACTTCATTCGAAGAACGGAAACGGGTTGTGTCCGTTAGACTTATCAAGCCCCGGGGAGTTTTGCGCGAACCCATTGCTCTGCAAGATCATATGCCTCGTTTGCGGTGGCCCGGTGATGTATGGGACCGATCCTGACTTTGAGCTCTTCAAGGAATTTATCCGTGAACCCACCACAGACTTTGAGACCATCATTACGATTCAGTCTGAGATGAAGGAAAGAGGGCTCGAGTGGACCGAACAATGGGATACACCTATCCACAGACGATGTGCCAAAAAAACCGTGTGTAAATGCGTGGTGGCCGTGGGAACAACGGTCTGCCCCACCCACTTCACGAGGTTATCAGACCCTCCTCTGCTCGGCGCACCGATCCCCACACCCGCCCCCGCGGATACCAAGGTATCCAAAGTGCTAGTGC
>Ga0209357_1001146_pt1 | contig 10757 bp, 11 predicted proteins | sample LauGreFBDMM110SD_2_FD_187573 | JGI IMG/M metagenome (GOLD analysis project Ga0209357, IMG submission 187573) | Freshwater lake microbial communities from Lake Michigan, USA - Fa13.BD.MM110.SD (SPAdes) (version 3) | ecosystem: Environmental > Aquatic > Freshwater > Lake | place: Lake Michigan... | reverse complement strand
ACCCCGAGAATGATGGTTTTTTGAGATTTTTTGGCCAAAATTGGCGAAATAATGGGGCTCAAAGGCTGCCAATTGCCTAGAATCTAGAGAAAAATTGGGCATTCAAGCCCCTACTTCAGGCTCCAAAGCTTGAGATTTCGATGCCCTCAGGTGCCCTAACTGGGCTTTATCGTGCAAGCATCGCCAGACTGATGGTCTTGACGGCCGTGCCGTTAGCCTCCATAACAACCTCGATCTTTATGCGGGACTGGCCCAAGTCTGTATTAGACCACTTCTTGCCAAATTCGTCGTAGAGGAATGTGGCGTCGCCAATCAGGATATAGAGGTCCTCTCTGTCTGGATTCTTGTCTGATATCACCTGAACGTTGGCTGGCTCGAAATAAAAGATGTTCCCGTCGATGTCAATCTCAACCTTCACCCCGGTGAACAACGTCGTGCTGGTTGGGTTGAATGTGAAGGTGGCTGTCAAGCCGTTGTCACCAATGGCAGTGTAATTCTGGTCAAAGACCAAGACGATTGACTTGGAGTCAGAATTATAGATTGCCCCAACTGATGGGCTCTCAAGGACGGCATTGATTTGTTTCTTCTGGGACTGAGCGGAAGGCGTTGCGGCGGGTGTGCTAGGAGAAGAAGTCCTAGTATTTTCCGCAGCAGCGGAGTCGTCAACCATTCCGTTATCGGGGGTTGGGGAAACCTCTAGCTGTGAACCGCTGTCAGAAACCCTTGAGTTCTCTTGGCTCGAAGATCCAGAGCTTGCTGGAGCATCTGCCATCTGATCAGAAGGGGCTCGGTTCAGCCCTGGGAAAACTGTGAGTGACATGACAACTAGTGCAATCAAGGTCAGGGCTGCAGCGCCAACTTTTTTACCTTCTGATGCTGCCTTTCTCGCGGCAACGGAAAGAATTGCTCCTGCAGACATTCCGGTTGTGTCGACATCGCCAATGAGGGCCTTCTTGAAGGCAGCTCTCGCGCGGAAGATAAGTTGTCTTGTGGCGTTTTCGGAAAGGCCAACCTGAGCTGCGATCTGCTCGGTGCTCTTTTCCTCGTACATCGAGGCAATAAGTACTTCTCTGTGTCTAGGGTTCAGCTTAGAAAGAGCTAGCTTTACAACAGCCGCATCATCCTGCTGTTCCAAGGAAGAGGAGATCTCGGGATCGTGTGAGGCAGGTTCTTGGACGTCATCGATTGAGTTGATGTATGCGCGGCCTGATGCACGTATCACGTCCAGTGCTAGAAGTCTGGTCTTCCACTTTAGGAACCTCAAGACTCCGATTTCGGAATCTAGTTCTGGCAGGGAAACCATTAGATAAAGGAATGCGTCCTGAACTACCTCGTCAACCTGGGAAGGGTTATTGAGGAACCTTCTGGCGTGACGCTCTAGGTGAGGGCGGAAGCGAAGGTAAATAGATGAAAAGTCTTGAGCTGTCCATTCGGCAAGCTTTACTGGCTTGCCGGATCTTTCTTTTAGTTCTAGGTCACCGAATTCTTCGTTTGATTGTTCATCGAGCAGGGCTTCCAGAGGGTCTTCGGCGAAAAGCTGGCTAGCTTCTAGCTCTGAAAGAGCTTCAGGCGCAGAAGATAGAGCTGCCTTGGCAGCTTCTTCCTTGCCCTTTTTGCTAAATGCCATGCTTCACCTAAATCTAGTTTGCCAGATACTTCTTATAACGCTAGAGGGCGCTTAGTTGTTATGGTCCGTTGGCCAGAATCCTTGATCCATCAGGCCAAGGTCCGCCTAAGGCCCTAACGCTAGCCAAGTTTGAGTGTAAGCATGAACTGACCCCCGCCAGGTTTTATCTCGGTTGAAAGATCTAGCTCGGGAGCAAGGCGAGCCAGCCGATCCAACAGCCACTCCGAAGCCTCGTCAGCTTCTTGCTCTCCAGGGCAACGAGCAATAATCTCTCTGCCGCCTTTTTTGCGAAGGCGCTCAACGGTTTCAAAAATAGGAGATGGGTCAACCACGAAGACATCCTTTGACCAGGGAACCACCGGAGAGATCTTGCCCTTTTGGGTGTTGCACTGCCTGTGAGCTAGACGTTCAATGGCAACAGCTACTTTTTTGACTCTGGTGGCAGCAAAGCTGTCTGTGCTTGGGCCTAGATCTGAGTTCACTGAGGCTTCTGGGTCAACTGCCTTGTCGCAGAGCCAACAGATCCAGTTATCTTGCTCGCCGACGGCGGTTAGGTCGCTCATGGACTAAAGGCTACCTTGCGATTGAGGTTGCCGATCTAAGCGAGGGTCCCCTGAGCCTGATGGCTACCGACCTGTTCGTTGTCGGTGGCCCTCGCTATGGTGAAGACATGAGGACAAACAAGTTATCCAGAATTCAGAAAATTGCCGCCGCCACAGCATTCTCGTTGCTGTTTGCTTTTGGTGCTTCACAACCAGCTTTCGCAGATTTGTCTTAGCTAAGAAACAGCATCCCGCTTCTCTCAACAACTGAATACTTTTTTAGCGGTATTGACGCAGGACCTACAACGGCCGCGCCAGTAGTGGTTGAAAATTGTGAGCCATGTCCGCAAGGAAGAGTGCAAATAATTGCCGTGCTGGTTGCCTGGCTCACTTCACAACCAGCGTGAGTGCATATTGCCGAGAAGGCTGCAAACTTGCCTCTGGTTGGCTGAACAATCATCAGTACCCCAGAAGAGGATTCGACCTTGAGTCCCCCGCCAACTGGAACCTTCGAACTTTCAACTAGTTGATTTGCAGTTGGAGCAGGCGCTGCCGAAGCACCAAGGGTTGCAATCAAAAAACCGTTTGTGATCTTGAGACTTACCTTTTCAAGACCTGATGTTGCAGGTCCAGAGATTCTTGCTCCGGTTGTGGCATTAAAGACACTGCTATCGCCTGGGCAAGTAATGCGTCCGCCGCTAACGTGGGCTGCTGTTAGCTTGGTGTCATCACTTGGGCAGGTGGCTATAAAGCCTGCGAACTTGTTAGCTGAGCGTCTATAGACCAGAACCCTCGAAGAGGCAACCGAGAACAGCTTTGCTGTTCCGTTTTTGATCTGAGTGATTCGACCCAGATTCACATCGCTGCCAAAGGCTGGCCCTCCAGTAAACAGAAAGCCTGCGAGCGCTAGGGCTCCGCCAAGGAGCGATCGTCTCTTAATGGCCATAGCTAAAAGCCTATATCTGGCAAATCTGCTAAATACTGGGCGGGGGTCGTCGCAAGTCCATCCGAATCGCTCAGGTAAGTCCCCTGGTCTAAATGTCAGAGGTTCCCACAAGAATTAGGGCTCCGAAGGGTCCAGTTTTGGAGATATCGATCAATTCCTGCGACACGCCTGAGAATGAGCTGATATAACCCTCAACTTAAGGTTTAGTCTTCGGATTACAACTGAAAAATAACTAAATAAGTGAAGATTTTTTCGTGTCGGTACTACATGTAGTGGTTTAGTGCTAATGTAGGAATCCGAACTTCGAGAGATTTTCACAAATTTAGCTCAAAATAGGGGTTTTCGACCCCGCAAGCAGAAGGAAACACCATGGCAGTGACCGTTTACACGCTCCCATCTTGCGTGCAGTGCGACAGCACTAAGCGCATGCTCAAGAGCATTGATGTTGACTACGAAGAAGTCGACATGAGCCAAGATCCGGTCGCTTTAGAAATGGTGAAGACCCTGGGCTATACCGCAGCTCCTGTAGTTGTATCTGGCGATGACCACTGGAGTGGTTTCCGCATGGAAAAAATTCAAGCTCTAAGCGCCTAGACAAAAGGGCTGGAGTTGTTGAGATGTTCGATTTGGTTTACTTCTCGAGTGTCTCAGAGAACACAAAAAGGTTTGTAGACAAACTAGGCACCAACGCAATTCGGATTCCCCTAAAGTCCGAGGATGCAGCTCAGTTTGTTTACGAAAGGGACAACGTTTTAGTTGTACCTACTTATGGGGGCGGAAACGACGGATCTACTGTTCCTAAGCAGGTCATAAAATTTCTGAACAATCCTGAGAACCGCAAGCACATCAAAGCGGTAATCGGCGGAGGAAACACCAATTTTGGTAGCCACTTCTGCAAAGCCGGCGACATTGTCGCCACTAAATTAGGTGTTCCATTGATTTATAAGTTTGAAATCACCGGTACACCAGAAGACGTAATCGAAGTTAAAGAAAGGCTGGCCCAGCTGTGGCAAACCAACTCGTAGAGATCGCTGACGATCAAGGCAACCTAGTAGGAAAGTCTGGGGTTGAATCTGCTCTGAGCTATCAAGACCTCAACGCCATGATCAACCTCTGGGGTGAAGATCAGAAACTACAGTTGGAAAAAGACAAGCTGGCAGTGCGCAAGTACTTCCTAGAGCACGTGAACCAGAACACCGTGTTCTTCCACAGCCTCAAAGAGCGCCTGGACTACCTAGTTGAGCACGAGTACTACGAGAAGGAAATCCTTGACCAGTACTCCTTCGAATTCATCAAGGCCCTAGAAGAACTTGCCTACTCAAAGAAGTTTCGCTTCGAAGCTTTTATGGGTGCCTTCAAGTTTTACACCGGCTACGCACTAAAGACCTTCGATGGCACTCGCTACCTAGAGAGATTCGAAGACCGCGTGGTTATGGTTGCACTTACCTTGGCCGCTGGCAACGAAACAGTTGCTACCGACCTAGTTGAAGAAATGATTGCTGGTCGTTTCCAGCCAGCAACGCCTACCTTTTTGAACTGCGGTAAGAAGCAGCGCGGCGAGTTTGTTTCCTGTTTCCTACTTCGCATCGAAGACAACATGGAGTCAATCTCCAGAGGTATTAACTCAGCCCTGCAGCTATCAAAGCGCGGTGGCGGTGTTGCCCTTTCACTTTCCAATATTCGTGAGTACGGCGCCCCGATCAAGAAGATCGAAGGCCAGTCCTCTGGAATCATCCCAGTGATGAAACTTCTGGAAGACAGCTTCTCCTACGCCAACCAGCTCGGTGCTCGTCAGGGTGCAGGTGCGGTTTACCTAAACGCTCACCACCCAGACATCCTGCGCTTTTTGGACACCAAGCGCGAGAACGCTGACGAGAAGACTCGCATCAAGACACTTTCTATTGGTGTTGTTGTTCCTGACGTCACCATGGAGCTTGCTAAGAACAACGAGGACATGTATCTGTTTTCTCCATACGACGTCGAGAAGGTTTACGGCATTCCATTTGGAGACATCTCTGTCACAGAGAAGTACAACGAGATGGTTGATGACCCTCGAATTAAGAAGTCCAAGATCAAGGCCCGTGAGCTATTCGAGCGTATCGCTGAGCTTCAGTTTGAATCTGGCTACCCATACGTGATGTACGAAGACACCGTGAACCGCGCCAACCCAATCCAGGGCCGCATCAACATGTCTAACCTTTGCTCTGAGATCTTGCAGGTCAATACCCCAACCACTTACAACGCTGACTTGTCATACGACAACATCGGTAAGGACATCTCCTGCAACCTAGGTTCGATGAACATCGCCATGGCAATGGATGGACCTGACTTTGCTAAGACAGTTGAGGCATCTATCCGCGCCCTAACTGCTGTTAGCGACATGTCAGATATCGAATCGGTTCGTTCAATTTCCGATGGAAACCACAAGAGCCACGCAATTGGTCTAGGCCAGATGAACCTGCACGGTTATTTGGCCCGCGAGCACATTCACTACGGATCTGAAGAAGCGTTGGATTTCACCAACATGTACTTCTACACCGTTGTCTACAACGCCATCAAAGCATCTAACAAGATCTCAATTGAGCGCGGCAGCACCTTCCACAACTTCGAAAACTCGAAGTATGCAACCGGTGAGTACTTTGCTAAGTACACCGACCAGGTTTGGGCTCCGGCCACAGCCAAGGTCAAGGAACTGTTCGCAGGCAGCAACATCACTATTCCTTCTCAGGATGACTGGAAGGCTCTAAAAGAGTCAGTCATGAAGCACGGTATCTACAACCAGAACCTGCAGGCTGTTCCGCCAACTGGATCTATCTCCTACATCAACAACTCAACTAGCTCCATCCACCCCATCGCATCTCGCATCGAGGTTCGTAAGGAAGGAAAGCTAGGAAGGGTCTACTACCCAGCGCCGTTCCTAAACCAAGACAACTGGGACTACTACGAGGACGCCTACGAGGTAGGACCAGAGAAGATCATCGACACCTACGCCGTTGCTACCCAGCACGTCGACCAGGGTCTGTCGTTGACACTGTTTTTCAAAGACACTGCCACCACCCGCGATGTCAACAAGAGCCAGATTTACGCTTGGCGCAAGGGCATCAAAACCATTTACTATATCCGTATTCGTCAGGCGGCCCTCGAGGGTACCGAAGTCGAAAACTGCGTCAGCTGCATGCTCTAGGAAGAGGGAGAATAAATTATGAAACTAGAATCCAAGCTAATCACCCGCCCAATCAACTGGAACAAGATTGAAGACTCAGTTGACCTAGACGTATGGAACAGGCTCACCCAGAACTTCTGGCTGCCAGAGAAGGTCCCCATCTCCAACGACATCCAGTCTTGGGGAACCCTGCGCGACCACGAGAAGAAACTAACCATGCACGTGTTCACTGGACTCACAATGCTCGACACCATCCAGGGAACCGTAGGCTCGATGAGCTTGATGCCTGATGCCAGAACTCAGCACGAAGAGGCTGTTATCACCAACATCGCATTCATGGAATCGGTTCACGCCAAGAGCTACTCGAGTGTGTTCTCAACACTTTGCTCAACGCCAGATATTGACGAAGCTTTCCGCTGGTCAGAAGATAACCCTTACTTGCAGAAAAAAGCCGAGATAATCCTTGGCTACTACAACGGAGATGACCCGCTAAAGCGCAAGGTTGCCTCCACGCTGCTTGAGTCCTTCTTGTTCTACTCTGGCTTCTACCTGCCGATGTATTGGTCATCAAGAGCGAAGCTCACAAACACAGCCGACCTGATTCGATTGATCATCCGCGATGAGGCCATCCACGGCTACTACATCGGGTACAAGTTCCAGCTTGCATACAACGAGTCAACAACCGCTCGACAGGAAGAGCTGAAGGCTTACACCTACGACCTACTGTTGGAGCTTTATGCCAACGAAGTGAAATACACCGCAGATCTGTATGACGAGATTGGTCTAACCCACGACGTCAAGCAGTTCCTGAACTACAACGGCAACAAGGCCCTTATGAACCTAGGCTTTGAGCCGCTGTTCCCTAAGGATGACTGCCAGGTATCCCCAGCCATCTTGAGCGCCCTATCGCCATCCAGCGACGAGAACCACGACTTCTTCTCTGGCTCTGGTTCTTCCTACGTGATCGGTAAGCATGAAGCTACAACCGATGACGACTGGGACTTCTAAGAAAGGAAATCTCATGGATTGCAACTGCAATAAAGACACCTGCGGGTGCGGCACCAAGAGCTAGATAGCATTACTTGAAACAGCCGGCTAACGCTGTTAGCCGGTTTTTTCATCCCCAAAAGATTTCCCCACAGCAAGCAGAAAGGTAAGTAATGGACAGCGCAGTGCTATTGGCGTTTACGGTTACGCTTTTTGCTGGACTTGCAACCGGTATCGGATCTGCAATTGCTTTCCTAAGCAAGACCACCAACAAGGCCTTCTTTGCATTGTCTATGGGCTTTTCCGCTGGAGTAATGATCTATCTGAGTTTCGCCGAGATACTTCCCAAAGCCACCAAATACATCGCGTCCGAAGTAGACACCTCCCAGAGCGCAGCGATTGCCGCCGCGTCACTAATCGGCGGAATGATCCTGATGGCGCTGATCGATGCGGTTGTTCCGTCAGGGGCAAACCCACACGAGAACACCCGAGTCGAGCTTATGAGCGAAACAAATGAGATCGAGGAAGGTGTCGGCATTGAGCAAAAGCGACTTCTTCAAATGGGAGTATTTGTTGCTCTGGCGATTGCCATCCACAACTTCCCCGAAGGTCTTGCAACATTTCTGCTCGTTCTGGACGATCCAAAAGTTGGAATCGCACTTGCTATCGCAGTTGCGATGCACAACATCCCAGAGGGAATCGCGGTCTCGGTTCCGGTTTACTACGCCACCAAGAGCAAAATTAAAGCCTTCCGGCTGAGTTTTCTTTCTGGTCTTGCAGAACCTGTTGGAGCGGTTATTGGCTACCTGATCTTGGCCCCTTACCTGAGTGATTTTGTGCTTGGGGTCATCTTCGCCATGGTCGCGGGAGTCATGGTCTTTCTTGCAATCGACACCCTGCTGCCAACCGCTCGCAACTCATCGCGTGGTCACCTAACTGTCTATGGTCTTATCGCAGGCATGGCCGTTATGGCAACCAGCTTGGTTCTACTGAGCCTCTAAGAAGCGAATCTCTAAACAAGCTAAAAGCCCCGGCCAGATGCGGCCGGGGCTTTTAGCTTTGGTTTGTTAGCCGACGATTGCCGGAATAATTGCTCCGGAGAAAACCTGCCAAGCAAGGATGGTCTTAGCTACCAGGCTGAGAGTGATGTAGGTAGCCTCACCGAATAGGTAGTCTTTCCAGGGGCCGATCTTCTTGTATTGGAACGCCTGATTGAAGGCAAAGGTATTAAAGAAGATAAACAATGCAACGATGATTCCATAAACGAATCCAGGAATTTCAGCCGCGTTTTCGCCGCCAGGCTGCAAGGTATACAAGCCGACGATTAGCCAAGGAACGATTCCGGTCATGGAACCGAAGATAAATGGCAAGCCCTGGCCGCTGCCTGGGCTTTCATACTTCTCCTGGAGCGCACCAAAGAAGATCATCGATGCGTTGACCGAGAAGATTCCAACCAAAGCCGCAAAGTCAGAGACTCCGGTTAGCTGAGCAATCAACCAGATCATCACCGATGAGGAAAGTGAATACTCGACCCAGCGGAAGTAGTTGTGCTTTAGCTTTAGACCTGCCTTGTAGCGAGGGAAGAACTTATCGGAAGAGATAAGGAAGTGGAAAAAAGCTGACAGCAGCAAAAATCCAACTACTCCTGCACCGATGTTGACATCGAATAGCTCAACCCGCTCTGGCGGAACAGGCACTCCCGGAGGGCCAGTTGGGTAGTCGATTGTGGTCGGGAACAGAATTTGGTTGTCAAGCAGAGTTAGAACATATCCAAGTCCTACTGCCTGCACTAAGTGCAAAAAGCCTGCAACGACGTTGTAAATGCGCAGACCGTTAATTCTTTGATTTGGGGTTGCTTTATTCGTGGCCAATTGGTGCCTCCTAATTTTTAGACTTATCCATAACCCTAGATGCCGGCTTCAAGGAATCTGGGGACGACGTGCCCTATCAAAAGTTGAAATCCCAATCTTCAACTAAAATTCAGTCGTTAACCTAAGGAAAGGCAAGCCATGCCCGCAAAGTCTTCCTCTAAATCAACCGCCAAAGCCGGATCTATGTCGGCTGCCGAGAAGCTCGCCATTAAAGAGCGTGCCCAAGAACTCAAGGCGCAGGAAAAGGGAATCAAAGGACTGGCCGAGGTCGAGGCCAAATGGAAACTTATGAAGCCTGCCAATAGGGCTTTGGCCCAAGGCCTTCACAAAATCATCATGGGAGTGGAACCTAAGATCGAAGCCAAGACTTGGTACTCGATGCCGGCGTACTACCTCGATGGAAAACTAATTTGCTTTTTCCAGAGCGCAGACAAGTGGGGCACCAGATACAGCACATTGGGATTTGACGCCAACGCCAAGCTCGACGATAGCTCGATGTGGGCAACATCTTTTGCTCTCACCAAACTCACTCCAGTAAACACCAAATCCATTACTGCACTAATGAAAAAGGCCATAGGTAAGAAGTAAAGCTAGCCCATAGCTAGAGTGAAGTAATGAGCACACCAAACCCCTACGCCTCCAACGAACCAATGTCGCCCCATACAGAGAAATCTTGGGCTATTGCCTCCCACTTACTTGCGATTCCCTTTGAGTTCTTCGCTACGCTGCTTGGATACTTATTGTTCAATGGCAAGGGGCCCTTTATCTCCCATCACGTTCGTGAGTCGCTGAACTTTGGAATCACCATGCTGATAGCGGTGGTGGTACTGGCGATATCGATTATTGGTTGGTTGCTGTTGTGGGTGCCACCAATTATCTGGATTGTTCTCAGAATCGTTGCAGCCTACAAGACCTCCCAGGGTGAGTATTACAAATACCCGTTAACCCTGCGCCTAGTAAAGAGCTAGGTAGCAAAAGCTGTATCTTGGAACTTCCAAGAAAATGAATAGGTGGCTTCAGTAATTGTCTAACAGAAAAACTTCTATTGTCGTTTGGTCCACTTCCTCGGCTGGCCTTTTTTTTGCCCGAGCTTTTTTGTTTTCCACTTGGGTAAGTCGTGGTCCAGAAGTTCAGGCGCTTCTAAACCTCAGCACAGCTGAGATGGGTGTTTTCACCATGCTCTACGCAGTAGGGGGGCTTGCGGGAATCTTTTTTGCCAGCATGCTTGTAAAAAGATATGGCTCAAGAATGATTGCCTTCCTCGGTTTCGCAATAGCTGTGGCCGCCATGATGGGAATCGGATTCTCAATTGAACTGGGCTTCCTTTTGGTCTCCAGCCTGCTATTGATGTCTATGGGTATGCCAATGGCAATCGAGGACTTCGTTGGAAACTACGAGGGTAACGCAGCTGACCGGAAATCAAAACGATCAATCTTCCCTGCAATTCATGGTGCCTACGGACTTGGAATGCTCGGTGGTGCCGCATTTTCTAGCTTTGCCATTGGGGCGGGCATTGCTTTACCGCTGCACTACTTTGGTGCAGCGATTTTAGTAGGGGCTGTTTCTGTGACCGCCAGTATCTTGCTTCCCGATCGCAGAGATGAGATTGACAACGGAGCAT